>Ga0209604_1002410_pt1 | contig 13691 bp, 10 predicted proteins | sample AD_UKC097_MetaG_FD_184405 | JGI IMG/M metagenome (GOLD analysis project Ga0209604, IMG submission 184405) | Active sludge microbial communities of municipal wastewater-treating anaerobic digesters from USA - AD_UKC097_MetaG (SPAdes) (version 2) | ecosystem: Engineered > Bioreactor > Anaerobic >... | reverse complement strand
GAATTGGAGGCTTGGGGTGTATACTGATGCTCGCGGTCTGCATGGCCGGCGTGAGCAGTGGCGCGGTCAAGGTCCCAAGCCCCAAGGGCGCGGGCAGCTATCAGCGACTGGGCTCGCCGAGTCCCTCAAGGATGGCTTGGGTGAAGCGAGGTGCGGCCAGCGCCCCGGTGGCGGTGATGATGTGTCCATCCTTCTCTGCCGGATTGCCCGTGTAGGCGGCGCCGGCGCGGGTCATTCGATCCCGTTCGCTCAGATAGGCGGTGCATCGGACACTTCGCATGACACCCGCGGCGGCCAGAATGCTGGGGGCCGTGCCGATGGCGGCCACGACCTTGCCTCGCGACGAGGCTTGACGTGCCAGATTCTGGACCGTGGGATTGTTCTGATAATCCAGGGCCCCGGTGCCTCCTATGAAGACCACGGCGTCGTAACTATCCACGCTGGCTTGGTTTAGAAGCATGTCGGCCTGAGCCGTGCCGCCGAGCATGCCGACCAGTGGCCCCATGCGGGCGCTGGCGATAGCCACCTGCACTCCGGCCAACTCCAGGGCGCGTTTCGTGGCGAACAATTCCTCATCCTGAAACGCCATGGGGGGAACCACCAACAGGGCCCTCCGTCCCGCCTGCGTAGTTGTGATAGGCTGGACCGCCGTCGGGGGGGCCTGACCGGCCGGGTAACCGATGATGGCCGCGCACAGAGGCTCGTAGTTCCTCGGGATTCGCACCACGGTCCGCAGATCAGGCCCCTCGACCGCATCGATGCCCACGAATGCCAGGCCCAGCGTCGCGGCCTGGAGCTGGAGGTTCTGCGAGACCTTGCCCGCCTGCAACGCCATGACGGTCCTGGCCCGGGTCCCGTAGCGCGAGGTGAAATCGCGCGTGCAAGCCGCAACGACGATCTGGCAGCCGCCGACCGGCACGACCGCCTGTTTCAGCATCGCGCCTGCCGCCCCCGCGCGGACGTCGTCCTCATTGACGGGCTGGAGTGTGTGATCCGTCGGCTCGTACGCAAAAAGGCCGTCGGGCAGAAGGAAGTAGGCGCGCAGGGGCGGCTCGGAAACAACCTGGGCTTGCGCCGGCGTGAGCGTCGCGGTGACCGAAGGAGGCATCGCCCCCTGGGTAGCCCAAGCGAGCTGGCCGATCTTCGCAAGATCGAGTCGCTCGTTCCCCGGTGTCCGCACCCTGCGCTGTTCGAGCACCGCTTGCTCGAAGCTGACCTCACTGCTGGTGGCCGGCTCCGGGAGCTGGATCGCCGACATGCGTGTGGGCGGGGTCCGTCGCGGCCGCGCCGTCGAGGTCTGCCTCTGGGCAACAGCGACCGAAACCAGGCACAGAATGGCCAGCCACATTCCCCAAATGAGTGAGAAGTCCCGTCGTGACCGCAATCGCCAGCGTCTCATTGTCTTATCCTCCAGTTCTTCTTCCGAACCCTCTTAGCTTACCGAATCCCTGGCTGCCGTGCCAAGAGAAATCAGGTGTCGGAAGCGCCGGCGCTGCGACGGTAGGGCGGACGGAAGGCAAGGTGACTGAAACGAGTGAAGCCGATCCGACCCGGTTTGCCCGAGAGGATCGCCTTGCGGATCTTCGCGAAATCGGGCGGCTGACCGGGCTCCCAGCCGCGCTGGATCACGTCCGGCGTGTCTCCCGCTTGTGGGATTTCCCCCGCGGAGACCGGGATCGTCTTTGCGTTGGTTTCATCACCCATTTGTGCCGGGTTGGCCGGACACGAAGGGTCGTGTTCAGCCGCCCGTGTCGATGGTCGGTTCATTGGAGTCCTCACAAAGATCGCCCTCGACTGCCAACTCCATGATCGTGGTGAACCGCTTCGAACCTCCTGGCGTGCCGATGACGCGGACCGCGTCGCCAACGGTCGGAGTGAAACGGAACGTAATGTTCTGATACATTTGGAACCGGTCCAGCGCCGGGGACATCTCCAGGTCCGGCGGTTCGGCATACTGACCGTTGCGCCGGACCTGGACGGTCAGGTCCTCGAAGAACCCGCCGAGGGGTTCGTCGTCCCTGGCGTACGTGTTGATCTTGCTCCAGACGATGTCCCCTTCGTGGAAGGTTACCGCGTCAAACCGGACCGGCCGCGAGAAGCTCAGCTCGTACCAGTCCGCGTCGGACAGGCCGGAGGCATTCGGAACGTACGTGGAGTAGGGCCGCCGGCCGTTGTGGGAGTTGTCCGTCACGCCATCCATGATGGAACAGAGGTTGTTGCGGTCCCGCGAGAGATCGTATCGTGGGACGGAGGCACTGGGCGTCACGGTGGCGCCGACGGCGAGGGCCTTGGCGACCAGGCCGGAAGGTCCGTTAGGATCGGGATTCTCGGGTTCCGCAACGATCCCATCGGATTCAGGGATCGAGTAGACCACGTTCAGGCCGTTGCTTGCGCAGGAGCCGCCGTTTCGCAGAATGTTCTCCTGCGCCAGGACCAGCATGTAGATCGCGATCCGGGTGATCATGTCGGATTGCGGCAACCCGGCCGTGGGATCGGGCAGGCCGGGACGAGAGACGTTCAGATAGGTGTTGCCGCAGGAAGCTGGGTCCGTCAGGTCACTGGGCAGGCCGCTGAAGCCGTGGATGATCCCGAGCAGACCGCCGGCCGTCGCGGGATTGCAGTCGCAGTCCCAGCCGGCCAGGACGGCGATCTGAACGGTTTGCCGGAAGTCGCCGCCGCCGTAGAGCAGGGCCAGAACCGTCGCACCCGCGTTGATCGTGGATTCGACCCAGTTGTAGTAGCGACCGAAGCTATCGGCCCCCTGGTATTTTTCGTAGAGCTTCTGTCGGGCGGCGCGCCAGTCCAGGGTCCCGTCGGCAGCGTCCTGGCGATACCATTCGAGCACGTCTCTCACAACGGCCGCGGTCCGGCTGCTCGTGGGTATCGCCGCCAGCCCGCGACAGACCAGGTCGACCACATTCGGCTCGAAAAAGGCCTGTGCGTACATCGCAGCGTAGAACTGGGCCGCGTGGACGGCGAGGCCGTCGTTCGTGATCCGGCCGAACCGTCCCGCCAAATCGATCGCAGCCTGCGGCAGTCCGGGCGAGATGGCCCCGAAGACCTCCGTGCAGATCTGACTATCGATGGCATACCAGTGTTCGTTGTGCTGGCGGCTGCCGGTCTCCGGCGGGAGCAGGCCGTCAAGCATGAGATGCCAGGCCTGCTTGTTGGCCACGTAGATGCCGGCGTCGGTCATGTGTTCGAGCCAACGACCGGTAATCTGGCTCCAATTACAGTTGAATCCGCAATCGAACAACGTATGGAGGGCTATGTACTCGACGTCCGTATCATCGTCGGCATCCCAGACGAGCTTGATCTGCCAGGCAATCGCGTCCGCCGGATTGGGGGAGGAGCTGCTGTAGAGCCCTTCCGTGTCCCGGCCGGCGGCGTTGCCGATGAGCTGGCCCAGCCACATCCCGCGCATGCTGTCGAACAGTTCGAAGGCCGTTATCGTGCGCTCGGCGCGTGCGGCTGGGCACACGGAAGCGGCAATCAGGAGTGCAGTGGACAGAGACAGACACTTGCTACGCAAAGGAACCCCCAAGATCACCCTTCTCAATGATTTCATTGTACCCATCTACGGCCCCAAATTCAAGCGTTTTCACTCCCAAAACCGCCAGTTTGCCCATATATACAAGAGATTTGTCACGGGCGGTGCAATACTGCCTGCGGCCGGTTTGCAGGGCCGGGACACAAACAAAAAGATAAAAGCGAATTGCGAAATCCGGCGAGCCGACGGGTTTTCTCGACTGGTCTGTCTCCCATCCGCGTGACTTTGCGCCAAGGCCCGCGTCCATTCCCATGTTCTTTGCCTCAGGATACTCATGTGATAAAAGCGAAGCCCGTTTGCCGATGAATAGGATATCGCGCCGGCGGCTGCGGCATGGGTGCATGGAATCCCCAAGGGTGGCGGGCCGCCGGACCAGCGGATACGGCAGGGACGCCTCTTTTCCCTTTCGCACGTCCGACGGGCACGGAGTGCGCTCAAATTGCGGGTTGCCCCGGCCCCTCGAATCGGGTACTGTGGTGGTTACACGGTTGGCAGCACGGTCTTTTCCGGACGTGGCGCGGCCCTGGCGAGGCCGCGGCAGAGCGGACGCAACGATGAAGGCGACATGGGTATGAAGGTACTGATTACCGGCGGAGCAGGGTTCATAGGCTCTCACTTGGCGGAGCGGCTGCTCCGGAACGGCAGCGAGGTGATCGTCGTCGACAACCTCAGTACGGGCAGGCTGGCAAACCTGGAGACGTTCAGGCGTCACGCCGGTCTGCAATTCGTCAAAGGGGATATCCGAGACGCGAACCTCATGCAACTGCTCGTCTCGCAGTGCGACGCCGTCTTCCACTTGGCCGCAGCGGTCGGCGTACAGCTCATCGCCGACGACCCGGTCCACACGATCGAGACGAATATCGCCGGGACGGAGGTCGTCCTGGAGTCGGCGAACAAGTTCGGTCGCAGAATCCTGCTCGCATCGAGCAGCGAAGTGTACGGCAAGAGCGAGAAGGTTCCATTCGGCGAGGACGATGACTTCGTACTCGGCGGTACCGCCTTTTCCCGCTGGGCATATGCATGCAGCAAGGCCATCGACGAGTTCCTGGGCCAGGCCTTTCACCGGCAGTACGGCCTGCGCGTCGTGAGCACGCGGTTCTTCAACACCATCGGGCCGCGACAGACCGGCCGCTACGGCATGGTCGTGCCTCGCTTCGTGCAATGGGCCCTCAAGAACGAGCCGATCCAGATCTACGGCACGGGCAAACAGACCCGCTGCTTCTGTTACGTGAAGGACCTGGTCGACGCAGTGATCGCCCTGATGGATTGCGAAGGTGCGGCCGGCAAAGTCTTCAATATCGGGTCTACGGAAGAGATCACGATGGAAGCCCTGGCGGACAGGATCATCGCGATCACGGGCAGCAGCAGCCGCAAGGAGTTCGTGCCCTACGATATCGCCTATGGCCGGCCCATCGAGGACCTGATGCGGCGCGTACCGAACACGGAGCGAATTCACAACGCGGTCGGCTGGCGACCTCAAACGACCCTCGACCAGACACTGCGGATCATCGTGGACCACTACCGGAGGTCTGATTCTTGACGGTGGAGTGTTGATCTGAGGGAGCTTCCTCCGCACCGTCCAAATCAAGCATCGACCATCAAGAACCAGAAATCAGCAGAGGTGCGACAGAGGTGAAAACCAGTTCCTGGGATATCCTGATTGTCACGGCTTCGAACGAGCGGCAGGCACAGGCCTATGAGGCGCAGTTGAGCCTGCGCCGCGAGCTGGGCCTGCTCAGCGACATTCGCGAAGTCATCGTGGTCGCCGATCCGGGCGGCAAACGAATCGGCAGCGGCGGCAGCACGCTCTGCTGCCTGATGGAAGTCCTGCAGCGCCGGCTGGGACCCCGGCCCGCAAAGGCGGACCCTCGCGTGTGGGAGCGCGTGCTGGGCGAGCTGCGCATTTTGATCATCCACGCGGGCGGCGATTCGCGAAGGCTGCCGGCGTACGGGCCGTGCGGGAAGATCTTCATCCCAGTACCGGGCGAGAACGACAGCGCCGTCTGCCTGAGCCTGTTCGACCGCCAGTTGACGACATATCTGGCGCTGCCGGAACCCGCGACGGGGCACGGGCAGATCGTGATCGCCTCGGGCGACGTGCTGCTGCGATTCGACCCAAGTCGCGTGCGATTCACCAGGGAGGGCATCACCGGCCTGGCGTGCTATGCTCAGCCGGAACAGGCGAGCCGTCACGGGGTCTTCTGCTGCGGCCCGGCAGACGATGTGAGATTGTATCTCCAGAAACCCTCCATTGCCGAACAGAGAAACAGGGGCGCAATCGACGCCTACGGGCAATCCTGCCTCGACATCGGGGTGATGCACTTCGACGCCGGCACTGCGGTCCGGCTCCTGCGATTGTTCGGGGCCCAGGCCGACGCGAAGGGAAGACTCGTTCTGGCAGGCAGACGCGGCCGGGCTGTCATGGAACGAGGATTGGATTTCTACCGTGAGATCTGCTGCGCGATGGGCAGCCAGGCAACGGCCGATCACCACGCCCGGTCGGCCCAAGACAGCGGGTCACGGTGGACAACCGCCATGTTGGGCGGTCTGTTCAGGACCCTATCGGATATCCCGTTCAACGTGCAACTGCTGACGCACTGCGACTTCCTCGATTTCGGCACGAGCCGAGGAATTCTCAGCAGCGGGACGCGTCTGCTCCAGGAGGATCGCGGGGTCTCGCAGTTGCGGGCCTTTCTGGATATCAACAACGAGATTGCCGCCGGCGGCGCCGTGCAGGGTTCCGCAAGCTGGGTAGAAGGCTGCCGGATTCGATCCTCACTGACCCTGGGCGGCAACAATGTCGTAGTCGGCGTCGATCTGGATGAGCCGGTCTCGCTGCCCGCCGGCGCCTGCCTGGACACAATCGCGGGACACGACACGACAGGTCGTGACGTGTGGTTCGTCCGTTGCTACAGCGTGGACGATACCTTCAAAGAGCCGGTCAATGACGGGGCCGTCTTCTGCGGCATACCGTTGCCCGTATGGCTCGCGGACGTGGGAGCAGGACAGGAGGAGGTCTGGGATAGCAGGGTCACGCCGAGGGACCGGACCCTCTGGAATGCGAGACTGTTCCCGGCCGTGCCGGAACGCGGCCAGTATCGCCGGTGGCTGTGGATGCTCGACCCCGGCAACGCCTCCGAAGAGCAGCGTCAGGCATGGCGATCCGCCCGGCGTTACAGCCTCGAACAGATCCTGGCCCTGGCCGACCACAAGGGGTTCTACGAGCGGCGCAGGCAGATTCGTGCGGAACTGATCCGCAATTCGCTGCAGCGGGCTTTCCGGCCGGAGAGCAGCCTGTCCGCGCCCGAGCTGGCGTGGCTGATAAGAATGGACGAGCAGCCCGCGGCCTGGGTCGCCGAAATCTTGAAACAGGCATGCCGATGCTCCGCCGAGGAGCAGGGGCAGGGGACTGCCGCTCTGGTTCTTCCCCGCATGATACACACGTTGGGCTCAGCCCTGGCCGAGGTACACGCGAGTGACGACAGACCGCCGGCCCGTGCGTTGCCCGGTCTTGCGGAGATGCTCGACTCGACGACCCGGCGACGGCTTCAATCCCTGGGCCTGGGCCCGGACGATGGGACCACCCTGTTCCAGTGGTGCCGCCGGATGCAGGAGATCGCGTTCGAGAACCTGGAGCGAGCGATTGTCGCCAGTGGGTTCGAGAGCGAGACCCTGCCGCACAGCGTGCTGCGAAGCGATGAGATTGTCTGGGCGCGAGCCCCTGCCCGGCTGGACATGGGCGGTGGCTGGACGGACACCCCGCCGTATTCGCTCGAATGGGGCGGATGCGTGACGAACGCCGCCATCGATCTGAACGGCCAGCCTCCGATCCAGGCCTACGTGCGAGTGATCGACGAGCCGGTCATCCGGATCGGCTCGATCGACCTGGGCGTGCGAATCGAGGTGCGCAAATTCGACGATCTGATGGACTACCGTAGGGCAACGGGCAGCTTCGCGCTGGCGAAAGCCGCCCTGGTCCTTTCCGGCCTGGCGCCCGCCGGCCGCCGAACACGGAACAGGAGTCTCACAAAGACCCTCGAAGCCTTCGGGGGCGGTATCGAGCTGACGACGCTGGCGGCGATCCCCAAGGGCAGCGGACTTGGAACATCCAGTATCATGGGCGCCGTGATCGTCGCGGCGCTGAGTCGGGCGATGGGCAAACGGCTCTCCCAGCGGGAGCTGTTCCACAGCGTGCTGCGGCTGGAGCAGGCCCTCACCACGGGCGGCGGCTGGCAGGACCAGATCGGCGGCGTCGTGGACGGCGTCAAGATGATCGTCACCGAGCCCGGCATGGTCCCGGACGCCCACATCCACTACGTGCCCGCGGACATCCTGGACCCGAAGACCAATGGCGGCCAGACGCTGCTGTACTACACCGGGATCACCCGCCTGGCCAAGAACATCCTCCACCAAGTCGTCGGACGGTACTTGAACCGGGATCGCGACGCCGTGGCAACGCTTCGGCACATTGGGTCGGTAGCGCGGGACGTCATGGACGCGTTCATCCGCAAGGACATCGAGCAGTTCGGCCGGCTCATGGACGTGGCCTGGCAGCTCAACAAGCGACTGGACCCCAACAGCACCAACGACGAGATCGAGGCCCTGTTCGCGCGGGTCGCCCCCCACATCCACGGGGGCAAACTCCTCGGCGCCGGCGGCGGCGGCTTCATGCTCATGATTTGCAGAGCGCCCGAAGACGCGGCAGCCGTGAGACGCGTGCTCGTGAGCCAGCCGCCGAATGACCGTGCGAGGTTCTTTGACTTCGCGATCAGCAACGATGGATTGGTCGTAACCGTCTGTTAAGTGGAGGGGTCTATGCCGAAAGCACTGATCACCGGAATCACGGGGCAGGACGGATCATACCTGGCCGAGTTTCTGCTGAAGAAAGGGTACGAGGTGTGGGGAATCATCCGGCGAAGCTCGTCCTTCAATACGGACCGGATCGACCACCTGTATCGGGACCCGCACGAGCAGCCCAAGCTGCGGCTCGTCTACGGCGACCTGACCGACGGCAGCAATCTCTCCGCGATTCTCAACGACGTCAAGCCCGATGAGGTCTACAACCTGGGGGCCCAGAGCCACGTGCGGGTCAGCTTCGACATGCCCATCTACACCGTGAATGCGGACGGGCTGGGCACGCTCCGAATGCTCGAGGCGGTGCGCTGCTGCCACACACCCATACGCTACTACCAGGCCTCCAGCAGTGAAATGTTCGGGAAGGTCGTTCAGACGCCGCAGACGGAAACCACGCCCTTCTACCCGCGAAGTCCATACGCATGTGCGAAAGTGTACGGGTACTGGCAGACCGTCAACTACCGCGAAGCCTACAAGCTCTTCGCCTGCAACGGCATCCTGTTCAACCATGAATCGCCGAGGCGGGGAGAGACGTTCGTCACGCGGAAGATCACCCGGGCCGCCACGCGAATCAAGTGCGGATTGCAGGACGCGGTCTACTTGGGCAACCTGGATGCGAAGCGCGACTGGGGATTCGCGGGCGATTACGTCGAGGCCATGTGGCTCATGCTCCAACAGGATCAGCCGGGGGACTATGTCATCGCGACCGGCGAATGCCATTCCGTGCGGGAGTTCTTGACCGAGGTTTTCGGATACCTCGACCTGGACTGGACCCAGTACGTCCGCACGGACCCGCGATACTTCCGACCCAGCGAGGTGGATCTGCTCCAGGGCGATTCGAGCAAGGCCAGACGCATGCTCCGGTGGGAGCCGAGAGTGACGTTTCGGGAGCTGGCTCGAATGATGGTAGACGCCGATATGAAGATGGCCGAACGCGAAAAGTTGCTTGGCGACCACGGTATGAACGCCGACGGCAACAGGGGGAGATCGGGATGAGCGAGTTCTTCGCCGACAGGCGAGTCGTGGTGACGGGCGGAGATGGATTCCTCGGTCGATACGTCGTCCGGCGATTGCGCGACGCGGGCGCCCGGCACATCGAGGTCCCGACGGTGGAGCAGTATGACCTCGTGAAGAAGGGCGACATCGTTCGGATGTATGACGACATGAAGCCCGATGTCGTGATCCACTTGGCCGCGGTGGTCGGCGGGATCGGGGCCAATCGCATGCACCCGGGGCGGTTCTTCTACGAGAACCTGATGATGGGCGTGCAGCTCATCGAGCACGGTCGGCTCCGAGGGATCGAGAAATTCGTGGCGATCGGCACCGTCTGCGCCTACCCCAAGTTCGCCCCCGTTCCGTTCAAGGAACAGGACCTGTGGACCGGTTACCCCGAGGAGACCAACGCGCCCTACGGCCTGGCGAAGAAAATGCTGCTGGTCCAGTCGCAGGCGTACCGCCAGGAATACGGGTTCAACTCGATCTTCCTGCTGCCCGTCAATCTGTATGGACCGGGCGACAACTTCGACCCGGCCAGCAGCCACGTCATCCCGGCCCTGATCAAGAAGTGCATAGACGCAATCGAAGCCGGCGCCGACTCCATCGAGTGCTGGGGCACGGGGCAGGCCTCCCGCGAGTTTCTCTACGCCGCCGACGCAGCCGAGGGGATCGTGCTTGCGACGCAGCACTACAACGGCCCCGACCCGGTCAACATCGGCACCGGCTCGGAGATCACGATCCGCGAACTGACAGAGACCATCGTCCGGCTGACGGGCTTTGAGGGCCGGATTCGCTGGGACCCCTCCAAGCCCGACGGCCAGCCGAGGCGACGGTTGGACACCTCGCGAGCCCGAGAGTGCTTCGGCTTCGAGGCCAGAACCCGACTCGAAGACGGCCTGAAGGCCACGATCGACTGGTATCGGGCCAATCGCAAGTGATGCGTATTGTCGAAGGGCCAATCGACTGGCAAGATCCTATTTCTGTGTACTGATCCTGGCCGGAGCATTGTATGGGATCAGTTGTGCGCCGGGCGCAGTCTGGCAGGACAGCGGACTGATCCAGTATCGCATCTGGCACGGCGACATCGAAGGCCGTCTCGGGCTGGCTCTTGCGCATCCGCTATACTACCTCGTCGCCATCGGAGCCAGATGCATCCCGCTCGGCGAGTTCGGGCACCGGGTGAACCTGCTATCGTCGCTGTTCGGGGCGGTGGCCGTGGCAAATCTCTTTCTGCTGATGCGACTGTGGCTCGGCCGAACCTTCCCGGCGGTGATTGCGGCAGTCACGCTCGGTGTGTCTCATGCGTTCTGGTGGCACGCGAGCATCGCGGAGACGTACACCCTCTGGACGGCGTTGTTTTTCGGCGAGTTGATCTGCCTGCTGCAATACGCGACAAGCCGCAGGGCGGGGTTCCTCTATCTGCTCGGGCTCCTGAACGGCATGGCGGTGGCGGTCCACATGTTCGGCTCGATTCCACTGGCCTGTTACGTCGTCCTCATCGTAATTCTGCTCGTGCGCCGGGACATCCGTCTGAAAGACGCAGCGATCGTCGCAGGGCTGTGGATCGTCGGTGCACTGCCCTATGAGTACCTGATCGCAAGGAGCATCCTCCACAGTGGGGACTTGTTCGGCACACTGTCCTCTGCCGCGTTCGGCAACCGCTGGCGGGCTGACGTGCTGAACACGACTGTCTCCTGGCAGATGGCCGGGGAGAATCTCCTTTTGATCGGGTCGAACTTCCCGACGCCGAACGTTCTCCTTTTCTTCGCAGGCTGCTTCGGCCTGTCCAGAAGCAGGCCGAGGGCCTTTCGCAATGTGGTTCTGGCCTGCGGCGCGCTGTTCCTGCTGTTCGCATTTCGCTACACCGTGCCGGATCGCTTCGCTTTCTTCATCCCATTCTACTGCCTGGCCGCGATACTGATCGGCCTGGGGGCACAAGAGATTGCGTCGCAAATCCATCATGGCGCCGTGCAATGGGTGATTGTGGCGCTGTCTCTCCTGCCTCCCGGTGTTTACGCGATCGCGCCGCAACTGGCTCAACGAATGAACGTGCGGATGGGGACCCGCCAGGACATTCCCTATCGCAACGACTACGAGTATTTCCTCCGTCCGTGGAAGACGAGGTACGTTGGGGCGGAGCGATTCGCTACGGAAGCGCTGGAGGGCGTCGAGGATTCTGCTATCATCTGGGCGGACGCCACAACCGCTCCCCCGCTCCTGTGTGTTCAGGAGGTCAAAGGCATTCGGCCGGATGTCCGAATCGTCTCCGGAACGGCTTCCGACGAGAAGAACCCGCCGCTGACCGAACAGACAATCGACGCACTCCTTGCTGAGCACCCGATCTACGTGGTCTCGCGGACGCCGGGTTACTGTCCCGCATTCGTCCTCGCGAGATACTCGCTCGTGCCGGCAGGCGTCTTGTGGCGCATAGCCGAACGGACGTAGCATGGCCAAGACCGTCACCACGCCGCGGGCGCTGGTTCGCAACACGTTCTTCAATATCCTGATGCTGATGAGTAACGCCGTGGTGGCGTTCCTGCTGGTCCCGTTCTTCGTGGGCCGGCTGGGCAAGCCGAGCTACGGCGTGTGGGTGCTGATCGGCTCGGTCTTCCGCTATCGTATCCTGCTGGGCATGGGGCTCAACAGCGCGATCAATCGCCGGATTCCCATGTACGTGGCCAAGGACGATGAAGATGGGATCCGCAGGACGGTCAGCACAGCCCTGTTCTTCTTCACGATCATCGCGCTGGTGCTGGCAGCCCTGACGCTGGTGCTGGCCGTGAAGGTAGGCGACTGGTTCGCGATCCCGGCGGAACTGGTCCGTGTGGCGAGTGGCCTGGTTCTCGTCGTCGGACTGGGGTTCGCGGCCTCGACCCCGCTGCAATTGACGACCGCCGTGCTCAGCGGATTGCAGCGCTATGACATGGTGAGCATCGTCACGCTCATCATCCTCGTGATCCGGACGACGCTCACGGTCGTCCTGCTGCTCCGCGGTTACGGCCTGCTGACGTTGGGACTCATCTACAGCATCAGCGAGATCGTCGCGCGGGGAACGCAACACGTCCTCGCCCGGCGATTGCTGCCCGCCGGGTATGCTTCGTGGCGGAACGTGGATCGCGGGCTTCTCAAGGAGATGCTCTTCTACGGCATGAACACGTTCCTCTACGCGATGGGCGCGCTGATCATCTACCGCGCGAGCGAGACGATCATCGGGATCTTCTTCGACCCCACCCAGCTCACGATCTTCTCGACGGCCGCGGCAGGCGTCCTGCTGCTCTCGGAATTCCTCCAGGCCTTCACGGCGGCGATCAAGCCGGCCGTCAGCGATCTCGACGCCCGCGACGACCACACGCGGGTCAAGCTGATCGCCTTCCTGACCCAGAAGTACAGCCTGCTGGTGCTCATCCCGGCGGCCGCCTTTCTGATCGTGATGGGGCGGGAGTTCCTGACGATCTGGGTGGGCGCGAGATTCAAGGAGCCCGGCGTGATCGGCGCCATGAGCAACATCCTGGCCATTCTGACCGTGGGCTACTGCATGATCTTGAGCCAGCACAGCAATTTCCTGGTCCTGGCCGGCCGGGGCGAACACCGCGTCTTCGGGATCTTGACGGCAGTCGAAGCGGTCCTGTGCGTCTCGACGGCGGTCTTCACGGTCTCGGTCCTGCACTGGGGTCTGGCGGGCATCGCGTGGAGCAACCTCATCCCGATGGCCCTGGTCGCGGGCGTCGTCCTCCCGGCCTACTTCAACCACAAGATGAACATACGGACGACGGAGAATCTCTCGCACGTCTGGCGACCGGCGCTGCTGAGCACGATCCCGAGCATCGTTCTCATCCTCGCGTGGAAGCGCGTGGCCCCACCGGATTCATGGCTCGGCTTGTTCGCCGTCGTCGGCGCCGCGGCTGGCGTGACAGTCCTCTCCGCTTGGCTGTTCGGCATGGAGAGCGTCGAGCGCCGGCGCCTGCGCGGCGTCCTGAAACGCGTTCACTGAGCTTGGACAACACGCTGCACATCCTGATCGCGGACTATGTGCCGCTCGCGAACAAGGGCGAAGAGGCCATCGTGCGCGGGATCGAGGACATGCTCTCCGAGGGTCGGCCCGTCGCGCTCGGCCTGTTCGACAATGTGCCGCAGGTGACGCAACGAGGGAACGTCACGATCTTCCCGAGGCAGTGGCTCTTTCGATTCGAAGGAAACGCCGCTCTCTCCGGGCGGGGCCGGATTCTCATGCAGATGTGGATCTCGACGCAGCTTCGAATGGGAAGCTACGGCCCGCTGAACAACCTGACGA
>Ga0209604_1002406_pt1 | contig 13705 bp, 14 predicted proteins | sample AD_UKC097_MetaG_FD_184405 | JGI IMG/M metagenome (GOLD analysis project Ga0209604, IMG submission 184405) | Active sludge microbial communities of municipal wastewater-treating anaerobic digesters from USA - AD_UKC097_MetaG (SPAdes) (version 2) | ecosystem: Engineered > Bioreactor > Anaerobic >... | reverse complement strand
GCGGTGTATGCGCTGAATCACCGACCTCGCAAGTGTCTGGGCTACCGCACTCCCCACGAGGTGTTCTACGGCTTGGAAATGACTCCCCTTACACTGCGTTCTGTTGCACTTTGTACTTGAATCTGCAGATCACTGAATGAACCCTCCCATGGTGTCCGGACACTTCACCATCGCCTACGGCTGCGTCCTGGTGGCCGCGCTGCTGCCAATCCTGTGCGCGGCCATCGCCAAATGGGGCATGTTCAACAAACCGCGCCGCGAGGGCGGGTATGACAACGCCAACCCGCGCGCATGGCTGGCCAGCCAGACCGACTGGCGCGCCCGCGCCAATGCTGCGCAGGCCAACAGCTTCGAGGCGCTTCCCTTTTTCATCGGGGCGGTCATCATTGCGCATCTGCTCGGCGCGAACCAGGCGCGCCTCGACGTGCTGGCGATCGTGTTCATCCTGCTGCGGATCACCTACATCATGATGTACGTGGCCGGCATTCCCACTGTTCGCTCCGTGGTCTGGACGCTGGCCTTGCTGGTGAACATCGGCATCCTGTTCATCGGCTACCGCTGACGGGCCCGCCGGCCGCGTCGGCCGACTTCAGTGAAAACCCGCTCGGGATGTTCCCCGATGCGGGGTCGGTGGGCTTTGGCTAAGCTAGTCTGAACAACAAAAAGGACAGGCGAGGGCCCACCGTGCGACATCCCGATCCCAACCGACGACGTGCGCTGGCGGCGGTCGCTGCGCTGATGGCGTCGGCCGTTGCCAACCCCGCCGTGCGGGCGCAGGCGCGCGGCGAGGAGAGCGCCGTGTCCGTCGCCGTGGGCGCGCGCACCGCGATGTCCTGCCTGCCCTTGACGCTGGCCACGCAGCTGGGCTATTTCAAGGCCGAGGGTCTGGACGTCAGCCTGATCGACTGTTTCGATGAGGCGGCCGCGCTGCGTTTGCTGGCCAGCGGCGGGGCTGAGGTGGCGAGTTGCGCGTTCGAGCACACTATACGGTCGCAGGCGCGGGGGCAGGCCCTGCAGGCGTTTGTGATGCAAAGCCGAGCGCCGCAGGTGTCGGTGGGCGCATCGACCCGCACCCTGGCCGATTTCCGGCACCCGTCGGAGCTGAGGGGACGACGCATCGGTGTCTCGGCGATCGACTCGGTCAGCCAGTCCCTCGTCACTGCGCTCCTGAGCCGCGCAGGCCTGGGCTCTGCCGAGGTGAGCTTTGTCAGCGTCGGCGTGGGTGGTGACGCGCTGAACGCGCTACGTTCCGGGCAGGTTGACGTGATCAGCACCCAGGAGCCCGTGATGACGATGTTGGAACAGCGGGGCGATGTGAAGATTCTGGCCGACACCCGCACGCTCACCGGCACCGAGGCCCTCTTGGGCGGGCCAGTGCCGGGCGGCTGTTTGTGCGCGTCGTTCGACTACGTGCAGAAACATCCCGGCGCTTGCCAGACGCTCGCAAACGGCATTGTCCGCGCGTTGAAATGGTTGCGCACGGCCGGTCCGGGCGACATCGTCCGCACCCTGCCCGAAAGTTACCTGCTGGGTGACCGTGGCCTGTACCTGATGTCACTGGCCCGGGTGAGTGAATCGTTTTCGTTCGACGGATTGATGCCGCAAGAGGGTCCGCGCGCGGCGTTGCGGCTGCTGGCCGACACCGATCCCGCCATCCGGGACGAGCGGGTGAGCCTGGGGCGTACCTACACCAACGCCTTTGCGCGTTTCGCCAAGGACCGTTTCAGGGCCTGAGCCTGAGAGGAATCGGCCATGCCCGCCTTGACGCCCCAAAGCACCGCCAGCGGCGTTGCAAATGCGCGAGTCTTGTTTTTTTTGGTCAATTCCGCGCCCAAGGCATCTGCGGCTTACAGCGCACGCGCTTTGGCCATCAGGTGCAAGCAAAGTCTTGGTAGAACAGGCGACTGCGCCGCTCGTTGGCGTTGGCCAGTGTGGAGCTGGCCACGTTGCCACGAATGCCTGCGTGGTACATCTTGGGTTGCTGTTCCTGCAGGCTGGTCACTATGTCGCGAAGGCTGCGTCGTGTTGTCAATTGGGCAAAAAGCATGCACAGCAACTGATCCCAATGGGAGAACGACAAGGTCGGATAGCGACCAGCGTGGCGGGCAACGGATTGCCTGAAGACCGATTGGGGAAGATGTAGGCAAAGTTTGGCAAACACGTGGCGACCTTTGTGCATCACGCACCTTGCAAAGCGAGTATGCAATCGAAAAAATGTATGTCTTAGAGTGACTCACGTTTCCGACACTGAACACGGTCACTCCACGCCAAACACGCCATTGGCGCCAAAATAGCCGGTATTCTTTCCGCATTCTCTCAACCCACTTATCGGAACTGGATCCCCATGAGCGTCTCTGAACAGCCGTCCTTCGCCACCTGTGACATTTGCGATGCCTTTGAAGAAGACACCAGCGGGGACATCCGGGTCTTGCCGCCGGTTTTCAAAGACTTCGGTGCGTTGAAACGGTTCTGCGGCCCGGTTGCTACGCTTCGCTGCCTGGAGGACAACTCGCGCGTGCGCGAGGCGGTCAACTCAACCGGCTACGTCGACACGCCGACCGGACGGGTCGGCCGGGTGCTGGTGGTGGAAGGCGCAGGGTCCGTGCGTCGCGCGCTGGTTGGTGGCAATCTCGCCGCAGCTGCTGCGCGCAACGGTTGGGCGGGCATCGTGGTCGATGGCGCGGTGCGCGACGTTGCCGAACTGAATCAGGCGGGGATCGGTATCCGAGCGCTGGCGTTGATGCCGATGAGAACGGCCAAACGCGGCGAAGGTCAGGCCGATCTCCCGGTGCAGATTCAGGGCGTGTGGGTGAGACCGGGCGACTGGTTGTACGCCGACGAGGATGGCATCGTGATTTCCGCCCGACCCGTCCATGGGTGAACGGGCGAGCCCTTCACGCGCGGACTCTTGAAGGCACCGTGGCCAGCAGTACGCCAGCCACCGCGATGCCGAGCGCCAGGACCTGAAGCCGATCCAGCGGCTCGCCCAAGACCAGCACACCGACGGCCGCGGCGCTGACCGGCAGCATGACGGTGAACACGCCGCCCTGGGCTGCGGGTACCCGCCTGAGACCGGTCATCCACAACCAGACTGTCCAGACACAGGCAGCCATCGCGTAGAAGACCAGCAGCCCCCACATCGAGCCGGGCACGGCTTGGAAATCAAACCGCAGCGCGACGTACAGACCCATCGGTGTGGTCAAGGCAAATCCCCACAGATTGATCAGCGATGTGATTCGTTTCGGCCCCATCGATTGGGTCAACTTTTTTCCGATGACCGAATACGCAGCCTCGCACAGGACCGCGCCAAACAGCAGGAGCACACCAACGACCGTCTGGGTGCCGGGCGCGTTGCCCGGCGAATGCCCCGCGCCAGACGGTGATGCTGGGCCGCCCAGTGCAAGCATGCCGATGCCTAAAACCGCCAGGACGATTGAGCCCCAGATTCGGCCACCGATGCGTTCGCCCAGAAACAGCCAGCTCATCAATGCGACCACCGCCGGAATCGACGCCATGACAACGCCGGCGTAGACGGCGCTGGTCATCTTGACGCCATAGATCATGCACACGGTGAACAGGAAATTCCCGAAAAACGATTCGAGAAACAGCAGGCGCTTGGTCTGAGGCGACAGGCGCGGTTCGTCCGGCGGTTTCTTCAGCCAACGCACCATTGCCAGCCCGCCGATGCCGAATCGCATCCATGCCAGCAGGAAGACCGGAAAAACGGTCGCCAGGGCCTTTGACAGGGCCACGTAACTCCCGACCAGGGACATGCTCAACGCCAGGCATGCATAGGCAACGATCAAACGGGGCTGCTCGGGTTTCACTAGACTGGCTTCGTAACTCAGGAACAAAGGGGTTTCATCATGCCCGAAGCAAAGGTTTCCCAGGTCCGTCATGTGTTCGTCTATGGGACCCTTCGCCGCGGCGAAGACAACGACATCACGCGACTGTTGCCGCCGCCGCGATTCGTCGGGCTTGCCCAGATCCTCGGCACGATGTACGACCTGGGTGCTTATCCGGGTGTGCGGTTGGTTGGACGGTCAACAGTGCTCGGGGAAGTCTATGAGATATCTCCGGCGCTGGAAGCTGTTCTGGACGAGATCGAGGAGGTGTATCCGCAAGAGCGCGACGAGTATGTGAAGCGGGTGATCCCGGTTTCGGTACAGGGGTGTGTTCTTTCATGCATCGTGTACGAGATCGGCCTCCGTTATGTCCACGGCAAGGCGGTGCTCCCCGATGGGGACTGGACGCGACGATCACCGGCTCTGTGATTCGCCAATCTATTTCGCATGATGAAAATATGGTTCTGCAATGCGGAACATGGCAGGGACGGATTGGCCAAATTATTTCCACTATTCAATTGTGAATTGCATATTGCGGAATAGAACATGTAAGTTGTTGATTTTCATGGTTGAAAAATAACTCTTCTATAAGACATAAGAGCAGATGCGTGTCTTATAGAAGAGTTAAAGTAATGGCGTCGGCACTGGCCTTGCAGCAAGAGCTTGTGCGCCATTTTTTTCAACTCAACAGGAGGTCTTCATGTCCAACAACTCTGCACAACCCAGCCGTGCCGAACAGATCGCTGCCCTGGAAAAGGATTGGGCGACCAATCCCCGCTGGAAGCTGGTCAAGCGCGGCTACTCCGCTGCTGACGTGGTCCGTCTGCGTGGCAGCCTGCAGCCTGAGTACACCCTGGCCCAGCGCGGTGCCGAAAAACTCTGGGAAAAGGTCAACGGGGGAGCCAAGAAAGGCTACGTGAACGCGTTCGGCGCGATCACCGCCGGTCAAGCCATGCAGCAGGCCAAGGCTGGCCTCGAAGCCGTGTACCTGTCGGGCTGGCAAGTCGCTGCTGACGGCAACACGTCGGAAACCATGTACCCTGACCAGTCGCTGTACGCCTACGATTCGGTGCCGACGATGGTTCGTCGCATCAACAACACGTTCAAGCGCGCCGACGAAATCCAATGGAGCCGTGGTATCGAGCCTGGCAGCAAGGATTTCATCGACTACTTCCTGCCCATCGTTGCGGATGCCGAGGCCGGATTCGGTGGCGTGCTGAATGCCTTCGAACTGATGAAGAACATGATCGCCGCGGGTGCCGCCGGGGTTCACTTTGAAGACCAACTGGCCGCGGTGAAGAAGTGCGGCCACATGGGTGGCAAGGTCCTGGTCCCGACGCAAGAAGCAGTCGAGAAGCTGATCGCTGCGCGTTTCGCAGCCGACGTCATGGGCGTGCCGACCATCGTTCTGGCCCGCACCGACGCTGAAGCCGCCAACCTGATTACCAGCGACCACGACGCCAACGACAAACCCTTCCTGACGGGCGAACGAACCCAGGAAGGCTTTTACCGCGTCAAGAACGGTCTGGAGCAAGCCATCAGCCGCGGCGTCGCCTACGCGCCCTACGCCGACCTGGTTTGGTGTGAGACGGGTGTGCCGGACATCGGCTTCGCCCGCGAGTTCGCACAGGCCGTCCATGCTGCATGCCCTGGCAAACTCCTGTCCTACAACTGCTCGCCGTCTTTCAACTGGAAAAAGAACCTCAACGACAGCCAGATTGCCGCGTTCCAGGAAGACCTGTCGGCGCTCGGTTACAAGTACCAATTCATCACGCTGGCAGGTATTCACATCAACTGGTACAACACGTTCCAGTTCGCTCATGCTTACGCCCGTGGCGAAGGGATGAAGCACTACACCGAAATGGTCCAGGAACCCGAGTTTGCAGCCCGGGACCGTGGCTATACCTTCGTGTCGCACCAGCAGGAAGTGGGCGCGGGTTACTTCGACGATGTGACCACCGTGATTCAGGGCGGGTCTTCTTCTGTGAAAGCCTTGACCGGCTCCACCGAAGAAGAGCAGTTCCACTGATCGCCGGCGTTCGGGATGGAGGTCGCGGTGCCCCAGGGGAGGCCGCGCTTCCATTTCAGGTGGGTCGGTCGAGAATTGATAGTAAAATCACTTCTTTTCTCACCGACAAGTACGAGAAAGGCAGCTTGGTTATGACACCGCGAACTACTTTGGCGATATTCCTCAGCGAATAAGGCCGTGGTCCGCGCGCCTTGGGCGCAAGCTGTTATCAATGCATGGAAAAGCGCGGAACTTGCCGCGCTTTTTTTTCGATCTCGTTCAATCAACCAGCACCATGATCCAAGTCGCTTTGCCTGATGGCTCCAAACGTGAATTTTCCGGTCCGGTCACGGTCGCCGAAGTCGCCGCTTCGATTGGCTCCGGGCTCGCAAAGGCGGCGCTGGCGGGGCGGGTCGACGGCAAAGTGGTCGACACCAGCTTTCGCATCGAAACCGACAGCGAGCTGTCCATCATCACGGCCAAGGAGGCAGATGGTATTGAAATCATTCGCCATTCAACAGCGCACCTGTTGGCCTATGCGGTCAAGGAGATGTTTCCCGACGCACAGGTCACCATCGGGCCGGTGATCGAGCATGGCTTTTACTATGACTTTGCCTACAAACGCCCCTTCACGCCCGAAGACCTGATTGCCATCGAAAACAAAATGGCCGCGCTGGCCGCGCTGGACGAGCCTGTGGTTCGTCGTGTGGTGCCACGAGACGAGGCGGTGGCGTATTTCAAGGGTCTGGGTGAGCACTACAAGGCGGAAATCATCGGAAGCATTCCTGCGGACCAGGAGGTGTCGTTGTACCGCGAAGGAAGATTCGAGGACCTTTGCCGTGGCCCGCACGTTCCATCCACTGGAAAGCTCAGACATTTCAAATTGATGAAAGTGGCGGGCGCCTATTGGCGCGGCGATCACCGCAACGAAATGCTCCAGCGTGTTTATGGCACGGCGTGGGCAACCAAAGAGGATCTGCAGCAGCATCTGACCATGCTGGAGGAGGCCGAGAAGCGAGACCATCGAAAACTCGGGCGGGAGTTGGACCTTTTTCACATCGACGACCATTCACCCGGGACCGTTTTCTGGCATCCGAAAGGCTGGACGGTGTGGCAGGAGGTGGAGCAGTACATGCGTCGCGTTTACCGCGAGAACGGCTACCAAGAGGTCAAGGGCCCGCAGATTCTGGATGCGTCTTTGTGGGAGAAAACAGGGCACTGGGACAAGTACCGGGAAAACATGTTCACGACCGAATCGGAAAAGCGCGACTACGCACTGAAACCGATGAATTGCCCGGGCCACATATTGATCTACAAGCAAGGCATCAAGAGTTATCGCGATCTGCCGCTGCGGTTCGGAGAATTCGGAAACTGCCATCGGAACGAACCCTCGGGTGGTCTGCACGGCATCATGCGAGTGCGTGCGTTCACGCAGGACGACGGGCACATTTTCTGTACCGAAGAGCAGATACAGTCAGAGTGCGTGGCTTTCACGACGCTCCTGCAGAAGGTGTACCGCGATTTCGGATTCACCGACATCATCTACAAACTGGCAACACGCCCGGAGAAGCGCATCGGTTCCGAGGAAAGTTGGGACAAGGCCGAACAAGCGTTGGCAGCCGGTTTGAAAGCGTCTGGCTGCGATTTCGAGTTGTCACCGGGCGAGGGTGCGTTCTACGGGCCGAAGATTGAATACACATTGAAAGATGCGCTCGGTCGCCAGTGGCAATGTGGAACCATGCAGGTGGACCCCAACATGCCTGAGCGACTTGATGCAGAGTTCGTCGGCGAGGATGGCGGGCGTCACCGACCCATCATGCTTCACCGTGCCATCGTCGGAAGCCTGGAGCGTTTCATTGGAATCCTGATTGAGCAACATTCGGGCGCATTGCCGGCCTGGCTGGCGCCGGTACAGGTTGCCGTGCTGAACATCACCAATGCGCAGGCTGATTACTGTAGCGAAATTGTCAAAACGCTGAGAAATCAAGGGCTTAGGGCCGAGCTTGACCTGCGAAATGAGAAGATTACGTATAAAATACGCGAGCATTCGTTACAAAAGCTTCCGTACATTCTGGTCGTGGGCGACAAAGAGAAGGTGGCTGGTCATGTGGCTGTGCGTGCCCGTGGCAACAGAGATCTCGGGGTGATGCCGGTTGATGCTTTCGCACGGCTGATCGCATCGGACGTTGCGTCCAAAGTCTGAGTTTGCTTGGCCCGCCATCATCGGCGCTCGCAAAGTTGCTGAATTTTGTGTTTTGAATTGAAGGACTTGAGTCATCGCTACTGAATTTCGTGATCGGCGCCAACGTGAGGAGCGCAAGCATCGTCTGAATCGGGAAATCATGGCTCCTGAGGTTCGTCTTTCAGGACCCGAGAATGAGCCGCTTGGCATCGTGAGTCTGATGGAGGCCTTGCGCATGGCCGGAGAGCTTGACGTTGATTTGGTCGAGATATCCGCAGTTGCCAACCCGCCGGTTTGTCGCCTGATGGACTATGGGAAATTCAAGTACCAGGAACAAAAACGGGCTGCGGAAGCCAAAGCCAAGCAGACGGTCATCGAGATCAAAGAGGTGAAGTTTCGGCCAGGGACCGACGACGGCGACTACAACATCAAGATGCGCAACATCAGGCGTTTTCTTGCCGATGGAAATAAATGCAAGATCACCTTGCGATTTCGGGGGCGCGAGATTACCCACCAGGATCTGGGGATGGCATTGTTGAATCGGATTCGGGACGAATTGGCAGATCTGATCATCGTCGAGCAGTTTCCAAAGCTTGAAGGGCGCCAGATGATCATGATGATCGCGCCAGGCAAACGAAAGGTGGCGGCCAAACCGGCTGGTGAGGCGGCTTCACCCGCAGTGTCAGTTTGAAATTTCGGATGGCTTTCGGGCTGTCCTGAAGCAGAAGCCGGATTTGTCCGGTTTCGACGCCAAAGAAGTTTTCTTTGGTGAAAGCCGGGCGATAAACATACAGCCCGGCACAAGTGGCTCGGGGCCATCAAGGCTGCAAACAGTTTGCAGACGCCTCACGAGCACAAAAAATAGGAGCATTCACATGCCCAAAATGAAGACCAAAAGCAGCGCCAAAAAGCGCTTTCGTGTTCGTCCGGGTGGTACCGTCAAACGCGGCCAAGCTTTCAAGCGCCACATCCTGACCAAGAAGACCACCAAGAACAAACGCCATTTGCGTGGCGCTGTCACGGTTCATGAAACCAACATGGTTTCCATGGCCCAGATGCTGCCTGGTCGTGGCATTTGATTAACGACGAACAAGGAGAAAACTCATGCCTCGCGTCAAACGTGGTGTAACCGCTCGCGCCCGCCACAAAAAAGTTCTCGCCCTTGCCAAGGGCTTCCGCGGTCGTCGCGGCAATGTCTTCCGTATCGCCAAAGAGGCGGTGATGAAGGCTGGGCAGTACGCCTATCGGGATCGTCGGACGAAAAAGCGCGTGTTCCGTCAGTTGTGGATCGCCCGAATCAATGCAGCTGCGCGTCAGTGCGGCCTGACCTACAGCCAATTTGCAAATGGTCTGAAAAAGGCCAACATCGAAATTGATCGCAAGGTGCTGAGCGACATTGCCATCCATGACCAGGCCGCCTTCGCTGGTATCGTGGAGCAGGTCAAAGCCAAACTGGCTGCTTGATTCAAGCGCTTTGGGAGTCAGGGTCAGATCCTGCGTTTGCGTGTGATGCACGACTGTGGCATCGGCAAACATGGAACTGACCCTTTTTCTTTGGGCTGGAGCATGTTGCGTACCGGCCTCTCGTCGCCTGAGAGACTATGAACGAACTCGACGAATTGGTCGTCAGCGCCCGCGCTGGCTTTGATGGCGCTTCGACACCGGCAGAACTGGAAAACGTCAAAGCGCGGTTTCTGGGGAAATCCGGGCGTGTGACCGAATTGATGAAGGGTCTGGCGACGCTCGCCGTCGAGGAAAAAAAGACCCGAGGTGGCGCCATCAACGCGGCCAAGCAAGCTATCGAAGCAGCGCTGATCGAGCGCCGGCAAGCCTTGGCAGAGCTTGAGTTGCAGTCTCAGCTGAAAGCCGAGGCTCTGGACGTCACCTTGCCTGGTCGTCGACGCGGATCTGGTGGACTGCATCCGGTCTCCTTGACCATGGAGCGGATCGAGGCGATCTTCGGATCCATGGGCTTCGAAGTGGCTCAGGGGCCGGAGATTGAAACCGATTGGTTCAATTTCACCGCGCTGAACACGCCCGAAGATCATCCGGCGCGGTCGATGCACGATACGTTTTATGTTGAAGGCGGAACCCAGACGGCGCCGAATCTACTGCGTACCCACACCAGTCCGGTTCAGGTGCGTCATGCACTGCAGCATGTCAAATACCACGCGGACAAGTTGGACGCCGGATTGCCTATGCCCGAGATTCGTGTCATCGCGCCTGGGCGAACCTATCGGGTGGACAGTGATGCGACACACTCCCCGATGTTTCATCAGTGCGAAGGTTTGTGGCTCGGTGAGAACGTGAGTTTCAAAGACCTCAAAGTGGTGTTCACCGACTTTTGCCGGACCTTCTTTGAGTCGGAGGACCTGACGTTGCGATTCAGGCCGAGTTTCTTTCCCTTCACCGAACCGAGCGCAGAGATCGATATTCAGTTTCCATCCGGGCCGCTTGCAGGTCGCTGGTTGGAGGTGGCCGGCTCGGGTCAGGTCCATCCGAAAGTGGTCAACGCCATGGGACTTGATTCTGAGCGCTATATCGGATTTGCCTTCGGTATGGGGCTCGATCGTTTCACCATGCTGCGTTATGGCGTGAATGACCTGCGCTTGTTTTTTGATGGCGACCTCCGCTTCTTGAGCCAATTCCAATAAATCCCATTCAGACTGCCAGGCTGCAAACAGCCATTCGTGTGGCCGTTGCACCTTGTCAATCCGGAACCAACCATGCAATTTCCTGAGTCCTGGCTGCGTGAATTCTGCAATCCGCCGCTTTCGACGCAACAACTGGCTGATACCCTCACCATGGCTGGCCTGGAAGTCGAAGCGCTCGACCCGGTTGCGCCGCCATTTTCCGGCGTTGTCGTGGGTGAAATCAGGTCGGTGGCACAGCACCCCAATGCCGATCGTTTGCGGGTCTGCCAGGTCGATGTGGGGGCCGATCGTCTTCTGAACATTGTTTGTGGCGCGCCCAACGCTCGTGCGAACATCAAGATTCCTTGCGCCTTGGTAGGGGCGAGTCTTCCGGCTACCCCGGATGGGACGCCATTTGTGATCAAAGTAGGCAAGCTTCGTGGTGTGGAAAGCGAAGGCATGTTGTGTTCGGCCAGGGAGCTTGGCCTGTCGGAGGACCATGGTGGCTTGCTCGAACTGAGTGATGAAGCCCCTGTGGGGCAGGACATCCGGGTGTTTCTGAATCTGGACGATACGCTCTTCACGCTGAAGCTCACGCCGAATCTTGCACACTGTCTCAGCGTCTTTGGGGTTGCGCGGGAAGTTTCTGCATTGACCGGCGCATCGCTTCGGACTCCCACGTTTACCCCCGCGAAGGTGTTGCACGCCGAATGCCTTCCGGTGACGATCAGCGCACCGGATTTGTGTGGGCGCTTTTCCGGGCGGATCATCCGAAACGTGAATCCACGGGCGACAACGCCGAGTTGGATGGTTGATCGGTTGGCCCGCTGCGGGCAACGCAGTGTGGCGCCCCTGGTGGACATTTCGAACTATGTGATGTTTGAGCTGGGGCGACCCTCCCACATTTTCGATTACGAAAAGATTCGCGGTGGCCTTGTCGTGCGATGGGGTCAAGCGGGTGAGACTCTGAAGCTATTGAATGGGTCGACCGTTGCGTTGGACCCTACGGTTGGCGTCATCGCCGACGAATCGGAAGTTGAATCACTGGCGGGTATCATGGGCGGTGACGCCACCGCTGTGTCTGACGACACCCGCCACATTTATGTAGAAGCTGCATTCTGGTGGCCTGCGGCGATTGCCGGGCGTTCGCGTCGGTTCAATTTCTCCACCGATGCCGGCCATCGGTTCGAGCGCGGCGTTGACCCGGAGCTCACCGTCGAGCACATCGAACGTATTACTGAGCTGGTTGTGTCGATTTGTGGCGGGGAACCCGGCCCGATCGACGACCAGGCCCCCAACGTACCGCGGTCGCAACCGGTGACACTTCGGATTGCTCGTGCCAGCAAGGTCATTGGCATGCCACTGAGTCAAAAGCAATGTGCCGATGCGCTGCTGGGCTTGGGACTTGAGGTGAGACAAGGAGATGACATCCTGACGGTAATTCCGCCGTCCTACCGATTTGACCTCCAGATTGAAGAGGACCTGATCGAAGAGGTCGTGCGCCTGATCGGCTATGACCATCTCGCGGCCTCCGCGCCTGTCGGGCCTATAGTCCCCAAGCTTCTTACCGAATCAAGGCGTGGGGTTTTTTCCGTGCGCAGGCTACTGGCGAGCCTTGGATACCAGGAAACCATCAATTTCAGTTTTGTCGATGAGCGCTGGGAACACGATTTGGCCGGCAACGCCGAACCGATACGGCTGATGAACCCGATTGCGAGCCAAATGAACGTGATGCGTTCGTGCCTGCTCGGCTCGCTGCTTCAAGTTGTCAAATACAACACAGATCGGCGGGCCGAGCGAGTTCGGGTTTTCGAAGTAGGTCGCGTGTTCCTTCGTAGTCCAGAAACGAAGAATACCGAAACCACCGTTGCCGGGTTCGAACAACCCGTGCGTGTCGCGGGGGTTGCTTATGGCGCGGCGGAGCAGTTGCAGTGGGGGACAAAGGCCAGGAACGTGGATTTTTTCGACGCCAAGGGTGACGTGGAAGCCCTGTTCGCACCGCGGAAGGCTGTCTTCGAACCAGTGCCTCATCCGAGCATGCATCCCGGCCGCAGCGCAAGGATCATGGTGGACGGTCTGCCGGTCGGGTTCGTCGGCGAACTTCACCCACGCTGGCGCCAGCAATGGGAGTTTGCTTCTGCGCCCATCATGTTCGAAATTGAACTGGATTCTGTTATCCGGCGTGATGTTCCGAGCTTCGGCACAATGGCGCGTTTCCAGGCTGTCGAGCGCGACATTGCCGTACTGGTAAGCGAAGATGTGACTCACGCCGCCTTGATGAAGACCATTTGGGCTGCTGATACTGGTGGGGTTCTTCGTGACGCGGTTCTCTTCGACGTTTATCGAGGAAGAACGAGTGCCCCGGCGGAGCTGGCCAGCGGAGCGCCCGTTTCCGAGGTGGATGGAGCGAAAAGCCTCGCCATACGCCTTCGATTCAACAGTGACGTTGCCACTTTGACGGAATCAGAGATCGACAGGGCAATGAACGCTGTCGTCGGGGCGCTTACCAATACCCTTGGGGCGAAATTGCGAGGCTAGGGCTTCGCAAGTCGTACGAAAATCTTCCTGGTTCAGGGAACTCATGAGGCTGCCATGGAACTGTCCTTTGAAAGCATGGAAACCCCGGCGCTAACCAAAGCCCAACTTGCCGAGTTGTTGTTCGAACAGATCGGACTCAACAAACGGGAGTCGAAGGACATGATCGAGGCTTTTTTTGACCTGATCGGAGACTGCCTGATCGAAGGCCAGGATGTGCGCATCTCCGGTTTTGGCAATTTTCTGATCCGGACCAAGGCGCCCCGTCCGGGGCGAAACCCACGCACAGGCGAGGCCATCCCCATCGAGGCGCGCAGAGTCGCAACGTTTCATGCCAGTCACAAACTGAAGGAAAAAATCCAAGGTGATGCCGCCTATTGACCCGGCATCATGAAGAATGAACTTTCCAAGCATGTTGATGACGAAGCGCGATGGACAAAGAAGTCGCTCGCTACCAACGTTTGGAGCAATTGCACGAGAGGTGCAAGCAAGTCGCCAGACT
>Ga0209604_1002404_pt1 | contig 13711 bp, 11 predicted proteins | sample AD_UKC097_MetaG_FD_184405 | JGI IMG/M metagenome (GOLD analysis project Ga0209604, IMG submission 184405) | Active sludge microbial communities of municipal wastewater-treating anaerobic digesters from USA - AD_UKC097_MetaG (SPAdes) (version 2) | ecosystem: Engineered > Bioreactor > Anaerobic >... | reverse complement strand
GGCTATGACCTGACCGTACTTGTCGCCCGGGAAGGTCCGGAGGACGTCGAGCAGCGCGGGCTGGTAGTCGGTTCTTCCGGAAACCCACCAGATCGCGGCGCCTACCCTCCCTCCGAAACAGGAGTCGGTCCGGAGCGCCTCCAGTATCCGCGCGGGGACCGACGAGCCGCCATTCACGTCGTGGACCTCGAACGCGAGCGCCTTCGCGGGGAAGGCGTCCGCGAAGGCGGCGGCAGTGTCGAGCGCGGCCTCGACCCAGGCGTCGTCCGTGTAGCCCGCCCTCGAGAAGGCCGTCATGTCGACACCCAGGAGGTGCCCCTCGATTCCGTTCGACGTCATTTGCGTGACGTAGACGAGCTTCAGCGCCGGGTCGCTTCCGAGCTCCTGACCGAGCCGCGCGGCGAGCACGCGGAGCCGCTCCCGCACGACCGGGCTCCAGGAGAGAGCGAGGCGCATCGGAGTACCGCGGAATGAGTAGTCGACGTACGGGGCTCCGAGGGAGTCGAGGAGCCACGCTGGTGTCCCGGGGCCGCCGGCACCGATGGCGAGGGAGTAGGGCTTCCCGTGCTGCGTCACCTCCGTGATGCGCGAGCGGAGCGCCGTGAGGTCGAAGCTCCCGGGCGACGGCTCCACGCTGCTCCAACTCGCCCGGACGAGAACGCCGTGCAGCTCGGGGTGAGCCCAAATCGTCGGGCCAGAGGCGCTCGCGAAGGCGCCGGCCGGCTTCTCGACCGGCGCAGCGCGGATATGGGTCGCAGAAAGCGCGAGCGACGCGACGAGCAGAAGCCGCACAGCCGGGCTCAGGACGGGAGGCGCCGGAAGCGAAGAGGCCATGAACCGTGGACGCATGCCGGGCACGGCCGGTTTACGCGGAAATCGGGACCCGGAAAGGGCGAGACGCGGGGAATCCGGAGGGGAGGCAGCGCAGAACGCCTTCATCGTCTGTCCAGTGCGGCAGCTTGCTGCCGAATAGCTGGCACAGCGGACGGGCTTGGCACCCTCCTTCGCCTCACCGCCACCAGCGCTGTCTGTTACGGCCACGCGATGATCAGCATCCGTTGCCGGTTTCCGTCGCGCAGACTCCGGCTGCCGAATACTCGGCACCGCACGGCCGGCACCGGCTCCTTTGCCACGACGCGCAGCACTTGCTTATCACTTTCCTGCACAGATGTTTACGCACGCTTACAGTAGCCCTGCGGTCTCGGGCATCTCCCTTGCGATCTCCGATCGCGAGGCAACGGCGATGTTCAGAATCACCGAGGAACCCGGCACCGACGAAGTTCGAGTGAGACTCGAAGGTGATCTCACCGGAACGGGAGTCCAGGTTCTGGAGGACTTCTGGTCGACGACGGGTTCGTCCTACGCCAGCGGTCGCGTCCTGTTCGACCTTTCCGGGGTCTGCCGCGTGGACGACGCTGGGCGCTTCCTACTCGCCCTGATTCACCAGACCGGTGTTCGAATGTGCGCATCCGGGGTCGAGATGAGGGCACTCGTCAGATCGATCGACCAGGACTGGCCCATGTGCCACCTCGATGGACCGGGCTGGCGAGCCGTGGGATCGCCAGTGAAGCCGCATCGATGACCTTCCTCGCCGTCGAGGGCACGACGCGATGCGGCCCCACACCGCCGGAATCGAGCACGGGTCGAGAAGGCGGCACTCGTCAGATCGATCGACCAGGACTGGCCCATGTGCCACCTCGATGGACCGGGCTGGCGAGCCGTGGGATCGCCAGGGAAGCCGCAGCGATGACCTTCCTCGCCGTCGCGGGAACGACGCGCTGCGGCCCAGCACCACGGGAATCGCGTCGGCCGCGCGTTGTCGAGAGTGTAGGCGCCGGTAAGCACGTGCCGGCGCCCCATGGCCCCGTGCGTCACAGCGACGCGACGTCGACCGTAGCGCCCACAGGCCGCGTTCCGGTGAACGGCGGGAGGGCGCGGTGAAGGAGGGTCCGGCCTCCGTGGAACGTGACGGAGCGGCCCGCCTTCTCGAGGCCGCCCGTGAGTTCCTCGCCGAGGGGCGCGGCGAGACGGTTAGCGTGAGGGAGCTCCTTTCTGTCGCACGCGTTACCCGGCCGGTTCTCTACTACCACTTCGGCTCCAGGATGGGGCTTCTTCGCGCCGCGGACTGGAGCCTCACCGCCCAGGGAGAGACCGCTCTTTGGCGGGCCACAGCGCTCGAGGATTCGCTCGAGGAGCGAATCCGTCGAATCTGCCGCGTCCAGGCGACACACTGGCGCGTCCAGTCTCGCGCCATCGCGATCGTCGAGCGCCTCGTGGCCGACGGAGTCGCGAGCGGCGCGTTCGTAAACGTCGACATTCAGGGAGCGGCGCTTTCGCTCGTTGGTGCCGCCGCAGCCGCCCCGGCCCTCGGCGCCCACACCGCTGCTTCTGCATACGAGATCAACTCCGCCCTCGCCCTCGTCTTTCGGGGACTGCGCCACAAGCCGATGGGTGCACTCCCGAGCGAAAGGGAAGCGATCAGCGGGAGCTCGAGACTCGACTCCGACGACACATTTCAGAAGGCCTGACAGGAAGAGTGAGAAAGAGATGAAGACCCGCCAGCACCTCGCTATAGCCCCCAGGACCGTTGCCGTATTCGTGGCAGCAGCTTTCGCCGTGGCTTGCCAAAAGCCAGCTCCCGCCCCGCCCGGTCCGGCCGAGGTCGGGGTCGTCACCCTGAGCCCCGAGAAGGTCGTCCTCACGACCGAGCTTCCCGGCAGGACGGCGCCCTACCTCGTCGCCGAGGTTCGCCCTCAGGTGAACGGCCTCATCCGCGAGCGGGCCTTCGAAGAGGGCACCGACGTGAAGACGGGCGCGCTCCTCTACCAGATCGACCCGGCCCCCTACCAGGCCGCATATAACCAGGCGAAAGCATCGCTCGCGATGGCCGAGGCGAACCTCCCCGCCGCGCGCTCGCGCGCGGAGCGGCTGAAGGGGCTCGTCGCGATTCGCGCCGCGGGCCAGCAGGACTACGACGACGCTGCCGCGGCAGCCTTGCAGGCCGAGGCGGGTGTCTTGGCCGCCAAGGCGACGGTCGAGAGCGCTCAGGTCAACCTCTCCTACACGCCGATCCGCGCGCCGATCTCCGGCAGGACCGGCCGGTCGAACGTGACCGTCGGCGCCCTCGTGACGGCCTACCAGCCCGTCCCGCTCGCGACCGTCCAGCAGCTCGACCCGATCTACGTCGACGTCGCGCAGTCCTCTTCCGAGCTCCTGCGGCTGCAGAAGAGCTTCAAGGCCGGGGCACTGACCCGCGACGACTCCTGGAGCCGCGTGAAGCTCGTCCTCGAGGACGGGACGCCCTACGCCCGAGTCGGAAAGCTCAAGTTTCGCGAGGTAACCGTCGACCCGACGACCGGGTCGGTCACGCTGCGAATGGTCTTCCCGAACCCCGACCACGTCCTCCTCCCCGGGATGTACGTCCGCGCCGTCGTCGAGGAAGGGGTCCTTTCGGACGCGATCCTCGTCCCGCAGCAGGGGGTCGCCCGGACGCCGAAGGGGGAACCGTACGCCCTCGTCGCCGGCAAGGACGGCAAGGTCGAGCAACGAATGCTGACGGTCGGCCGCGCGATGGGCGACAGGTGGCTCGTGACCGCGGGTCTCGCGGCGGGAGACCAGGTGATCGTCGAAGGGACCCAGCGGGTCCGTCCCGGCGCGGACGTGAAGGCGGTGCCGTACGACCCGCCGGCGGCGGGCGCCGCGCCGAGCGCGCCGGCCGCGGGCTCGGCCAAGGCCGGGTCGCCGGCGGCGAGGTAAGGGGCCGCCATGTCGTCCTTCTTCCTCAAGCGCCCGGTCTTCGCCTGGGTCATCGCGATCGCGATGATGCTCGGCGGAGTCCTGGCGATCGTGAAGCTCCCGGTCTCCCAGTACCCTCCGATCGCCCCGCCCTCGATCACGATCCGCGCCCAGTACACGGGCGCGTCGGCGAAGACGGTCGAGGACAGCGTCATCCAGATCATCGAGTCGAAGATGACCGGCCTCGACTCGATGCTCTACATGAGCTCTGTCGCCGACTCCTCCGGCAGCGCGGAGGTGACGCTCACCTTCACGCCGGAGACGGACCCGGACCTCGCCTGGTCAAAGGTCCAGAACAAGCTCCAGCTCGCGCTCCCGTCGCTCCCCGACTCCGTCCAGAAGCAGGGCGTCACGGTCTCCAAGTCGACGCGCAACTACCTCATCATCGTCGGCCTCCTCTCCGAGGACGGGAGCATGACCCGGGCGGACCTCGCGGACTACGTCACCTCCCAGATCGAGTCACCGCTCGCGCGCGTTCCCGGCGTCGGCGAGGTCCAGGTCTTCGGCACCGGCTACTCGATGCGCCTCTGGCTCGACCCGGACAAGCTGATGAAGTACGGGATGACGACGGACGACGTCGTCGCGGCCGTGAGGGCCTACAACGTCGAGGTCTCCGCCGGCCAGTTCGGCGGCGCGCCGGCGGTCCCCGGCCAGCGGCTCAACGCCTCGATCCTGATCCAGTCGCTCCTCGTCACGCCCGAGGAGTTCGCGGCGATCCCTCTCCGGCACGACGCGGACGGCTCGGTCGTGCGGGTGAGCGACGTCGGCCGGACCGAGCTCGGAACCGAGGTCCCCGACGTCGAGATCTCCTACGGCGGCCTGCCGGCGACGGCCTTCGCGATCCGTCAGGAGGCGGGGGCGAACGCGCTCGACACCGTCGCGCGGATCAAGGCGAAGATGGACGAGCTCTCGGCGTTCTTCCCGCCCGGGGTGAAGGTGGTCTATCCGTTCGACACGACGCCCTTCGTCCGCGTGGCCATCAACGAGGTCGTCCGGACCCTGATCGAGGCCATCTTCCTCGTCTTCCTCGTCATGTATCTCTTCCTCGGGAATTTCCGGGCCACGATCATCCCGACGATCGCCGTCCCGGTCGTCATCCTCGGGACGTTCGCGGTCCTCGGCCTCTTCGGTTACTCGATCAACATGCTGACGATGTTCGCCATGGTCCTGGCGATCGGGCTCCTCGTCGACGACGCGATCGTCGTCGTGGAGAACGTCGAGCGAGTGATGAGCGAGGAGGGGCTCTCGCCGTTCGAGGCGACGAAGAAGTCGATGGAGGAGATCTCGAGCGCCCTCGTCGGGATCGGCCTCGTCCTGGCCGCCGTCTTCGGGCCGATGATCTTCTTCCCCGGCTCGACCGGCGTCATATACCGGCAATTCTCCGTCACCGTCATCGCCTCGATGCTCCTCTCGGTCGTCGTGGCGTTGATCCTCACGCCGGTCCTCTGCGCCTCGCTGCTGAAGCCCGTCGCGAAGGGGCACGAGGCCGCGGAGACCGGCTTCCGCCTCCTCCGGCCCTTCTTCCTGTGGTTCGACAGGGCCTTCTACAGGAGCCGCGACCTCTACATGGCCGTCGTCCGCCACGTCCTCGGAAGGAGGGCGCGGTACCTCTTCGTCTTCGTCGTGATCGTCGGGCTGATGGGGCTCCTCTACCTGAGGATGCCGACGGGCTACCTGCCCGAAGAGGACCAGGGCTCGATCCTGACGATGGTCCAGCTCCCATCCGGCTCGACGCTCGAGCAGACGCGCGCGATCCAGCAGCAGGTCATCGACCACTACCTCGTCGACCAGAAGGAGGCGGTCGCCTCCTGCATGGCGATCGCCGGGAGGGGCTTCTCCGGGCGCGGTCAGAACCAGGGGATGGTCTTCGTGAAGCTGAAGGACTGGGAACTGCGCCAAAAGCCGGAGCTGAAGGCGCCGGTCGTCGCGAACCGGGCGATGGGGACCTTCTCGAGAATCCGCGGCGCGATGATCTTCGCGTTCCCTCCGCCCGCCGTCACCGAGCTCGGCACCGCGACCGGCTTCGACCTGATGCTCCAGGACCGGGGCGGGCTCGGCCACGAGAAGCTCTCCGAGGTCGAGGGACAGCTCCTCGGCATGGCCGCAAAGGAGCCGCGCCTCGCGCGCGTCCGCCCGAACGGCATGGCCGACGTCGCGCAGTACAAGGTCGACATCGACTGGAACAGGGCCGGCGCCCTCGGCGTGCCGATCAGCTCGATCCAGAGCTACCTCGCCGGGGCCTTCGGCAGCACGTACATCGGGAACTTCGTCCAGGGTGGGCGCGTCAAGAGGGTCTGGGCGCAGGCCGACGCCCCCTACCGGATGCTCCCTAGCGACCTCGACCGGCTCTTCTTCCGCAACCGGCAGGGGAAGCTCGTCCCGCTCTCGGCGGTCGCCTCCGGACGCTGGGTCTACGGCCCGCCGCGCCTCGAGCGCTACAACAGCTTCCCCGCCCGGAACATCCAGGGCGAGCCCGCCCCGGGGCACAGCTCCGGCGAGGCGATGCTCGCGATGGAGGAGCTCATCGGCAAGCTTCCGAAGGGGGTCGGCCACGAGTGGACCGGCCTCTCCTACCAGCAGCGGATGTCGGAGTCGCAGGCCGGGGCGCTCTACGCCTTCTCGATCCTCGTCATCTTCCTCGTCCTCGCCGCCCTCTACGAGAGCTGGACCGTCCCGATCACGATCCTCCTCGTCCTGCCGCTCGGCGTCATCGGGGGAATCATCGCCAGCTCGATGCGCGGGATGGCGAACGACGTCTACTTCCAGATCGGTCTCCTGACCGTCCTCGGCCTGACGACGAAGAACGCGATCCTGATCGTCCAGTTCGCGAAGGGGTTCATGGAGGACGGGATGGGCCTCGTCGAGGCGACGCTCGAAGCGGCGAAGACGCGCCTCCGCCCCATCGTCATGACGTCGCTCGCGTTCGGCTTCGGCGTCCTCCCGCTCGCGCTCGCGAGCGGGGCTGGCGCCGGTGCCCAGAAGGCGATCGGCACGAGCGTCCTCGGCGGCATGGTCTCCGGGACGTTCCTGGCCGTCCTCTTCATCCCGCTCTTTTACGTCGTCGTCGCGAGCCTCTTCTCGAGGAGGAGGAAGCACGAGATGACACCCGCGCCCGAGGCCCCGCTTCCGGCGGAGGGAAAGTGACATGTACCACAAGCTGACCCCTCACGCGGCCGTGCTCGTCAGCGCGACGTTACTCCTGGGCGGATGCACGATGATGCCGAGGTACGAACAGCCGCCGCTGCCGGTGGCAGATTCCTTCAAGGCCGAAGCCAACGCCTCCGGGGCAGCGGTCACCGCCCCGACTGCGGCGTCTCCTGCGACGGCGCCTGCAGCCCCGGATGTCCCCTGGCGAGAGTACTTCACCGACGCGCGCCTCAGATCCGTCATCGACCTGGCGCTCGCCAACAACCGCGACCTCAGGGTCTCGACGCTCAACGTCGAGCGGGTCGCGGCCCTCTACCGGATCCAGCGCTCCGAGCTCTTCCCGACGATCGGCGTCCAGGCGACGGGCGAAAGGTACCGGGTCCCGGAGAGCCTCGGGGAGAACGGGAAGGCGAGCACGAACTCGTCCTACACCGTCGGCCTCGGCATGGCCTCGTGGGAACTCGACCTCTTCGGGCGCATCCGGAGCCTGAACGCCCGGTCCCTCGAGCAGTACCTCGCCACCGAGGAGGCCCGACGGGGCGCGCAGACGTCCCTGGTCGCCGCGGTGGCCAGCACGTGGCTAAGCCTCGCGGCGAGCGAGGAGAACCTTCGGATCTCGCAAGCGACTCTCGAGGCGCAACGTGCGTCGCACGACCTGATCCGCCAGAGCCGCGACGCGGGAATCGGCTCCGACCTCGAGCTCAGCCAGGCGCAGAGCCAGGTGGAGGCGGCCCGGGCGGCCGTCGCCTCCTTCACCGGCGCGGTCGGAGTCGCGCGGAACGCGCTCGACCTCCTCGTCGGCGCGCCCGTCCCGGCCGACCTCCTCCCAGAGCGGCTCGCCGCCGTCACGGACCCGAAGGGGCTCGAGGCCGGCCTTCCATCGGACGTCCTTCTCCGGCGTCCCGACATCCTCGCCGCCGAGCACCTCCTCCGCGGTGCGAACGCGAACATCGGCGCGGCCCGCGCGGCGTTCTTTCCGCGCATCTCCCTCACGGCCGGCTTCGGCAGCTCGAGCCCCGACCTCGACGGCCTCTTCAAGTCGGGGACGAACGCCTGGAGCTTCGCTGGGCAGATCGTCTCCCCCCTCTTCGCGAGCGGCTCCCTCATCGCGAACCTCAAGGTGTCGAAGCTGGACCGCCAGATCGCCGTCGCGCAGTACGAGAAGGCGATCCAGGCCGCCTTCGCCGAGGTGAACGACGGACTCACGCTCCGCACGACGCTCGTGGAGCAGCGCGACGCCCAAGATGCCCTCGTGAAGTCGCTCGAGGACTTCTCGAGGCTCTCCGACGCCCGTTACAAAGCGGGCCTCGACGGATATCTCGGCGTCCTCGTAGCCCAGCAGGCGCTCCTCAACGCCCAGCGAGCTGCAGTGGGCGCCCGCCTCGCCGAGCAGGCGAACCTCGTCACACTCTACAAGGTCCTCGGAGGCGGCGTGTGAAGCGGTGGCGGCTTGCCGCCATCGCTCTCTCGCTCTGACGCTGCTCCCGCTCCGCCAGGCGGCCGGCAGGCCGGAGGAGTCTCTGGCCGGCAAGCCCGAGGGGGCGGGAGAGTTCGTCCCGGTTCCGCCTGTCGTCGGGATCCCGGGTCCGCTGTTCTTCGAGACACCGACACTCACGTTCGTTCCGAAGGGGACGATTCGCGTGACGGCGGGCGTCCGCTGGCTTAACGAAGTCGAGTACCCCTACTCGGGCCTCTCCGGCGATCTCGCGCAGCTCCCCGTCGTTCGTGTCGACGTCGGCTTCGGGAGCCGCATCGAGGTCCGCGTCCAAGGGGCGGCCCGGCAACGTCTCCGGATCGATTGGGACGCCTCGGACGTCCACCCTCCGGCGGAGGTCTCGGGCGACGCGACAGCCGACGCCGGCGATTTCTCCGTCGTCACGATCGCGCAGGTCATGCCGGAGCGGGGCTGGAAGGCGGCCTTCGGGTTGCGGGTAGAGGTGAAGCTCCCGAACACGAGCGAAAAGGCAGGGATCGGAACGAACACGACGGACGTCCTTCTCTCCGTCCCAGCACAGAAGCGCCTCGGGAGGCTCGTCTTCAACTCTGATGTCGGCGTCGGCATTCTGACGCAGCCGACGAGTGCCCAGCGACAAACGGACGTGCTCCTCTACGGCCTCGCGGCGGCGTACGAGGCGAGCCCAGCATGGATGCTCTCGGCCGAGGTCAATGGGCGCTGGACGTCGTCCGGGGGGAAGCCCGGGACGGGGAACCACTCGACCGTACGGATGGGCGCCTCGTGGTCCACAGGCCCCGTCGCCGTCGGCCTCGTGTTGTCCCGCGGGTTCGGGGAGGGGGGCGAAAGGTTCGGCGGCTTGCTCGCCGTTTCATACGGCTTCCGCATCTACGATCGCGTCCGAGCCGAATGACTATGTCCTGTCGCGAGGCGCCCGTTCGGTTTCTCCTCCTCGCGCTTCTCCTCGCGCTCCCCGCCGGATGCGCCACGCCGAACCGACCTTTCCGGTCTGTGACGGAGGCCATCAACGTCTCACCGAACGACCTGGAGAGCGCCGATGGCAGGCGTCGAGTCGGGCGCTCGTCACTCGAGCGCCACCCGGCCTTCACCTTGGCGATCGTCGAGTTCGACGATCAGGGCTACTTCTGGGATCGACGGCAGGTCGACACACTGGAAGAGGAGATCCGGCGCGAGGCGAATCGTCCAGGCGTGCACGGGGCCTCAATCGCCGTCTTCGTTCACGGTTGGCAGCACACCGCCGACGTCTGCGATTCGAATCTCTGTTGCTTCCGCGAATCGCTCCGGCTCGCCGCGGAGGACCAGAAGACGGCCCTCGCGTTCAGCGGGACGGGCCGGGAGCCGGTGCCACTCTTCGGCGTCTACATTGGCTGGAGGGGGCGCTCGAAGAGGGGCTGGCCGCTGAACCATCTCTCCTTCTTCTCGAGGAAGAACGCTGCGCTCAAAGTCGGCGAGGGCGACATGACGGAATTCCTCACCCGCCTCGATTGCCTTCGCAACGAGCTGATTGCCTCTGGGAAGGGACGTTCTCGTCTCGTCATAGCAGGGCACAGCCTGGGCGCGACCGTCGTCTACTCGGCGATCTCGGGAGTCCTGAAGAGCCGGTTCGCCGAGGCGCAGCGGACGCCCGGTCCATCGCTCGGGCGGGCGAACGTCATCCGCGGCTTCGGGGACCTTGTCGTCCTCCTCAATCCGGCCCTTGATGCGGTGTCCTTTCACCCGCTCTGGGAGATGGCCTCCAGGTTCACGGCGCTTTCTCGGACGCAGGCCCCTGTCCTCGTGGTGGTGGGTTCCGAGACGGACAGCGCGACGGGGAGCTTCTTCCCGATAGGTCAGACTATCGGAACCCTCTTCGAGAGGACGCGCGACACCGAGCAACGGCGGGCCCTACGTACGGCGGTCGCTAACTACGAACCTTACGTCTCCCACCGGCTCTTCGCCGCGGATCCTGAGTTGGGCGGGCTCGTGCCTGAGCCGAGGGTCGAGGCTTGCTACTGCTCTCTCCCATATCGGCGAATCTCGAGGCCGGAGGCGATCGAACTCATGAGTATGGCTGAAGCACTCGAGCGTCAGGACGGCGCGGAGACCGGGGCGAGAACCGGTCCCTCTTGGGGCGAGGCGACGTGCGAACCCGAACGCGTGCTCGGTCGAACTCGCCTTTCCTGCGTGAAACCCGTCCGTCGCGGCTTCCCGATCTGGGTCGTCCGCGCGGCACCGGAGGTTCTTCACGAGCACAATGGCTTCTCTATTCTCCTGGGCGACTTCATACGTCGGCTGCTTCTCGGAGGCGCGATTGAGCCGGCGATTCCGTGAGCCGGTCTCTAGCGTGTCGTACGGTAAGAAACGCCAACGGTTCCTCAACTCACGACGCCGGCGACTTCTCCGTCATCACCATCGCCGGGTAATGCCGGAAAGGAGGCGGAAGCCCGCCGTCGGACTGAGGATCGAGGCAAAGCTTCCGAACACGAATCAGAAGCGCGGCATCGGGACGAACACGACGGGCGTCCTCCTCTCAGTCACGTTCCAGAAGGCTCCCGGCCGCCTCCTCGTCATCACCGATCTGGGCCTCGGCACCCTGATCGAGCCGACCGACGAGCAGGCGCAGAACGACGTCCTCCTCTGCGGCTTGGCAGCCGCATAGACGGCGAGCCGAAGATCAGGCTTCCGACGACCTCGCTGACCGCGGTTCGCCGTCAGCCGAGCATCCCGGCACGGGCGACCATTCCGTCCTTCGCGCCGGCGAGTCCTACTCGTTCGACGCGCCGACCGTAGCGGCCATCCTCTCCCGGGGCCTGTCGGCCGACGCCGCGCGCTTCTGCGTGTCGCCTGCCGTCTCATTCGGTTTCTCCGTCTTCGAGAGAGTCATCCCGGCGGAGGATGGGCGCCGCATTCGGGGTCCCGAGAGCTCAGAGACAGCGCGGGGGGACGCTCTCAAGGGAAGTGGCCCGGTGCGCTTGTGAAGAGAAGACCGGCGTGAAACGTTGCGGCACGTCGCTTGAGGTTTCGCTGTGACTCAGATACCATTCTGGTCAATGGGTCACGTCGCACGCCCCGAAGCCCTACTACGTCCCGCCGTGAAACCGCTCGTGCCGTTCCACTCCGGGGAGACCCTGACCCCTGCTATCGCCAGGCGACCGAGAATCGGTAAGGGAGGGGTGTTGCCTTACCTCGCCAGCAAGGACGGGCGGTTCGGCGCTGTCGTTCAGCCGCTCTCAGGTCTGACCCTCCGGGCCCTCGCGGTCACGGTCAAGCGGGGCCGGTCGCCCGAGGCGCCGGTCCGCGCCGACGTGCCGGTGCGGGAGGACGAGCCGGTTCCGGTGGCCAAGGTCCAGCATAACCACGTCATGGCGCTGCTGACCACCGCGGACGCCCACATGTTTGAGCCTCGGGAGAGCGAGCTGGTGCTGCTTGAGGCTGCGCTCGTCCAGCGGAAGGTGGCGGGCGCCTTTCGGCCCGAGCGGCCCAAGATGCTACCGGAACGGCAACAAGGTCTCTCCCTGGCGCAGAGGAACGGAGACGGCGGCGCACCGCGCGCGCCGAAAGACTGGGCCCCCGCTCGGGTTCTCCCGACGGCAAGGTCGAAGATGATGGCCACGAGCGCGACCGCACAGGCAAAACGCGGCGCTCGCTCGCGCCGCACCCCGAAAGAGTGATGATCGAGATCGCCGAAGTCCGCTCTCGCTCTGAGCTCCGGCGGTTCGTGGCACTACCCGAGACGCTGTACCGGGCGCATCCGTGCTATGTCCCGAAGCTGTTTCGCGACGAAATAGCGACGCTCAGCAGGGAGACGAACCCGGCTTTCGAGTACTGTGAGGCACGCTACTGGCTGGCCTGCAGGGACGGTGCACCGGTCGGACGCATCGCCGGGATCATCAATCGACGCGACATCGCGACCTGGAAATGCAGACGCGCTCGCTTCGGCTGGGTCGACTTCGTGGACGACCCTGAGGTATCGGCGGCCCTCCTTTCCACTGTGGAATCGTGGGCGCGAGAGCGCGGGCTCGAGGCTGTGCATGGCCCGCTGGGCTTCTGCGACCTGGATCGAGAAGGCATGCTCGTCGAGGGATTCGACGAGCTGGACATGCTCGTCACCAACTACAATTACCCCTACTATCCCGCCCATCTGGAACACCTCGGCTACACGAAGGACGTCGACTGGGTAGAGTTTCTCGTGACGCCGTCCGCCGAGATACCGGCACAGGTTGACCGGGTCGCCCAGTGTGCGCTCAAGCGATACGGCCTGCGAATCGTGACGATCGCCCGCCGGCGGGACATCTTGCCGCACACGGACGGCATCTTCTCCCTCATCAACGACGCCTATAAGGGCCTCTATGGCGTCGTTCCGCTCTCGGCGGCCCAGATCAGCTACTACACCAAGATGTTCTTCGGGTTCGTGAACCCTGAGTACCTCAAAGTAATTCTGGACCGTGACGGTCACGTCGCCGCGTTTGGCATCGCGATGCCGTCGATGTCCCAGGCGCTCCAGCGCTCTCGCGGCCGCCTGTTTCCGTTGGGGTTCGCCCACTTGCTCTGGGCGCTCCGTTTCAACGACCGCCTCGACCTGCTGCTCACCGCCGTCCGTCCCGATCTCCAGAACAGAGGGATCAACGCGATCCTCATCAGCGAGATGTGGAAGGCCGCTGTCAAGCACGGCATTCGACATGCCGAGACCGGCCCGGAGCTGGAGAGCAACGACAAGATCCAGGCGCAGTGGAAGCACTTCCAGACCCGCCAGCATCGGAGACGCCGGTGTTTCTGCAAGGCCCTCTGACCCGTGTACTACCTGGGCGCAGCGTTGCTGCCGCGACTCCTGCTGACCGCGGCCGGCATCGACCCGAAGGCCGTTACGGGATTGCTGAGGCGTCGTCCGCCACTGGTATCCCTGTTCGTGAAGTCGGCCGCGAAGGGCTGCGCGCGACCGTTCTTCGTCTCGATCACAATAACGACGGCGAGCACCGAGGCGGGCACGCTCGTCCGGCGCGGCCGCAAGAACGCCGGCCTCGCTGGGCTCGCTGTCTCAAACGACCGGCAGCGCGTTCCATGCGCCGCCTCAGACGAGACAGGCTTCCCGAAGGAGTAAGGCGCGATGTATGGCAGCGGCGATGATCTTCATGCACCCCGCCGAGTAGGTCTCGCCCTGGGCAGTGGCTCCGCCCGGGGGTGGGCCCACATCGGCGTTATCCGTGCGCTGACCGAAGCAGGAATCGACGTCGAATGTGTCGCTGGCACCAGCATGGGTGCCATGGTCGGGGCTGCGCTTGTCCTCAACAAGATCGATGTGTTGGAAGGCTTCGCCCG
>Ga0209604_1002400_pt1 | contig 13727 bp, 11 predicted proteins | sample AD_UKC097_MetaG_FD_184405 | JGI IMG/M metagenome (GOLD analysis project Ga0209604, IMG submission 184405) | Active sludge microbial communities of municipal wastewater-treating anaerobic digesters from USA - AD_UKC097_MetaG (SPAdes) (version 2) | ecosystem: Engineered > Bioreactor > Anaerobic >... | reverse complement strand
ACCTGCGCGTCATCCCTGGTCGCGGCAATGGGACGTTTAGCGTCCGTCATCATCAGGATTGCGTCGGCGTCGTTGCACGCATCAAGAGCGGTCGCGATCATCCGGCGGTTCAGCGGTCGCTCCGACTGGTGTATGCCAGGCGTGTCATGAAACAGGATCTGAGCTTCCTCGTCCGACCAGATCCCGAGGATGCGGTCCCTGGTGGTCTGCGGCTTTGGTGTGACGATGGCGATCTTGCTGCCCATCAACTGGTTCAGGAAAGTCGACTTGCCGACGTTTGGACGGCCCGCGATCGCAACCACCCCGCACCTGAATCCTTCTTTCAATTCGTTTTCCCCCTGGATTGGTATGTCTTCGGCTCCGACGCGACGTACCCGCGCAGGAAACCACCCGGATCCTTGATTCCGTTCACATGACCGAATGAGTCGTTCAACCTGTCGGCGACCAGTTCAGACTGGCGCGGCGAGCCGACCTCGAGGATCAGGCTGCCACCCGGTGCGAGACGGGGTATCGCCGCGTCGATGATCGCGAAGGTGCAGTCAGTCCCGTCCGGACCCGAGAAGAGTGCCGTCTCCGGCTCGAAATCCCGCGCGGCCGCGTCCGTGATGTCGCGTTCAACGAGTGCGATGTAGGGTGGGTTGGACACGATCAAATCGAAGCTTTCCGGTTCAATCACGTCCCGCAGGATATCAGTCTTCACGAAGGAGATTCGATGGTCCACTCCCAGCGCCCTGGCGTTCTTGCCCGCCACCTCGATCGCGGCTGCCGATGTGTCTGTGGCGGTTACGGCGATATCGCTGGATTTCGCGGCCAGGACGCATGCGATAGCGCCCGAACCGGTGCCGATGTCGGCAACCTGACGCATCCGTGAAGTCTGGCTGGCGTTCAGAAGCTCAAGTGCGGCATCCACGATGGATTCGGTCTCGGGGCGTGGTATCAGGACGTCCCGGTTCACGATGAAATCGAAACCAAAGAACTCCTTGCGGCCGACAAGATAGGCCACCGGCTCGGCCTTCCCTCGTCGGACGAGCAATTCCCTGAGCCGGTCGCGTTCGGGGGCTGTCAGCGGCCGATCCGGCGTCAGATAGAGGTCGAGCCTGCGAACGCCCAGCACATGGGCGATCAGAATCTGCGAGTCCAGGCGTGCGCTTGGCGAACCCTTTCGATCCAGGAATCCCGTGGACAGCGTCAAGGCGTCCTTCACGATCAGGCTGTCAGGTCCTTTCAACGCAACGTCTCCGTCAAAGCGTCCAGTGTCAGAACGTATCATCGGGCCCGGCGGCCGAAAACACAAAGCCGCCGGCCTGTTCAGAGTGTGACATCAGCAGGGCCAGGGCTTCCGTCAGGCTCTCCCGGCCATTGATGCCGGCCAGCCCTTTTCGAAACAGCGAGCCGCCCACCATGCCCCGAGTGTATCGGGCCAGATGCTTTCGAAACAGGCGAGCGGCCGTCTGCTCGTCGTTGTCGACGAAGGCCACCAGAAGGTTGAAGTGTTCCCAGAAAGTTTTTTCCCACTCGGCCCTGTCAACGACCATCGGAGCGTCCCGGCCTTCCAGCGCGTCGAGAATCTCTTTAAACAGCCAGGGATTCCCGATTGCGCCGCGTGCCACCATCACCGCGTCACACCCGGTCTGAGCGACCATCCTGACGGCATCCTGACCTGACCGTATATCACCGTTCCCGATAACCGGCACGCGGCAGATCTGCTTGAGACGGGATATCAACGACCAGTCCGCCGTGCCGCGGTAGGCCTGGGAGCGTGCGCGCGGGTGCAGCGTCACCGCGGCCAGATCGAGTTCGTTCACCATGGAGGCGACTTCGTCGACCACGATCTTGTCCAGGGTGGGACCCGATCTGAACTTCATTGTCACCGGAACATCGACCGCCGCCTTTACCTCGGCGACGATTCTGTAAAGCAGATCAAGGTCGGAAAGCAGTGCGGAACCGGCGCCCGAATTGGTTACGCGGGGCGAGGGACATCCGGCGTTGATGTCGATCACATCCGCACCGGCGCCCCGGGCTATCATTGCGGCCCGAACCATTATGTCGGGCCGGCTGCCCTCGATTTGAACGGCCAGGACATCCTCGTCGACCGCCCTTTTCAATCTGCGGATCGCGTCCTCTGAACCGTAGACGAGCGCTATCGCCGGAACCATTTCGGTGAAGCCAAGCCCGGCACCCCGCCTGAGGCAGACCGTGCGCCACGCGGGATCCGAGTAGCCGTCCAGGGGCGCGTTCAGGACCCGGGCTTTTCGGATGAGGTCGCGGAAGGCACTCGTGGTCATGGGCTCCCGTTCCATTCCTGAGACGGCTTCAAGTCTGCGTCTAACCTTTGCGGGGATCTTGAGGGGGACGTTCGGATCCATGTTTTCCGTTTCAGTTCACCGCCGGCTGACCGCATCCGATACCGCGGACACTGACGTCGTCGATCTGCCAGCCTCTCAGGTAGTTGGTGACGCCGTCCATCGAGTCGAAACGGAAGCGCACCCTGAAGAATTCGCCACCGAAAGCGGACAGGTCGACACGGTATTGCTGCCAGACTGGCCCGGAGCCGTCGCCCCCTGACGTGAATGCCGGGGTAGCCGTGGCACGGTGAACCAGCAACGGCGTCTCGGGAACCATTTCCTTGATGAGGCCGACCTGCGACCATGTCCCGGTCTCGGACATCGGCGACGTCTGGGCCTCGACATACATGATGTCCGTTTCCGTGCCGTTGCTTTCGACCTCCCACGCGCTGCGGAACGTCATGTAGAGCGCCCATGCGTCGAAGCCGTTGATCCACGGCGAAACCAGGCTGCCGCCGACCCTGACGGAAGTCGAGTCGCATGCGGTCATCACGTCGGCGTAGCTGCACGTCTTGAGGTTGCCGAACCAGGCGAAACCGTTGCCGGAGAAGGCAGTCGGCAGCGAACCCGTTTCAGGGATGCATCCATCCTGCCAGACTAGCGGGTCGGTGCAGAGCAGCGCGCCGGCGACCGGTTCCAGCGATTCGTTCTCGTACGGGGTGACGCAGCCAAGAGTGTATCCCTGGGCGATACAACTTCCGGAGGTGAGCGTCTGCCATGTCGCCATCGGGGTGAGCGTGTCCTCGACCGTCCACTGGGAGAGTTCGGGGGCCTGTTCGAACGACTCGAAAAGGCATTCGGTCTCTGTCGTGTCCATCTTCGACAGCGTCAATGTCTGGAAATACAGTACGTTCCGCTCGACCATGAAGTCGTATCCGGACTGATGGTAGAGTTCCTTCGTACCGGTGACGGATACCATGCCGTCCGAAGGCATCGTCGGCAGGCCGAACATGCACCAGAACCCATTTTCATCCGAGATGGTCGAGGTAATCTCGGTCTGGGCCGTGAGGTCCGTCAGGGTAACCAGTACGTTCGAAATCGGGGTCATCGCATCCGGTGTGTCGGTACTTCCCGAGGTCTCCGTTGTCATATCCGGCATCTCGAAAACGCGGCCGCAGATCGAGAGCTGCGTAACGGTCATTCCGTTCAGCAGCAGGACCAGGTCCAGAGGGATGTAATCGGATGCGTTGGCCTGAATCCCGTAAGACTGAAGTGTCTGGTAGCCCTCCGCCTCGACCCGGATGCACCAGTAGCCGGCCTGAACAGGCATCAGGAGGGTTCCGTCGGCCTCGGTCGTTCCTGTCCATGCGGGCTCTCTCGTGTCGGTCTCCGAGATCGGGCAGGCATCCTGGTAGAACCTGACTGTCGCGCCCTCGACAGGCTCGTGGTTTGGAACGGTGGTATTACCTGTCCCCTTGAGCTTCAACTGTGGCAGCAGGGCCCCGTGCACGATGACCTTGAGTGTGGCCACGCGGGCGCAGATAGACTCCTCGTCCGTGTCTCCGTCGCAATCGTTGTCAATCGAGTCGCACGTCTCGGGAGCCGGGAGCGGTGCGCTGCAGTCGGTTCCACCGGTCATGGCGTCACATACCGTGAAGCCGCCGCAGGTGCCGTATTCGTTTTCACGGACGCATTCGTGGCCGGTCAGGTTTTCGTCGGTGCTGCCGTTGCAGTTGTCGTCGACGCCGTTACAGATTTCCGCCATCGGCTGGGGGCCTTCGCAGGAGACGCCCTCGTAGATCGTGCAGACGGTGAGCCCCGGGCACTTTCCATATTCGTTGCGGATGAAGCATTCCTGGGCAATAAGGCCCTCGTCGGTGTCGCCATCGCAGTTGTTGTCCACGCCGTCGCATGAACTCTCGATACCTTCGAAGTCCGGAACCCTCGAGTACTCGCACTGCCAGGTCCCCGCCTTGCACAGCCTGAAGATGGCGGATTCGTTACCGGCGCAGACGCCGGCCGTAAGACATGCGGGCTGATCGGGCGCTACCAGTTCCTCGTCGGTTTTTCCGTCACAGTCGTTATCCTTTCCATCGCAGGATGCCTCGGTGGCTTCCCAGTTGTCGATTCCCGAGTAGTCGCAGACAGGCTCGCCCGCCTCGCAGGTCGCCGTGACCTTGTCGAAGGAATCGCCGCACACGCCCTCTCGCGAGCAGTGAAGATCGGCGACCTTGACCGAGTCCACGTCAGCCTTGGTGTTGTCGGGGTCGTACTGGTCGGGGATGCAGTCCTTGTCCGGATCGGCAGTCGGGGCCAGCGACTCCAAAGCATCGTGGATGCCGTCGCCATCGGTATCCGTGGGCGAGGACGGAGACGCGCCAACCTCGACACCATCCGCGACGCCATCGCCGTCGGTGTCGGCGAGACCGTAGTCGGTTCCCGTGATGTTCTTCTCAACGCCGTTGCGGAGACCGTCGCTGTCGTAGTCAGAATCCGGGTTCAGGCATGTCGAGTCGTAGCAGAGGCCGCTTTCGCAGTCCTCTTCCTCGAGACAGAATTCGCCTACCCTGCGCGGATCTGCACCCTCGCAGGCGACGAGTGAAATCAGCGACGCGCATGCGAGCCCTGTTATCAGGATTCCGGATATTTTTGATTTCATAAGTTCCCCCGGGATGAAGAAAGATGCCATCAATGTGTCAAGCCGGGGGTTATTATAACCAAAACGCGCTGGGGATGTTCAGTCGACGAGCTTGGCCAGGTCGAGGCCATTCTTGCGGGCATAGGCGACCAGACCCATCTTCGACACTGACTTCAGCGCGCGCGCCGAGAGAGTCAGCCGCACGTTGGCGTTAAGTTCTTCGACCCAGACCCTCTTTGACTGGATGTTCGGGTGCTGCCAGCGGGGAGTCCTGTTATTTGCATGGGAAACCTTGTTGGCCCGGAGTCTTCTTTTCCCTGTCAGTTCGCATCTTGCCATTTGTCTTCCTCTAAACACAAGGGCGCCATAATGTAGCCCTTCAGGTCATATCCGTCAAGAGATAACGTGCGGCATGTCACGTCTCCTGCGGCGAATTCCCCCCAAATGTGGTTACGTCATTGCCAATCCCCCGTCTATTCATGGATAATTCAAACCGTTCGGCCGCCACGGCGGCAATCCTGACGCGGGGTTGGCGAAGGAGTCAAGATGCGGCGTCTGGTGCCGGTATTCATGTTGGTGCTGTTGGCTGCCTGCGGTGATCCGTCACCCGGGAACGACCTTGGTCGCGACGAAGGTGTGTCTGAGGACACCGTCCTGGACATCGCGGCGGATGACGCGGGGGATGTCGATTCCGGTCGCGACGGAACGGACTCGTTCGATCCAGGTTTTGACAGCGACGTAATCGATGATGTCCCGGCGGACGTGCCGACGGATTCCATGGATGACGCCGACGCTTCCGATCTGCCCGATGTTCCTCTGGTCTGCACCGAACTGACGGTGATGCAGGATTGTGCGGTGGAGTGCGCTGATCTCGATCAGTGCCAGGCATGTGTCTGCAACACCGGGATCCCCGGCGGAAGGTGCGAGGTTGTTCCAGCGGACGGTGCGGATTGCGAGGACGGTGAAAACTGCACGCGTGACGATTACTGCGAGAATGGAACGTGTCTTCCTGGCCGCCTCGCATGCGACTGTATCGATGATGATGGCTGCGCCGTGATGGAGGATGGAAATCTTTGCAACGGCACGTTGTACTGCAACAAAACCGTATTTCCGTATTCATGCGATCTTGATCCCCTGACGATCATCACGTGCCCGACCAATCAGGATACCCAGTGCCTGAAGAATAAGTGCGAACCGGCATCAGGGGAATGCTCCATGCTGCCGGCAAGCGAGGGCCAGACCTGTACTTTTGTCAGCATCTGCGTGTTGCAGGCCACATGTCAGGAAGGCCTTTGCGCGCCGTTCGTGACCAGAAACTGCGATGATGGAAACGAGTGCACCGACGACGTCTGCGTCGAGGAACTTGGCTGCGTCCGAACAAACAATTCGTCGCCATGTGATGACGGCAGCGTCTGCACCCTGGATGACACCTGCATCGACGGCGCGTGCGGTCATCTGAACGTGCTTGATTGTGACAACGGCGTGTTCTGCGATGGCGTTGAGCTGTGTGACCCGGCTCTCGGATGCTATGCCGGCACTCCACCGACCTGTGACGACGGCAACGCCTGTACCAGGGATCGCTGTCTGGACTTCTACGACGAGTGCTTCAACGACTGGATCGAGACGGCGGTCGAGGGGCCGCGCGGAGCTCTCTCCTGCCAGGACGGCGTCGACAACGACTGCGATGGAAAGACCGACATCTCCGACCCCGAGTGTCTGCTCGGGCTTGATCGCGTCGAACCCAATGATGGCGTCATGGCCGGCGGCGACATGGTCGTTCTGACCGGAAACGAACTGGACGAAGTCACCACCGTGCTTTTTGGAACCAGACAGGCACAAATCCTCGAACAGTCCTCCCTGTCCATGACGGTGGTAACGCCTGCGGGACAGACGCCCGGGCCGGTCAGCGTCGTCGTCAGTTCGGGTCTGGCCTCGTACACCATGGTTAACGGATTCACGTACACGGCGGCGGCGTCACCCCCGGGTGGCGAGTGCACGCTTCTATTCCCGGATTCGGCGCTCGAGCGGGACGTCGGGGCCTCGATTGTGGTCATGACCGGCGAGTCCATCGTCCCTACAACCACGCCGTCCGAAATGGTGATGTTCAGCTTCGGACACGGACCGCGCGGATCCAGCCCCTCGATCACGGCTGGCTGGATCTGGACCGACGCCGGAGTAACCGGTCAGGAGGCGCTCGGTGCCGCTACACGGACGACCTGGTCGGTTTACCCGGTGGCCGAGCGTGGCGGATATTTTGACATTGCCGCCAGGCTTTCGACCGATGGCGGAGTTCACTGGGTCCTGTGCGACCTCGACGGATCTGCGAACGGTTATGTGCCGGAACGGGCGCCGGATCTGACGGTCTATGGGAATGCCGAGCCTGGCGACGTGATAATCAATGAGATGATGTGGGCAGGCACCGCGGCTGAGGTGAACGACGAGTGGATCGAGTTGAGGAACCTCGGCGCCGCGCCGGTGCGTCTGTCGGGTTGGAAGATCTCGGGTGTCGGCTATCCGGCTGGTCAGGATTTCATCTTCGATTCGCCTGATAGAGTGGTCAACAACGACATCATCGACGGCGGCGGCTACTACCTGATCTCCCAGTTCGACCGTGCGACGTCGGCCATCGATGTCGAGCCGGACATGCTGGCCCAGTCTTCGCTGTCCACGTCCAGGACACTGCGTCTCGCCAATGTCGGACCCAGAACCTATAACCTGATCGACGACAGGGGCATTGTCATCGACAGCGCGTATTTCTCCGCCGCTTACGGAATGATCGGCAGCGTTCCCTTCAACGAGCCGTATCAATCTATGGAACGGCGCGAAGGATTTGATTCAGGCTCGACGGATGCGGCGTGGCAGAGCGCGTGGGTGTCCGAGGGCTTCGACGGGGACCCCTTCCAGACGATGCTGACCGGAACTCCGCGTGGTCCGAACAGCGGCATTGTGATGTGTACACAGGACTCGCACTGCGCCGGCTTCCACCCTGAGCTGACCATCGGACTCTGCCAGGCCAGGGTCTGCGACACCGTGAACGGGCGCTGCGACATCGTCGACATCCCGGACGGCGACGCCTGCGAGGACGGGCTTTTCTGTACCGTGGGAGAAACCTGTCTGTCGATGGTCTGTGGAAATTCGCTTCCCAGGGACTGTTCGGACAGCGGAACCGGGTCGCTGTGTACATCCGATTCCTGCGACGAGGAAGCGGACGAATGCGTTCACGAACCGGATCCCGATGTCAGGGAAGGTCCGGCCGACAGCTTCGGTTGCCGCGACCTCGTCGACAACGATTGCGACGGTTTTACGGACGGCATCGATCCGCAGTGTCGACTTGATGTGACCTCGATCAGCCCGGTCGTCGTTCCGCAGGACGCGTCGGTCGATTCGTGGGTCGCCACGATCCACGGAGCCGGCTTCCAGGCCGTGACCGTCACGTCCGTCGCCTTCCGTGGACCGTCGGGCGTGTCCGAGTCGGCCGTTTTCGCGGTCGAAAGTGACACGTCCATTTCCGTGATGCTTCCATCCGTATCCGAGCCCGGTCTTTTCGACGTGCTCGTCTCGGATGGTCTGGTCACCGCGGAGTTGTCGGACGCGATCAGTTTCCAGGGCACCGCGACGGATTTGATGGCGATAATCTCCTCGCCGACCGACGACCTGTCGGTTCGTGTGAACCAGTCAACCGTGTTCATCAAGGGGCGTGTGAAGGGCGCTGCGATCGGTACCGGTTCCGGCATGATCCTTCCGTCGCTGATCGTGGCAGAGCTCGGCTATGGCCCGGAGCTTGCCGACCCGTCCACCGATCATGGCTGGACGTGGCTGGCGGCAACCTATGACTCCACCTGTGTCGACTGCGTCGACGAATACCAGTTCAGGCGCACCCTCAGCATACCCGCGACCGGCGTGTATGCCCTGGCCTACCGTTTCTCGGTTGATGGCGGGGTGTCCTGGGCCTGGGGCGCTGTTGGTCCGCCGTACTCGACGGAACCGTGGGATCCGATGGCGACGATCACCGTGACCGTCATTCCCTAGGATCGCGGGACTGCCCGACGCAGCAGGGCGGAAGGAACCGATGATTCCAGTCAGATCCAGCTTGTTCAGAATGGCGCTTACGGTCGCCCTGGCCCTTGCGTTCGTGATACCTGTCGAGGTTCCTGGTGGCGTGTCGTCTGTCGGCTCGTTGACTGCTCACGCCCAGACCAGAAAGAAGGCGTCGCGGAAGAACTCTCGAAAACGACGTCCCCGCGGTCCGGTCAAACCGGAGTTTAAGGACGACAGCTCACGTTCTGCAGGTGAGAACCTGTCGTCGCACATGGACAGGTTCTTCGCCTCCAACACGCTTTTGTATGGCTCATTCGTCGCGATCGACGCAAGGACCGGTGCCCTGCTGAGCTACTCGGAGTATTCGAGCAAAGGCGCCAGGGTTAAGTCGCCTGGGGTGTACACCGGGTTCCCGGCGGCGTCCGTTTTCAAGATCGTGTCGACTGCGGCTTTGCTGCAGGGTGGCCATGTCGAGCCTTCGGTGCGGGTCTGTTACACAGGTGGCACCCATGGGCTGAGCAGCTCAAACCTGGTGGACCGCCGGAGGGAGCGGTCATGCAAGACGCTGACGCAGGCCTTCGCGGCATCGACCAATGCGGTTTTCGGGAAACTGGCGGTCAAGTATCTGACGGCGGACTCGCTGGTCGACATGGCCAGACGTTTCGGATTCGGAAAAACGATTCAGGTCGGGTCGAGGAGCTCGACATCAAAGATCTTCAGACCGGAAGGGCGGCTGTCGCTGGCCAGGATGGGGGCCGGGTTTACCGGATCGCATATGTCACCCCTTCACGGCGCGGTCATAGCAGCGATTATTGCGAACGACGGCAAGTGGCCTTCCGCGGTTTCGGTCGGCGGTTCGAGTGGCGGTTTATCGATGGAGGTCATCAGCCGGTCCACGGCCGTGGAGATCGGCAGGATGATGACCCGGGTCGTGGAACAGGGTACAGGGACGCGTCATCTTGCAGGGCTGAGAACGATTTCCGGGCACATTCCCGCAATCAAGACCGGCTCGTTGACGTCGCGGGACGGTACCGGAATCTGGAATAACTGGGTGGTTGGATATTATCCTGCCGACGCCCCGGAGATAGCTTTCGCCGCCCATGTTGGACATCGTGGCGGTGGCGCCCTGAAGGCCGGTCAGATCGCCAGGTACGCCCTGGAGACGTGGATCAAACTGGAACGCGCCCGCAGATAGACCCGTGGGATCGACAGCTGTCGCACCGGGACGGGCAACGCCTGGTCAAGTCAGTCACACCGCATGAAGTCGATACAGTAAAGGGCAACGCCAGGTGTCTTGATGACAAGTTCCAGACGGTGCCGCGAGCATGTGTGGTTGTGGATGACGTGGTAGACGTCCGGCCGCTCGATGAGCACGCGCGACTGTCCGTCCAAATGTGTCATGGCGTCCCCGGCGTCGATTTCGACGGTTTCCCCGTCCTGGCTGATGACGATGACGCCCGGCTGTCCGTCCGCAGGGGGTGTGGCAACCAGGAACACGTCCCCCGCATCGTAGTCGACGATGACCCTGCCGTCGCGGCCGCCCGCGAATTCCATGCTGTCCGGCCTGCACAGGAAACGGCCCTCCACGTACTGGATGTCCCGTCTGGGCGATGCCGGAATCGTGTAATCCGAGATCTCGTTCGGTCTGAAACCGCAGTCGTTTCCGATGCGCGCCCTGATGTAACTGAAATACAGCGAGGGGCTGATTGGTCGATGCTGAACCGTCTTGTCCTCGGGTTGCGCAAGCATCTCACGGGGCATCACCAGGCGCGGGTGACCTTCCTTCAGCAGTTCCTGGATGGTGGTCTCGACCTCGAAGTAGCCGCCCTCGCCGACATTGTAGGCGGAGAGATATCCCTCGCGGTCGATCAGGAACATCGCTGGCCAGAAACGGTTGGCGTAGGCGTCCCAGTTCGTCATCCTGACGTCGTTGGCCACGGGGAAGGGCACACCGAGGTAGTCCACCGCGCGGCGCAGGTTGTCCATGTTCCTGCCGAACTCGAACTGGGGAGCGTGGATTGCGATGATCTGGAGCCCCTTGTCCGCGTACCGGCCATGCCACATGGTCAGGTAAACGAAGCTCTTGACCGAGCTCACATACGTGTAATCCCAGAAGTGGAGCAGGACGACGCGGCCCTTCAGGGATTCAAGCGACAGAGGTTCGCCGATCCATTCCAGATCCCTTAATTCGGCCGCCCTGATCCTGTTCCTGCGAATCTTCATTCAGGCCCTCAGCCCAGCACGTCCTGGGTCATTATCCAGTCGGCGATCTCGCCCGCCTCGCGATCCCAGGTGTCGGAATCGAGGCGAAGTCGCACGAAGTGGACGAAGAGACTGTGCAGCGCGTCTTCGACCGCGTTGGTAAGTTCCATTTTTTCGTCCACGATGTCGGCCATTTCCGAACCCTTGACTGCCGGCATCTTCAGCGACTTGAACGAAAGCGTGGCCGAGTCGAAGCCTGTCGTGTAATCGACCCCGTCCACGGTGATGATCATCCGGCAGCGGCTGACCTTCTTCCCAAGTTTGAGCGAAAGCAGGACCTCGTCGGACTGGCTCGGCTCGTCTACCTTGATCGTGCTCATCTCGGTCGCCGGGTTTTCCCCGTCCAGGGTCATCATGCGTTCGAAGTGGACGCGGTAGGAGGCTCCGTCGACTGTGATGTTTTCACGGTCGCGGCACGACCTGAAAAAGAGCCATGTCAGGAATTCCCTTCCCAGGAATTCGGTCCGGTGCAGCTTATCGGCCATCGTGATTTCAGGCATTGTCGGTTTCCTCGCTGGTTTCGTCAGAGTCGTCAACGTACGCGCCCGGAATGACGTCGTCGTCGCCGCCCGGCGCAAGTGTCGCGCCCAGACGGAAGCTGGTCGGCAGCAGGTGCCACACCTGGTCCAGTTCGCGCTGATCCAGGCGGCTTTCAAGAACGCCCACGCCGTTCATCGCTCTCAGCTTCAGGCCGATGTACTGATTGAACCTGACCAGGAAGTCTTCATTGACCGACGGCGAGGTGGAGTAGAAACGGATGCGGTTCGTCCGCATGTCCCAGACCACGTCCACCGCATTGATGGCCGGCAGGGCACGGCGCAGCAGGTCCAGCTTGACCGAGTCCGTGATCTCCTGGCGTTCCTCGCGCGGCATCATGTTGCGTCTGGTCGATTCCAGTCGCTCCTGCACCTTGCGCCTGACGTACAGCCGCGCGGTCGTGGCCGGGACGCTCAGCTTGTCGATCCTGAACGAGAACACAGCCAGAGGGTCGAAGAAGACGGCGCCTTCCGAAAACTCGGTCGATAGGGGATCCTCGAACAGAGCGAAACCGGCGGCCTGATCGTTTCCGAGGTCCACGTCGATGCCGCCGATACGGCCGACCGTGATCCCTTCGAGGATCTTGTTGCGCAGCGCCTCGCCCTGGATGTCGTTCTCGACAACCTGATAGCTGACAAAACTCACTGTGTTGTTAACAAATCCCATTTGTCCTTCCTTGGCTGACGCGTTACAGGTCAGTCGTCCCGGTTAGGCGCCGAAACGGTGATCAATCGCGTCTCTCCATCCAAATCCAGTTCGATCGAAACCATGAAATCCAGTTCCTTGAGCACATATGGAAGCTTGTCCGCCCATTCGACCAGGCTGACCGCGTCGCCGGCCGCGAACTCGAAGAATCCGGTCGATTCCAGGTCGTCAGCGTCGGTGATGCGGTACAGGTCGAAGTGGTGAATCGGAAGCCTGGCGCGATAGATATTCATTACCGTGAACGTTGGCGAGTGTACGTCGTCCGGGTCGCCGCCAAGAGCCCTGACCGCGCCACGAACAAAGACCGTCTTGCCGGCGCCCAGTTCACCAACCAGTCCGAATACCTCACCCGGCTCTGCCCGGGCCAGCAACTCGGCCGCAACGGCTTCGGTCGCCGCCTCGGAGTCGGTGCGGTATTGCCGAAGTACTTTCATCGGTATTCGACCACCACGATCGAGAGCCGCCGCTCGCCCCGCGGGGTCTTGAACTTCACGTCGTCGCCTTCCTCGCGGCCGGCCAGGGCCCGTCCGAGAGGAGCGTTCACCGAGATGCGGTTTTGATCGATGTCGGCCTCGGGGTCGCCGACGAGCTGGTATTCAATATCCTCGTCGCGCTCCTCGTCATGGACGGTGACGAACGCTCCAAACCGAACCTTGGTGTCTCCATCGAACTTACGTGGGTCGATCACCTGAGCCCGCGAGATTATGTACTCAAGGTTTTTGATGTTTGCGTCGATCAGGCTCTGCCGTTCGCGCGCGGAGTGATATTCCGCGTTTTCGGACAGGTCGCCGAGGTCTCTTGCCACACCAATCGCCTTGATGATGAGCGGCATCTCTTCCTTCCATTTCTTCAGGTCGTCCTGCAGCTTCTCGAAGCCAGCGGGTGTCAGCGGAATCCTTGAATCGTCCATTGAAAATCCTCCCGGACAGGCCCCGGATTATACACGGCCGGGGATGAAACGCGCCAGAGGTTGATCGGGGACGGTCCGTCGACAGGTAATTCCGTGTGCCGTAAAAACCGATATGCGGCGCCGGCGGTCAGTGTGCGGCGCCGGATGCCGGTTTGCCCCGGCAACTTTGGCGGTACGATCAATGGAAACTGCGGGAGATCGCCTGTACCGGAATGTCGAGCGGATGGAATCGGTCGGCAAGAAGACTGACCACTCCGTCCCTGTTCTGGACGACACCGGAGAAGACAAGAAACCGGCAGGTGGATAAAAGAACACGGTTTTGGGCGAACACATCTGGTCGCACCGCAACAGC
>Ga0209604_1002399_pt1 | contig 13729 bp, 6 predicted proteins | sample AD_UKC097_MetaG_FD_184405 | JGI IMG/M metagenome (GOLD analysis project Ga0209604, IMG submission 184405) | Active sludge microbial communities of municipal wastewater-treating anaerobic digesters from USA - AD_UKC097_MetaG (SPAdes) (version 2) | ecosystem: Engineered > Bioreactor > Anaerobic >... | reverse complement strand
TTGAATAAACTTCCCGGCTGCCGGCGAGCCTGAATAACCCGGTTGAACTGGCTTTCACGGTAATTTCGGCCACCCACCATGGCTAGAATATATCCCGTTTTTGGTTGCATTACGATAATCGCTCCCTGCAGTTTTTGGGATGGGGCCGTTCGTTTGAGAATCGGAATTGATTTTTCCATGCGATCAAGCCCCTTCTCCAGGGCCTTTTCCGCTGCCGCCTGAACCTGTGTATCCAAGGTTGTGTAAATGGAAAGACCCATACTGGAAAGGGTTTCCGTAGAATAAAGAGCCTCGAGTTGTTGAGAAAGATAATCGATGAAATAGGGCGCTTTTTTCCCGTAGTCCGTAAAGCCGGATACATTGACCGGCATTTGGACATCCGTTTGAAGCGCATCGTTGGAAAGCCATCCATTCTTATGCATGGCTTTCAGCACCATGTTTCTCCGATTCAGGCAACGTTTTTCATCAACATACGGGGAGTAGTGATTTGGAGCCCTGATTAAACCTGCAAGAGTCGCGGCCTCGATCCTTGAGAGCCGGTTGACCGACTTGCCGAAATAGAAGAGGGAGGCTTCGCCCACGCCGTTAATGGAAACCGATCCGTTTTGTCCGAAATAAATTTCATTTAAATAAATTTCTAGGATCTCGTCTTTTTTATAGAGAGCTTCAATGATTAGGGAGATGATCATCTCTTTAAGCTTACGAGGTAAGGTTCGATCCGCTGTCAGAAAATAGTTTTTTGCCAACTGCTGGGTTAAGGTGGATCCTCCCTGACGAAGGGCACCTTGGCGAAGATTGGTGTAAAAGGCTCGCAGGATTCCCAAAGGATCGATACCAAAGTGCCGATAAAAGCGACTGTCTTCGGCCGCTAAAACCGCAGATATGAGATGCTGAGGAACTTGATCAATTGAAACAAGTGTTCGACGTTCCCTCTCCGTCCCGAAGAACAGCATGATTTCCTCAGGTTCCAGCTCCAGGAGCGGTATCGGTTTTTCTGTATCTGCTCTCAGGATGGATTCGATTCGATTACCCGTAAACCGGATGTTCACCAGAAATCCTTCACGCTCCAAGGAAGGCATCTTAAGGTCATGAAGGAAAAGCAACAGCGAATTTCCAGAAATTTCAAACTCGCCTTTTTCTCTTGGCTTATGGGGAACTAGGTGGTAACCGAGTTGTCGAAGCTTTTCATCGAAGGAATCTCGGTTAAGTTTTTGTCCGGGGTACAATATCGTAATATCGGAAAAAACCTTCGAAGGAATGCTCCAGCGTCTGGAAGAAAATCGCTGGTCAATCCGTTCCGAAAGATTCCAGCTGTAAAGGAATAAAATCGCTATCAGCAAAAAAAAGGCCAAGAAGAGTACTTTTAAAAGCCCTTTCCACTTTATGCGAATTGAAGATTTTCTTTTCATTGACAAGCTGTTTCTGGAATCTCCGGGTTTATTTTGATGAGATTGCAAATTTCAAAAGGCTTCAATCTGAATCGAAACCCATTTAAAATCCAAACAGAAAAGGTTTTTTTCAAGGTATTTTACATAGAAGCAAATCGGTTTGCAACCAGAAGAATGGAGATCTGTTTTTGAACCGAAACTGCGAGTCCATCCTCAATGAAACGCTGAACGGACGAATTGAAAGATCAATGAAAAGTCCTTGTCGTCGAAAATTCTCCGAGATCTGAAGCGCAGAGCTTCAATTTCTTGCGATAATGTTATATACAGAAACATATTCGTTTGGTTCGATGGCTGGAAATCAACGAAATGGATTGAAAAAATTAAAAATCGTGTTTGCGGTAAGATCACCAGTGGATAAAAAAAAGAGTTGCCAATACAATTTTGAGCAAGGCCCGATTCGACCGCCGAGTGAGGCGAAAAGCCTGCTGGTCCGTGTAACCCGAAATTGCCCCTGGAATCGTTGTACCTTCTGTCCATTATATAAAGACACCAGTTTTTCCATTCGCCCGCTTGCCCATGTAAAAAAAGATATCGATACCGTCAGCAGACATGTTTCAGTCTTGCAAAAAATGACTTCCAAAGGTGAAAGAATTTATTGGAACCAGCTCGAAGGTAATTTAAAATTTATTGAACCGGATGAAATGCAGGCGTTTTACGTCGCATTGAACTGGTTCAACAACGGAATGAAATCTGTATTTCTCCAAGATGCAAACAGCCTTATATTAAAAACCGAAGATCTTGCCGAAATTCTGTTACACCTGAAAATCCGATTCCCGATGGTGGAAAGAATAACTTCTTACGCCCGTTCCGATACCCTTGCCCGGATGAATATCGACGACCTGAAACCTCTAAGGGATGCCGGTTTGAACAGGATTCACATCGGTCTTGAATCAGGATCCGACAAGATTCTTAAAATGGTGAAGAAGGGTGCTACAAAGGCCATACATATTGAAGCAGGGCTCAAGGTTAAAATGGCGGGGATTGAGATTTCGGAATATTATATTCCCGGATTGGGGGGAAAACATTTGTCAGTGGAAAATGCCGCGGAAACAGCTGACGCAATGAATCAAATAAATCCGGATTTCATTCGAATCCGGACGCTTGGCATTCCTCAAAAAACCCCGCTCTCCGAAGATTATAAGGCGGGACGTTTTGAAAAATGCACCGATCTGATGACGGCCGAAGAGATTTTGCTGTTTATAAACAACTTAACCGGAATAACCAGCGTCATTCAAAGTGATCATATTCTGAATCTTTTTGGTGAACTCCAAGGCAGACTACCCGGAGAAAAAGTGTCTATGATGAAAATGATTATCGACTTTCTTGACATGACACCGGAAGATCAATGGCTGTATCAGGCAGGAAGACGGTTGGGACTATTTTCCGGACTCGATGATTTGAAAAATCCCCACAGGCTTAAACGCGTGAAAAAGGCATGCATGGAACTCGGTCTTAGTTTGAAAAATATCGATGGATTCATAGAAGCGCAGCGTGCCAAGTTTATTTAATTTTTCAATATTCAGGTTGAAGAGGCAATTTACAGGCGCAAATTGCCTGCCGCCTGCCAATAGAGAAATAAAAATGTGAAAGGGCGAACGATTCGATAAGAAACGAATCATTGGCGCAGAAGATCGGAATCATGAGAGTTGTAATTATTCGCAACGGGGGGAATCTTGATTGAAGATGGAAAAGTATTTTACATTCAATATCACCATTGAGCCGACCGGTCTTGTTGCCAAAGCAAAAAAAGCAGCGGAGGAAAGCGGGGCAACATTTTCCGGAGATTCAAAAAAAGGTCGTTTTCAAGGAAAAGGTATTGCTGGAAAGTACACGATTGAGGGCGAAACAGTGGGGGTCACCATCACCCAAAAACCATTTCTTGCCCCCTGGTCACTTATTGAAACCAAAGTCAAAGAGTTTTTTGCCTGAAACGAATCCGTCGGAACCCTGTAAAACACCCCTTATGCATGCATGAAAAGAACTTCGGTTTCCGGTTGAAAGCGATGATGGATCAAACTCCCGCCGATCGGAAAACTTGCTGGATCATCGTTTGGGCTTCTTCCTGTATTTGCACAAGATGCGATTTGCCCTGAAAACTCTCTGTATAAATTTTATATATATTTTCGGTGCCCGAAGGACGAGCGGCAAACCATCCGTTTTCGGCAACCACCTTGAGTCCCCCGATTTTTTGTTTGTTTCCGGGAGCTTCCGTCAATTTCGACAGGATCTTTTCTCCAGCCAGCGTTGTTACTTTGATATGATTCGGTGAAAGATTCTGAAGAACGGCTTTTTGTTCCGGCGTCGCGGCGACATCGATTCGTTCATATATCGGGTTCCCAAGCATTTCTACAAGGGTCTGATAATGGTGTCCCGGGTCATTTCCGGTTTTGGCGGTAATTTCAGCCGATAGCAGATCCATGATAATTCCGTCTTTATCCGTCGTCCACACGGTTCCATTTTTCCGCAAAAAAGACGCGCCGGCGCTTTCTTCTCCTCCAAATCCATAGGATCCATCGATCAGACCATTCACAAACCATTTAAATCCGACTGGTACCTCGCATAGTTGTCTTCCGAGGCGCTTTGCCACTCGATCGATCATGCTGCTGCTAACCAGAGTCTTACCTACCATGGCATCCTTTCTCCAACCGGATCGGTTCCGGAAAAGATACCAGATGGCCACGGCCAGGTAATGATTCGGATTCATGAGTCCATGGCTGGGGGTAACAATACCGTGCCGATCACCATCCGGATCATTACCGAAGGCGATGTCGTATTTATCCTTCAAGCGAATCAAGCGAGCCATGGCATAAGGAGAGGAACAATCCATTCGTATCTGTCCGTCATTATCCAGAGTCATAAAACCGAAGGTGGGGTCTACTACCTTATTCACTACATTGATATTCAACCGGTATTTTTTTCCAATGGGTTCCCAAAAAGGAAGAGCGGCTCCGCCCATGGGATCAACCCCGATCTTCAATCCGCAAGACCTTATTGCCTCCATATCCACAATGTTTTCGAGGTCCTCCACGTATGATCCGATATAATCATATTCATGGGTTGTGTCGGCGACAAGGGATTTTTCATATGGAATTCTTTTAACGTCCCTGCCGTCGTTACTTAAAAGATCATTGGCTCGGTTTTCAATCCACCCGGTTGTCGCAGTGTCGGCCGGACCACCATGAGATGGATTATATTTAAATCCACCATCTTCGGGAGGATTGTGAGAAGGTGTGATGACGATTCCATCCGCGATCCCGGATATTCTTTCCCTGTTGTAACCAAGAATGGCATGGGAGATAACCGGTGTCGGTGTATAGCTGAAATTTTTTTGAATCATTACCTCAACACCATTGGCGGCCAAAACCTCCAACGTCGTTACATAACATGGTTCTGAAAGCGCGTGGGTGTCCATTCCCAGAAATAGCGGGCCATTGATACCATTTGCAGCCCTGTAGTCACAAATTGCCTGGGCAATTGCAAGGATATGGTTTTCATTAAAACTGTTTTTGAAGGAAGAGCCTCTGTGGCCGGAAGTCCCAAATGAAACCCTCTGTGATTTTTCCGCTGCATCGGGATATTGTGAATAATAGGCGCTAACCAGCTTCGCGACATTGATCAACATGCTTTTCGGTGCCGGCTTTCCTGCCAACTTATGCGGTTTCATTCGCATCTTTCCTCCACGGTTTTCTTTTTAAAATGACAGTTTTTCTTAAAACAACCAATCGATTGAAACGGATGAAGCCCGATGACCTGAAAAGGACTTGACCTCCGTTGATCTTCGATCACCGAGGGGATGATTAAAAATGCTGCTGGATCTTCGACCCTCCGCGGAGGCGGGCGATCCGCTCCTCCAGGGATGGATGAGTGGAAAAAAGGTTCATAAGGCCATGTCCCGACAAAGGATTTACAGTAAACATGTGAGCAGTAGAAGGACTGGCATTCATAGGCAATCTTCCCGAATAGGTTCCGAGCTTTTCAAGGGCGCTGGCAAGGCCTTCCGGGTTGCCGGTAAAACCGGCACCGGTGGAATCGGCCAAATACTCCCGAGACCGGGATATTGCCATCTGAATCAACGTGGCCGCAATGGGAGCCAAGATTGACATAGCGACAAGACCGATAATACCCAAACCTCCCCCTTCATCGTCTTCCCTGCTTCCTCCGCCCAAAAATGCAGACCACCGTGCCATGGTAGCCAGCATCATGATAGCTCCGGACATGGTGGCAGCAATTGAACCGATCAGGATGTCCCGATTTTTTACATGAGCCAACTCGTGAGCCAAAACCCCCATTAGCTCTTTTCTATCCATGAGCTTGAGCAATCCTTCGGTAACCGCCACGACGGCGTGCTCCGGATTTCTCCCGGTAGCAAACGCATTGGGTGTTTCCTGGGGAATTAAATAGATTCTCGGCATCGGAAGACCGGCGCGTTGAGTCAAGCTGTTGATCATCTCATGGAGTTCCGGGGCATCTTGAGGGGTTACTTCCCGGGCACGGTACATTCTCAGTACCAGCTTGTCCGAAAACCAATAGCTGAAAAAATTCATTCCCGCAGCCAGGACAAACGCAATCATCAAACCCTGGCGTCCGCCTAGAAGCTGACCAATCCATAGAATTAAAGCGGTCATGACCGCCAGTAAAATTGTCGTTTTGATCTGATTTCCCATGAGGTTAAACTCCTTTTCAAATCTTCAGCCGCCATAGGATGTTAGCCGGCGCGACCAAAACCTTCCGGAGGGCTGAATACATTTAAAATAAAATCGAATCCAAAAAACGCAAGTTTTTTTCTTTCAAGAGATCGGATGATGGGCAATAAGCGATTTTATGATATGTTTAATGCATCAGATTTGTAAATGTTTTGACAACTCAGGCAGTTTTAATTAGTTTTTGATGTTGGGATTCTACCTTGCTTTCCTTGAATTGCCCGATGAAGAGATATTTTTTATTTGAATTTAACTTCCTGTTTTTTGACGCCAATTTTTATATAAATATTACTGTTTCAGGCCGCAAATGATCGGAGAATGGGCGAAAGTAATCACCGCTGGATTTTGTTTCATTTTATCCATTCATGGGATCTTAGACTTTTTACCGTTTCCGAAAAAGCGCAAATACAAACGCAGTAAAAATATTATATCTCAGGAAAAATTACAAGCCCCTACCCCCGGGTGCTGTTTCATGGATGGGATAAAAAGGGTAAGGTTTCAGGCTGCGGAATTCAGAAAGTATACCTCACCGAAAACCCGGGCGCGGCAGTGATTCGGGAGAAAATACTCATTGATGAAAATGGAAATGCATGGCGTCCATTTCTCTCTGCCTTTTCGGTTGACATGCCGATCCCCTTTTTCTATAATTTCTGCAAATTCTATCATCCCTCTTTGAAAACTCGTTCGATCCTTCCCTTTTAAGATTTGCGTGGCCAATCAATTTTTTTTATTATAATATGGAAATATAAAGAAATTCAGCTGACAATCGGGATTGAACTCCGAGCCAGTTTATCGACGCAATTAACATAAAACGATCATGCATATGTTAAATCGGTTTCAACAAAATCCTGCCCCGGGAGTGCGATTACTGAAGTTTCGGGGAGACACCCTGACCTTTACCCTTTCCTTGCCCGAATTTTATCCGGGAAATGCCTGGCTTCGCACCAATATTGGAGCAGCGGATATACTGAGGGATGAAATTATAAAAGCAGTCAATCAAAACGAACCTCCCCTTGCAAGAGACTGGTTCGATATTCCCATGAACCGGGTCGATGACCGGAAATTTCAGGTAACTATCCCCCTTTGCGAGGTAGGGCATTTTGATGCCAAGTGCTATTTTTTGGAAAAAGGTAAAGACACGCCTCTGTGGCCTCCGGGGGGCAATACCGCAATCAACGTGGAACCGACCGATACCTGTTGCGCAAATATAATTTACAATACCTTTGTCCGGCAGTTCGGCTCCAAAAAAAATCATGGTTATCTTCCTGATTCAAGGGAAGAACATTGGATCGAACTTTTAGATAAGGCGGGCTATACGGTCATCCCTCCATCCGGAACTTTTCGGGATCTGGTGAAAGAACTCGATTTTATCATGGGAGAACTCGGTTGCCGTATCATTCAGTTGCTTCCGGTCCATCCAACCCCGACAACCTACGCACGCATGGGACGATATGGCAGCCCTTATGCCGCACTCAGTTTTACGAGTGTTGATCCTGCCCTTGCGGAATTTGATCCGCGTGCGACTCCTTTGGAGCAATTTGTTGAACTGGTGGATGCCATTCATGAGCGTCATGCCAAAATATTTATCGATATCGCCATTAACCACACCGGATGGGCTTCCAGCCTTCACGGAACCCATCCGGAGTGGCTTGTCCGGGACCCGGAAGGCCGGATCGAGGTTCCCGGAGCATGGGGAGTCCTCTGGGAAGACCTGACGCGGCTTGATTACAGGCATAAAGGTTTGTGGCAATACATGGCCAATATCTACCTGACTTGGTGTCGGCGGGGAGTGGACGGTTTTCGGTGCGATGCAGGTTACATGATTCCGGTCCCGGTTTGGAAATATATTGTCGCCACGGTTCGAGAACAATATCCAGACACGATTTTTCTTCTTGAAGGACTGGGTGGAAAGATTTCCGTTAACCGGGATATTTTGAACACGGCCAATTTTAACTGGGCCTATTCAGAGCTTTTTCAAAATTATGATCGGAGCCAGATTGAAAACTATCTCCCCCAAACCATCGAAATTTCTCAAGGTGAAGGAATCATGGTCCATTTTGCGGAGACGCACGACAACATCCGCCTGGCGGCTCGATCAAACACCTTTGCCCGTATGCGCACCGCACTGTGCGCGCTGTGTTCTTTCAATGGTGCTTTTGGTTTCGCCAATGGGGTGGAATGGTACGCTACCGAGCGAATCGACGTCCATGATTGCCCTTCTCTGAACTGGGGAGCGAAAATCAACCAGGTAAATGAAATCCGCCGTCTCAATCTCCTTCTCAAGAACCATCCGGTTTTCCACGATCAGGTAAAGTTGACAATGATTCAACAAGACGGAGGAAACCATATCGCATTACTGCGCCATCATGTTGGTTCAGGAAAGAAGCTTCTGATTCTTGCAAATCTTGATGATCAAAATCAAACCTTCGCCTCATGGGATTTTCGACGAGCGGGAATGGAAGGCCATGTGCTGGTGGATCTTCTGACGGAAAAAGATATCGTAACCGCCAGAACAGGCACGATAGATACCTATCGGTTGGATGCCGGTCAGGTTCTCTGCTTATCTTCCGACCCCACTGACATCGAACTGATCAGGCAAGTCGTACAGAAAACTTCGTTGCTTCCGGATCGGATAAAAACGCAGCGCCTTCGCGCAAAAGCACTCGATGTATTCCGGTTTTATCGTGGGACCTGCGATCTGGGCGATTATAATGTGGATACATCGGCGCGGCAGCTGGCGGAAAATCCCGGGCAGTATTGCCGCAACCTCAATCCGCTAAGCGAAGAGACCAGGGTGATTTCTTGGCAGTGGCCTTCCGACGAGCACCGGGAGGTGATGGTGCCGCCGGATCATTTTTTGCTGGTTAAAGCCGAAACCCATTTTCATGCCCGGATAATGGACGGAAATCGGTGTTTGGCACATGAAGACAGCCTGCCCCGCTCAGACGGGACATTTTTCGCTCTTTTCAAGCCGCTTCCTCCTCCTGAGGTTCATCATTGTTGCAACTTGAAAATGTCGATATATACTCCCGGTCAATGCGAACATGCGGATGGACCCGTTCTTTTCCTGTCCAGGCCGGAAAATGCCGGAGTGAAAAGAGTCTTCCACCGATCCGAACTGCTGAACCGATCGCTTCTTTTTTTGGGGACGAATGGGCATGGCGGAATGCTTCGGGCACCCGTTTCCTGGGGAAAGCTGGGAAGTCGATACGATGCCTTGCTTGCCGCAAACCTGAATCCGGATTTTCCGGAAGATCGATGGATCATGTTTTCAAGATGCCGGGCGTGGATCGTATTTCAGGGATATTCCCAGGAAGTCAGCCCCGATTGCCTGGATTCGTTTTGTTTTGACAACCCTTCCCGGGGTTTTTGGCGTTTTCATGTTCCCACGGGTCAGGGGCAGTATATTCTTTTTTCTGTCGGGGTGGAAATGCTTTCCGGTGAAAATGCCATGAGAATCATTTTTTTCCGTCATCCGGCAACAAAACAATCGGGGAAGCTGGAAGACACCAAACCGGTCAAACTCATCCTTCGGCCGGATATCGAGGATCGCACCTTTCACGCGGTTACCAAAGCGTACATGGGTCCGGAAAATCACTGGCCCGGATCGGTGAAGGCGTCTTCCAACGGTTTTGTGTTCTCCCCGTCATCGGAACACAGGCTCGATGTTCGAATATCGCAGGGGGCCTTTACATCAGAGCCGGAATGGAATTACATGGTATATCGTCCGGTTGAGGCGGATCGAGGCTTGGACCCTGATTCGGATTTATTCAGCCCGGGTTATTTTGCTGCCCATCTGAAAGGGAATCAAGCGGTTGAGCTTGCGGCCCGAATCCTGCCTTCAACAGACCGGAAATCAGCAGTCTCCGAATCTCTGAAACGCTACATGCAATCCGCCCGATTTGAAAAAGATATATGCTTAGAACCGTGCGACATCCTCAGGCAGGTGCTTGATTGCTATGTGGTGAAACGAGGCGACTTAAAATCCGTTATTGCGGGATATCCTTGGTTTCTTGACTGGGGACGCGACGCCCTTATTTTTGTCCGAGGTCTGATCGCGGCTCAAAAAACGCAAGATGCCCGAGCAGTGTTGAAACAGTTCGGCCAGTTCGAAGAAGACGGAACGTTGCCGAATATGATCCTTGGACAAAATGCGGGTAATCGTGACACTTCCGATGCTCCCCTGTGGTTTTTCGTATCCACCGCCGATCTGCTTCATGCAGAGGGAAACGATGCTTTTCTCGATGAAGACTGCGGCCATCGGACGGTTCGGGAGGTTCTTATTTCCATCGGGCGAGCCTTCGAAAGAGGAACCTTCAACGGTATTCGAATGGATCCTGAATCCGGTTTGATTTTCAGCCCTCCCCACTTTACCTGGATGGACACGAATCATCCGGCGGGAACTCCGCGAGGAGGATATCCAATCGAGATTCAGGCATTATGGCACTTCGCATTATCATTCCTGGCCCGGATCGATACCTCGGAAGCGAGGCGATGGAAAAACATTGCCCGACGTGTGAAGAAGTCGATCATCGAATATTATTTGATAAAAAAGGAGGGGTACCTCTCCGACTGCCTTCACGCCGGTTCAAATGAATCGGCCGGACAGGCAGAACCCGACGACGCCCTTCGACCCAACCAGCTTTTCGCCATAACAATGGGAGCCCTTACGGATGCCGGGGTATGCCGAAAAATCGTGACCTCATGTGAAGAGCTCCTGATTCCCGGTGCCATTCGGAGCCTCGCTGATCGACCGGTACGTCGGGCCCTGGCAGTCATTCATCACGGGCATGTCATCAACGACCCGCATCATCCTTACCGTGGAAGATATGAAGGGGATGAGGATACGAGCCGCAAGCTCGCTTACCACAATGGCACCGCCTGGACATGGTTGTTTCCCAGCTTTTGCGAGGCCTGGGTCAAGGCATATGGAGAAGGAGGGAAAGAAACCGCTTTGGCATGGCTTTCCAGCAGCAGCCGGCTTGTCAGCGAGGGATGTGTCGGGCATGTGCCTGAAATTCTGGATGGAAATTATCCTCACAAACAAAGAGGCTGTGACGCACAAGCTTGGGGGGCGAGCGAGTGGTTGCGGGTCTGGTTGAAACTTTCGACTTCGAACCCGACGGCAACCAAGATCGGGTGAAAAATTGCTAATTTATGGGTGGAAAATCCGCGGTGTTGTTCTACAATCGCAGGTACAAAATAACACGGAAATTATACCGGAGATTTTGAAAAATGGATCATTTGCAAACTTATCAGGTATTTCCTCGCATTCCGGAGCCTCTTTCATTTCTTGAAATACTATCCAGGAACTACTGGTGGTCGTGGCAGCATGATGCCAAAGAGCTTTTTCGTCGCATCAGTCCTCAGCTATGGATGGATACAAGAAGAAATCCGATCGCTTTTTTGACATATGTGCCCCAAAAGCGCTTTGAGGAACTTTTGACGGATGACAGTTTCCTGGCCCATTTAAACCGGGTGAAAGAACGATACGAAAAAACCGTCCGATCTTATGATTCCAGGCATGAATCCGCGTTTGGCACGGAAGGAAAGATCGCCTATTTTTCAATGGAATTTGGAATTCATGAAAGCCTGCCTCTCTTTGCCGGAGGTCTCGGGGTACTTGCAGGTGATCACCTGAAGGCATCTTCCGATTTGGGACTTCCTCTATGCGGGGTAGGGCTTCTTTATCGAAAGGGTTACTTTCGACAGTTTCTGAATCAAGACGGATGGCAGCAGGAAGAGTATCCGGAAACCGATTTTTATTATCTTCCCTTAAAGAAGGCCAAGGATCAATCTGGAAACCCGGTTCGTATATCCATAACCGGGCCGGATGGCGAAATCTTTGCCAGTGTCTGGGAGATTGAGGTCGGCCGTATCCCCCTGTACCTGCTCGACACCAATCTTCAAGAAAATTCCCCTGAAATCAGAGATATTACCTCCACCCTCTATTCCGGAGAACCAAAAACTCGTCTTGCGCAGGAAATTCTTTTGGGAATCGGCGGGATGCGCGCTCTTGAAGCCATGGGAATTTTTCCCCTCGTATGCCACATGAACGAAGGCCATTCCGCTTTCGCCAGTCTTGAACGACTGGCTCAGACCATGTCGAGATATCGAGTCGATTTGAAGACCGCTCTTGAGATTGTCCCCCGCTCAACGGTATTTACCACGCATACGCCGGTGGCAGCCGGACTTGATGAGTTCCCGGCACATTTTGTCAGACCGTATTTAAAGGAACTGCAGCCGAGGTTGGGTGTTACGATGGAAGAGATCCTGTCGCTCGCCCAGCAAACAGGACGCCAGCCGGATGAGTCGGTGTCCATGTTTATACTCGGACTGCGGATGGCTCAGTACCGTAACGGAGTCAGTCACTTGCACGGAAATGTGGCACGGCGCATGTGGAAACATGTATGGCCGAATCGACCCGAGGACGAGATCCCCGTCTCTCATATTACAAACGGCGTGCATATCCCTTCGTATATTTCTCTTGAACTGTCTCAACTATTCGAACGATATCTTGAGCCCGAGTGGCGGGAGCATCCCTGGGATCCGAAAATAATTAAACGGATTGATGAAATTTATGATGATGAACTGTGGCGGGCTCATGAAATCGGCCGGTCTCGCCTTATTCGTACTTGCCGGGAATTGATGACACAGCAGTACGAACGTCGCAGTGCCTCCAAGGCAATGATGAAGGAAGTGTCATCGGTCCTCGATCCGGGAATCTTGACCATCGCTTTTGGCCGTCGGTTTGTGACATACAAGAGGGCCAATCTATTACTCAGCGACCCGAAAAGATTTGAAGCGATCGTCACTTCGGAGAAATACCCTGTGCAGTTTATTTTTGCGGGTAAGGCGCATCCAAAGGATAACGAGGGGAAGGAGCTGATCAAACGCATTTTTCAGTTCGGAAATAAACCGCATTTGCGTCACCGCGTCGTCTTTCTCGAAAACTACAATATTTACATTGCAAGACGTTTGGTACGAGGAGCGGACGTCTGGCTCAACACCCCCAGGCGACCATACGAGGCATGCGGCACCTCGGGCATGAAAGCAGCTGCGAACGGGGCACTGAATGTCAGCATCCTTGATGGCTGGTGGTGCGAAGGGTATTCCGATGAAAGAGGATGGCGAATCGGCAACGGAGAAGAGTATTCGGATTGGGAATACGGAGATTCCGTGGAGAGCCAGGCCCTCTATAACCTTTTGGAAGACGACGTGATTCCCTGTTTTTATGAAAGGAAAAACGGACATATTCCAATGAGGTGGATCCGAATGATGAAAGAGTCGATGAAAATGGCGATGCGGGGGTTTTCCAGCCACCGAATGGTTGGCGACTACGAACGCAGATTTTACAACCCTGCAGCAAATCGAATAAATGTACTGACGGCAAACGATGCGGTTGAGGCCAGAAATCTGGTTGTTCAGCACGAACGCCTCCATTCCTTGTGGAGTAATATCCGGATTGAGCCTCCCGTGAGAGAGACCGAAGGACCTTTTCGAGTAGGAGAACGCTTTCGCGTGACGACCGTGGTACACCTCGGAAAAATCAGCCCGGTGGAGGTACAGGTGGAGCTTTAC
>Ga0209604_1002394_pt1 | contig 13747 bp, 11 predicted proteins | sample AD_UKC097_MetaG_FD_184405 | JGI IMG/M metagenome (GOLD analysis project Ga0209604, IMG submission 184405) | Active sludge microbial communities of municipal wastewater-treating anaerobic digesters from USA - AD_UKC097_MetaG (SPAdes) (version 2) | ecosystem: Engineered > Bioreactor > Anaerobic >... | reverse complement strand
AAGCGCCTGACGGCCAAGGGCGGCGAGCCGCTGATCCGCAAGGGCGTCGACATGGCGATGCGCATGATGGGCGAGCAGTTCGTCACCGGCGAGACCATCGAAGAAGCGCTGAAGCACGCGCGCGGGCCTGAATCGCAAGGCTTTCGCTATTCATACGACATGCTGGGCGAGGCGGCGCTCACCGCCGATGACGCGGCGCGCTATCTGGCCAGCTACGAAGCCGCCATCCACGCCATCGGCCGCGCGGCCGAGGGGCGCGGCGTGATCGACGGGCCGGGCATCTCGATCAAGCTGTCGGCCCTGCACCCGCGCTACAGCCGGGCGCAACGGGCGCGCGTGCTGACCGAGCTGTACCCGCGCGTGCTGCACTTGGCGCAACGGGCGCGGCAGTACGACATCGGCCTGAACATCGACGCCGAAGAAGCCGACCGGCTGGAGTTGTCGCTCGATCTGCTCGAAAAGCTGTGCCACGAGCCGTCGCTGGCCGGCTGGGACGGCATCGGCTTCGTCATTCAGGCGTACCAAAAGCGCTGCCCCTTCGTGATCGACTGGCTGGTCGACCTGGCGCGGCGCACGCAGCACCGCCTGATGGTGCGGCTGGTGAAGGGCGCGTACTGGGACAGCGAGATCAAGCGCGCGCAGGTGGATGGCCAGAGCGACTACCCCGTCTACACCCGCAAGCCGCACACCGACGTCAGCTACCTGGCCTGCGCGCGCAAGCTGCTGGCCGCTCCCGACGCGATCTACCCGCAGTTCGCCACCCACAACGCGCACAGCGTGGCGGCCATCGTGCAGATGGCGGGGCCGGAAGGCTGGCAGCCGGGGCAGTACGAATTCCAGTGCCTGCACGGCATGGGCGAGCCGCTGTATGAGCAGATCGTGAGCGGGCAACTGGGGCCGAAGCGCCCCTGCCGCATCTACGCGCCGGTGGGCACGCACGAGACGCTGCTGGCGTATCTGGTGCGGCGGTTGCTGGAAAACGGCGCCAACACCTCGTTCGTCAACCGCATCGCCGATGCGGACGTGCCGATTGAAGCGCTGATCGAAGACCCGGTGGCGCTGGTCGAAGGCGAGCAGCCGGTCGGCGCGCCACACCCGCGCATCCCGCTGCCGCTGGCGCTGTACGGGGCTGAGCGGGACAACTCGCGCGGGATGGATCTGAGCGACGAGCACACCTTGCAGTTGCTATCAAAATCGCTGCTACCGGCGCTGGATGGGCAAGCGCCAGAGCCTGATTCGACCAAGAAACCTCCTCTCCCGCCTGCGGGAGAGGGCGGGGGTGAGGGTCTTGCCCCCTCCCCCGTTGGGGGAGGGTTGGGGTGGGGGCCGTCCGCGCCTCCAGTACAAGTCGCCGGCCCCTCACCCCAACCCTCTGCCCAGAGGGGCGAGGGAGAAAAACCAGCGCCCCCATCGCACCCCGCCAGCCCCTCACCCCAGCCCTCTCCCCAAAGGGGCGAGGGAGCAACAGCCGCCCGCGAGTTAGCCGCCGGGATGTCACTCCCTCTCCCGCCTGCGGGAGAGGGTTGGGGTGAGGGCAGCGGCGTTCCCGTCACCAACCCCGCCGATCACCGCGACATCGTCGGCCACGTGCGCAACGCCGGTGCCGCCGACGTGGAACGCGCGCTGGCGCAAGCCTCCGCCTTCGCCCCCACCTGGGCCGCCACGCCGCCGGCCGACCGCGCCGCCGCCCTGCAACGCGCCGCCGACGCGCTGCAGGCCGACATGCCGCGCCTGATGGGCCTGCTGGTGCGCGAGGCCGGCAAAACCTGGGCCAACGCCATCGCCGAAGTGCGCGAGGCGGTGGACTTTTTGCGCTTCTACGCCGCGCAGGTGGCCACGCAGTTCGACAACGCCACGCACGTGCCGCTCGGCCCCGTGGTCTGCATCAGCCCATGGAATTTTCCGCTCGCCATCTTCACCGGCCAGGTCGCCGCCGCGCTGGCCGCCGGCAACGTGGTGCTGGCCAAGCCGGCCGAGCAGACGCCGCTCATTGCCGCCGAAGCGGTGCGCCATTTGCACGCCGCCGGCGTGCCACCCGCCGCGCTGCAGTTGCTGCCGGGCGATGGCGCGTCGGTCGGCGCCGCGCTGGTGGCCGACCCGCGCACGCGCGGCGTGCTGTTCACCGGCTCGACCGAGGTCGCGCGCCTCATCCAGGCCACGCTGGCCCAGCGCCTCAACCCCGACGGCCAGCCGGTGCCGCTGATCGCCGAGACGGGCGGCCAGAATGCCCTGATCGTCGATTCCTCCGCCCTGCCCGAGCAGGTGGTGCAGGACGTGACGCAGTCCGCCTTCGACTCCGCCGGCCAGCGCTGCTCGGCCCTGCGCGTGCTGTGCGTGCAGGACGACGTGGCCGAGCGCGTCGTCACCATGCTCAAGGGCGCGATGGATGAGGCGCGCATCGGTAACCCCGCCGCGCTGTCGGTCGACGTCGGCCCGGTGATCGACGCCGAAGCGCACGCGGGCATCCAGCGCCACATCGACGCCATGCGCGCCCAAGGCCACGCCGTGCATCAGGCCACGCGCGGCCTGGCCGAGGCGGCGGCGCACGGCAGCTTCATCCCGCCGACGCTGATCGAAATCGACCGGCTCGATCAGTTGCAGCGCGAAGTGTTCGGCCCCGTGCTGCACGTGCTGCGCTGGCGCCGCGCCGAGCTGGACGGCCTGATCGAGCAGATCAACGCCACCAGCTACGGCCTCACGGGCGGCGTGCACACGCGCATCGACGAAACCATCGCCCGCGTGGCGGCGCGCCTCGCCGTGGGCAATCTCTACGTCAACCGCAACCTGGTCGGCGCCGTGGTCGGCGTGCAGCCGTTTGGCGGCGAAGGGCTGTCAGGCACCGGGCCGAAAGCGGGCGGGCCGCTGTACCTGTTGCGCCTGCTGGCGCGCCAGCCTGCCGATGCGGCGCAGCGCGCCGTGCAGGCGCTGGGCGAAGCCGAAGATGCGAGTCAAAACGCCCCGCAGCGCTTGCCAGACGAGCGCGAGCAGCTACAAAAACTATTGCAAACACAGATGCAATCACAAGGCCGCCCGGCGTTGGCCGATGTCGTCGCCCAGTTGTTCGACAGCGCCCCATCGCCCGCGCCGCGCGGGCTGCCCGGCCCCACCGGCGAGCGCAACAGCTACCGCCTGCACCCGCGCCGCCGCGTGCTGTGCCTGGTGTCGCGTCAAGCTCCAACTGTCGGCGTCCGCACCGCCGTCGACGCCCGTGGCGGCGTTGCTGATCTGGCCCATACGTCCAGTATGGGCCGCGATCAGCGCCTTGCCACAGGCACCGATGACGGCACGGCCATCCCACACTTGAGACTTGACGCGACACTGGCCGGGCGCAGCGAAGACCGGCTGTTGCAACTGGCGGCGGTGCTGGCCGTGGGCGCGCAAGCCGTGTGGCCCGCCGACGCCCAAGACGACTGGGCGCGCCTGCCGGTGGAACTGCTGGCGCACATCGCCATCACGCCCGACTGGCGCGCGCCAAGCGCTGATGTCGACGCCGTGCTGCTGCATGGCGATGCCGTCGATGCGCTGGCCGTGCAGCGCGCGCTGGCCGAGCGCCCCGGCCCCATCGTCGGCCTGACGGTGCGCGCGCCCGGCGCTACCGACGTACCGCTGGCGCCGCTGCTGACCGAGCGCAGCACCAGCGTCAACACCGCGGCGGCGGGGGGCAACGCCAGCTTGATGACGCTGGACGATGACGGGCGCACTTGAAGTCGGATACCGAATACCGGACGCAGAGGACGCAAAGGATTCGCAGAGGACGCGAAAGAAAAACAAAAATTTTTCTGGGGCCAAAGGCGGAGATGCGCGAGGCGTGGCAAGTGGCGGGGTGCTCAATACTGAATTCAACTTTGTATTTTTTGCGTCCTCTGCGAATCCTTTGCGTCCTCCGCGTCCGGTTGTTTGGAGGTTTGGAGGTTTGGAGGTTTGGAGGTTTGGATGTTTGTTTGGAGGTTTGGATGTTTGGACGTTTCGGGGGAACGCCCTCACAACCCCCGCAGCAGCTCGCTCGCCCCATCCCAGAAAATCTGCACGCCCACACACAGCAGGATGAAGGCCGTCAGGCGCAAAAACACCACCAAGCCCACCTCGCCCAATGGCCGCAAAAGGCGCCCGGCGTAGCGGTAAGTCAGCAGCACCAGCAGCCCGATGACGACCATCGCCGCCAGCCCGCCGGCAAAGTTGGCCGCCGTGACCGGCCACTGCCGGCTGTGCAGCGCCGCGCCCACCGTGATGGCGGCCGAGATCGAGCCCGGCCCGCAGGTCAGCGGAAAAGTCATCGGGTAAAAGGCCTGGATGCGCACGTGGTTGTCGTCCACCAGCTTGCGCGCCATTTCGGCGTTGTCGGCGCTGTCGGCGCTCACCGCGTGCGGCGCATACAGCATGTTCCAGGCGGTGAAGGCGACGATCAGCCCGCCCGCCACGCGCACGATGGGGATCGAGACGCCAAAAAAATCCAGCACATAGGTGCCGATCACCATCGCGCTGGCCAGCATCAGCACCACGTTACGGCCGATGCGCGTGGCCAGCGCGCGGCGGCGGGCAGGGTCGAGCTCGCGCGTCAGGTTGACGAACACGGGCGCCGACGCCGGCGGGTTGAGGATGGGCAGCACGCCCGCCAGCGCGAGCAAGAAGCTCTTGCCGAAGGCCAGGGCCAAAGCAGGGATTTCCATGATGGGGGCAGCGGTGCGTGGGTGGGTGTACAGTGAATTGTTTCAGGTCGGCGCATCGCCGGCCGCGCCCATTTTCAGGAGAACCCCATGCCCGGACTGCTGCCGAACATCGATCCCGACGGTTTGCTTGAATTCTCGGTGGTCTACACCGACCGCGCCTTGAACCACATGTCGAAGAAGTTCCAGGGCGTGATGAAAGACATCTCGGCGATGCTGAAAGAGGTGTACCACGCCGACGCCGCCGTGCTGGTGCCCGGCAGCGGCACCTTCGGCATGGAAGCGGTGGCGCGGCAATTTGCCAACGACCAGCGCGTGGTCATCATCCGCAACGGCTTCTTCAGCTTTCGCTGGAGCCAGATTCTGGAGACGGGCAAGATCACCGCGCCCGAGAACATCACCGTGCTGAAAGCGCGCCACACCGGCAGCGGCGCGCAATCGCCCTGGGCGCCCGCGCCGATTGACGAGGTGGTGTCCACCATCGCCAGCGTCAAGCCCGCCGTCGTCTTTGCCCCGCACGTCGAAACCGCCAGCGGCATGATGCTGCCCGATGACTACATGAAGAAGATCGCCGACGCCGTGCACGCGGTGGGCGGCCTGTTCGTGCTGGACTGCATTGCCTCGGGCGCCATGTGGGTCGACATGAAGGCCGTGGGCGTCGACGTGCTGGTCAGCGCGCCGCAAAAGGGCTGGAGCAGCTCGCCCGCATGCGCCATGGTGTGCCTGTCGGATCGGGCGCTGAAAACCATGGAAGGCACCACCAGCACCAGCTACGCCTGCGATTTGAAGAAGTGGCACCAGATCATGCAGGCGTACGAAACCGGCAGCCACGCTTACCACGCCACCATGCCGACCATGGCGCTGCTCAAGCTGCGCGACACCATGGCCGAGACGCGCGAGCGCGGCTTTGCCACCGTGCGCGAGCAGCAGATCGAGCTGGGCCGCAAGGTGCGCCAGCTGTTTGAATCGCGCGGCCTGCCCAGCGTGGCGGCTGAGGGCTTCAAGGCACCGGGCGTGGTGGTCAGCTACACGACCGACCCGGACATCCAGAGCGCCAAGAAATTCATCGCCGAAGGCCTGCAAACCGCCAGCGGCGTGCCGCTGATGTGCGACGAGCCGGCCGATTTCCGCACCTTCCGCATCGGCCTGTTCGGGCTCGACAAGTGGGCCAACGTAGACCGCAGCGTGGGGCATTTGCGCGATGCGCTGGATCGGCTGGGCGTGACTGCTCCTGAAAAAGAAGCGGCCAGCGCTTGATGGGCGGGCGCCAGAGGCCGATTTGACCCAAAACCTGCTGCTGGTGCTGACCACCGTCGCCACGCGCGCCGACGCCGACGCGCTGGCCCGCGCCATGGTCGAGCAGCGCCTGGCCGCCTGCGCACAGATCAGCGCCATCGACAGCGTGTACTGGTGGCAGGCCGCGGTGCAGGCGGAGGGCGAATTCCGTGTGCTGTTCAAGACCACGGCCGAGCGCTATCCGGCGCTCGAATCCGCGCTGCGCGCGCAGCATCCCTATGAACTGCCCGCCATCGTCGCCCTGCCGGTGGCGCAGGCGTTGCCGGCGTTCGCCGATTGGGTCGGTGCCGAAACGACCGGTGATGGTGACGCGGGTTAAGCGGCGGGCCCGTCGGTGCGCCCCGTGATCCACAAAAACTGTTTCTCATTTTTGACTTTTATATAGAAAAGACTAAAATGAGAAACACATGCCAACGCCCGCGCCCAAGCTGACACCCGCTGCCCAGGCTTCGGCCCAGGCCTTGGGCGCCACCGTGCGCACGCAGCGAAAGGCCTTGAGCGTGACCGCCACCGCGCTGGCCGAAGCGGCCGGCGTGTCGCGCGTGACGGTCTACCGCATCGAAAAAGGCGAGCCCTCCGTCACCCTGGGCGCTTATGCCAACGTGCTTGCGGCGCTGGGGCTGGCGCTGCAAGCGTCGCCCGAAAGCGCCAACGCGACCAGCGCAGCGTCGCCCGGCTGGCTGCCCGCCCGCGTGCGCCTGGCCGATTACCCGCAGTTGCGCTCGCTGGCGTGGCACATGCCCGGGGCGCAAGCCTTGAGCCCCGCGCAAGCCTGGAGCCTGTACCAGCGCAACGCCCGCCATATGGACGACGCGGCCCTGACGCCCGCCGAGCGGCAGTTGATGCAGGCACTGCATCAGGCTTTCGCCGACGATGCCGTGCCGCCCGACCTACCCGACGGTGTTTGAGCGCCCGCACCACCAGCGCATTGCCAGCGTGCTGCAAGGGCTGGATGGCGACCTGCTGCGCGCCCACGCCTGCAGCTTTGGCGGCGGCACCGCCATCGCGTTGCGCTATGGCGAATTCCGCGAATCGGTGGACATCGATTTTCTGGTGTCCGACTTGGCCCATTACCGCCAATTGCGGCAACTGGCCACCGGGCCGGGCGGCTTTGCAGCCCTGGCGCGCAGCGGCGTGGCGCCCTGGGCCGCCGCGCAACCGGTGCGGGCCGACCAGTACGGCATCCGCGGCCAGGTGGTCGTGGTGGGCCAGCCGATCAAGATCGAGATCGTGCTGGAAGCGCGCATCGCGCTGCAGCCCGCGCGCGTGGCGGACGACGTGTGCGGCGTGCCCTCACTCACGGCGCTCGATCTGGCCGCCAGCAAGCTGCTCGCCAATGCCGACCGCTGGCTCGACGACGTGGTGTTCAGCCGCGACGTGATTGACTTGGCCATGATGCGCCCGCGCTTGCCCCTGCTGCGCGAGGCGCTTTCAAAAGCAGAGCAAGCCTACGGCGCTGCCGTGGCGCGCGACCTGGGCCGGGCCATCGACCGGCTGGCCCAACGCACGGGCTGGCTGGAGCGCTGCATGCAGGCCATGTCGATTCGCGTGCCCAAGGCACTGCTGTGGCAGCGCATCCGGGCACTGCGGCGCGTGTTGTGATCGCCGCCGCTCAAAACCACCGCGCCACCAGCGGCATCAGCACCGACGCCAGCAGCACTTGCAGACCGAGCGCCAACCCGGCGTAGGCGCCGGCGTCCAGGTTGACCTGCAGCGAACGCGCCGCGCCAATGCCGTGCGCCGCCGTGCCCATGGCAAAGCCGCGCGCCATCCAGCCGACGCGGTCGGTGCCGACGCCCAGCAGCGCAAACAGGTACTTGCCCGACAGCGCGCCGATCAGGCCCGTGAGCACGGCGAACACCGCCGCCAGCGCCGGCACGCCGCCGATTTTGTCGGCCACGCCCATGGCGACGGGTGCCGTCACCGACTTCGGCGCCAGCGAGCGCAGCACGTCTTCCGGCAGTCCCAAGGCCCAGCCGAGCGCTACAGCACTGATAGCTGCCGCCGCGCCACCCGCCAGCGCTGCGGCCACAAAACGCCCCCAATCGCGGCGCAGTTGCGCGCGCCGCTCCCACAGCGGAAAGCCCAGCGCCACCACCGCCGGGCCGAGCAGAAAATGGATGAACTGCGCGCCCGCAAAGTAGCTCGGGTAGGGCACGCCGGTGGCCAGCAGCGCGGCGCCCAGCGTCAGCACCGACCACAGCACCGGGTTGGCCCACGGCGCCTGGTCCATGGCGGCGTAAAAGCGCTGCGCCAGCAGGTAGACGACCAGCGTCGCCGTCAGCCCGAACAGCGGGGCGGACGAGAGGTAGACCCACAGCTGCACGAAGTCAGGCATCGGGCGCCTCCGCCGCGTGCGCGCGGCCGCGCATCAGCGCACGCAGCGTGAGCGCGCTGACGGCCAGGCCGATCCAGGTCGACAGCGCGATCACCGCCAGCAGCCTGAGGCCGTGTTGCTGCAGCACGCCCAGGTGCGTGATGACGCCCACGCCCACCGGCACGAACAGCAGCGACAGGTGCGCCAGCAGAAAGCGCGCCACTTCGGTCACCGGCTCGCGCAGCGGGCGCCAGCCAAGCGCCGGCATCAGCAGCAGCATGCCGATCACCGGGCCGGGCAGCGGCAGGCTGAAGGCGCGGGACAGCACCTCGCCCACCAGTTGCAGCAGCAGGAGCCAGGCTAGGCCACGCAGCGCTTGCATGGCGTGCGATTAAAAACGTTCCAGTTCAGGGAAGGGCAGGCGCCCGCTGCGCACCAGCATCTTGCCGTATTCGGCGCAGCGGTTGAGCGTAGGAATCACCTTGCCGGGGTTCAGCAAACCCTGCGGGTCGAAGGCGCGCTTGACGCCGAACATCTGTTCGTTCTCGTCGGCGCTGAACTGCACGCACATGCTGTTGAGCTTCTCGATGCCCACGCCGTGCTCGCCGGTGATGGTGCCGCCCATGGCAACGCTGGTTTCCAGAATGTCGGCGCCGAACAGCTCGGCCCGGTGCAACTGGTCGGGGTCGTTGGCGTCAAACAGGATCAGCGGGTGCAGGTTGCCGTCGCCGGCGTGAAACACGTTGCAGCAGCGCAGGCCGTACTTCACCTCCATCTGCTGAATCGCCAGCAGGATGTCGGCCAGCCGCTTGCGCGGGATGGTCGAATCCATGCACATGTAGTCGGGGCTGATGCGGCCGCTGGCCGGGAAGGCGTTCTTGCGCCCGCTCCAGAAGCGCAGGCGCTCGGCCTCGGACTCGCTTACTGCAATTTTGGTAGCGCCCGCCGCCGTCAGCACCTGCGTCATGCGGCCAATTTCTTCCTCAACCTCTTCCGGCGTGCCGTCGGATTCGCACAGCAGGATGGCGGCGGCCTCCAGGTCGTAGCCGGCGTGCACGAAGTCCTCGACGGCGGCGGTCATGGGCTTGTCCATCATCTCCAGCCCGGCCGGGATGATGCCGGCGGCGATCACCGCCGCCACCGCATCGCCCGCGTGGCGCACGTCGGCAAAGCTGGCCATGATGCAGCGCGCCAGGCGCGGCTTGGGTAAAAGCTTGACGGTGACCTCAGTCGTCACGGCCAGCATGCCTTCGCTGCCGGTGATCAGCGCCAGCAGGTCGTAGCCGGGCGCGTCCAGCGCCTCGCCGCCGAATTCGACCGGCTCGCCTTCGGCGGTGAAGCCTTTCACCTTGAGCACGTTGTGCAGCGTCAGCCCGTACTTCAGGCAGTGCACGCCGCCCGAGTTTTCGGCTACGTTGCCGCCGATGGTGCAGGCAATCTGGCTGCTCGGGTCGGGCGCGTAGTACAGGTCGTGCGCGGCGGCGGCTTCGCTGATCGCCAGGTTGCGCACGCCGCACTGCACCTGCGCCGTGCGCGCCAGCGGGTCGATCTTGAGGATGCGGTTGAACTTGGCCAGCGACAGTGTCACGCCGCGTTCGTGCGGCATGGCGCCGCCCGACAGGCCCGTGCCCGCGCCGCGCGCCACCACCGGCACACCCAGGCTGTGGCAGGTTTTCAACACCTGTTGAATCTGTTCGTAACTCTCGGGCAGTGCCACCGCCAGCGGCCGCTGGCGGTAAGCGGTCAGGCCGTCACATTCGTACGGGGTCGTCAGCTCGTCCGTCCACAACAGCGCCTGCGGCGGCAGCTGGCTGGACAGCGCAGCAACCACCTGCGCCTGCAGCTCTGATTTTTGTAGTGCGGGGGCTGGCTGACCAGCGATGGCGGCGTCCATGGCAAGGCAATAAGGGGCAATCGGGTCACTATAGAGCATCGCGCCGCGCCGTCAGCGCGCCGCCGGGCGTGGCAAGGCACAATCGGCGCATGGATATTGGGCGGATCGGCCCCGCGCTGCGGCGCGGCGCCGCATGGACAAAGAAGAACCAGCACATGAAACGATGGACGGCCTGCAGCCTGATCTGGGCCTGCGGATGGACGGCGGCCTATGCCGCGCCCGCGCAGCAGTCACCGGCGCCCGCGCCCGTGCTGGTGCATGCCGACGAGGTGCTGCCCACACGCATGGTGCTGTGCCAGCGCGAGGTCGGTGCGGCTGCGCGCGACCGCAAGGGCAAGATCCGCGCCTGCCTGGCGCGCCGCCTGGAGGGCGAGCGCATCGTCGAGCGCAACTGCAAGCGGCAGGCCAGCGCGGTCAGCGGCGCCGCCGCGCGCACCCTGGCCCAGCGCGACTGCGAACGCACGGCGCTGGCCGTGCCCGCCGGTGAATTGCCCAAGCGCGCGCCGCCCAAGCCCAAGGCGCCTGCCGACAGCGCGTCGCCCAACAAGGCCGCCGCGCCCACCCCGACCCAGCCGGCGGCCGGCGAAAACTGACGCGCCGACGCCCCATGCGCAAGAAAAAAGCCCGCTGCATCAGCGGGCTTTTTTGCATGGAGCGCGGGCGCCGGATCGATCAGGCCGCGCTCAACCAGTAACCCGCGTTAAACGGGCTGCTCATGCGCAGCGCCAGCGGGGAGATGTCGACCAGCTTGTCGGTCGGCATTTTTTCGCCGGTATCGACTTCGATGTCAGCGGGGGCGGTTTCGCCCTGAGCCTCGTTCGCCCGTTCTGCTTGGCCAGCTTGTGCAGAACGGGCTACAGAAAAGAATAGAAGCACCTGAACGGTATCTTCCGGTCGTTCCAGTAGTCGGCGGCGTCACGGAAGATGTCGAGCAGCTGCTCGCGCGCTTCCTTGTCGAACTTGGCCGTGGCCGGGATCGATTCCAGCACCACGATGAAGCCCGGCTGCGGGCCCGACTTGTGCAGCGGGTCCGTCATGCAGTCGTACAGCGCGTCGAAATTCTTGCCGAAGTGCGCCGGGAAGGTGAATTGCTGGGCAATCATGTCCAGCACGTCCTGCTTGGTCTGGGCCTGGGCCAGGTTGGCGTACAGGAAGTGCTGGCCAAGCTGCGCCGCCGCTTCCTGCAGGTCGTGCACGCGGAAGGCGCGGATCGACTGCACGATGTTGGTGCGCACGCCCTTGAGCGGCGTTTCCTGGGGTTGACGAAGTGGCTGATCCATCTCCGCTGCTTTCTCTGGAGTCAAAAACCGGTGGGTGCCCGTGGCGACAGACGATACGGGCTGAAACTGTTCAAACGCTTTCATGGCACGATCTTCCTGAAACTCGAATAGTGATCGTTGGTGTACCAGCACGCTTCGGGCGCGGTCAGCTGCCGGCCGCCGCAAATGATGCGGCGCGCACCTCGGTCGCGACTGCGCGGGGTTTCCACGGTGTATTCGCGGTAGTAGCCGCGCCGCTCACGCGGCAGCAGTCGCTCCCGGTTGCCGAACACCGAACCATCCTTTTCGTACGGAAACGGGCCGCCTTGCAGGATCAGCTTCATCGTCAGCTGGCCCTGGGCGGGCAGGTCCGCCACCGCGATGGTGGATTCGTCACTGCCCGATGAGCCCCACGACAGCAGGCCACGTGCATCGGCGGCACCCGCAAAAGGGAGCACCACCGCCAGCACCGAAGCTGCCACCGACAAGCGGGAAAACCGGACAGCACGCGATGCCGCTGTTCGCAACATGAAAAACACCTTTCGGAAACCTCCGGGTTTACCCGAAAATTTCAAGGCGGTAGTGTGACTCAGACGCTCCAAAAAAGCAAGGGCGTGCCTAATTTGCAGGCACGTGCCCTGCCCGCGGCCGAATCGGAGTAGTCAGTGCTCGCTTACTGAGCAGCCTTCATTGCGGCACGTTGGCGTCGGCGACCGTCAGGGCGGTCATGTTGACGATGCGGCGCACGGTGGCACTGGCGGTGAGGATGTGCACCGGCTTGGCCGCCCCCAGCAGCACCGGGCCGATGGCGATGTTGCCGCCCGCCGCGGTCTTGAGCAGGTTGTAGGCGATGTTGGCCGCGTCGATGCCGGGCAGCACCAGCAGGTTGGCGTCGCCGCGCAGGGGGCTGTCGGGCATGATGTCGGCGCGCTGGGCAGCGTCGAGCGCCACGTCGCCGTGCATCTCGCCGTCCACTTCCAGCCACGGCGCCTGTTCCTGCACCAGCGCCAGCGCCTGCCGCATCTTGACCGCGCTGGGCTGGTTGGACGAGCCGAAGTTGGAGTGCGACAGCAGCGCCGCCTTGGGCTTGAAGCCGAAGCGCATCATCTCCTCGGCCGCCATGACGGTGATGTCGGCCAACTGCTCGGCGGTGGGGTCGTAGTTGATGTGGGTGTCGACCAGGAACACCTGCCGGCCCGGCAGCAGCAGGCCGTTCATGGCGGCGTAGGTGCGCGCGCCCGGCTTCTTGCCGATGACCTGGTCGATGTAGGTCAGGTGCATCTGGTTGGTGCCCCAGGTGCCGCAGATCAGCCCGTCCACGTCGCCGCGGCGCAGCAGCATGGCGCCGATGAGCGACAGGCGCCGCCGCATCTCGATCTTGGCGATCGGCACCGTGATGCCCTTGCGCTTGGTCAGCTGGTGGTAGCTCTGCCACAGCTCCTTGTAGCGGTCGTCGGCCTCCACGTTCACCACGTCGTAGTCGGCGCCCTCGACCAGCCGCAGGCCGAACTTCTGGATGCGCTGGGCAATGATGGCCGGGCGGCCGATCAGCGTCGGGCGGGCGATGTGGTCGTCCACGACGATCTGCGCGGCGCGCAGCACGCGCTCTTCCTCGCCCTCGGCGTAGGCCACGCGCTTGCGGGCCGCGTTGCGCGCCACGTCGATGATCGGCTTCATCGTGGTGCCGGAGGCATAGACGAAGGTCTGCAGCTTGTCTCGGTAGGCCTCCAGGTCGGCGATGGGGCGGGTGGCCACGCCGCTCTGGGCCGCCGCTTCGGCCACGGCCGGGGCAACGATCATCATCAGCCGCGGGTCGAAGGGCTTGGGGATCAGGTATTCGGGGCCGAAGCTCAGCTGCTCGCCCACGTAGGCGCGGGCCACCACCTCGCTCTGCTCGGCCTGTGCCAGGTCGGCGATGGCGTGCACGGCCGCAATGCCCATGGCGTCGTTGATCGTCGTGGCGCCGCAATCCAGCGCGCCGCGGAAGATGTACGGGAAGCACAGGACGTTGTTGACCTGGTTCGGGTAGTCGGTGCGGCCGGTGGCCATCACGGCGTCGTCGCGCACCGCCTTCACGTCCTCGGGCAGGATTTCGGGGTGCGGGTTGGCCAGCGCCAGGATCAGCGGGCGCGCCGCCATGCGCGCCACCATGTCGCCTTTGAGCACGCCGCCGGCCGACAGGCCCAGGAAGACGTCGGCGCCGTCGATCACTTCGCCCAGCGTGCGCTTGTCCGTCTTCTGCGCGTACACGGCCTTGTCCGGGTCCATCAGTTCGGTGCGGCCCTCGTAGACCACGCCCTTGATGTCGGTCACCCAC
>Ga0209604_1002392_pt1 | contig 13765 bp, 8 predicted proteins | sample AD_UKC097_MetaG_FD_184405 | JGI IMG/M metagenome (GOLD analysis project Ga0209604, IMG submission 184405) | Active sludge microbial communities of municipal wastewater-treating anaerobic digesters from USA - AD_UKC097_MetaG (SPAdes) (version 2) | ecosystem: Engineered > Bioreactor > Anaerobic >... | reverse complement strand
TCAAAGTCACCTTCGTTGAGGCAGCATCGGCCATCTCGGCAAACGTAAAGTTTCGTAGGGAGGAGGTACTCGTTCATTTCGTACCCAAGCCCGGGGAAAGGTACCGCATAGCATTTCTTCAACTGTATGTCCTGTAGGATAACCTTTGTACATGAGGTACCCAGATCAAAGCCTATGACAATATCTCTCGCATCTCGCTGACTCCCCTCAGAAATCTGAGAAGGTGTCCCTGGTTGTTTATTTGTAGGAGTGATCTCTCTTGATCGCCTTACTTCTCTATATTCAAGGGTATTCTCAACAGTCTCGGACCGAGCGCCAGCAGATAGCTTTAGGGTCACCTTTACTGCTTTCGGCTGCGGTTGACTATATGGTTTATTCTTGTGGATTGGTTCTTTGGTTGGTGTGGTGATCTTCACCCCATTGCGCTGTTCAGGCAGAAGCCCCTTTTTCTTGAATGCCTCCTCTATCTTATCACCCAATGAACCTTTCTTCTCCTGGTACTTATATTCATCTTGATGTCCAGCATGCTGCCTCAGATAGGTTTTCTTCTTCTTTGACATATGCCCTCCTATTAAATAACCTTAATCAATCCAATACAGATCTCCTGTTGTAGTGGCTGAATGTTTCTCCGCTCGCTGATCTCTTTAAGCTTAAACTCGAGGATGTTCCTTAATTTATCAATTTTTCCTTGAGTTGCTTTGGCAAGTGATTCTCTTCTTAAGAACAGATGCTTCTGAAGCACACCATGGTATTTATTGATTTGATTCTCCATGTGCTCCCGCAGAGTCCTTTCCTGGATGTCTGCTCTGTCATTGTTTTCGTGCCTGATGCTTTTTGCGAATTCGTCGAAGTGATTTTCGCATCGTAGCTGGCAGTGCACCATATCTTCTTTTGCAGCATCGAGATCGATATCATTCTTTGCTGAGAGCCAGTCTCTGCCTTGTCTTGATGCTGTTGTGACCAGCTTTTCTGCAACATCATCGGACAAAAGACCATTGCTGGCGCCCAACCTTTTCACAACCATGAAAAGACGCTCAATATGCCGGATGCCTCTAACAGACCATAGCTTCACAACAAATACATAAACCGCGGGGGCCACATCCGGTATATTCTGGCGATCAAGCTCAACACTGTTGGGTGAGTAGTATGGCGAAGCCATCTGTCTCATTCTGTGCCCAACAAACCTAACGAGCGGGTGAAACTGGTTGATATTTTCGATTGCCTTAGTTGTCCCTCCCTGCACCTTGTTCTTGAAGTGGCATTTGACCTTTCCTTGGTGTGCAGAGGCTAATCTGGTTTGGCCAGATAGGAACTTCTCATTAAGAAATTTATCAAGGTCGTATCGTGCCTGATCGGATAGCTTAATGTCGAAGATCAGCTCCTCAGGACGTAGCTGCAGGAACTCGGATCCCCTGTAATTCCCCAAGAAAAAATCATAGACATAGTTCCAGAGGTCATCGTCAGTAATGCACCTCTGAAGTTCCCTAGCAGCCCGGACTTTGTCGAGTATGTAATCACTGTGTGCCACCAGATTGCTGGCCTCTTCCTCTAAGTGCTCCTCCTGGTTCCTGATGTTCGAGATTGCCTGCTCTGTCTGGGTGATTCGAGCGCTTTCCTGTTCCGGGGTAAGGTCTGCAAATAGAAGAGCCGTTGTCAGCTTTCTAATCTCCTCACCAATGATTCCCTCCAAATCACCTAAGGCCCTCCTGAAAATATCGAGTCTCATGTACAACCTATCGTGAATCCTCTGGTCGATGGTGTCTTCATAGAAGAGGTTCCATATCGTGATCTTGGGAGATTCCTGGCCTATCCTATCCAATCGGCCTATCCTCTGTTCAACACGCATGGGGTTCCAGGGCAGATCGTAGTTGACAAGTAGCCTTGAGAACTGGAGATCGATACCTTCACTCGCTACTTCAGAAGACAAGAGAACACTGTATCGACTATCTTTCTGGAAGTTACCGATAATTTCGTCCTTGTCCTTTGATTCCTTGCCTGTCAAGACAACAGATAAAATACCGTCTTTGGTGAGACGTTCCTGCAGATAATACAAGGTCGGCCGGAAGTATGCGAAGAGGATGACCTTTTCCTTAGGATTCTCCTTAAAATACCGTTTCAGCATATCCCTGAGCCTGAAATACTTTGAATCGTTTTTAAAGAGATCCTCGTATCTACCGAAAGTATGAGCTTCGCTTACAATCTCTTGTGTCAATGGACCTAGTTCCTTGTCATATTCATATCCGGTATCTTCATATAATTGCGAAGCCAGATCTGCCCTGTTTGACTTTTGCCATTGTCGTATGGCTGCAGGCATGGAGCTTGAGATCTGTCGCTGAGGTGTAACCAGAAGGAAGCCCTCATGAATACCCCTTTTCTTTGCATACTGACGAACGAGGGCTGTAACCTTATTGTAGAAATCCCTTTCAATGTCCGTAAGTGGTATAACTTCGGCCACCGGTTCTCGGACTACCCGCCATTCCTTGACTTCCCTCTTTCTGGTTCGGTTCACGACCTTTCCCAGAAGATTGATACCATGCAACTTGCTCAGCAACACGGCTCTGCCTTCAGGGGTCGTCAAGTCCGTCTTTTCAGCGAACTCATCGAGTAAAGCTCTCAGCTGCCGGTTATCTTCGAGATATGGGTGCTGCCTTGCCTGATGCAGAAGCTCAAAAAGGGACACTTTGCTGATCCTGTTGTTCAGCACTGCGTCTGTCGCCTTCATGATCGGCTCATTGGCTCTCAGGATCTCATCGAATACCGAAGGTTGATTGAAGGTATCCTCATCCACGAGGTTCAGTAGCCGGTAAAGGTCCTGATTCCTGAGATGGATGGGAGTTGCTGAAAGGAGTAAAATATTAGCAGATATTCCCTTGAGCAATCTCCCGAGTTGAGAGGTCATGCTCTCTGGATTTCGCATGTAGTGGGCCTCATCGATGATGAGCAGGTCGATCAATGGTTCTTCATCCTGGTTTTCTTCCATGAATCTGGCTAGGAGCGATGCATGGTCTTTCCTTTTCTTTTCATCTTCCCATTCTTTCCTTGGCCGCAATCCCTGCATGCCGGATATGAAGGTATAATCAATGCGCTCTCCCGCTTTGATTTCCCTGAATGTATCCAATAGATCCTTAGGCTTAGCCATCTCTGATGAGATACCGAAACGTTTTCTCAGCTCGTCTTTCCATTTGCTCCGAAGCATTGCCGTGCACACAACCAGCACTTTACGGATATCGAAACGACTCCTCAGCTCGGTAAGTATCAAACCAGCTTCAATTGTTTTACCAAGACCTACTTCGTCGGCTATCAAAAGCCCACTATTGGGCGAGTCTATGAAGTTTAGGACCGGCTTGAACTGGTAAGCGTAGAAATCAGTGTTGGTCGTATCCATGCTGTAGATGAGGTTGGCGAGCCTACCGTTCAGCCGGATGTTGGTGAGGTTCCCCCTCAGGTCACGTGCCCTCCCGAGCTTGCCTTTCTGAAGTAGGTTAATAGGATCATCTGTTTCCCCTGAGATGACCTCGAGGTGTTCTTCACGGTGGTAATCCATTGAATCTGGGAAACTTACCTGCCAGTGAATGCGGTCTCCAAGTTCACGACTTTTCCCTGTGATAATACCGACTTTACCAGGGTCAGCCTTCAGACGGACACGTGTTCCGGTTTCCATGCCTATCACTCTCCTGCGATTTCAAAGAATAGGGTGCTCATTACAAGTTCTCTTTCATTCCCAGCACTACCTAGCATCACAGGCGGTACTTTGCTTGACCATCCCACTCGATATCCCCTGTCTTCTTTCTTGTTTGCAAGACATTCCTCACATTTCGTTTCCATTTCGGTATATCGGAGGATGGGGCTTGGGGTTCATAATCTTCATCATCCAGCTTTGCTTTTCTTTCGATCATTCGATAGATTTCACTGAGCTCATACCATTTGCCGGGTGTCATGTTGCTTTTCATGATCTCCCATATTTCCTTTGAATGAATCATGGAAATACCCCCTCTATCAAAATTCTACCCCCATCTGCTCATTTGACTCCGAGAATCCATCCTTCAATCCTGGCTACTATACGTTCATCCGGTGATAGAAATGGGTCAAAGAAGGTTGTAATGGTCCCGTCGAGATCAGATTGGCCCATCCATGCAGCTACTGAATAGGCGTCGTGCTGATCAGAGGTTCGGCTTTCGCGTGTAAAAGCTCTGTTCCATAGTGCAGGGTAAACCTCGGCGATCACCGATCGTCCAGTCGGGATGTCCCAACCATCGAACGGCCAGAAGTACACCCTATCACCCACCTGTCGTCGAATATAACGTAACCAGGGCAGACCGGCATGAGTGGATTTTGCCACTGAACCCTGCACATCAAAATGGAATACCGATTTAGCCGTAGAAGCCCGAACTTCAGTTAACCGACGCCAGCGAGTGTTTCCTACGCGGGCAGCACCGTTGCCTACCGCACCCCTCCGGACGAACTCGACATAGGTGTTGTCCTCATCAGTTGGCCAGTGTTGTTGAAAGTCATCAAGGAATGTCGACCAATCGAGTGGTAGATGGTGGGCTTCGAAGTACTGCTGAGGGAATGAGAATGCGTGGTCGATGCCTACCAGGGTTGGATGGTTCTCGTTGAGTCTATCCACAAGCCACTCGGCGATACCGCGCCTTGTCCAGTACTTACGCGGGCTCGGTGGCGGAGGTACCTCAACGGGCAGTGATTGTCGATCCGCCATATAGATCCGCAGGCCCTTGAGGCTTGATTTCGGCGTCTGAGCGCCCGAATAGTCGATGCCTATGTATCGCTCAAATAAGGGCATAGCATCACCACTAAAATGTATTCGAAGAGATCAAACCATCCGCTACGTTTGCAGTAGGAATGGCAGGTGTAATTCTCTCAGGACATGTCAACATCGTAGCGCTCTATGAGGTTTCTGGCATGTCCGGCCAGACTGGGTATATCAAACCATTGCCGCCACAGCTCGGGATAGGTCAACCACATAAATGGAATCGATGACCTGCGAGTCGCCTTTTCAAGTTCCTCGCACTCTGATCGATGCCGCTTGCATACGTCGAACCTTCCCCAGTCCCGTGGTTCCCAGAAGAGATAAAGAAAACGGATGTTTTTCTGCGTCGTCAATTTCTGTCTGTACGTCCATAACCCAAAGTAGTGCTTCACCAACTGCGCAATGTCGAGATGCTGCGTTGTTCCCTTTTTCGCCTGCTCGTACACCTCCCACCAGTACGAATCGGAGTATTCCGGAGGGGTCAGCCGATCATATGCCGTGCTGAACTTCGGCACCTTCTTTTCAAAATACTCCGTCAGCTTGGATTCGATGGCGATCACTTCATCATCCCGGTCGATCCAGACGTCCATATTGGGGTGTCTCCCTCCACGAAAGATCGGGAGCTTAACCTCAAATCTCACATCCTTTGCCCCTTTCCTGCCGAGAAGTGTCAGGTAAGGCAGCCTTTCCGTCTGTCTGAACCAGGCAAAACAATTCACTGCCAGTGCCGTCGAGGAGTGCGCCGCACAGAACTTCATGCGTAGTTCATTGCCATCCCCTTTTCTCAGCTCCTCCTCGAATTGGTCCATAAGGACTCCATCAACGAGATTGTCCTCAGGTACGCGGACATACCCCTTTGTGTCCGTTCGGCAAGACATCCGCTCACGAAGAGAGCATTGAATGCGAAGTTGAAGATCCCTTTCTCCATTCATAGTGCAGACCTTCTTCCCAGATGGCAGCAACGAAGATCGGCTGGGGGCGGGTCGAGGTGGGCCTGGTAGGGAAGGCCAGTTCGGAGGGCCGCCTCATGGCGGCGTTCGAAGGTGATAGGGATTATAATGTATGTCATGATGTTTCCATTGAGATGGCCAAGGCTCATTTTCATCTTAGTCGTTATTGGGACCCATAGTAATGAACTCACGGAGCATTGTAAGAGGTTCCGTGATTAAAACACCAGTGCTGTCACTTGGGGTAAGCGCATGTATGTTCAGTGGTTTTTTTCTACCAGTCCGGTTGAATCGGCCCAAAAGCTGCTGTATTTCCTTTGTAGGGATGTCATAAAGAATAAGATCAGTGGCATAAGCCAATTCGAAGAATTCAATACCAGCAGATGTGGTCAATAATATTTTCTCAGAAGTTTTAAAGAGTGAACTTTGTAATTGACGGTCCTCAGAACTCATACCACCATGCAGGATAAGATACTCCATCCCACGATCTTCAATCTCGGCAGCCAAGTAATAGAGAGTACTAACGAATTGAGTGAACACACATATCCATCTATATTCCCCATCATAGAGTTGATTTAATAATTTGTTGAAGGCGTAAAACTTTGAATCATAAGTTAACTCATCAATTTCTTTAAGGGCGCGTTCAGCGATTCTGATTGCTTCCTCTTTAGTAGCACTGTCAAGATCCTCGAGTAATACTTCTTTCATTACTAAATCAACTGGGGCTTCCACTGATGCCCTAACTTCTTCTTCAGTAACACTTTCAGAATCTTCGAGTGATATTTCATCGATTTCCACATCATCAAGAGCTTTTAATAATTTCCTAAAAACTTCTTCTCGTTCCTTTAATTGGTTTCTGTATCTTTGCAGATTAACTTCAAGAGCTGCTGGGCTTGATTCGAGGGCCCGAATAAATCTCATTGTTCTGAAGTTTTGCTGCGGTATGGCTTTTCCTAAGATCCCACACAGGTCATTCATCGTCGATCGTAGATGCAATTCGGCTGTGCTGAGATTGAAGGGTACCTCATTCAAAACAGGACACATCCCAATATCAAGGGGTTTCCCATCAAGATCAATAAGTTGAGTTCGCTTCCATACAACAATGGCTGTATCGTCTATCGGGAATATATTTGGTAATTCAAGGGGAATCACAGTTGCCATGATAATTCGATCCGCTGAAGATGCGATCTTTCGAAGGGCATCAAGGCGAGCACCGCTCCTGAATATATGCGCTTCATCAATTATCACAAGGTCCCAATAAGTTGTGGATAAACTATCCTGGATGTCAGTCTGCTTGGCGAAATCGATACTGAGAATCAAGGCAACACCTTTAGGCCAAAAATCGTTTTCTGCACTTGCATCGAGCATCTCTCGAAAACGATAACGGTCCACAATCATTGCCGGGCAGTCCCTGTTGTGGAGCATATCAATGAATTGTAATCTTAATGTTGCAGGAACAAGAAAGAGAATCCGCGCCATCTGTTTTTCTCGCAACAATCGTCCAACGAGTGCAGCCAGAGCGGCGGATTTCCCAGTCCCCACATCACCTCTCAAGAGGATAACCCGTTTGCTCGCTGGGTCAAAGAACGTCTCTAAAAGAGCATTCTGATGGGGTAGCATTTTCATAGTGGTGTCATTTTGTTCATTATCTGTCAGAATCACGGTTGCACCTCCATCTTGCGACGTGCTACCGCCTGCTTGATCTTGTTCAGCAGCCAGTTGCGATGATTAGCCAGTGTTTCGTGGTCCAGCATTGTAATCTCACGTTTAAAGTGGAAGAGAACATTTCGAATATCTCCAATTTCTCTGAGTTTTGCACTCACCCGTGTCCTCGTGCCACCAAAAACACACTCTAATTCTTTCCAGGTCTCGCTGTGTGAGATGAGTGACTGATAGTTGTCGAAGGTCATTTCTTCTAAGACGGTTGGTACCTTGTCTTCCCCTCCGTAAGCCGATGAAAGGCAGCGTTTAGCCGCAGCGACAATTTGCTCTGTGTTCAGTGTAATAGTTATCAAGGTTCGGAGTGCCAACTCAATCTCTGAGATCATAACAAACGGGCTCGCAATCTTATAGAGGTATTGAAGAAAGTCCATGGGTGTGAGGATTCCGATAAGCCGTTCAGGCGTCCCAATAAGGATTCCGTTGTCTCTTTCCATCGCAGTAAAAACCCGGCTCATCTCCTCGGTCACCCGAGCAAATTCGAACTGTTCAAGAAACTCGTCAACTAGAAGATCACCTGGTGCGCATCTCTGCTTCTGCCATTCGTCCAAAGATTTACTGGCAGCCTCTTGTGCAAAGGAGCGTAATGAGAAGACACCGAGAACTTCACCGTTCTCCTCCATAACAGGTACCTGGGAATAGCCATGTTCGAGCATGAGTGCAACGACCTCACGCACTGCACGTCCAGGTCTTACGGTAAGTAATTTTTGATTTGGAGGGATAACGCGATTAATCCTATGAAAGAGCTCGGACGCAAGATCCAGCTCTCTAGCAGCCGCAGATCCATCCAACAACTGTAAGTTTGGAATTGAGCCTGGCATAACCCTATCCTTCCCTTTGTTGGATTTGCTTAGGCGGATGGCAGCAGCGCGGATCGGCGGGGGGTGGATCAAGGCGGGTCTGGTAGGATTTGCCTGTTTTTATGGCCTCAGCCATTTCGTCATAGATCTCGAGGATAACGCGTTTGGTGCGGTAGTCGCCGTTAAAATTTTGCTCGTCCTTTCGGCGCACGATGGGGAAGGTGTCCATGATATACGCAACGACATCACGTGGAGTTGGGAAGTGGCGCTTGAGTTCGGCAAGTTCTTCATTGGTCCCGTCGCATACAGCGCCATCAGCAATTCGGGCGGGTTTCCACTGGCCGTCAGTTGTGGTTGATAGATACAAGTGGAAGAAGGCGGCATCCAACTCGCAGCGAAGAAGGAATCGGCGTACATCGTCCCACACGAATGGAGAACTATAATGCCCATAATCTTTTGCAAAAGCAGACAGATCCCATGCTGTGTAGGTTAATTCGAGAAACCTTGGTAACACCCAGTCAATAATGGATACATTTTGTGACCAAGGAACAGGTTTCTTAAAGTAAGGTGGGCTTAAGACGGGAATTTGTTTGATCGTTGTGAAAGTCAAGTTTGCACCACCATGCTTACACCGCACTACATAGTCGACCATAAAAGATGAGAGCATTGAAACTAAAGCTGGTAGGGATGAAAGTGTATGCTCTTTTAGTATCAGAATAGGGCTGCTATTTCCAAATCCACCATAAGGCATAACGGATATTATTAATGTTCGCTCATCACTTGATCTTGCCACCCATCGATATGTAACAAACCAGTGTCTTTGCCAATCCACACAAACACGGCGTCGAACTTCTGACTCTGGAATAAAATATGGAGGGGTGGTACTGTAAAAAGGATCTCTACTGAATTCTATTGGTATATCAGGTAGATTATGACCCTCTTTATCGGACTCCTTCATCATATAGTCACGGAATCTGTGGTTAAAGTGGTGAAACATCTTAGCAACAAAAAGGGGTAACCTTTCTGAATCATGAGTTACCGCAGTTTGAGGCTCTATAGTAGATATGAACAAATTGGAATCATTTGTCATATCAAACATTCTATAAGGTACAATATCCCATCGACTGGAATCGTCATCATTATTAGTGTCTAGGATGCCATATTTTGAGAAAATCATTTTGCAGACTTCTGCATCCTTGCTACTGCTGAAAACAGGGCAAGTTCTAGAAACGGGGTTCAAGTGAATGATATCAGGTGCAGAAAGCTTAAAAAGGCGTTCTTTTTCAGCAAGATCAGAAACTGATCGGGCGTGGAAACAAAATATTGGAGCATGAGATCCTAATCCAGAACCATTTAGTGTCGCCAAGCAGAAATGCATTACACCATGACCAACTCCTTTAAAGAGATCAATGTTTTGAAAATCGTATAAGCTAATTAATTTTTGAGATTTAACAAGGCTAAAAAAGAAATCACTTGTTGTTGAGTCTGTAGCAATGCCAGAAGGCAAAATGCAACCAACATATCCCTGTTTATTAATGGAAAAGCTCATAAGTTCTGCAAATACCGCATATGTATTTACATCTCCGCGACCACAGAGTGGATAGAGAGTTGAATCACGTAGAAGGTGGCTTTCTCCTTGTGCTTCTCTTAATTCATCCTGAAAGTTCTGGAATAAGGTAGTATCTTCCAATTTTAGAGCCGCGATCTTCTTTCGCCGAAGTGCAGCATTGCTTGCATTAGCAATGTCAGGTCTTCGTCCAGCAAACCATTCTTGTTCCTGGAACTTGACTCGTTCCCATGGCGGATTCCCAAGCACACAATCAAATCCACCTTTGTTGTAGACTTCCGGAAAAGCCAAGTACCAATGAAAGAAACGGTACTGCTTGGTAAGTTCACGAACCTCTTGAATCACATCATCAAGCAATTTGTCACCAGAGGCTACCTCATCAAGATACCTCTGTGTTATTCCTTTCGCAGATCTTGGATCATCTGGATTTTGGAAGACCTTCCTTGAAACAAAGGCCGAACACCACGTATCAGCCAGCAGCTTCATCAATCGATGCTCATCACTTCCCTTCATCTTCCGGTAGGCAATTTCTTTATTCCGGATGTCTAACAGCGATTCATCAGGTATTGCTTCCAGTGTTACAGAAGACTTTTGGAGCTGTTCATGAATTATCTCAGCCTGGTTTGCATGCTCAATGGATACAGTCTTTCTCTCCTCCTTATTTCTCTTTTTCAGGACCGTGCACGCCTTCTTGTCGTCTCCTTCTATGGCAGTAAACGCCTCATCAGGGATGCCTTTTGAGATCAATTCCGGCGTTGCACCAAGAAGGCTGTTGCCCACCTGAATATGATGGTCAAGAAACGCTAAAGGTTTCCCAGGAATCAGTGCTTCCAGCCAAAGATTTACTCTACATAGCTCGGCCGCCATGGGGTTGAGATCAACACCATAAAGGCATTGGCCGATCACATCCCGCAAGGCGATCCTAATGGCAGCAGGTGCAGGTTCCTCTTCTCCAGTCCTCAAAGCTGCCACCTTTTTCGCCATCCGGTGTGCGGCTGCAATGAGAAAATGTCCTGAGCCCACCGCCGGATCACAGACCTTCAGCTTTAGAATGGCCTCAACCGCTTCCTGATCCTTCTTCCCTTTTATGGCATCGGTCATCACCGGTTCCAACGCGGAATCGAGGAGGCACTGTACAAGGGAATCAGGTGTATAATAGCTGCCCGTTGTCTTCCGCTCATTGCCAGCAGCAGACCTCAGCTCAAAGGTCCCTGCATCAGAATTCACCAGTGGATGAAGCTCAAGCAGGCTCTCATAAACGCTTCCCAGCTCCTCAGCCCCCAGGTTCCGGTAGTCCACTGCACGCCTCACACTTCCATCCTGCACAAACGCAATGGCATGCACGGCTTCAAGAAAATGGCGGTTTGAGACTAGACACTCCTTCAAATCAGGTGTTGAGTCATTTTCTGTCCACAGGAAGCTGCCCAGGGCTGGAAGGGCAAGCTCCGGGCTCCCCTTATCAGAACCGAGGATACCGCAAACAATGGTAAACGCCTGCCAAAGGTCAGGGTGTGGTGTACCGGCCCGGGATAACGAAAGCGACCTCAGCCTGGTGATCGAATAGTAATTGAGGTACCGTTCTCTAGCTATTCGGTGAGCCTTCTCCTCATCAGGTGTGGCGTTTCCCGGGATCGGTAAGTGGAGGAGCTCACGGTCCTCTGCCACATAAAGGAAAAGCATACGGTATACTACCCTGAGGATCTGCCAGTAGAATGCCTGAGTGGAAAGCTCACCGCTGCTCAACTTGCGCCGAAGCTCCTTGTTCCACCTGTGCCCGACCAGACCCTCCCCGAGTGAGGTTATGGCGTTTTCCACACCCGGCCGGAGGTTTTCAAGAGCTCTGAGCCCCTTCTCCTGGGCCGCCTTCTTCCATTGCTCTAGCAGACATGCTTCAGGTTTCTCCCCCTCGAAACGGGACTGGTGGCATACCAGCCATAGTAAAAGGAACTCAGGGTAGAGATCCGCATCGAATATTGCCTGGAGATCCCACTCCACATAGGCAAGGCGAGTAAGGGCAGCATTGTCCCTCAGGAGCCGGAGGTTCATACCATTCGACACGATACCCCAGAGATGATCATCGCTTGCATTGAGGAGCTGCTGGACCAGGGAATGGGGACTTATCCTGCTGGCACCCACTGCCCCAGGTGTACGTCGATCGATATCTACATGGGAACCCACCAGGTGTATAGGGACAGGCCCCCAACCGTGGCTCACCGGGTAGCTCTTGCCTTCTATCTCCAGGGAGCGGACAGCAGCAAGGGTTCCAAATCCAAGTTCCTGGAACAGAGGGAGCAGCCAGCGATCGCGGGTCTCGGTTGTTGTGGGCTCTCCTTCATTCTTCTTCGCCAGGGCACGCTGATAATTCTCCCAGCAGCCTTTCAGGCGGTTCCAGCTGCGGTTAACCGTCTCGGTCACCCGCTCACCCTCGGCCAGGTGATAGTTCACCTCTTCCATACCCGGAATAGTTGAACCTGGACTGAGCAGGGCTTGGAGGAAATCCGAGGGGAGCAACCCACCTTCAGAGGTTATGGCTGTAAAGATGAGCCTGCCCATATCAGCCTCACACGATCCTTACAACAGGCAGGAACACATAGAGCCCCACGATATCCGGTGCGTTGTGCTCTATCCGATAACTTCCTTTGCCATCGGAAGCCCTTCGGACGCGACGGTGGGCCTCCAGAAGCTCATTGCCCCTGGTCCGCGCCATGGTGTCGAGTATGGCATTCAACTCAGGCAATTGCAGAGTTATGGATTCCAATGTCTGGCCTGCAAGATCCGAGGGTACATCCGCCTCGGGTTTCATCTGGAGCAGCGTTTCGGCCTCTTCCAGCCACTGGGGTGAGGATGGGTCGCCTGTAAATGCTGAGATAAGGGCGTCCTCGGCCAGGAGGTGACGTTCATGACCTTTGAGGCTCCTGATGATATGATACCTGAGCCTCAACAGCAGGAGAACAGTTCGCGTGCGTACAGCACTCGTGCGCATGACACCAGCACGCCTGGCTATCCCGCTGGTTTCAGTATCCAGAGCCGAGCTGAAGATATACGATGCAAGGTTCTCTACCATGGGGTGGGTTCGGTGGAGAAAGAGTACACCCCGATCAGCAGTGGGCTCGAAGGACACCTTGAGCTTCCTGGTATTATCCAGACTTTCCCGCAGGGCAGGTCGCACACCGGACAGATCGGCCTCAACGATGCCGGAGCGTATGCCGACCGCTGCACCTGAGAGTTGCAGTGCACCTGCATAGAATGCGGTAAGATCGGAAGGTGTTCCGATGGCGCGCTCCGTTGCCTCGAGTTCCTGGGCTACCTCGGCGAACTTGATGGTCTCCTGCGCAAATAGAGTTCGTGAGCGTTTTTCCCGCTCTGCGATATTCTCCCATTCCTCGTGGAGCTTTGTCTTCTTTGGCTTGAGATAATCTTCAAAGAGAAGGAGCTGCTCTGCGACAGGGGCTTCGGCCTTCTGGCGGAGGATGAGACCCTCGAAAATGGCGTTCATAATCTGATCGCTGTCAACCGGCATGGGGATGGAGACGCCCAGCCTGCTACGGATGATCTTGTGTTTTCGCAGGAGTACGTCCAGAACGATTCCGTCTATCTGGTTGTCTGTACCGTAATAAGTAAGAACGCGAACTGTTGGTTTCTTCTGGCCATATCGGTCTACACGACCGTCACGCTGTTCATGTCGTGTGGGGTTCCAGGATAAGTCATAATGGAAAACGGCATCGAACTTTTCCTGCAGATTGATGCCTTCACTGAGGCAGTCGGTGCATACCAACACCCGCCGAATCGCCTGATCTGTGTCAAGGGCCTCAATCTGGGCTGAGCGCTCTTCAGGTGCAAGCCGGCTCGTGATGCAAGTTACCTCCACCTTTGCGCCGAGCCTTTTTCTGAGCTCGGATGCAACATATTCCGCTGTCTGGATGAACCTGCAGAACACAAGGGGTTTGAAACCGGCATCGAGTAT
>Ga0209604_1002390_pt1 | contig 13772 bp, 10 predicted proteins | sample AD_UKC097_MetaG_FD_184405 | JGI IMG/M metagenome (GOLD analysis project Ga0209604, IMG submission 184405) | Active sludge microbial communities of municipal wastewater-treating anaerobic digesters from USA - AD_UKC097_MetaG (SPAdes) (version 2) | ecosystem: Engineered > Bioreactor > Anaerobic >... | reverse complement strand
TTCGGTCATCGGCAAGGAGAGGTTGATCGAACCGCTCGCCCCCGTCGCCCGGCTCTCGACCAATCCGGGCTGCGTTTCTGTCATTTTCAACGTGCCGCCGTTAAGCCGCACCGTCATCTCCCCCAGAGCGGAGGCTGCCGAAAACGCAAAGTCGCCCTCCGACACCTGCACCGCGCCGCGCGAAAGCCCGTTGTCCGAAAAATGCATCACGCCCGCGCCGATCTTCTCCAGCACCGCGCCCGCCTGAATGTCGCCGAACGCAGCGATGCCTGCACCTTCTACGCCGGCCCTGAGCACGCCTGCCTGCACGGCGCTGTTCGACAGGCAGAGGTCGCCGTTCGCAATGAGCGTGTTGACGGTTTCCGTCTTGCCATTCAGATCCAGCACGCCGCGCTTAGCGCCGTTGAAAACCAGCGCGCCCTTGCCCGTGCCGTGCGGGATCACCTCGTCGGCCCCCAGTTTGAGCAATCCCATCGCATTGACATCCGACCAGTATCCGACATCGTCAGTGCCGAGCACCGTGTCGCCTGCATAATCGTTTGCGGGGTTGGAGAAAATCACAGCGTTGCTCTGCCGCGCGATCGCGACCGACCCCGGGCCGGTAATCGGCCCCAGAATATCAACCGGGACGTAATAACGCGCAAGAAACCATCCCCCGCCCGGCCCGAGCGTCACGCCGCGATTCGCGTGAAGGGTCAACGGCTCCAGCACATCCGTCAGGCCGCCGCCGTCGAGCGTGATGGCGTCAGGCTTCACGCTTTCTGGCACCGTGCCCAGCGATCCGTCAGAGCACACGCGCAAAAGGCCGCCCGAGACGGCGGTCGCGCCGCTGAAGAGGTTGTTCGAAGCCGTTAATTCCAAAACACCGTTGCCGGTCTTGGACAGTCCCGCATTGCCGGCCAGCACGGTGGCGAGCGTGGCCGTGTTGGCCGCGACACGGATTTCGGCTGGCGCAACCAACGTGTTGGTCTCGCCGGCCAGCGTCCACGCCACATTCGCGCCGTTGGTGTTGAACAGCAGCGCCGCAAGCGTGAACAGCGCGCCCGGCGGCACCGTCACCGTGCCGCCCGGGCCGACAAATGCGGCGCATTCGCCGCTGCCGGGCATGACGGCGCCGCTCCATTGGGCCGTATCTGTCCAGTTCCCCGTCCCGCCGGTCCAGACCCCGTCAGCCCCCCAACTCAAAACCGCCGCCAGCAGCGCCGTCCCGCTCGTCAATACCGCTCTCTTCATCACACACCTCGTCGCTGTTATTGAATACGTCCGGCCCGTCCCATCCCTGCGGCCCGTTACCGGAGGATAAGCATCGTTCCTTTGCCGGACGGCACCACATACACCGCGTCGCCATCGGCCGCCAGCCGCATCTGCCGGCCGGTGTCATCGGCAGCCACCGTCCATGCCTCCGCCGCGAAACCGCTCAGCGAACTCCCCGCCACCGCCTCGGCCAGCAAGACCGGCTCGTCAGGCAGCGCGGTCGCTCCCATGATCGTCACGCTGCCGCCACCCTGGAAAACGAGTCCGCCCGCCACGCGCAACGGCACGACGCCGCCCGCACCCGCGTCCACATGCCAAGCCGCACCATCCCTGACCGTCAGCGAGCCGGCCAGCGCCAGCTCGGACGCCGGGCTTTCAGAGGACACCTGCTCGATGCCGCTCACCGTCAGCGCGCCTTCCGATACTGTGCCGGCGCCGCCAAGCGCACCCAGCTCATGTTCGCCGCTGCCGCCCAGCGTCAGCTCGGCACCCTCCCGCAACGTCAGGGTCATGGGCGAGGCCGACGATCCGACAGCACCGGCGCCGCCACCCAGCGGCAATCCCCACTTGGCTGCCAGATAGGCTTCGACTTGCCGCATCTCTTCGTTTGAAAGCACCGCATCGTAAATCAGCAGCTCGGCAAGTTTCTGCCCGCCACTGCGGTTCACCCCGTCAGCCTGACCGCCTGCCAGCGCGCGCATCTCCTTGGCCAGACCGTCGATCGTCAGCCCCGCCGCCGTGCGTGTGGCGATCACCTGATACCCGCCGCTGAGCGGCGCTGCGGTGCCGTTGCCGACAGCCACGCCGTTGGTAAAGGTCTCGCCGTTCTTTACGGCCGCATCGCTCCACGCGGCATTCCAGATCATGTTGGTGTGCGTGACCACATGCTCTTCCAGCGCAGACATGCCCGGAACCGGCCCGCGGATCAGGTTGTGCGCGCTGCCGCCGATCAGCAGGCCGCCGCCCTGCTGCGACCCCAGCACCCAGAAGATCGTACGGGCGTTCGCCACCGGCGTGACCTGCAGCCACTGGCCGCTGCGCCAGGCCCCGAAATCGAGCACCGCGCGGCCGTTGAGCGCCGACGGCTCCAGCACCGGTGGCAACGCCGTACGATAGCCAGGGTCCTTGTCGTTGGGTACCAGCGGATTGAGGAACGCATACGGGTAATTGGTCGCGGCCGGATCGGTGTCGCGCGCGTCGCGCCAGCCGATGATGTCGTTCGGCGCACCGGGCAGGGAGACCAGCGAGGCCGCGCGGCTGGCGTCCGCCCAAAAGGCGAGGTTACGCTCGACCTTGGCGTAGCCGCTCAGCGCCACGCGCCCCTCGATGACGTCCAGCCATCCCGCGAAATCCTGAAACTGAAACAGACTCAGTGCCGCCGCGCCGGTCTTGGCCAGCAGGCCGGTCCCGCTCAGGCTGCCGACATTCAGCTCGCGAACACCGACCTGAAGCGTTCCGGCCAGCGGCGGCTCGTCCTCCGCCGGCACCGTGAGCGCTCCCAGCGTCGCAGGGATATCGCGCGTGAAAGGACGCTGCCACTTGCTCATCAAATACGCCTCGACCTGGGCCATCTCGGCCTCGCTCAACGCATTGGTGTAGACAATCACCTCGCCCAGCCGCTGGCCGCCGCTGCGTTCCGTGAGCCAGCGGTCGCGTGCGAACTGTCCAGCCAAAACATTGCCTGTCGTGCGCAGCGCCACCACCTGATAGCCGCCGGAAAGACCGGCCTGCGTGTTGTCCACAGGAACGCCGTCGATGCGGGTCGGACAGCCTTTCACCGATCCATGCGCATACTGCCAGAAGAGCGGCGTGGCGGCGCTGGCGACCGGACCGCGCGCAAAGTGATTGTCGCCGGTGGCATCCTCGTTCTGCGTGCCGCCGAGCAGCACCCCGCCGCCCTGCTGCGAGCCGATCACCCAGAATACCGTGCGCACGTTATTGAGCGTGCGCGACCACTGCAAGCCCTTGTCGACCGTCGGCGTGTTGGTGGCGCCGAAATCCACCACGGCGAGCGCACCGATCTCGTTGGGCAGCAACACCGGCGCATGCGCCCAGCGCTGCGTCGCCACAATATAGTCACCCGCCCCGTCCCAGCGCGCGTCGCGCCAATAGACACGGCCTGCGGCATCCGTGCCGAAGCTGCCGGCCACATTGGCGTCAACCCAGAACGCGGCGCCCGGCACCGGATTGGTGGTGGCCGCATGCGCCGTGAGCTGCGCCGCCAGCCCGTCCGCCGTGAACGCGCCCTCGGCCAGCGCCAGCGTGCCGCTGAACAGCTCCGGCGCTTCGACCGACATCGTGCCGGCCCCGAGTTTGGCCAAGGTGCCGCTGCCGGTGATCCGGCCGAACGGCACCGTCACATTGGCGTGGGGAATCTCCACGCCGCCCTCGCCGCTCACCGTGAGGCGGGCCGCGCGCGCACGCGTACCGCCCGCTCCGCCCAGCCACTTGCGCATGAGATAGATTTCGACCGTCTGCCGCTCCTCCTCGGTCAGGACGCGGTCATAGATCAGCACTTCGGCTAGCCGCTGGCCGCCGCTGCGACCCGTGCCGTCCGCCTGCCCGCCGGTCAAGGTCGTGCGCATGTCTTTGGCCAGCCCGTTGACCGTCACACCGCCGGTGGTGAGCGCCGTCACGAGCTGATAACCGCCGTTCAAGCCGGTGGTGTTGGGATTGACAGCAACCCCGTTGACCCACGCTTGGCTCATCCTGAACTCGGCCGCGATCCATGTGTCCGAGCCGAAGATCGGATGCGAGGCCAGCAAGGTCCCGTCGATCTGCCCGCCGCCGCGCGCCGCGGACTTGTCGGGCGAGCCGATCAGCAGGCCGCCGCTGTTCTGCGAGCCGATCACCCAGAAGAAGGTGCGGGCGTTCGCCACCGGGACGAACTCCAGCCACTGGCCGCTGCGATAAACACCGAAATCCAAAGCCGGCAGCCCCTCCACAGCGCCCGGCAGCACGACCGGCGGCAAGGCGGTCTTATATCCGGGATCTTTCAGGTTCGGCGAGAACTCATTAAGCCAGGCATAAGGATGGCCCGAACCGACCGAGCCGTCGCGCACGTCATTCCAGCGGATCACCTGATCGACCGTTCCCTCTTTGAACACCAGCGTCTGCGCGGCCGACGCATCGAGCCACAGCGCCGGATCGACGGCAGGACCCAGTTCCTCCAGCAGCACGCCGTTCTCCAACACGATCGAACCGGTGTGGTCGGTCACCGATCTGACCGAGAGCCGGCCGCCGCCGCGCACGATCAGGTCGCCGGCCCCGGCCAGCCGCTCCAACGTATGAGTCATGCCGCCGGCGATCTCGAGCACCACCGCGCCGCCGCTCAGGGTCAGGCCGTCCGGCGCATTCAGCGCGGCGCTTTCAATGATCAGCTCGCCGCTGCCCTGCTTGTCAAGGGTGCCGTCCACCGTTAAGCCGCCGGCCAAACGCAGGCTCCCGCCGTCGACATAGAAACCGCCCCCCGCCAGGGACACCGCCTGCTGCAGAGTCAGAGCGGCACCCGGCGTGGTGCGAAGCAGGCCACCGTTGAGCGCAACCGCGTTGCCGGCCGATCCCAAAGCGCTTTCGCTGCCGACCAGCAAGGTGCCGCCATCCACCGCGACGCTGCCGGCGAACGTGTTGTTGCCGGTGAGCGCTGCTGTGCCGCCCTCCAGCTTGACCAGCGCACCGCTGCCCGCGATCACGCCCGCATGGGTCACACTCCCCAGCCCTGAAAAAGTCAAGGTGCCGCCATTCAGCGTGACGGCGTGAGTGACGGTATACGTGTTCAGCGGCGAATCAAAGACGGTATTGTCCGCGACAGCCTGCGTGTCGTAGATCAACGTTTCGCCGGCCCCGAGCGTAATGCCGCCGTCGAAGCTCGCCAGATTCGCGGCCACCACCCGCAGCGCGCTGCCCGCGTCGAGGAACGTCTGCAAGCCCGCCAGCGCGTCGCCTTCCAGCACGGCCTCCGTCCCCGGCGCCACCGCCCATGTGCCGGACGCCGGCAGACGTCGGAGCCAGACCGAATCGCGGAACAAGATGGTTTCACCTTCCGGCACCGTCACCGCGGCGTCGAACAATGCGGGCACGGCGCCGTCCGAACCGACCGCGACCGACGTGTTGACCGCCAGCGCGGCATCCGTCAGATTGTCGTCCGACGCAATCACGCCGCCGAGCACCGCGAAAACGGGGAGCGGCGTACGGCCGGAGAGAGTGACCGTGCCGCCGCCGGGGCCGACGCAGATCGCGCCGCTGTTGGTTGAGAAGGCACGCTCCGCCGCCGTCTCTTCATAGAGTGCCAGCGCGCTGCCGTCGAGCAGCAACGACGCGCCGCCCAGCGCCTGCCGATTCGTCACGGTGAGCGTCGCACCCTCGGGAATCGCCACCGTGCCCGCGCCCGCGCCGTCGGCCATCTGCACCTCGAACGCACCGCCACACCAGACCACGCGCGTGCCGAACGCCAGCGCGCCGCGTGGTCGAGTATCTGCCGAATCTGGTGGTCGGCATCGTGATCCTGCTGGCCGCGCTCAGCCTCGCCAACTACCTCGCCGCACTGGCCGCCAAGGCGCTGGAGGGGCACCCGCACGCCGCGCTGCTCTCAGGCGTGGCCCGCTGCGCGGTGCTGCTGCTCGGCGTCAGCATGGCCCTTGAACAGCTCGGCGTGGGCGAGGAGATCGTCATGATCGCGGTCGCCGCGCTCTTCGGCGGCGGCGCGCTCGCAGTAGGCCTCGCCTTCGGCCTCGGCGGCAAGGACCGCGCCCGCGAGCTGATCGACGGCTGGCGCAAAAAGTAACCCTACACCCCGCGCCCCGCGGTCACCGCCCAGACCGTGCGGGCGCCGGCTTTTTTCAGCACGCGCGCGCATTCGTCGAGCGTCGCGCCGGTGGTCATCACATCGTCGACCAGCAACACGCACCGCTGCCGCACCCAGTCGGGACGCGTCACGCGGAACGCGCCCAGCATGTTCATGCGCCGATGCGCCGCGTTGAGGTGCGTCTGCGTCTCCGTGGCACGCACGCGTTCCAAGGCGCGCGTGTCGCAGCGGCGGTCGATGCGCCGCGCCAGCTCGCGCGCCAGCAGCGCCGACTGGTTGTAGGAGCGCTCGCGCTGCCGCACCGGATGAAGCGGCACCGGCACCACCACGTCCACCTCGGCCGCGTGGAAATGCGCCGTCAGGCAGCCCTCCAGCAGATCCGCGAGGTCGGCGCACAGCCAGAGGGCGCTGTCATATTTGAAGGCGTGCACCATGTCGCGCAGCACGCCGGAGAAATGCCCCGCCGCGCGCGCGCGGTCGAAATGCGGACGCGCCGCGCGGCAGACGCCGCACACGAACGTGTGCCGCACCTGCCCCTCGACCTCGCGGCCGCACAGCGCGCACAGGCTCGCGCTGTACAGCTCGATCCGCGCCCGGCAGTCATTGCAGAGGTGGCGTCCGGCCCGTTCCGACAGCCGGCCGCAACCGCGCCCCGGACAGACGCGCGGGTAAAACCCGTCGATCACTCCCGCCATGAATGTGGTCAGACCGTGCATCCAACGCCTTGTCAGCCGGCCCGCGCTACCAGAGCGCCGCCGGATATTCGCCCGCCGCGACGAGCTGCCGCACGGCTTCGACCACGCGCGGCTTGTCTTCGCGGTAGGTCACGCCGAACCAGGCGCTCTCGGTCGGCAGCACCGCCACCTCGGCCGCGCCGTCGCGGATCATGTCATCCACTACAAACGGAATGTACCACTCCGCCTTGGGATCATCCGCGTGCGCCGCCAGCCAGACCGGAAAGCGGCTCTCCAGCGCGTCGAACAACGCCGGCGTGAAGCCCCAGAGATTCATCGACACCCGCTCGGTGCCGGTCAGCGCGACCGGCCGCGCCGGATCCTCGCGGTTTTCCGCGCCGCCCGGCACGCGCACCAGCCGCGTCATCTCGGTCACCGAAACCAGCAGGCCGTCCTGCCCCACGCCGCACACGCCGCGCGCCACGCTGCCATGCTCGGAGAGTGTCTGGTCCAGCCGATACCCCACCATCGAGAAACGCGGTTTCGCGGTGCCGCCCGCCGCAGCCTCGCCCAGAAATGCGGCCAGCCGCCGGAAGGCGTCGCGCCCGTAGAAATCGTCGGCATTGATCGCGGCGAACGGCGTATCGACCACATGGCGCGCCGCACGGATCGCATGCGCCGTACCCCACGGCTTGGCGCGCCCTTCCGGCACGGTCAATCCGCCCGGCAGATCGTCGATCGATTGATAGGCATACGCAACCTCCGCCGCACCCGCATACCGCGCGCCGATCGTGGTGCGGAACACCTCGTCGAACTCGCGCCGGATCACGAACACGATGCGCCCGAAGCCCGCTCGCAACGCATCGTAGACCGAGTAGTCCATGATGGTTTCGCCAGACGGCCCCACCGGATCAACCTGTTTGAGCCCGCCGTAGCGGCTGCCCATGCCCGCCGCCAGAATCACCACCGTCGGTTTCATGCCCATGACCTCTCCCCAATGCATCCTAAACCAAAAAGCGTCAGCTCCGGGTCGAGCGTGAACGCCATGCCGCTCTCGTTGAGCGCCCAGCCGGCATACCCGCCGGTCGCCACCAGCGTGAACGCGCAGCCCTGCGACGCGCTCAGATACGCCACGATCTCGCGCACGATCCCGCGATAGCCGATCTGCGCGCCGATGCGCATCGCCTGCTGCGTGCTGCGTCCCAGCTTCGGACACGGCCCCTCCAGCTCCACGCGCGGCAGCAGCGCTGTGCGCTCGTAGAGGTAGTCGGTCATCAGCGGCAGCCCCGGCGTGATCACCCCGCCGACATAGCGCCGGTCGGCCGTCACGACATCGAAGGTGAGCGCGGTGCCAAAGTCCGCCACAATCAGCGGCGCGCCGTAGCGCCGCACCCCGCCGCACGCATCCGCCAGGCGGTCCGCGCCGATGCTCGCGGGATCGGGATAATCGATCGTCACATCCATCGGCAGCCCGGCGCCCACCGTCAGCACGCGGCACCCCAGCTCGCGCCGCGCGAGCCGCGTCCACGCCGCGTTCACGCGCGGCACGACCGACCCCAGCACCACACCGTCCAAGGTCTTGCCGCGCGCCGCCTTGCGCAGCGCCTCGGCGCAGCGCTCCGGCTCCTTCGCGACCCCGCCCTTCACATGGCTGACGCGCGACACCCTGCCGTTTTCATACAGCCCGATACCCGTCGACGTGTTCCCGACATCCACCACCACCATGCGCATCATAGCCCGTCCCTTCTCACCGCACCGCGCGCCACTCCAACGACAGATCCACCGAAGGCGCGGAATGCGTCAGGCAGCCCAGCGAAATCGCGTCGACGCCAGTCGCGGCGACCTCGCGCGCCCGCGCCAGCGTGATGCCGCCCGAAGCCTCGGTTTTCGAGACGCCGCGGCACAGCGCCACGCACGCGCGCATCATCTCGCACGACATGTTGTCAAGCATGATCCACTCCGGCCGTCCGCGCAGGGCGCTCTGGCACTCGGCCACGCTCTCGACCTCGATCTCGACCTCCAGCAGCGGAAAGGCCTCGCGCGCCGCCGCCACCGCCAGGTCCAGCCGGTCAGGGTCTCCGCCCTGCCAGAGGCGGCGGTGGTTGTCCTTGACCAGCACGCGGTCATAGAGGCCGAAGCGATGGTTCGTGCCGCCGCCGCACGTCACGGCGTACTTCTCGAAGAGGCGCAGATTGGGCGTGGTCTTACGCGTGTCGAGGATCATCGTCCCGTGCGCCTGCACCGCCTCGACGAATCGCGCGGTCAACGTGGCGATGCCGCACATCCGCTGCATGAAATTGAGGGCGGTGCGTTCCGCCGTCAGGATCGAGGCCGCCTTGCCCTCGATCGTCAGGATCGTGCCGCCGGGTTCAACCGGCTGGCCGTCCGGCACGACGACCGCCACGCGCAGCTCAGGGTCGATGCAGGCCAGCACCGCGCTCGCCACCGTGCCTCCCGCCACGCGGCACGCCTCGCGCGCCAGGATCTCGCCGGTCGCGCGCGCCGCAGGGTCCACCAGCGCCAGCGTCGTCGCATCGCCCTCGCCCACGTCCTCGGTCAACGCCGCCTTGACCGCGGCCATCGCCCGCGGGTCATCCATCACATCGCGCATCGTCATCGCTCGTCTCCTCTCACCCTCTCATCCGCCGCCCGCACAGGTACCCGCTCAGGCCGCCTGCCAGATGGGCCGCATACGCCACTTGCGATTGCACCAGCACCGCTTCGGCCACGGTGATCGCACCCAGCAGCCACGCCAGCGTGCGGGCCTTCATCCGCACCGGAAAAATCAACACCAGCAGAACCACCTCGCGCTGCGGGAAGAGCGCGGCATACGCCCCGATCAGGGCGAACACCCCGCCGGAGGCGCCGATGCACAGCGCCGTGTCCAGCGAACGCCCCGCCGCGTCCGCCGTGCCGGTCCAGGCCCGCAGGGCGGGCGGCATCCACTGCGTCAGCGCCGCCAGCGACGGCAGCAGGGGCATCGCCGCCGTCACGGCCAGCCATCCGAGTCCGCCCAGCACGCCGCCCCACAGAAAAACCCGCCAGAACCGGCGTCCGCCGATCTCCGACTCCAGCCCGGAGCCGAACAGCAGCACCGTCAGCATGTTCAACCCCAGGTGCATCCAGCCGGCATGCAGAAACATGTAGGTCACCGGCTGCCAGAAGAAGCCCCGGCTCAACAGTGCGCCGTTCAGTCCGAAGCAGGAGACCAGCGCGTGCCCGTAACTGTACCCGTAGACAAACTCGGCACGCGCCGCGGTCTGCTGCACCAGAAAAACAAAAAGACACGCTGCCGCGAGCGCCGTCGCGGCAGGTGCCTTCAAAAATAAACCCCGCAGACGCCACAGCCATCTGCGCAGCACCGTGATCAAATCAGCCTCCGTTTCCGGCTCAGGCGGACTTAATCAGATCCCAGTTCGCGTACATCAGGAAAGTGATGATCGCCAGAAAGACGGTGGCGATGATCGCGCAGATGCCGCCGATCTTGTCGCCCGCGCCGGAGCCCTGCGCGGCCACCTCGTCGGCCGGGTTGCGGAGACGCGCCGAAATGAACGCCCCTCCGGACGCAGCCTTGGCCTCTTCCTGAACCGCTTCGACAGAAGATTTCTTCAATTTCATAGATGAAAGTATAGCAAAGCCGCGCCGCTTTGAGTAGCGGATTTTTTATTGCAACGTGAGCAGAGTGCCGTGGTTCGGCAGCAACAGTGCGCCGGCGCCGGTGATGGCCTCGGGGTGCGTCGCCGCCGAAACGGTGCCGCTCACGTAACGGCCGCCGATGCGTAAGGCATGCAGCGGCTGCGTGCCCGCAAAATCAAGCGCCAGGCTCGCGCCCTCGGCCAGTTCGATCGTCAGCCCCTCCGGGAAAGGCGCGTATGCGTCCATGACCGGCAAGCGCGTCACGCGCACGTCGTCGACGGCCGACGACCGGTCGCCCCCGGACGAATTGATCCCTTGGAGGGCGAGCAGATACGACACGCCGGCCTTGACGTACGGCAGACGGAACGTGTAGCGCTCATACAGGTAGTCGGTCGTGGTCACCGTACCCACGACCGCGCCGTTGAGCGTCAGCGCAAAATCATGGCCAACGTGCACGTAATGCCCCTCCGTGCGCGCGGCCGCCATGAACGAGACCGCGTAATGGCCGTCCTCCGGGAACGTGACCGCCTGCCGGATCGACGCGGTCTTCTGCAACCACCCCACCTGCCGCCCCATCGGCACTGCGAAGGAGAAGGCGCTGCGTTCCACGCAAAGCCCGCTCTTGGTGTCGTTGTCGCCGCTGTCGGCGGACGACGTGAACGACCAAGCCGCACCACTGGGAGCAAACACATATCCGGTCGTGACCGGGTTTTCGAATCCGCCTTCCTGCACCACCGCCGGCCCCACGTAGGTCACGCGAACGTCGTCGATCAAGCCGATGCGCGAGTAGCCATTCGTGCCGGTGCTGCCCTCGAAGCCGATCACCGCCACCTGGCCCTGCGTCACCGCCGGCAACGTCACCTCAAACGGCTGATAGCCCGGCGGCCCGAGCCGGATCGGCGCGACCTTGACGCCGTCGAACGTCACATCCAGCGTGTGCCGGGCATTCACGCTCGTGTAAGAGCTGGCCCGCGAGAACGGCGAACCGCCGGCCCCGCCGGCCCCCAGGAACGACACCCGGTAGACGCCGCCACATTCGTGCCGTAGACATTGTTGGCATTCGGCAGCAGGTTGGTCACCGCGTCGGAGAAACTCCAGCCGCGGCCGTCCAGCACCGAGCCGATCTCATAGCGCGTCTGGCCGTTGAGCCGCAGCGTGAGGTCGCCTGTCTCCTCGAACGAGCCGTCCTGCACCAGATTCCCGTCTTCCTCCAGCCGTTCCAGCCGGATGTCGTCGATCAGCGACGTGCGGTCCCCCGCCTCGATGTGTACGCCACGGAACAGCAGGCTGTAGCTGCCGGCCGCGCGGTGCGGCAGGCGGATCTCGCGGCGCGTGAAGAGATCGCTGTTCGCCTCAACCTTGCCCACTGTCACGCCGTCAAACACCGCCTCCAGCAGATGCAGGCCCGACCCCGTGCGCCGCGCATGCGCGAAGGTCAGCCGGTACGCGCCCGCCTGCGGCAGCGTGACCGTGCCCTCCACGGTGCCGGACCGCTGCACAAAGGCGACCACGCGCCCGCCCTCGGGCAGCGGGATCGCCGCCCCGAGCCAGGGCGTGCCGGGCGTGGCCAAGCCCGAGCCCTTGTCGACCAGCGTCGAGGTGCCGATTTCCGTGATCTTCGTTGACGGCATAAAGGTCCACTCCGCGCCGGTCGGGTTGTACATCCAGGCTCCTGCGCCCATCGAACCGCTGGTCTGCTCGAAATCCGCGTTCGGCACACTGCCGGTCACGAACGCCGCGCGAGGTGCTGTGGACGGCGCGAGGCGCAGTGCGCCCGCCTCGACGCGCACCGTCTTCACACCCTGCGGAATCTCCGCCGTGCACCACACGCCCGACCCGTCCTTGGCCAGCACGCCCGTCTCGGCCAGCGTCTGCACGGCGACACCGCCGCCCGTCGCCGTGACGCGCCGCCCGCCGGCCGCGAAATCCGCCGCGCCGTTGGTCGTGACCGCTACGCTGACATCGCCGCGCGTCACCAGCGGACCAACCGTTACACCGCCCTCCGCCACGTACAGCGCGCTCTTCGGCAGCCCGGCCTGCCGCCGCAGGTGTAGCGCGCCGCCGCCGCGCTTGACGAGCAGGCCGTCGCCGTCCAGCCCGCCCAGCACGAGGGTCTCGCCCTGCTCAACCTGGAACTCGGCCGCAGCCCCGGCGCGCACCGCCACCACGCCCTGCTGCGCATGGTTGAACCATTTGCTTTGCAGGTACGCGTCCACGGCCAGCCGGTCATTCTCGCTGAGCACGTTGCCGAACACCAGCACCTCCGCCAACTGGCCGCCGCCCTGCCGGAAATTCGTGGTCGTGGTCGGCGCATAGGCATAGTTACGGTCGTTGAAGAAATTCGAGAAGTTCGCCGTGCCGTTAGGCAAGTGAGCGCCGACCAGCTCATACCAGTCGTGCGGATACTGCATGAACCCGTTGACGCGGCGTCCGTCCAGCGACACCCAGCCGTTGCGCAGGCTGTCCGCCGCCTCTTCGGCGAACAACGGCGTTTGCGTTGCGCCGGAAGACCCGGTGTGGAAATGCTTGTCTCCGCCGTTGCCGCTACCGCTCCAACTGCCGAAGAAAAACCCGTGATACCCGTTGCCGCCCTGCGTGCCGCGCACCGCGAAAAAGCTCTTGCCGGTCAGCGTCTTGTTGCTGGTGACCGTCCCGCCCGCGCCGGGCTGCATCAGCGCGAGCCAGCAGCCGTTGCTCTTCATGGCGCCGAACTCAAGGTACTGCTGCGCGCCCAGCCAGGCGCGGCTCGCCGGCGCGGGCCCCGGCCCCTCCCCATAGCGTCCAGCGTACATCAAAGTCGGCGCCGCCGTGTCGCTTTCGCGCGCGTCACACCAGCGCAGGACCTGAGCCGGCGAACCGCCGTCCGTCACCACGTTGGTCGTGGCATCGACCCACAGCAGCAGATTGTTGGTGAGAATGTGCGCGGGCAGTACGGTCGCCGCCGCCGAGCTGCCGGCATCCAGCGCCAGCGCACCCTGCTCAACCGCGATGGCGCCGCCGGTGAAGTGCGACGCCGTCACGGCCAGACGTCCCGCGCCAAGCTTGCGCAGCGTCCCGGCCACCACCACCGCATCCGCCTCGGCCGCGGCGTTTGTCACCACTGTTTCCGCAGTCTGGCCGTGCCCCGCCGAGGGCACCTGCACCTGAACCGCCCACGTCGCGCACGCCGCCGCGCACGCACACACCGTGACCGCTCCGCCCCGCATATTTCGCTTGATCGATGCCATCATCGTTCCGCCTCCTTGTCGCCGACACACCCTCGTTGCAAACCAAGCCTACACTGAGCTTATACGCCTCCCACTTTCATCTGTCAAGCCTGCCCCTGTGTGGGCGCATGGCAGTTCTGTTGGGGTCCGTGATTCGTAATCGTAATCTTGCTCGTAATCATAATCTTGAATGTGGCA
>Ga0209604_1002387_pt1 | contig 13780 bp, 13 predicted proteins | sample AD_UKC097_MetaG_FD_184405 | JGI IMG/M metagenome (GOLD analysis project Ga0209604, IMG submission 184405) | Active sludge microbial communities of municipal wastewater-treating anaerobic digesters from USA - AD_UKC097_MetaG (SPAdes) (version 2) | ecosystem: Engineered > Bioreactor > Anaerobic >... | reverse complement strand
CTCTGACCTCGATCATTCCCACCTCGCGATAGGCCACCGGACCTCCGTACCCGACGCTTCGGGGCACGGAGGGTCTCCCGTTCTGTCCCGTCACGCGAGGCGGAGACCCCGGTCTCCGCGAGGGGGGGAAAGGTCGTGGAAAACCTACCCCCTCACGGGGGGAAAGGTCGTGAAAAACCCGGCGTCAGGGGGTCCATAGGTCGTGAAAACCGACAGCGAGGAGGGGGCGGCGAGCCTGCTCGTGACGGCCATCGTGACGGCCCGAGGCCCGGGGGTCTCCGGCGACTACGGTGTGAGCGTCCCGGTCTTCAACGAAGTCGAGTGGGCGTCGAGCGAAGCGATCGTGCCCGGCCTCAGGGAAGACGGGGCATTCCGGTCGAACCTCGCGCTGGCCAACCCGGAACCGAACAGTGGCCCCTCCACGACGCTCGAGGTCTCGGTCCACTGCGCGTCGGACGGGAAGGCCGTCGGGACCTTCCCGCAGGTGACGCTCGGTCCGGGACAGCGTGTCCAGCTGAACCAGCTCCTGTCGACGGTCGACTACTCCGGCGAAGCGTTCGCGCTGGTCCGGCGAACGGGAGGGGAGGGACGGTTCGTCGCCTACGCGGCGATGAACGACAACGTCACCGGAGACGGCACGCTCTTCCCCATGACTCGGTCGCGATAGGAGCGGGAGCTCCTCCTCGAGGACGCGGCCCGAAGCGGCCGGGCGAAACCCGGTCCGACCTCAGGCCGGAGAGGAGAGCCCCTCGGCGCCGCCGGCCGCCTCGACGAGTCGCTCGAGCGCGTCGACGAGGCTCTGGCGGGTCCGCTCGATCTCGGCGCGGAGCTCCTCGACCCGGATCTCGGCGAGCGCCTTGGCGCGTTGGCCGCGAAGGCGGGTCCCGGCGGCCGCGGCCGAGAGCGCCGCGGCGTAGTCGGCGCGCAGCTTCTCCAGCTGCGCGGCCGCCCGCTGGCGTGAGGCCTCGAGCTCGGCGAGCCTGTGGGAGGCGGAGGCGAGCGCCGTCTCGCGCCGCGCGGCCCAGGCCGCGGAGAGCTGCTCGGCGCGCGCATCCCACGACGCCTGCGCCGCGTCGAACGCCTCGCGGGCCCGCTCGAACGTCCTCCCCGTGAAGTGCCAGGCAGCCCGTTCGCGGGCGAGGGCGACGACCCGCTCCGGCACCGGGCGGAGGTCCCGCGCGATCCCGAAGAGCCGGCCGAGCCGGAGGAGCCAGAGGCTCGGGTCGGCCTGCCACCAGAGGAAGCCCTGTGCGGCGGAGGCCTGGAAGTGGTGGTGGTTGTTGTGCCACCCCTCGCCCATCGTCACGAGCGCCATCAGGAAGCTGTTCCGGCTCGTGTCCTTCGTCTCGAAGACGCGTCGCCCGAAGACGTGCATGACGCTGTTGATCGCGAACGTCCCGTGCCAGAGGAGGACCGTCGAGAGGAAGAAGCCCCAGAAGAGGCCGGTCCAGGAGAACGCGAGCCAGAGGCCGAGCCCGTAGAGCATCGGCGCGAGGAACTGGTTCCGGTCGAGCCAGACGAGCTCGGGGACCTTCGCGAAGTCGCGGATCGCGTCGAGGTCGGTCTCCTCGTAGTCGTCCGCGAGGATCCAACCCATGTGGCTCCACCAGAAGCCCTTCTGAACGGGCGAGTGGATGTCCTCGGGCTGGTCGGAGAAGCGGTGGTGGTGCCGGTGGTGCGCGGCCCACCAGAGGACTCCCTTCTGCGCCGCCGTCTGACCCAGGAAGGCCATCAGGAACTGCCAGAAGCGGTTCATCTTGTAGGTCCGGTGGGCGAAGTAGCGGTGGAAGCCCGCGGTGATCGCGAACATCCGCAGGTAGTACGACGCGAGGCAGAGGGCGACGCCCTGCCACGAGAGCCCGACCCACAGGACGCCGAGCGCGGCGACGTGGACGAGGCCGAAGCCGAAGGCGGCGGCGAAGCGGATGCGGGGGCGCGAGGTCGTCGTCATCAGGCGTACGTCCTTCAGGAATCGGGAGGGCTTGCGCGGTCCGGGCCGCGGACACCGGATCTTACGGCGTTGCGACGCCCGCGCAACTCGACGTTCTCGCAGCCTCGCGACACGCGAAAGAGTGAGATCGTGCTGGAGGCGCGGGCGGTGACGCGGAATGGCGGGGCGCGGTCAGGAGCGGGCGGCCGCCGTCTCCGCCGCCAGGGCGTCCTGCGCCTCCTGCATCCGGCCGCGGACGGTCGCGATCAGCTCTTCGAGGTCCGCCTCGCCGAGCCCTTCCGTCGGGATGGGCGGGAGGACGCGGATCCGGATCGTCCCGGGGAAGACGAGAAGGCGGTGGCCGTCGAGGACGTCGTCGAGCGGACCGCAGACGATCGGCACGATCGGCACCTGCGCGGCGATCGCGAGGTGAAACGAGCCCTTCTTGAACGGCAGGAGCGTCGGCGAGCCGTTCCGGTGCCCTTCCGGGAAGACCCAGACGGAGATCCGCTTCTCCCGGACCCGCCTGGCCGCCGCTGCGATCGAGGCGATCGCGCTCGCCAGGTCCTTCCGGTCGAGGAGGATGTTGCCGGTCGCGCGGAAGAACCAGCCGAAGACGGGGATCTTCGCGATCTCCTTCTTGCCGATGACGACCGTCCGCTTCGGGAAGAGGCCGCCGTAGACGACGATGTCGAGGTTCGACCGGTGAGAGGCCATCAGGATCGCCGGCGCCACCTCGGTGACGCGCGGACGGTCCTCGACCGTGATCCGCCATCCGAGGAGCGTCCGGACGATCCAGTGGAAGAGCCGGGAGAGGTGAACGGGGGCGCTTCCGCGGCCGGCGCGAAGCGCGACGTAGAGGAGGCCTCCGATCGAGAGCCCGACGAACGCGAGCGCGCCGACGACGCACGCGAGGAGGAAATGGACCCGAGCGACGGCGCGGCGAACGGGCCCTCTCACGCGCAGAGGCCCTCGGGCTCGCGCGTCGCGCCGCGCGCGAGGATCGGCGGGGGCGTCGACGCCGCGAGCTCCCGCTGCGCCTCTTCGAGCGGAGCCCGCACGCGCGACATCAGGGCCGCGACGTCGCCCGGCGCGAGGTCGTCGACCGGGATCGGCGGGAGGACGCGGAGGCGGATCGTCCCGGGGCGGACAGCCCAGCGGTGCGCGTCGAGGAGCGTGTCGAGGGGGCTGACGGCCACCGGGAGGACCGGGAAGCGCCCGTCGAGCGCGAGGTGGAAGACCCCCTTCTTGAACGGGAGCATCTCCCTCGCCATGTTGCGGTGCCCTTCCGGCGCGACCCAGATCGAGGCGCCGATGCTCCGGCTCGACTCGGCGGCCTTCCGCATCGCCTCCATCGCGGCCCCCGTGTGCCGTCGGTCGATCAGGACGTTCCCCGTCGCCGTCCAGAGCCAGCCGAAGAAGGGGATCCACTCCAGCTGCTTCTTTCCGATGGCGATGGCGCCGCGCGGGAAGACCTCCCCGTAGACGATGACGTCGAGGTTCGACTGGTGGCGGGCCATGACGACGGAGGGAGCCACCTGGGCGAAGCGCTCGACACCCTCGGCCTCGACGCGCCACCCGAGGACCTTCTGCATGACGCGGGAATAGGTCCGGGCGGCGAAGACGGAGGCGTGGCCCCGCGGCCCGCGAACGAGGGCGACCGCGAGCGCCAGCGCCGAGACGACGAGGAGCAGGACCCCTCCGGCCACGGACGCGGCGACGAAGTGGAGCGTGTAAACGCAGCGGCGGAGGAGGTACGGCATGGAGCCCGCTTCCGGGAAGCGGCATTATCCCCGCGATGGAGACGGGCGTCGCGATCCTCGGCGGAGGGGCCGCGGGGCTCCTCGCGGCGGCGTCGGCGGCGAGCCGGCTCCGCGCGGCCGGGAGCGCCGCGCGCGTCGTCGTCCTCGAAGCGGCCCGCGAGCCGGGGAGGAAGGTCCTCGTCTCGGGAGGCGGACGCTGCAACGTCCTTCCGTCGCGCGAGGCGCGAGAGCGCTTCGTCTCCTCCTCCCCGCGCCGCCTCGTCGACCGCTTCCTCGACCGCTTCCCGCTCGCCGCCCAGCGTGCCTTCTTCGAGGAGCTCCTCGGCGGCGCGCTCCGCGAGGAGCCGGAGAGCGCGAAGCTTTTCCCGCCGACGAACCGGGCGCGCGACGTGCGCGACGCGCTCGTCGCCCTCGCTCGGAGAGCGGGGGCGGAGATCCGGACGGGGGCGCCCGTCCGCGGCCTCGCGCGGCGGGACGGCGGCGGGTTCGACGTCCGCCTCGACGGGGGGACGCTCTCCACGTCCGCCGTCGTCCTCGCCACGGGCGGGCGCTCGGTCCTCGCGGGAGGCGCCGACGCGGCGGGCTTCGACCAGGCCTCGTCGCTCGGCCACACGGTGCGGGCCCTGCGCCCCGCCCTCGTCCCGCTCACCGGCTCCTCTCCCGCCCACGCGGCCCTCTCGGGAGTCGCGCTCGAGGCGTTCGTCACGGCGCGGAGCGGCGACGAGAGCGCCGCGGCCCGCGGCGGCTTCCTCTTCACCCATCGAGGATGGAGCGGTCCGGCCGTCCTCGACGTCTCCCACGTCGTGACGCGCGCCCTCGCCGAGGAGAAGCCGTTCTCCGTCACGGTCTCGTTCGGCGGCGACGCGGCGTCCCGGGACGAGGCGCTCCGGGCCGGCTCGGGGAACGTCCTCTCGCTCCTCCGTCGCTCGCTCCCCGACCGCGTCGCGTCGCTCCTCCTCGTCGAAGCCGGCGTCGCGCCCGAGACGCCGCTCCACCGGCTGACGCGCCAGGCGAGGCGTGCCGTCGTCGCGGTGCTTACGGCCCTTCCGCTCCCGGTCGACGGAAGCGAGGGCTACCGCACGGCCGAGGTGACCGCCGGCGGCGTCGCGCTCGAAGAGGTCGACCCGGGGAGCGGCGGGAGCCGCCTCGTTCCGGGCCTCTTCCTCGCGGGAGAGATCCTCGACGTCGTCGGACCGATCGGCGGCTTCAACTTCCAGTGGGCCTGGGCGACGGGGCGGACGGCGGGAGAAGGAGCGGCGCGGGCCGTTCTCGCGGGCGGCTGAGCCGCGCTCGCGATCAACCTTTCACGACGAAGCCACGCGCGGTGAGGAGCGGACGCACGCGATCGCGCACGTCTCCTGCGAGCTCGACCGCGCCGGGACGGACCGTCCCGCCGACCGCGCACGCCTTCTTCAGCGCCTTCGCGAGCTCCTCGAGGAACGGCCCGTTGTCGGGGAGCGCGTCGATCACCGTCACGCTCTTTCCGCCCCGCCCCCCCTTCTCGAGGCGGAGCTTCGCGGTCACCTTCGAGGGAATCGGCTGATCGAGCCTCCTCGAGCAGCGGCAGTCGTCGGCCGGCCAGCCGCACGTCGGGCAGATCCGCCCCTGACCGCTCGACCAGACGACGCGTCCGCTCACGGGAGGATCTTCTCAGACGGAGCGGATCCGGCCTTCGGCCGTGACTGGCCTCACGGGAAATTGAGATAGACTTGCAACTAATCCGACGGGACACCAGATTGACGTTTCGAGGCACCCCCTCGGATGACGTTTGGCATGCGCACGGAAGAGCTCGAGATCCGCGCCGGAGACGGCTTTTCGCTGGCGGCGACTCTCCATCACCCGGAGGCGCCGGAGGAGGAATCCGTCGTCCTCGTGAACGCCGGAACCGGGATTCGCCGCGGCTTTTACGCGCGATTCGCGGCCTTCCTCGCGTCGTGCGGCTTCCCGGTCCTGACGTGGGACTACCGCGGGATCGGCGATTCGCGTCCCGCCTCGCTCCGAGGGTTTCGCGCGGCGATGCGGGACTGGGGGCGCGAGGACCTCGAGGCGCTTCTCGGCTGGGTCGGCGAGAGGCACCCGGGCCGTCCGATCCTCGTCGTCGGCCACAGCGCCGGAGGGCAGATCCTCGGTCTCGCCCCGTCGGCCTCGCGGATCTCCGCGGTCCTCGCCGTCGCCGCGCAGAGCGGCTGGTACCGGCACTGGCCCGTGCCGCGCCGGTACCTGATGGCCGGCCTCTGGTGGGGGCTCATGCCGGCGGCCACGGCGCTCTGCGGCTACTTCCCGTCGCGGGCGCTCGGCCTCGGCGAAGACCTGCCGAAGGGGGTCGCCCTCGAGTGGGCCCGCTGGTGCCGGAATCCGCAGTACATGGTCGACGCGAGCGGCGCCCCCCTTCGGCCTCATTTCGCCGACCTGCGCGCTCCGGTCCTCGCCTTCAGCTTCGCCGACGACCCGTTCGCACCGCGCGCGGCCGTCGAGCAGCTGCTCTCCTTCTACACGGAAGCGAACGTCACCCATCGCCACGTCGTCCCGTCGGAGATCGGCCTCCGGGGCGTCGGCCATTTCGGCTTCTTCCGAGAGACGTGCCGCGAGGTGCTCTGGAAGGAGTGCGTCGACTGGCTGCGGCGCCGGGGCGCCGCGGCCGAAAGAGGAGTCGCATGAAGAACGTCTCTTCGGAGCCCGCGCCGGTCCCCGAGGACGCGCAAGAGGAGCGCCGAGGGCCCGTGGCCGTTCCCGCCGCCGCACCGTCGCGGGCGCGTCGGCTCTTCCTCGACGCGCTCTCGGAGCATCTCACCGGCGCGCGGGTCGTCTTCCGGACGGAGGACGGCCGGCACGAGGTCGGCCGGGGCGACGCGGTCGCCGCCGTCGTGAGGGTCCACCGCGAGCGCTTCTTCGAGAGGGCTCTCGCCCAGGGGAACCTCGGGCTCGGCGAGTCGTTCATGGACGGGGACTGGGAGGTCGAGCAGGGGACGCTCGAAGGGCTCCTCGAGGCGCTCCTGCGGGCCCGGCTCGACCACAAGCTCGCCGGCAACCCGGGCGTCGCGCTGAAGGTCCTCGCGCTCCAGCTCCTGAACGGCCTGCGGGGGCGGCAGTGGGCGCACGTCCAGCGCCACTACGACGTCGGCGACGACCTCTTCGAGCTCTTCCTCGACCGCTCCCTCGTCTACTCCTGCGCGTACCTGGTGAAGGAGGACGACTCGATCGAGGCGATGCAGGAGCAGAAGCTCGACCGGATCTGCCGGAAGCTCGGCCTGGCGCCAGGCGAGCGGCTCCTCGACATCGGCTGCGGCTTCGGCGGCCTCCTGATCCACGCCGCCTCGCGATTCGGTGTGACGGGCGTCGGCATCACGACGAGCGCGCGCCACGCGGCGAAGGGGATGGAGCGGGTCCGCGCGGCGGGGCTCGAGGGGAGCGTCTCCCTCGAGCTGCGCGACCACCGGACCGTCGAGGGGCGCTTCGACAAGGTCGTCAGCGTCGGGATGATGGAGCACCTGCCGCGGGGCGAGTACGCGCGCTACTTCGAGCGGATCGCGGCGGTCCTCACGCCCGAGGGGCGCGGCCTCGTCCACACGATCGGCTGCAACGCCGCGCGGAACCGCCACGACCCCTTCATCCAGAAGTACGTCTTCCCCGGCTCGGGGCAGCCGAAGCTCTCGGAGATGGCGGCGGAGTGCGAGCGGCACGGCCTCGCGATCCTGGACGTCGAGAACATGGTGCGGCACTACGCGCACACGGCCCGGCGCTGGCTCGACCGCTTCCGCGAGCGGGCGCACCTCCTCGACCCGAAGCGCTACGACGCCTCCTTCCGTCGGATGTGGGAGTACTACCTCTGCTGCTGCATCGCCGGGGCGCGCGCCTCGGACGGCGCGCTCTACCAGGTGCTCTTCGCCCGCGACTACGCGGCCGAGATGCCCCTCCACCGCGTCTGAGGAGGCCGAGACCGTGAACGCCCTCTCCGTCCTGAACCAGCGGTGGGTCGAGGCCGGCTACACGCGCAAGCCCGTCGGCGTCCACCTCCTCCAGCTCGCGGCCCACGTCGCGTTCGCGCTCGGGGGCACGGCGCTCTACTTCCTCGTGCCGGGGCTCGCCGCGAAGGCGCTCGGGCTGCTCGTCTCCTCCTACGGGATGATCGGCATCTCGACGCACGCGCACACCTCCTCGCACAACGCGATCTTCGACGCGACGCCGCCGAACCGGGGCCTCGTCCACCTCGGCTTCCCGTTCCTCTGCGGCGTCTCGGCGCTCTACTGGTGGAACAAGCACGTCCACGTCCACCACCCGACGCCGAACGTCGTCGGCCTCGACGACGACGTCGACCTGATGCCGTTCTTCGCGCTCACGCGCGAGGAGGCCGAGCGTGGCGGTCCGCTCCTGAAGCTCTGGTTCCGGGTCCAGGGGATCGCGATCGTCCCGATCCTCGCCCTCAACTGCTTCAACATCCAGAAGACGGGCTGGTCGTACTGGCTCCGGACCCTCCGGGGTCCCGGGGCGAAGCGGGGCGCCCACGCGCTCGACCTCGCCCTCCTCCTCGGCCACTACGTCTTCTGGATCGGCCTCCCGGCGCTGTTCTTCCCGCTCGGCGAGGTCGTCCTCTTCTACGTCGTCCGGATGCTCCTCCTCGGCTACGGGATGTTCGCCGTCTTCGCTCCGGCCCACTTCCCGGCGCGGGCCAGCTTCGTCTCGGCGGAGGGGGAGACGAACCGGCTCGCCTACAAGAAGTCGAAGGACTTCATCCTCCTCCAGACGGCGACGACGGTGAACTTCCGGACCGGTCCGATCGGCCGCCTCCTCTGCCTCGGCGTGGAGTACCAGATCGAGCACCACCTGTTCCCCGGGATCTCGCACGTCCACTACCCGCGGCTCTCGGTGGAGCTGAAGCGCTTCTGCGAGGAGAACGGCTACCCGTATCGGACGCTCGGCTGGTGGGAGGGGATCGTCGAGTCGATCCGGGCGTTCCGGCACTTGAAGCCGGTCGAGCCGCGCCTCGAGGAGCTTCGCCTGCCGGCGGAGGGACAGGCGGCGTGAGAGCGGAGCACGGCGACGGGGCGCTCCGGCGCCTCGGCGCCGCGCTCGACCGCCGTTGGGCCCGCTCCGCACGCCCGTCACGCGGAGAGGAGATCGAGCTCGCCGCCGGGCGCCTCCGCGTTCGCCGCGGGGGCGGGCCCGACGGCGTCCCGGTCGTCGTCGTCCCCGACCCGCCGAACGTCGTCGAGCACTACGACGGCGTCTTCGACGCCCTCGCGGCCGGCGGCCCCGTGGCGGTCGTCGAGGCGCCCGGATTCGGGTTCTCGGCGCCCCGGGAGGGAGCGCGCTACCGCATCGAGGAGCTCTCCTCCGCGCTCGAGGAGCTCCTCCTGCGCATCGGCTTCCGCGGCGCGACCCTCTCGCTCGCCTGCGTCGGCGCGTTCGCGGCGGTGGACCTCGCGGCGAGGCGGCCGGACCTCGTCGGCCGCCTCGTCCTCTCGCAGGTCGCGTCGCGGCGCGAGATGGCGTCGTGGGTGAGGCGCAAGGACGTCTGCGGGGTCATCCAGACGCCGCTCCTCGGCCCGGTCGCGGTCCGGGCGGCGCGCCGGCGGATCGCGCGGTGGTGGTACCGCGCCGCCCTGCCGCCCGGGGCCGACCCCGGCCCGTTCGCCGCACCCGCGCTCGCCGCGCTCCGAGCCGGGGCGGCGTTCCCGCTCGCTTCGGCGTTCCAGGAGTTCGCGCGCTTTCCGGGCGACCGCCTCCGGCCCGCCTGCCCCGTCACCGTCCTCCTCGGGACGGCCGACCCCACTCACGCGGGGACGGAGCTCGGCTCGGTCGCGGAGGAGCTCCCGGGCGCGCGCGTTCTCGTCTTTCCCCGCTCGGGGCACTTCCCCGACCTCGAGAACCCCGGGGAGTGGCTCGCCGCCCTACGCGCTCCCGCCTGAAGCCGGTGCGTCCGCTCGTGCGAGGGCCTCGCCGGCCGGAGAAGCGAGGACCTGGGCTGCGTGTTCGTAGCCGACCCGCTCCAGCTCCCGGATGAGCGAGAAGTCGAAGATCGAGTACTTCTCGATCGGGGGGTGGAAGAAGACGTCCGACAGGCGCTGCATCTCATCCACCTGCTGGACGCTCGCAAGCCCGGACGAGCGCATGAGGAGCTCGAAGAAGCCGGGCACCTGCGGCTTCTTCCCGAGGAGCTTGCGGAAGAGAAGCCCCCAGGAATTCGGCGCCATCGTCAGCGCCGGGTCGACGCTCAGGTCCTCCACGGGACTGACGTCGATCGTGACGACGGTCCCGGAGCAGCGGCCGCGCATCACGTCGACGGGGAGATTCGCGAGGACGGCGCCGTCGACGAGGAGGTCGCCCCCCTCGAAGGCCGGTGGCGCGAGGCCCGGCACCGCGATGCTCGCGCCGAGGGCCCTCCAGGCGGGCCCGGCGTCGTGCACCTCGACGCGCGCCCGCGTCAGGTTGCTCGAGCAGCAGAAGAACGGGATCCGGAGGTCTTCGAGACGCGCCTCGCCGTAGATCGCGCGGGCCACGGAGTAGAAACGCCGCCCGGTGACGAAGCCGAGATACGGAAACGTGTAGTCCTTCAGCGGCTTCGTCCGGGTCCACGTCACCTCGTTGAACGTGAGCATCTTCCGCGCGTCCCACCCCATCGCGACCTGCGCGCCGAGGAACGCGCCCATGCTCGTCCCGCCCACGACGTCGAACGAGACGCCCCGTTCCGCGAGCGCCCGGAGGACGCCGATCTGCGCGAACGATCGGGCTCCGCCGCCGCCGAGGACGAGGCCGCGCACCTCGCCCGTCAGCGACCGGACGAGACGCTCCATCTCGCCCGGCGCGCTCTCGGCGACGTGGTGATGGGCCCGGACGCGCCGCGGCGCGAGCCACGTGCTCGTCCCGAGATAGAGCGGTTTCGTCTCGCGGTGGAGGAGGACGAGGTCGGCGGTCCTCACGTCGGCGAGACCCTGGCGGGCGAGGAGCGCCTCGATCGGCCCGGGAGCGGGGCTCCCGTCGTCGGGCGCGACGAAGAGGATCCGGTCGGCCTGGCGGAGACAGCGGCTCGTCCAGGACGAGGGGCCGGGCTCCGCCTCGTAGACGACGAAGCGGTGCTTCTCCTCCTGCTCGTTCAGGTACGCCACGATCCCGGAGTTGCGCGAGGAGTCGCGGGCCGCCTGGGCGGAGCCCTCGCCGAGGGCGCTGTCGAGCGCGGACGCGTCGAGGTGCCGGACGCTCCCGTGCTTTCCGAGAGCCTCGACGAGCCGCCGGGTGAATTCCGCGACCCGCCCGTCCTTCTGCGTCGTGGCGACCGCGATCGTCGAGATCCGCCCGGCGGAGGCGCCGCGCCGGCCGGCGAGGACCGACTGGTAGTGGCCGATGATCCTCCGCGTCAGCCCGTGCATGAGGCGCGGATGCGTCTCGAGGAGCCGCCGGAACGCCTCGCCCGACAGGCGGAGGAGGTCGGTGTCGCGTCTCGACCGGGCGGTCGCGCTCCGCCGCTCGCCCGTCAGGAGCGCCATCTCGCCGAGGCACTCTCCGGGGCCGGCCTCGCCGATCGGGCGCAGCGAGCCGTCGGGGAGCGTCAGCGACACTTCGATCCGGCCGCTCGCGACGATGTAGAGGCAGTCGCCCGTCTCCCCGTGCTCGAAGACGGTCTCGCCTCCGGGGACCCGGACCGGCTCGAACTCCGGGCCGATGCGCGCGAGGTCTTCCGGGGCGAGCCCCCCGAACAGGCGCGTCGTCGACAGGATCTCGGGAATCGACAGGCTCACGGGCACCCTCCGTCGGCGTTGTTCGGCGATCCGGCGATTTTTTTTGGGGCGGATGCTAGCAAGAAGAGGGCGGGGAGCGCGCGGAACGCTGCGCCGGCGAGGGCGCCGTGGCACGATGGCGTCATGCCCGACCCGATCGACGTCGTCCCCGGGGTGAGGATCCCCGCCGCCGCGCTCGAGGCGCGAGGCGTCCGCTCGGGCGGTCCGGGCGGGCAGAACGTGAACAAGGTCGCCTCGAAGGCGGAGCTCTTCGTCGACCTCGCGCTCGTCGAGGGGCTCGACGACGAGGCGCGCGCGCGGCTCCTCGCGCTCGCCGAGGGGCGGCGCGACGGGGACGGCTTCCTGCGCCTGACGGCCGGGGAGAGCCGGGACTTCCACCGGAACCTCGAGACGGCGCGTGCGAAAGCGCGGGCGCTCGTCGCGAAGGCGCTCGTCGTGCCGAGGAAAAGGCGCGCGACGCGGCCGACGGCCGGCTCGCGCGAGGCGCGCCTCGCGCTCAAGAAGCGCCTCGCGAAGCTGAAGAGGAACCGGGCGCGGCCGCGCGGCGAGGAGTAGGGCCTACCCGGCGGCGATCTCGCGTCGCGTGATCGGGACGGGACGGCGATTCTCGTCGACGTTCACGTAGACGATCTCGGCCTCCGTCACTTTCGTCGCCTCCCCGGAGCCCCAGTGCCGCTGCGCCTCGACGGTCACCTTCACGGTGATCGAGGTGTTTCCGATCCGGAGGACGTCCGCGTAGAACGACACGAGGTCGCCGACGAAGACCGGCTCGTGGAAGACGACCTCGGTCATCTTCACGGTCACCATCCGGTCGCAGTGGCGGCGCGCCGCGACGGCCCCGGCGAGGTCGAGGTGCGAGAGGAGGACGCCGCCGAAGATCGTCCCGTGGACGTTCGTGTCCTTCGGCATCAGCGTGACCCGGATCGCGGGGCTCCGTCCGTCGTTCATGCGCCGATTATGTCCGCGCGGCCGGTAAGATCCCCGTTCGCCACGGGACTCCACCCGGGAGGTCGCTTCATGGGCAACGAGCTCTTCCTCGGCCGATCCGTCACGAAGGCGCCCGCGCCGCTCACCCTCGACCCGGACGACCTGACGACGCACGGCCTGATCGTCGGGATGACCGGGAGCGGGAAGACGGCCCTCGGCATCCTCCTGATCGAGGAGCTGCTCAAGCAGGGGATTCCCGTCCTCGCGATCGACCCGAAGGGGGACCTCGGAAACCTCGCGCTGGCCTTCCCGCGTCTCGCGCCCGACGAGTTCGCGCCGTGGGTCCCGGCCGGAGGGGAGGCGACGCCCGAGGGGGAGGCGAAGAAGTGGGCCGACGGCCTCGCCGGCTGGGGAATCTCCGTCGCCGACGTCGCCTCCTACGCCGCGGGTCGCGCCGTCACGATCTACACGCCCGGCTCGACGGCGGGCGTGCAGATCGACCTCCTCGGCGCCCTCGCGCCGCCCCCCGACGGACCCGCGAGCGAGGAGGGGCGCGACCTGATGACCGCCTTCCTCGGCGGGCTCCTCGGCCTCCTCGGTCGCGACGCCGACCCGGTCTCCTCGCGTGAGTTCATCCTGCTCGCCCGCTGCGTCGAGGAGATCTGGGCGAAGGGGGAGACGGCGACGCTCGAGTCGCTCGTCGGCGCGGCGGCGCAGCCGCCGTTCTCCGCGATCGGGGCGCTCCCGCTCGAGACGTTCTTCCCGAAGAAGGAGCGCGACGGCCTCGTCCTCGCTCTGAACGGCCTCCTCGCCTCGCCGGCGACGGCCGCGTTCCGGGGCGGCGCCCCTCTCGACATCGACGCCCTCCTCGGCGGGAAGGGAAGCCCGGCCCGCTGCTCGATCTTCTCGATCTCGCACCTCTCCGACCCCGAGCGGCTTTTCGTCGTCGCGACGCTCCTCTCGCGCGTCCGCTCCTGGCTCCGTTCCCAGCCCGGCTCGACGAGCCTCCGCGCGCTGATCTACGTCGACGAGATCTTCGGCTTCTTCCCGCCGTCGGGGGAGCCGCCGACGAAGAAGCCGCTCCTCTCGCTCCTCAAGCAGGCGCGCGCGTTCGGCATCGGGACGGTCCTCGCGACGCAGAACCCGGTCGACCTCGACTACAAGGGACTCTCGAACTGCGGCTGCTGGTGGGTCGGGACGCTCCAGACCGAGCGCGACCGCCGTCGCCTCGCCGACGGCCTCACCGACGCGGCCGGCCTGACCGACGTCGACGCCCTCCTGAACCAGACGAAGAAGCGGACGTTCCTCCTCCACGACGTCCACCGGAAGGGTCCCGAGGTCTTCGAGACGCGCTGGGCGATCAGCTACCTCCGCGGGCCGATGACGCGAGACGAGCTGACGAAGCTGAAGAGGACCGCGCCGGCGGC
>Ga0209604_1002386_pt1 | contig 13785 bp, 12 predicted proteins | sample AD_UKC097_MetaG_FD_184405 | JGI IMG/M metagenome (GOLD analysis project Ga0209604, IMG submission 184405) | Active sludge microbial communities of municipal wastewater-treating anaerobic digesters from USA - AD_UKC097_MetaG (SPAdes) (version 2) | ecosystem: Engineered > Bioreactor > Anaerobic >... | reverse complement strand
GCAGGAAGGCGCGCTCAAGCTCAAGGAAATCACCTACATCCACGCCGAGGCCTACGCCGCCGGCGAACTCAAGCACGGCCCGCTGGCGCTGGTCACCAGCAGCATGCCGGTGGTCACCGTTGCGCCCAACGACGCGCTGCTGGAAAAGCTTAAGAGCAACATGCAGGAAGTGCGCGCCCGCGGCGGCGTGCTGTACGCCCTGGCCGACGCCGACACCCGCATCGACACCGGCGACGGCCTGCACGTCATCCGCATGCCCGAACACTACGGCCCGCTGTCTCCCATCCTGCACACCGTGCCGCTGCAACTGCTCGCGTATCACACGGCGGTGGCGCGTGGGACCGATGTGGACAAGCCGCGGAACCTGGCGAAGAGTGTGACGGTGGAGTGAGGCGCCGGACGGTGGGCGCCGCTCCGCGCAGGCCAACAAGAGCGGTGCTCTGAACGCTTCTGAAGCCTGTCGCCGCAAGCGCAAACACGACACCGCGGCGGCCGCGCTATGCATGAGTCCAGCGGCCAGGTGGAGGGGCGGATGAGCGCCACGGGCGACTGGCCCACACGCCCCCGTCCGACTATTCGGCCGTGATATTGCTCTTCTTCACCACATCCGCCCAGCGCTGTTCGTCCTTGGCGACCAGGCGGCCGAACTCGGTGGGGGTGGACGTGGCGGGCACCATGCCTTGGGACTCGAAGGCCTTGGCGACGTCTTCGCGCTTCAGGATCTGATTGATCACCTGGTTGAGACGAGACACGACGTCCGCTGGCGTGCCCTTGGGTGCCAGCACGCCGTACCACATGTCGATGTTGTCGGCGGTCACGCCAGCTTCGGCCAGGGTGGGCACATCCGGCAATTGGGCAAGGCGTTTGGCGCTGCCGGTCGCGACGGCGCGAAGCTTGCCTTCGCGGATGTGCTGAAGCGCCACGTGCACGGGCAGGAACATGTAGTCAATGCGGCCGGCCAGCAGGTCGGTGACAGCGCCCGCGGTGCCTTTGTACGGAACGTGCAGCATTTCGGCGCCCGTGCGCTGCAGGAACAAGGCCATGGACAGGTGATGAGGTGTCCCGACGCCCGGCGTTGCGTAGACCAACTGGCCAGGCTTGGCCTTGGCGGCCGAGAGAACTTCGGCCACCGTGGTGGCGGCTTGCGCCTTGGGATTGGTGACCAGCAGCAACGTTCCCCACGATGTCTGCGCCACGGGTGTGAAGTCGTTGACTGGGTCGTACGCCAGCTTCTTGTAGAGGCTCTTGTTCATCACCAATGTGTTGACCTGCACCAGCAGGGTATGACCGTCGGGCTTGGCGCGGGCGACTTTCTCGCTGCCGATGTTGCCGCTGGCGCCTGCCACGTTGTCCACGACCACGGGTTGGCCCAGTGCGGACGGCAGATGGGCCGCCAGCTGCCGGGCAATCAGATCAATGCCGGTTCCAGGGGTGTAGGGCACGACCAGCGTGATCGATTGCGTCGGCCAGGCTGCCGACGCGGACAGCGCAGTGGACAACAGGGATGCAGTTAGAAATTTGCGGCACCAGTTTTTGATCATCATTGGGTTCCTTGAGAACGAAGCCATGGAATCAACCCTGAAGCGTTACGTCAGCGCGACGGTCAACGGGTCGTAGGGATACAGCCACCCATTCCTGGATGCAGCAATGTTTCGATCCTTGAAGGCGCGTCGCATCTCATCGGGATCTGCGATGTGGTACAGGTCGGCCATTTCGTTCGACTCCCGCACCACCCGGGCCGCGCGAGGTGCGCGGTGCGCCTGGTAAGCCTGCAGCGCCTCGCCCAGTGGCCGACCCTCCAGTGCGCGCGCCAGCACGGCGGCGTCTTCGATCGCCATGGCGGCGCCCTGGGCCATGTACGGCAAAGTGGGGTGCACGGCGTCACCCAGCAGGGTCACACGGGCAGTGCTCCATTGCATGACGGGTTCACGGTTGTTGAGAGCCCACCGAAAGCATTGGTCCCGGTCCACGTTCTCGATGGCCGCCCGGACCATGGGGTGCCAACCCGCGTAATCGTCGTCCAGTTCGTCCCATGGCTTGCGGGCGGCCCACGACTCCTGCTCCCAAGGGCGCTCCACACAGCCTACGAAGTTCAGCAGCTGACCGGCGCGCATGTAATACATGACGGCATGATTCCTGGGGCCGCACCAGATCGTGGAGGCGAGCGGCGGGCGCAGCTGCTCTGAAATGCGTTCGGTCGGAATGCTCAGCCGCCACGCCACCTGGCCCGTGAATACGGGCGGCGCTGCATCCACCACGTGCTGGCGAACCAGGGACTTGATGCCGTCCGCCCCCACCAGCAACTCGGCCGCCACCTGTTGGCCGTCTTCAAACTGCACCCGGGCTTCGTCCTGGGTTTCAGCCACCTGGACGGCGCGCTTGCCCAATTGAACCGCCTCCGGGTCCAGCGCCCGGACCTGCGCCAGCAAGCCTGCATGCAGATCCACGCGGTGAATCTGGTAATAGGGTGCACCATGGGCAAGGTGGTGTGCGTGACCCAGGGGGATTCGATGGAGAAGCTCCCCATCGTCGAACCGGCGAAACTCGAAGGATTCGGGTTTGACGCCTTGGCTCTCCAGCGTCGGCTTGAGCCCCAACCCGTACAGGACTTTGACCGCGTTGGCACTCATCTGTACGGCGGCACCCACTTCGCCCAGCGCTGGCGCCTGCTCGTACACGCGAACACGATGGCCACGCCGGATCAAGCTCGCAGCAGCGGTCAAGCCGCCAATGCCAGCGCCAATGATTGCGATCTGCATCTGCTTGTCGAATGTTGATTTAGGTTAGCACGCTAACTATCGCGGTATGCTAACTTGCCCTACATCAAGAACCTACCGGGATAACCCTGAATGGCTGCTGCTGTCATCGCCTCCATGGAAGCGCTTTATGAGCGCCCAGGCTTTCTGCTGCGGCGCGCTCATCAGATATCCGTCGCGCTGTTCGAGTTGCACTGTGGCGACCTTGGATTGACGCCACCACAGTTTGGCGTGCTGTCCGCCATCGCGGCTTCGCCCGGCATCGACCAGGCCACGCTGGCCCGGGCGCTGGGTTACGACAAGGTCACCGTGTTGCACGTCGTGCGGGGACTGGAGGCGCGCGACCTGGTGACGCGCTCTGACGGGGTCGCCGATCGCAGGCGAATCTCGCTCACGTTGACGGAAGGTGGCAGCACCTTGCTCGCCAGGGCGCGCAAAGCCAGTCTGCGCGCATCCGAACAACTTCTGGCCCCATTGAAGCCGCAAGAGCGAGCCCAGTTCCTGAACTCGCTGGACCGTATCTGCAACGAACTTGAACAGATTGCGCGCGCGCCCATGATCAAGCTCGGCAAAACCACCTGACTGCTGGGTAACGCCTGAGGTCACGGTTCCAGCGCGGGCGCTGGGGCGGCGCGGCAACGCACGGGCGATGCACCTCGTCACCGATCATCCTGGCGTCGTCATCACGCCGGGTCGTCACGCACCAATCCATCACGCGCCGGGCCCATGCTGACGCCGCGGGCTCTACGCGCGCGCCCACGCAGGTCCGGGGGTTGTCCGGCCCGCCCCATTGTCCTGTCCCGATCGACCAGGCCCCTCCTTTGAGGAGGGGGAATCGCCGGTTGTGGCCACCTATTCTTCCTGACTGCTGATGCGGTTGGAGGCCGGCGAGGTTGGGGAACGTCGAACCACCTGTGATGGGGTGGCACGCTGACGTTGACCCTCGTGCCGCGCGACGAGCCCCGCCCGACAAGAGATCCTGAGGAGACCTGTGATGACAAGACTGTCGAAAATCGTGATGCTGGGCGCGATGGGCGCCGCCGGTTCCGTGTGCGCTCAATCGAGCGTGACCCTGTACGGCACCGCCGATGCCGGCGTGCTGAGCATTTCAAACACCGCCACCGGCAAGCCGGGTTACATCCCGTCGCTCAACGCGACCGGCCGCACCAACATGTACAAGGACGGCGGCATCGGGGCCAGCAACTGGGGCGTGCGTGGCAAAGAGGACCTGGGGGGCGGTTACGGGGCCACTTTTCAGTTCCAGGGCAACATCAACACCGCCGCGGGCGCGGCAGGCGGCCCCAACAGCAGCTCGGGCCAATCCACTTTCAACCAGATGGCGACGGTCGGCTTTTCGGGGCCGTTTGGCGAGGTCAAGCTGGGCCGGCAAATGTCACCCATGATGTTCGCCATGGCGAGCACCGATGTCAGGCAGGCGCGCTATTTCGGCAGTGCACTGACGGCGCTGGTGGGCATGAACAGCGCCAGTGGCGCGTTCATCGGCAACAACTCCAACGTGGCGTTCGGCACGGTCTACAACGACAGTGCCATTGTCTACACGACCCCCACCTGGAACAACTTCACCGCGCACCTGGCTTACGCAGCCGGTGAATCGACCGGGTTCGGCAAGGCCAACTCGCAGCAGACGGCGGCACTTCTGTATGCGTCGGGGGGGCTGCGCCTGTCGGCGTTCTATTACAACGGCTATGGCAACAACCTGCCCGTCGCCACCGCGCTCTACACCGGCGCCACTGGCAGCGCAGCAGCGGGCAGCAGCGCCGCGACCGCAGCCGGCTTCAGCCCGACGGCCAACACCAACCGCCTGATGTCGGTGGGTGCTCTGTACAAGTGGGATGCGTTCACGGTCAGCGGGGCCTACTACAAGGCACGCAACCCTGCGCGCGCGGTCATGCCCGGAGGTGCGGCGAGCATGGACATGTACACCCTGGGCGCCGGCTGGCAGATTCGTCCGAACCTGAATTTCACGAGCGGCTACTACCGTCTCAAGGACGACACCAACGCCGGGCACAGTGCGACGCAGCTCGCCGTCGGGCTGGACTATCTCCTGTCCAAGCGCACCGTGCTGTACGCGCAGGGCGCCACCATCAGGAACAAGGGCGCCAACATGAACTTGAGCCCCGTCTATGCGACACCCGTGGCCGCCGACCGCAACGTCAGTGCCTGGATGCTCGGCATTCGCCACACGTTCTGACGGCTGACCGCCGACAGGGCTTGGCGAAACACCGCCGATTCGAAGGGGCCGTTGGCTGCATGCCCATGGCCCCTGTCTCTTTCTTGAGTTGAAAGTCTCCATGAGCGCACGCTTTCAGGACCAGGTGGTTCTCATCACAGGCGCTACCGCGGGCATCGGGTATGCGGCGGCAGTGGCTTTCGCGCGCGAGGGCGCCCGCCTGATGGTGTCCGGACGCAACATCGAAGCTGGAAAAAAACTGGTGACCGAACTGCAAGCACTGGGCGCGCAGGCCGAGTTCGTGCGGGCCGAGGTCAGTGACGAGTCGCAGGTCGCCCAGTTGGTGGACGCGTGTGTCGCCCGCTTCGGGCGCGTGGATGTGGCCGTCAACAGCGCCGGCCTGGAGGGCCAGGGCGGCTCGATCATGGACCAGACCGTGGACACCTACACCAGCACCTTCAACGCCAACGCGCTCGGCGCTTTTCTATGCCTCAAGCATGAGATGCGCGTGATGTCGAAGCAGAAGTCTGGCGCCATCGTCAACCTGTCGTCGACCATGGGTAGCCGCGGCAATGCGCGTGCGCCCATGTACGTGGCGAGCAAGCACGCCATCGAAGGTTTCACGAAGGCGGTGGCGCTGGAAGGCTGCCAGTACAACGTGCGCGTCAATGCCGTGGCGCCCGGCCCCATCGCCACCGAGATGCTGGATCGCATTGCCGGTGGCGCGCAGAACGTTCCCGCCGTGGCCGCCACCATTCCCGCCGGCCGCGTGGGCGAGCCGCAAGAGGTGGCCGACGCCATCCTGTTCCTGGCCTCCGCGCAGGCAACTTACATCACGGGCCAGATTCTGGCCGTCAATGGCGGCAAGACCGCCATGTGAGGGCGCCATGCAAATTCCCGAAGACATCACTTTCCTGATGGTTCCCGGCTTGCGCGAGCACGTGCCGGAGCATTGGCAAACCCATCTGCAAGCAGAGCTTCCGCGCGCGATATGCGTGGAGCCCCTGAAAGAAAACAAGCTCAGTTGCGCCGCGCGCGTCGAGGCGCTGAACGACACGCTGGCAGCCATCGAAGGCCCGGTGATCATCGTCGCGCACAGCGCGGGGGTCATGATCACGGTGCATTGGGCGCAGCGCTACCAGCGTCCGATCCACGGTGCCTTGCTCGCGGCGCCGGCCGATGTGGAGGAGCCCATGCCGGCGGGCTACCCCACGCTGGAGCAACTCAGCAGCCACGGATGGGCGCCCATTCCCATTGCCCCGCTGCCGTTCCCGTCCATCCTGGCCGCCAGCCGCAACGACCCGCTCGCGCGATTCGAAAAGGCGCGGCAGATGGCTGTGGCGTGGGGCTCGCGCCTGGTCGATCTGGGCGAGGTGGGGCACCTCAATCCGGCGGGCGGCTTCGGGCCGTGGCCAGGCGCCAAGCCGTTGCTGCAACAACTGATCTGACGGCTGCCATGACTGGAGATAGCGCCGCAGCGCCGCGATTGCATATCGCCTTTCATCTGGACGTCGTCTGCCCTTGGTGCTGGATCGGCGCGCGCAACCTGCGCACAGCGATCCTGGATCTGCACAAACTCCTTCCCACGGTGGCGATACGGCTGGCGTGGCACGCCGAGCCGCTGCTGCCCCAGATTCCCGATCAAGGCGTTGACTTTCAGGCGTTCTATCTGGCGCGCCTGGGCAGTGCCGAGGCGGTGGCCGCCCGGCGCGCGCAGGTCAACGCAATCGCCAGGACCGTGGGCTTGCAGATCGACTTCGACGCCATCACTACCTTCCCGAACTCGCGCGGAGCGTGCGAGTTGATCAACAGCGCGCAGGCGCGGCTGACGACGGATCAGATGTTCGGACTGGTGGAGTCGCTCTACGTCGCCTTCTTCGTGCAGAACCTCAACATCGGCCGGCCCGATGTCTTGCGCCAACTGGCGCAGGCAGCAGGTGGCCCCACAGACCTCGCACCGTGGTCGGCACCGCTGCATCCGGCCCACGCGCCGGTCAACGGGGTGCCGCAATTCGTCTTCAACAGCCAGCAGGCATTGACCGGCGCGGTGCCGGCGACTGACCTGCTTCAGGCGATGGCGCGCGCGGTGGCGGCCACGCCACGAGGGGTGGCAAACGGAAGCTGACCGCTTCGCATCACCGGCGTTTGCTCCGCGGTGCTACCAATAAATCAAGAGGCAAAAATGATCACGGCCGACTCGCCCGCAGATACCACGACGCGCTTTGACAGCCAGGTGAGCCGGCCACGCGCCTGGTTCGCGTTCGCCATGATCTTTCTGCTGATGATGTCCGACTACGTGGACCGGCAGATCATCGTGTCGCTGTTCCCGCACTTGAAGCAGGAGTGGGGGCTGTCCGACAAGCAGCTCGGCGCCCTGGTGTCCGTCATCTCGGTGGTGGTGGCCGTGGGCAGCATTCCGGTCGCGCTGCTGGCCGACCGCTTCGGCCGCGTCAAGAGCATCTTCGTCATGGCCACGGTCTGGAGCCTGGCCACCATTTCGTGCATGTTCGCCCGCAGCTACGGGCAACTGTTCGCCGCGCGTGCCGTGGTGGGCCTGGGCGAAACGGGCTATGGCTCGGTGGGCGCGGCGCTCATCAACGCGCTGTTTCCCAAGCGTCTGCACGCCACGCTGCTGGGGGCCTTCTTTGCCGCCAGCTCGGTCGGGGCCGTGCTGGGCGTGGTGCTGGGCGGCATCATTGCCGAGCACTGGGGCTGGCGTGCGGCGTTTGGCGCCGTCGGCTTTCCCGGGCTGGTGATGGCGCTGCTGTTCCTGCTGGTGCCGGACTACAAGAACGTCATCGTGAAAATGAAGCCGGCCCTCAAGAGCGCCGACACCAAGGCCTATGTGTTCCGCATGCTTAGCACCTTGAGCCGTGGCAAGACCATGCTGCTGGTGTGCATCGCGGGGTCGTTTCAGCTCATCGTGGTGTCCACCATGTGGTCGTGGGTGCCGAGCTACCTGAATCGCTACCACGGCATGTCGGTGGCCACGGCCGCCAAATACGCCGGCGTGCTGGTGCTGTGCGGTGCCTTGGGTGCCGTGCTCTGGGGCGGCGTGGCCGATCGACTGGCGCGCCGACGCGGCGCCAACAAGCTGCTGCTGCTGGTCGGCACCACCACCGCCACGGCGTCCTTGTTCATTTTTGCCTTTGCCGTATCGCTGCCGCCTGCCGTGCAGTTTCCGCTGATTCTGCTGGGCGGCTTCATGATGACCTGTACCGTGGGCGTGTCGGTCAGTGCGGTGCTGGACGTTACGCACCCCGGACTGCGTTCGACAGGTGGGGCGGTGCACGCCTTTGCCATCAACCTGTTCGGCCTGGCGGTAGGCCCTTTCATCACCGGCATCATGTCGGATGTGTGGAGCCTGCAGACCGCGATGGCGTTGATTCCGGCGGCCGGTTTCTTGTCGGCATTTTTCTACTGGCGCGCTTCTCGCACGTATGAGGCCGACGCGGCTGCCGTCGCGGCCGACTTTGAGGCGGTCAACGGCTGACCGGTCCTGAAGTGCGCGGGGCGGAATGACTCAAGCGGCTTCTTCGCACACCGTCGGCGGCGTCCGCGGTCCCGACACGCTGATCCGCAGCGCCAGCCTGGCAGGCTACATCGACCTGATGGTCGAACTGGGCCACGACCCGCACGCGCTGTTGCGCGAAGTGGGTCTGTCGGCGCGCTGGCTCGAAGACCCTGAGACGCTCATCTCCGTGCAAGCCGTGCGCGAGGTGCTGGAAGTGTCCTCCCGCACGACTGGCGTGCAAGACCTTGGGTTGCGGCTGGTGGCAAGGCGCAGCTTTTCCAACCTCGGGCCGATCAGCCTGGTGCTGAACGAAGAGCCCACGCCGCGCCAGGCGCTCGAAACGCTGTGCCGCTACCTGAAGCTGCTGAGCCCCGCCTTGGTCATCCGTGTCGAGGAGGCGGGTGCGAACGCCATCATTCGGCAGGACTTGCTGCCCATCGCCGGGCTGTCGGCTCGCCAGTCGATCGAGATGGCCGTCGGCGTCATGTTTCGCCTGCTGCGCGAGTTGATCGGGCCGGGGTGGCAGGCGCGGCAAGTGAGCTTTATGCACCGCGCGCCAGTCGATGCGGCAAGCCACCGCGCATTCTTCGGCCGCGCGCCGCTGTTCAACCAGGAGTTCAATGGCCTGGTCTGTGCACTGGCCGATCTGCACAGGGTGCGAACGCCCGGCAACCCCGGCGTGGCCCGCTTCGCGCGTGACCATTTCGAGGCCGCCCTGCGCCGGCGCGGCGCAAGCGTGCGGGCGTCATGCAAGGAGCTAATCGTGGCGTTGCTGTCCGGCGGCCGCTGCACCGCCGAGCAAGTCGCGGGGCACATGCGGATGGACAGGCGCACGCTGCACCGCCATCTGAGTGTGGAGGGGCAGTCGTTCTCGGTCTTGCTGGATGAAGTCCGCAGGGAACTCGCCTTGCACCACTTGCGGGAAAGCGATTTGCCGCTGGGCGAAGTGGCCGCGCTGCTGGGCTTTTCCAGCCTCAGCAGCTTCAGCCACTGGTTCCGCGCGCATTTCGGCAACAGCGTCTCAGGTTGGCGCAGGCACCAGGGTGAATCCAGCGCAGGCTCCGCACCGGTTCGCCCACGCAAGCACAACCGACCGGACCCAGGCATGGTGGCTGCCGAAGCGCCCGGCCAGAGCTGAGTTCCGCACGGCCGGATCAGGCGGCCTTGCGCAGGAAGCCCTGGCTGGCCCCCGGGCGGTTGGGCGCGAAGCCGTTGGCGGCCAGGCTTTCTTCGACGGTGTCGTAGAACACGCCGATCTTGCAGATCTCGCGCGCCTGCTGCGCTGTGGCAATGGGCCGACCAAACTCGCGCGAGATGCGCACCAGTTGCTCAATCTGCGACACCGTGCTGGCCTTGGCGCTGCGGTCCTGGTTCCACAGGCAGTCCTCGGTACCGCAGCGTACGTGCAGGCCCATGGCGATGCCGAACATGTTCACCGGCAGCACGTTACGCACATTGCTTTCTACCGTGAGCACGGCGCCGTCGGGCACGGCGCGCACGAAGTTGGCCAGGCTGTAAATGCTGGGCGTGTCCATGCCGCCGGCGATGGCGACCCAATTCATCACCAGCGGCCCCTTGTAGAAGCCGCGCCGCATCAGCCGCTCGACCGATTCAAAGCTGTTGATGTTGTAGCACTGGAAGGCGCTCTGGATGCCGGCCGCCGTCAGGCGCCGCACGTGCTCCTCCACCCAGCCGGGCTGGGCGGGCACCGTCATTTCCTTGTAGGCGTTGAAGATGGCCGGGTTGGCGCGTGAGGTGCCGCGAAAATCCGCGTCCTCGGCCTGGTCGGTCACGTTCATCTGCGAGGTGTTCACTGTCACCGTGACCTGGTCGGGCACGGGCGCCAGCTCGGCCAGCATGTGGCGCGTGTCGTCGCTCAGCCATTTGGCCGCCTGGCCCTCGTTCTCGGGCGCGAAGCTGATCGAGCCGCCGACCTGGATGATCATCTCGGGCACCGCCTTGCGCACGCCGGCGATCAGTTCGTTGAACATGGACAGGCGCTTGCTGCCCTTGCCGTCCAGTTCGCGCACGTGCAGGTGCAGCACGGTGGCGCCGGCGTTGTAGCAGTCCACGGCTTTTTGGATTTGCTCCTCCATCGTGACCGGAATGTCCTCGGGAAAGTCCGAGGGCAGCCAGCCGGGGGCATAGGGCGCGGCCGTGATGATCAGCGGCGGCTGGTTTTCGGGGAACAGGTGACCGTCGAGGAAGTTCATGGTGGACTCCGAGGGGGTAAAAACGAGTGAAATCGGCTTTCAGCGCTCATGGGGAAAGCGCAGTCAGCTATTAATTAAATAGCAACAACAAATGGCCGCGGAGCAGGCCGCACCAGAACGCCGTGGAGCGGGCTTGGCCCGGCCGCTGGCGTTGTCCCCCTGGGGGGAAGACGCCGCAGGCGGCTCAGGGGGGATCAATACGGCCTGTCACCCACGATGCCCGCGCGCTCCATCTTGCGCGGCGCCGGGTAGTAGTCGTTGCAGGCGTAATGCTGCGTGCTGCGGTTGTCCCACACGGCCACGTCGCCCGGCTGCCAGGACCAGCGCACCTGGTATTCGGGGATGCTGGCGCGGCTCGTCAGGTAGTTGAGCAGCAGCGAGGCGCCGGGCGATTTGTCGATGCCGTGGCGCACGTTGTCGGGCGTGCTCCAGTTGACGAAATGCGTGGTGAAGCCCGCGCCCACGAACAGCAGCTTCTCGCCCGTCTCGGGGTGCGTGCGCACCACGGGGTGCTCCACCGGCGGATGGTCCTGCGCCAGCTGGGCGCGCGCCTCGGGCGTCATCACGGCGCCAAAGGTGTGCTCGATGCTGGCCTTGGCGCGCAGGTTGCCGATGGTGTGCTTGATGTGCTCGGGCAACTCGTCGTAAGCCTTGACCATGTTGACCCAGATGGTGTCACCACCGACCTCAGGGCATTCGATGCAGCGCAGTACCGCGCCCATGGCCGGGTTGGGCCGCCACAGGCCGTCGCAGTGGTAGGTGTTCTCGTAGCTGTGCGGGTTGTCGCTGCGGTAGATGCGCACCAGACCGGGGTGGTCGGGGTCGCTGCCGGCCACGGGGTGCGTTTCAAGCGGGCCAAAGCGTTCGGCAAAGGCCACGTGCTCGGCGCGCGTGATGTCCTGGCCGCGAAAGAACAGCACGCGGTGCTTGAGCAACGCGGCCTTGACGTCGGCGAACAGCGCGCCGTCGCGCGCCGCGTCGCCCAGGTGGATGTCGGATACCACGGCGCCAATGGCAGGAGTGAGGGGTTTGATCTTCATGCGGCGCCTCCAATGCAAGGGTGGGCAAACATCAGTTCAGCCGAATGCCGTACTTCTCGACGATGGCGGCGCTGCGCTCGGACATTTGCCGCGTCTCGCGCGACAGCACCGAGGTGTCCACGATGATCTCGGGCTCCAACCCCACGTCCGAGAGCTTTTGCCGCACGGCGGGCGCCTGCGCCGCCTTGGCCACCGCGGCCTGGATGCGCGCCAGCACCGGTGCGGGCAGCTTGGCCGATCCGATCAGGCCCACCCAGCCGAGGAAATTCAGTTCGGGGTAGCCCACTTCCGTCGTGGTCGGCACGTCCGGCAGGTGCTGCGAGCGCTGGCGGCCGGAAAAGGCGTAGGCGCGCAGCTTGCCGCTCTTGATGAGCGGCACCGAGGTCAGCATGCCGTCGAACATGATGTCCACCTGCCCGCCCAGCAGCGCCTGAAGAGCCGGCGGCGATCCGGCAAAACCCACGTGCTGCATGTCGAGCCCCGCCTTGTCGCTGAGGATCAGTCCGGCGTAGTGCGACACGGTGCCGGGGCTGTAGCTGGCGAAATTGCCTTTGCCCTTGCGCGTCTTCAGGTGCGCCACCAGGCCCTGAAAATCCCGCGCCGGGTTGTTGGCCGGCGCCACCAGCACCACGCCCGAGCGGGCCAGCGAGGCCACGGGGATGACGTCCTTGAGCGGATCGAACGGCACCTTGATGACGTGCGGGATCTCGGCCAGCACGTTGCTGGCGGCCATCACCAGGGTGTCGCCATTCGGCGGCGCCTGCAGCATGGCCTGGATGCCGATGGAGCCGCCCGCGCCGGGCTTGTTCTCGACCACCACCGGCTGCCCGATGTCGGCCGACAGCTGCTGGCCGAGGATGCGGCCGACGATGTCCATCGTGCCGCCTGCGGGCGCCGGCACGATGAGTTTGACCGGCCGCTCACCCCAAGCCCAGGCGCTGCACGCCAGCGCCCATCCCATCACCGCCGTGGCGGCGCGTACTGACCATTTCATTGAGATGTCTCCTGTGATGTTCTGGATGCGCGTGCATCCACGGATCAGTATCAGCAGGGACGCGGGATCGCACTTGCTTTATTGGGGCGTCCGCTTGCTGAATTGGGGCATGGCACCCGGTCTGCGAAGCGCGTGCTGTGCCGTGGATCGATGCCCAGATCGCACGGGTCTGTGTGTTAGAACCTGACCTTGTCCGCGCCCTTCAGCTGCAGGATCTCGCGCGCCTCGGCCGGCGTGGCGATCTCCAGGCCCAGGCCTTCGATGATCTGGCGCACCCGCGTCACCTGCGCCGCATTGCTCTCGGCCAGCTTGCCGCGCCCCAGCCACAGGCTGTCTTCCAGGCCCACGCGCACGTGGCCGCCCATGCTGGCGGTCATGGCGGCCAGGCTCAACTGGTGCCGGCCAGCGCCGAAGGCCGACCAGCGATAGTCCTTGCCAAAAAGGCGATCGGCCGTGCGCTTCATGTGCGCCACATCGTCGGGGTGGGTGCCGATGCCGCCCAGGATGCCGAACACGGTCTGTACGAAGAACGGCGGCTTGACCAACCCGCGGTCAACGAAGTGCGCCAGGTTGTACAGGCCCGAGGTGTCGTAGCACTCGAACTCGAAGCGCGTGTCGGTGCTGGCGCACTGGGCCATCGCGTACTCGATCTCCTTGAACGAGTTGCGGAACACCAGGTCGCGGCTTCCTTCCAGCGCCTCGCGCTCCCAGGCGTGCTTGAACTCCTTGAAGCGCTCCAGCATGGGAAACAGCGCGAAGTTCATCGAGCCGACGTTGAGCGAGGCCACCTCCGGCGCAAAGTGCGCCACCGGCTTGATGCGCACCTCGATCGGCATGTAGGGCGAGCCGCCGCTGGTCAGGTTCAGCACCGCGTCGGTGCGGGCCTTGATCTGCGGCAGAAAGCGTCCGAAGGCTTCCGGCGTCTGGTCAGGCCTGCCGTCCACGGGGTCGCGCGCGTGCAGGTGGATGATGGCGGCGCCCGCTTCGGCCGCGCCCACCGAGGCCTCGATGATTTCTTCCGGCGTCACCGGCAGGTAGGGCGACATCGACGGCGTGTGGATGGCGCCCGTCACCGCG
>Ga0209604_1002378_pt1 | contig 13812 bp, 18 predicted proteins | sample AD_UKC097_MetaG_FD_184405 | JGI IMG/M metagenome (GOLD analysis project Ga0209604, IMG submission 184405) | Active sludge microbial communities of municipal wastewater-treating anaerobic digesters from USA - AD_UKC097_MetaG (SPAdes) (version 2) | ecosystem: Engineered > Bioreactor > Anaerobic >... | reverse complement strand
GGTATTCAAGGAGAACCTGGACCAGCAGGACCTCAGGGAATCCAAGGAGAGCCTGGACCAGCCGGAGCTGACGGAGCCGTAGGCCCAGCCGGACCTCAGGGTTCTCAGGGAATCCAAGGAGAGCCTGGACCAGCAGGAGCTGACGGAGGTTTTGTTTCTCGGACGACAGCTGAGGTAACAACTGCTTCTTTAGCCAACAATGCAACCGAAGATACTACTGTCACTCTAAAACCAGGATATCGTTTACTAAAAGTTGAAACTGATATTTCAGCACGAGTCCGAGTTTATGATTCCACAGCAAGTAGAACTGCTGATGCAGCTAGAGCTATTGGTACTGATCCTTCTGGTGTTCATGGTGTTGTTCTTGATTTAGTAACAACTCCTTCTGTTTTAGCATGGTGGCTATCACCAGTTGTGGATGGTTATACGGCGAATGCCGGCGACACGGTTCCACTAGCAATTACAAATTTAAGTGGATCTACGGATACAGTGACAGTGATCTTTACGTGGGTTAGGAGTGAATAATGGGTAAAGTTTCTGTAAGTGCGCCAGCTGGTTACGCTTCAAATGATATTTCATATCGAAATTGGGGTTTGGCTATTTCTACATTGATGGATGATGCTGGACTTACAAAAACTGCTGACACAGGACAAATTGATTGGTCGACCGTTTTAAAACCAACAACAACAAATACTCTTGTCGGGTATGAAATTCGAAAATTAGTTAACAGCACACTTGGTGATATCTATTTTCGTATTGAATACCGATCTGGTAACCATTCAAGTGGTAATAATTCTTTCCTTCGTATTTCTTGTGGATCACAAACAAATGGATCTGGTAATATATCTGGAGGGATGCTAGGAAATCCAGGATTCGATACAATTGTTCAGGGTAGTTCTGCAAGAAGTAGTACTACTCATTTTACTTCTTATTGTTTTGTTGATGAAGGTACTTTTGTTTTAGCTCTAAATCCAGGTAATAATTCAAGTACGAATTATTATAATGATTTATTTATTTTTGCTCGTACTTCAGACTCAGATGGGACTTATAATAATAATGGGGCTTTAATTCTATATAATGGAACAGCTTCAGCTCAAACATATTTTAGATATTGGAGTATAGAATTAAATACTTTGGCTGCATATACTACAGGATTGGCTAATCCTGTGTGTTCTGTCTATCCATATTCCGCAATTCAAGCAAGTATTGAATATGAGACAAATGGTGTTGTGTCTGTTATGGAACATTTGACCCCATCTAGTAATTGGCATAAAAATGTAGTGGCTGTTAATGCTGCAGACGCGCCTGGTGGTGCTGAGCTTTCAGCCGTAGTTCTTGGTGAAGAGCATACTTATTTATCATTAGGTGTAAACCACATTGGTATTTTTGGAGGATCAAATGGTAATAACTCAAACATTAAAGGTTCTCTCGCAATTCTTTGGGATTAACTCATGACAAAATTAATGATGTCAATTGCACAAGATGGTATGACTAGTCCTGCTAGTTGGGTTTTGATTGGTAAAAGTTTTTCAGATCTTTTAACGGCTATTGGTTTACCAAAAACTGCTGACACAGGACAAATTGATTGGTCTACTGTTAGTAGGCCAGCTTCTCAAACAACTGTCGTCGGTTATGAAATTAGAGAAATTCCAACCACTGTTGGTACTCTTCGAATGAAAATTGAATATGGTTCTGGAAGTAGTACTCAACAAAACTATGCATGGACTGTAACCTTTGGAACTGGTAGTAATGGCTCTGGAACTATAACGGGTGCTTTTAATACTGCCCAGTTTGGTAGTCCAAATGTATACTCATGGGGAAATCCTGCATCTCCATGTTATGGTTCTTCGTGGGATGGTGGGTTTGCGATTTGTATGTGGCCATCGGGAACTGAATATTATCGTTATTTCTTATTTTTCGATCAAAGCTGTAACGATAATGGTGATTTAACTGATGATGGATATTTATGGGGTTTTGCAAATAACAGTAAACTTTATACTTATGGGTATTCAAAAATGTTGAGTTCATTTGGTCAGTTTACAACATTTCCCGCAAGAATTCCTTATCATTATAAAGATGTTGTTCCTTCGGCAGCTTATAATAATAAGAGAAGATATTCTGTTTTACGGCAACAAACACCAAAACCGGTTTGGCATAAAAATCTTCTTCTTGGCTGGGCTTCTGATAGTCCTTTAGGAGCAACTTTTACTGCTAATGTGCTAGGTGAAGATATTACATATTTATCATTAGGTGCATTCTTCCCAGGATTAAATGGAAATGTAGTTTCAGCATCAACCGATTATACTGCATCTCTTTGTATGCGTTGGGAGTAAATAATGGCTGTTTCAACGTGGCTAGATGCTTTTCAACCAAAAGCGGCTATCGAATCAACAATTCATAGTTTTGTTTCTATTCCAGTTGTTCATATTTACGAGAGTGTAGTAGAAACAGGTAGTCTACCACCAACAGAAGGTCAACTTTGGCCTCGAGGTAATTCTTAAATACAATTAAAAAGGAGTCGCTATGTTGAACGATCCAATCATTGCTATTATTCGAACGCTTGTCCCTTCGGCAGTTGGAGCTGCTATTGCATGGGGCGCAGCTAAAGGTATTGGCATTGACGAAGAAACTTCGGCCACTTTAACTACAGCTCTTGTTGCGATCTGTACTGCATTATATTATGCTGCTGTTACGTGGTTAGAACGAAAGATTGATCCAGCGTTTGGGTGGCTCCTTGGTGTTCCGAAAGCACCATCTTACAAAGGAGATGATTCGAATGTCATTGGGGGCTCACATGACTCGAGCTGAAATTCCAACTATTAATATTTTTAATCGACCATTTAAACCTTTAGCAGTAGGTCTTATTTTAGCTACTGGAACGGTGGGAATTAATGCACTCCTTCAGCTGTTAGAAGGTAAAACTTTAGTTACTACGCCAGCATCAATTCCACCAATGCTTGGCTTAATTGCATTAATTTCTGTCGGATCTATGGTGTATGCTTGGATTATTAGAAGTCAGAAATTGTATGAGGTAGGATTAGTCTTCGCTGTAGGTGCTTGGGCCTTTCGAGGAATTGGTCTTTTAATTGACGGAGGAGGGCTTGGCTTTATGTTTCCTGTTGCAATGATGACAATGGCTGCTGGTGCTTTCCTTTTGGAGAGGGCTGATACTCGTGATGGGATGGGGTGATATTTTTTTTAATACCAATGCTGTATTAGATCCTGCTTGGAGTACTGCTATTGGATCTTTGGCTGCAGCAATAAGTATGGCTATTATCACTATTGTTTCTTATTATTTTCCTAAAGATCATACTAAATTTGATGAGTATGAAATTGGTGAGAAAAAGAGGAAAAGGAAAAAGAGACAATTAGAAGAAGTAGATGAAGAAAATGGAGGATAATGTGAGTACTAATATTAGTGAATTCTTTGAAGAGTATGAAGGCATTCCTGCTATTCTAGAAACTGATTATGCTCCAATTGTTGAGACAGCTGAAGAGTATAATTATGTCGAGCCATCGACTGATGTTCCTCCTCCTGATGATTCTGACGAACAAAATCCAGGATTTGTAAATGGAGCACACACATGAAAACTGGACGACAAGCAGCAAAAGCATTTAAAGAAAAAAGAACCAATAAAGTTAATAAATGTCTCTGGGAATGCCAGGAAATTTATCCAACCAATCATTGGTACCCCGATGCTTTTGGCCAATGGTTAAATGCCAAAAAGCGCCATTCCGGTAAAGACATTCCTGTTGGGGCGCCTGTCTATTACAAAGGAGGAGCGCATGGTCACATCGTTCTTTACGTTGGTAATGGAATGGTTCGCTCTACCGATGCTGGTGGCCCAGGAGTTATGGCGACTGTTCCTTTGGGATGGTTTGAGCGAGCTTGGGGCTATAGGTATCTCGGTTGGAGCGAAGATCTTGGCGGCTTAAACATTGAGTTTGAGAACCATCTTGAGGTCTTGGTTCGGAAGTTAAAGCCTGGTGTGGATGATTCTGAATCGGTTAAACAGCTTAGGTATCGTCTAATTCGACGTGGCTTCCTTAAGGTGTCAAAACCTTTAAGTCTTAACCGACCTGGCAACAAATACACAAAGTCTGTTGAAGAAGCCGTTAAGAAGTGGCAGAAGAAAAAGGGTTACAAAGAAACTGGTGTGTTCAACAACAAGCAAGCCAAAGAATTCTTTGAGCCTAATCCTCGAGTCAAAGTCATTCCGGAATAGAGGTCAAAATGGAAGAAAATATTGAAAATCTGGATCAGACTTCTCTCGGTGAAGAATTTTTAGAACACTTTGGCGTTAAAGGTATGCGTTGGGGTGTTAGGCGTGACTCTACTACTCCATCGACAAAATCTCCAGAAAAACCTAAAACACCAACACCTGTTGTTGTATCTCAACAAAAAGGAACATCAAAATTAAAAACTTCTGGCGGAACTCGACAACCAGCTTCTGAGGAGGCTGTTAGAGCTGCTGCGCTTTCTCAAAAATTAAGAAAAAGTGGAGTCAATTCTTTAACTAATCGAGAAATGCAAGATTTAGTGACTCGATTAAACTTAGAACAACAAATGGCTCGACTTACACCTCCTGATACAAAAACTCGATTAAAAAAGAACGCGACCCAGATTTTAACTAGGGCTGGAACGCAAGCTCTTCAACAAGCAGCAAACCAGGGTGCTCAATTTCTAATGAAACAAGCTATTGAGAATTTAAAGACCAAATAATAACATAATAGAAAGAAGGCATAAATGACTCTTTCTAATAAAGCTGTGCCTATCTATTATGGCGAGTTTAGAGATGCTGTTCTTCGTGGTGAAATTCCTGTAAATCGTGAAATCTCTATGGAGATGAATCGGATTGATGCCTTGATTGAAAACCCTAAGTTTTATTACGACGACCAAGCAGTTAATGGCTTTATTCGTTATTGCGAGAATGAACTAACATTAACAGATGGTGGTGATTTATCATTATTGCCGTCTTTCAAACTTTGGGCTGAACAGATTTTTGGTTGGTATTACTTTGTTGAAAGAAGTGTTTATCAGCCATCTGAAGGTGATCGTGGTGGTCACTATGTCACTAAAGTTATCAAGAAACGTTTAACTACTAAGCAGTATTTAATTGTAGCTCGTGGTGCAGCTAAGTCAATGTACGCTTCGTGTATTCAAAGCTATTACATTAATGTGGATACTACAACAACCCATCAGATTACTACTGCGCCAACTATGAAACAGGCAGATGAGGTAGTTTCCCCTATTCGTACATCTATCGTTCGAGCTAGAGGACCTCTGTTTAAATTCTTAACAGAAGGTTCTTTACAGAATACAACTGGTAATCGTATGAATAGGGTGAAACTAGCCTCAACTAAAAAGGGTATTGAGAACTTTCTTACCGGATCTTTGCTTGAAGTTCGACCTATGTCTATTAACAAACTTCAAGGATTACGACCGAAAGTTTCGACGGTAGATGAGTGGTTGTCTGGAGACATTAGAGAAGACATTGTTGGTGCTGTTGAGCAAGGTGCATCTAAGTTGGAAGACTATTTGATTGTTGCTATCAGTTCAGAAGGAACTGTTCGAAATGGTAGCGGTGATACAATCAAAATGGAACTAGCTAGTATTCTTAAAGGAGAATACTATGCTCCGCATGTTTCGATTTGGCATTACAAACTTGACGATGTAACCGAAGTTGCACAACCTGAAATGTGGCCTAAAGCAAACCCCAACATTGGGCTTACTGTTTCTTACGAAACATATCAACTAGATGTTGAGAGAGCTGAAAAAGCACCTGCTTCTAGAAACGACATTCTTGCTAAACGCTTTGGGATTCCAATGGAAGGTTATACATACTTCTTTACTTATGAAGAAACTCTACCGCATCGCCCAACCGAGTTTTGGGAAATGCCTTGTTCTCTTGGCGCTGACTTATCACAAGGTGATGACTTCTGTGCATTTACTTTCCTATTTCCATTATCAAATGGTTCTTTTGGTGTAAAGACACGAAGTTATATTTCATCATTAACTCTTATGAAACTTCCTGCGGCAATGCGTTTAAAGTATGAACAATTTATTAAAGAAGGAAGTCTTCATGTTTTAGAAGGAACCGTTCTTGACATGATGGAGGTTTATGATGACCTTGACCGATTTATTGAAGATTCTTCTTATGATGTTCGCACCCTTGGGTTCGATCCTTATAATGCTAAAGAGTTTATTACTCGTTGGGAACAGGATAATGGTCCATATGGAATCGAAAAGGTAATTCAGGGAGCTAGAACTGAGTCTGTTCCACTCGGTGAGTTAAAAATCTTTAGCGAAGAACGAATGCTTATATTTGATCAAGAGTTGATGTCTTTTGCTATGGGTAATGCTATCACACTTGAAGATACTAATGGTAACCGAAAGCTTCTTAAGAAGCGGCAAGATGAAAAGATTGATAATGTTGCAGCATTAATGGATGCTTATGTTGCATATAAAGCGAATAAGGAGGCTTTTGAATGACTCAACCAACACGTGAAGAAGCTTTAGCTCATTTTGGTGTTAAGGGAATGCGCTGGGGTGTTCGAAATCAGACTTTACCGTCAACTACTTCAACGAATACTTCTACGAAAAAACCGATCTCAAAATCACATACATCATTTAAACCAACAAAAAAACAATTAGTTATTGCTGCTGCTGGAGCAACTTTTGTTGGATCGCTTTTCTTAACTAATAAAGCTTATAATATTCATGATCGGAACCAGTATGCAAGAGCTATGCAATTATATTGGTTTGAGCGTGGGGTTTTAGATTAATATTTTTATATAAAGCAAATAAGGAGGCTTTTGAATGACTCAACCTACACGTGAAGAAGCTTTAGCTCATTTTGGTGTTAAGGGAATGCGCTGGGGTGTTCGAAATGAAAAACCATCTTCTAGAGAATTATCTGGTTTAGGTCCAAGTAAGATTACTAGGACTATGGCTAATGGCGACACCCTAACACTTCAAAGAAATCCTCCAAATCTTATTCATAAATCATTAGCTCGGGTAAGTAAAAAATATGTTGAATCATATAATAATGGGTCTTTCTTTACAATTAAAGATAAAGATGGAAAAAAGATTGGTGACGCAACGCTTAACAAACGAAGTAAAGATGAACTTTATTTGAATTGGATTGAAATTAAAAAGTCGGCTCGAGGACAAGGTTATGCCTCAGAAATTATGAAAACGGCCGCCGAGTATGGTCAAAAACAAGGCTTTAAAAAGATGACTTTGGAAGTTCCTGGTATAGCGCCGGACGCAAGACATATTTACGAAAAGCTTGGGTTCAAAGTAACCGCAGAAGCTAAGACTACGCATGATATTTGGGGTGGTCTAACTACCATGGAATATAACTTTGATGATAGGGAGACTTCTCGATGACTGAGATAACACGTGAGGAAGCCCTAGCTCATTTCGGCGTTAAAGGAATGCGTTGGGGTGTTCGAAACGAAAAAACAACTACTTCATCTATTTCTAAAAAAGAGACTATCAAAAAAAAGCCTTGGCGTCCTACAGATAAACAAAAGAAAATAGCCGCGGTTGGAGCTATATTTGTTGCTTCTATCGCTTGGGCTACGTATAAAGACAAGAAGGAATACGGTAATTTCGTATGGGAAGAAATATTAGATGAGCGTAGATACCAGAGAGCTAAAAGAGCAAACCAAGTTTTAGTAGATAAAAATAGCCCAATTCGCGATCTTTATTTACGATAAACAAGGAGTCTTTCCGATGATTGATATTACACGTGAGGAAGCCCTAGCTCATTTCGGCATCAAAGGTATGCGTTGGGGTGTTGTTAACGAAGATCAGCCTATGTCAAAAGAACAAAAACGAGAAAATAAAGCTAAAAAATTTGACGCTAAAGCTGAGTTAATGAACACCAAAATCTCAGATCTTCAGAAAGAGATTGATAATCTACCAGGTGGCGTTAAAGCTTATTATAAAAAAGCTGCGTTACAAGCTCAAATTCATGATGCTAAAGAACGTCGAGATTATTTATTAAAAGACGCAAAAGCTGTTAGAAATAAAAAACTTACTTCGACTCAAAAGAAATTAATTGTTGGTGGAATTGCTGCAGCCGCGCTTGTTGGAACCGTATCTTATGGGGTTGGAAAACAATCAGGAGAAATTGATTCTTTACTTCTTCGCGGAGAAGCTTTTCTTAAAACTAAAAGTTTTGACAGCTTAAATAATCCTTTTAATATTACAAAAAATTCAGATTTACTGCAAGCTAATATGAGTCCATCTGCTATTCTAAATAAAATAGCTAAGCCTGTAAATCCTTTGTATGACACTGCGGGCGGTCATATGAATTGTCGAAGATGCACATTTACGCATGAACTTCGACGTCGTGGATATGATGTTCGAGCAACAACCTCAATGGTTGGATGGGGTCAAAGCGAGTCTGGTTTAATTAATGCTGTAACAAAAGGAACAAGAGATAAATTTGGATCTACGTCTTTATCTACTATGGTAGTTGGTGGTAGAGGTATTCGGGGTAAAATTGCTACAGACTCTCGAATTAACCCGGTAAAAACTACTTCAAGTATTAAAAAAGAAATTTCTAAATTTTCTGATCTTCTTCCTGGATTTTTAGGTCAACCAAACGGTGCTCGTGGTGAGATTGTTTTTGATTTTGAAGCCTTTGGTCATAGTATGGCCTATGAAATTTTTGATGGACAACCTGTAATTTTTGACAGTCAAAAAGGAGTCATGTATCGAGGTGTAGATGGTATAAAAGAATTGACCTCAAAGTGGGGTATTCCTTCTGGTGCTGAAATTACTCGTTTAGATGATGTTGATTTAGATTTGGCCTTTTTATCTAGATGGGCTACAAGGGTATAGGAGAACATAATACAATGTTAACTTTACAAGAAGCTCGTAATATTGTTCTCGCTAAACTGCCACCAGGTAGTAAAATTAAAGGTGAAACAGAAGAAGGAATTTTTTATTTATTTTTAGCTATAAACCCTGACCCGCTTGAGGGGAACCTTGATCCTTTTTATTCAGTAAATAAAAATACAGGAGAATTTATAGATTTTTCTCCATCAGATTATTCAAATTCGTTAGATATTTTAAATCGGTTAAAAGCTTAATGATCAGGAAGGAGGATTTATATGGCTGACTTTGGCGCTCGACTAAAACACGCATGGAATGCTTTCGCAAACCCTGAAGAACACACCAGCTGGGACTTAGGTACTAGTTATAGTGTTCGTCCTGATCGAATTCGTAGTTATGTTTCTAATGAGCGGTCTATTATTACCGCTATTTATAACCGAATTAGTGTTGATGCTGCTTCAATTGCTATTAGGCATGTTCGTCTTGATAACAATAATCGATTTCTTGAAGAGATTGATAGCGGTTTAAACTCATGTTTTTCGTTAGAAGCTAACATCGATCAAGCTGCACGTGCTTTTCGTCAAGATATTTTTATGACTGTTCTTGAAAAAGGAGTTGCTGCAGTTGTTCCAGTAGATACCACTTTTAATCCAACCGTTACTGGTAGCTATGATATTAAAACAATGCGAGTTGGCGAGATTATTCAATGGTATCCAAAACACGTTCGAGTTAATGTTTACAATGATCAAACTGGGCGTCGAGAAGATATTATTCTTGAAAAAAAGGTCGTTGCTATTATTGAAAATCCATTATATTCAGTAATGAATGAGCCTAACTCTACTTTACAAAGACTTCTTCGTAAACTTACTTTGTTAGACTCAGTGGATGAGCAGTCTAGTTCTGGCAAGCTTGATATGATTATTCAGCTTCCTTACGTTATTAAGTCTGAAGCTCGACGACAGCAAGCAGAACAACGACGGAAGGATATTGAGTTTCAGTTAAAGGGAAGTCAATACGGTATTGCCTATACCGATGGAACAGAAAAAATCACTCAGTTAAACCGTCCTGCTGAAAACAACTTAATGACACAAGTTGAATACCTTACGGGTTTATTATTTGGTCAATTAGGTCTTACTCCTGAGATTATGAATGGCACTGCTGACGAAAAGGCGATGCTGAATTATATTAATCGAACCATCGAACCAATTCTTACTTCGGTTGTTGAATCTACTAAACGTTCATTTCTTACAAAGACAGCATTATCTCAGAAACAATCTATTGAATTCTTCAGGGAACCGTTCCGTTTAGTGCCAATTAATAACATTGCCGAAATTGCGGATAAATTTACGCGTAACGAGATTCTTACTTCAAATGAAATTCGTCAGATTGTTGGATTCAAACCTGCTGGAGATCCTAAAGCGGATCAGTTAGTCAATAGCAATATGCCACAACCTAGCGATCAAGTGACACCAGAGGCTACTGATTCTTCGTTAATGGATGATGCTTTTGATGAAATGGATTCAGCTTTAGATCAGGTATTCAAAGATTTGGGTGTATCTGAAGAAGAGCCGACACAAGATTCTATGATGCAAGATGCTTTTGATGAAATGGATTCAGCTTTAGATAAAGTGTTTACTGATTTAGGTGTTGATGAAAATGGGTGAACATGAGTCTTTAAATGCGTTATTTCATGAAGGCAATAAGAGAAAATATGACCCCGTAAAAAGACATGAGTATTATGAACGTACTAAAAAGTTAAAGGGTCGTAAAAAAGGTCGTCAAAAAACACCTTCAATCAGAGACCTAAGGCGAAAAGCATTATTAAATCAAGCTATCAGTTCTATTCCTGCAAAAACAGTAGAACAGAAAAAAGTAAGTAATGATCTTTTAGCTAAAGCGTCGCAAACTAGTTTAGCTGAGGCCCAAGAACGACTTCGTCTTCAAAAAGAAGCAGCAAGTCGGAAACAAGCGGCAGAAGCATTAGAGGCAAAACGATTTGCTTTAGAAAATCGGAAATTAGATCTTGAGTCTTCAAAATTAGATTTAGATGCTCAAAAAACCGAACTCGATCTTAGAGAAAAACAATTAAAAGAGCTTAAACGGAAACGAGCTGCCGATCCAGTTTCTTTAGCTCAAGAAGAGCGTCAAATTACATTAGCTAGAAATAAACTTGCTATTCAATTAAAGAAATTTGATCTAGAATCCCAAAAGCTCGATGAAGATTTAAAGAAATTAGGACCAAAACCTTCTTCGTCACTTCCACCCTTCTTGGTTCATGAGTATGACCCTGTAAAAAGGCATGAGTATTACGAACGAACAAAAAAGTTAAAGGGCAGGGTTAAGGGTAGCGGAGTTCAAACATCTAATAAGTCCAGTGGAAGTGATGTTTCCGGCGGAAATAAAAATTCAAAGGCTAAAACCTCCGAGCAACAAAAAGCTGAAATCAAAGCACGAGTTACTGCTTATAAAGCTCGTCTTGAAAAATTAAAAGAAGTCCTTGCCTTACTCGTAGCAGAAGCTAAAAAACGTAGTGCTGATAACGCTGGAACTAAAGAATCTAGAGCTGAAAGAGATAAGAAAGATACCCCTTCAACAAAAGATAGTGGGACGTCTGGTAAATCAGGCTCTAGTACAGCAAAAGAAAAAGCGGCAGCTAAAGACTACTACGAGAAAAACAAAGAAAAGATTAGTCTTAAGAAACAAGAAGCCAATCTAAAAGACCAGATCAAAGAGGTCGAAGAAAAGATTGTTAAGATTAGAGCTGAGTTGAAAGATTCAATTAAAAAAGCTCGTAACAAACAGCGTAACTCTAAGTAAACGGAAAGGAGTCCGTCAAAATGGAAGCTGATTTCAGCGGTTATGCCACAAAAGCCGGTCTCAAGTGCTCCGATGGTCGAACTATCATGCCTGATGCTTTTAAAGACAATCATGGCATGAAGGTTCCTCTTGTTTGGCAGCATGGGCATAACGATCCAGGCAATGTCCTTGGACATGCCGTTCTTGAAAATCGCCCGGATGGCGTCTACGCCTATGGGTTTTTCAACGAAACCGAAGCAGGTCAAAGTGCTAAGACCTTAGTTCAGCACCAAGACATTACAATGCTTTCAATTTACGCTAACAAGCTTGTTGAGCGTGGAAAGCAGGTCCTGCATGGTGCAATTCGTGAAGTTAGTTTGGTTCTTTCGGGTGCAAACCCTGGAGCTTTAATTGATAATGTTCGTATTGCTCACTCTGATGGTGATGTGGAAACTCTTGAGGATGAAGCTGTGATTTACACAGGTTTAACTTTAGAGCACGAGAGCACACCGATTATTGAAGAAACTGCTGTCTCGCATGAAGACACCGCAGTTAAAGATGAAGACAAGACTGTTCAAGACGTCTATGAATCATTGACTGATGAGCAGAAAACTGCAGTTAACTACTTAATTGGAATGGCTCTCGAAGAGGGTGCCGCGCAACACTCTGATTTGGATGACGAATCTGAGGAAGATTCAGAGGAAGAGTCTGATGATTCTGACGATGAAGCTACTGATGATGACTCTGAAGATGACAACACTGATAAAGACAACCAGGAAGGTACTGAAATGACCCACAATGTGTTTGAGAAGGATGGGGATGCTTCGGCAAGCGCCCCGAGCCTTACTCATGACCAGCTGAAGACGATTTTTGAGGACGCCCAGCGCCATGGGTCGTTCAAGGAGGCCTTTCTTCAGCACGCGGTGACCTACGGCATCGAGAACATCGACATGCTGTTCCCGGATGCTCAGGCTCTGGCTAACTCGCCTGAGCTTGTCAGCCGCCGCATGGAGTGGGTGACCACGGTCATGAATGAGACCCGGCACTCCCCGTTCTCTCGAATCAAGTCGCTTTCTGCGGATATTACTCTTGACGATGCCCGTGCTAAGGGTTACGTGAAGGGTAGCATGAAGAAGGATGAGTTCTTTGCGCTTTCGCGTCGAGTGACGACTCCGACCACCATCTACAAGAAGCAGAAGCTTGACCGGGATGACATCATTGACGTCACGGATCTGGATGTGGTTGCGTGGTTGAAGGCTGAGATGCGCCTGATGCTTGACGAGGAAATCGCCCGTGCGATTCTCGTTGGCGACGGTCGTGAGGCTGACGATGACGACAAGATCAACGAGCTGAACATTCGTCCGATTGCTCGTGACGACAACTTCTATGCTCACCAGGTTGTGGTTGCTTCGAACGTGACTGGCGACGCCTTTGTTGAGGCTATCGTTCGCGCTCGCGTCAACTACAAGGGTACTGGAAACCCGACGATGTTCTGCTCGGAGGCGATTCTTACGGATCTCCTGCTCGTGAAGGACAAGCTGGGTCGCCGTATTTACGCGACTGAGGCTGAGCTTGCTTCGGCGCTTCGTGCCGACAAGATCGTGCCTGTTCCGATTCTCGATGGTGAGACGACGAACGGTGGCGAGCTGCTTGCTATTCTGGTTAACCTTGCTGACTACACGGTTGGTGCTGACAAGGGTGGTGTTCTGTCGATGTTTGATGACTTCGACATTGACTACAACCAGTACAAGTACCTGATTGAGTCTCGTCTGTCGGGTTGCTTGACCAAGCACAAGTCTGCTCTGGTTATTTCGCGTGCCGTTGGTACTCTTGTTGCTCCGGATGCTCCTACCTTCGTTGAGGGAACTGGTGTTGTTACCATCCCGTCGAAGACTGGTGTGTCTTACTTCATGGATGGTCTGCCTGTCTCCGCTGGAGCTCAGACTGCTATCGCTGCGGGTGAGTCGGTTGAGGTTACCGCCGAGGCAAATGAGGACTACTACTTCGCGGCTAACACCACGGCGTCTTGGACCTTCTCTCGCCCTTAGTAATTAGGACAATCTATGACAAGGTTCTTCGGAGTTGTAGGATACGGTGCAGCTGAAGAAGTTTCGCCGGGTGTATGGAACGATGTAATTATTGAGCGAGCATATTATGGTGATGTA
>Ga0209604_1002377_pt1 | contig 13813 bp, 17 predicted proteins | sample AD_UKC097_MetaG_FD_184405 | JGI IMG/M metagenome (GOLD analysis project Ga0209604, IMG submission 184405) | Active sludge microbial communities of municipal wastewater-treating anaerobic digesters from USA - AD_UKC097_MetaG (SPAdes) (version 2) | ecosystem: Engineered > Bioreactor > Anaerobic >... | reverse complement strand
TGGCTATACCGGGCGACGGCTGGGATAAGAACCCATGGCTGCTAGGTTGTCGAAATGGCGTCATTGACCTGCGAACCGGAAACCTTGAAACCGGGAATCCCGACAATCTTATAAAAACCATTGCACCCGTCGAATATTACGGCATTGACACACCAGCGCCGACGTTTGAGCGCTTTATGTCAGAAATTTTCAATGATGATGTTGAACTTGTGAATTTCCTGCAACGGTTGTTGGGATATGGGATCACCGGATTGACCACGTTTCATTGTTATCCGATTTTTTATGGCCCGCAAGGACGAAACGGCAAAGGAACCCTACTGGAAACGTTAAAGTTTATTCTGGGCGACTTGGCTTATAAAGCGCGAAGTGAGACATTGCTTGAATCACGGCATACGGCCGGACGCGGATCAGCGGACGCGGACACGCTGGCATTTAGGGGCAAGCGGATAATCTGGGCAAGTGAAACGTCGGAAAGCCGACGGCTGAACGCGTCAAGGATCAAGGAACTATGCGGCGGCGACACCTTGAACGCCCGCGCTGTATATGGCCGCGATCCCGTGGAATTTTCACCGACGCATTTATTGATATTACTGACCAACGAACGCCCGCAGGCAACGGCGAGCGATGCGGCATTATGGGAACGGATTTTATTGATACCCTTCAACATCCGTTTTGTGGACAATCCCAGCGGCACGAATGAACGCCCGGCGGATCATGATTTATTGGATAAGTTGAAGGCTGAAGCGCCCGGAATATTGGCATGGTTGGCCCGTGGTTGTTTAGCTTGGCAGAAAGAGGGGCTGAATCCGCCGGAAATAGTCAGGGCAGCGACGCGCGAATATCGAAAAGAGGAAGATTTAATAGAACGATTTTTAGATGATCGCTGCGTTAGGGGCGAGAATTACGAAACACAAGCTGGAACCCTATACAAAGTTTATCAGAACTGGGCGGACGAAATGGGGCTGAAACCAATGACAGGAATTAAATTTGGAACAGAAATCCAAAAACGTTTTGACAGTTACCAAAAGCGACACGTTTTTTATATGGGGATCGGTTTGATGAACGGACAGGACATGGATGAGTGATGCAGCTATGCAGCCATTGCAGACACAAATCAATAACTTTGTATTTCTAATTTTTTTAAATGCATACGCGAAAGTTTACGGAAAATGGCTGCAATGTCTGCAAATTGGATTTTATGTGCGCTTAAATGAAATTTAATAGCTGCAATAGCTGCAAGGCAATCTTATGAAAATGCCGTTTGGAAAATATAAGAACTGGGATTTAAGCGAATTGCCCGACAATTATCTTGAATGGCTTAGATTTGAAATTGACTTGCGGGAGCCGCTGTTGAGCGCCGTCCGCCGGGAGATGCTGGAGCGCGACGGATGCACTTCTGATTGCCGTGATCATACACCGTCAAACCTTGACGCCGGACAGATTCAAAGAATTTATCGGAACATGGCCTTCAAATGGCACCCGGACAGGGGCGGCACAACGTCCGCGATGCAAGCCATTAATGAATTTTACGATGAGTTGAAACAATTATGAATATTCTTGATCTGCTACATACCGACGGCCATATGATGAAGAAAGCGGCAACAACGAACGGCGGCGAATATTGCGGCCCGTGTCCTTTTTGCGGCGGGAAAGATCGCTTTAGAGTTTGGCCGGAAAGTGGGCGCTATTGGTGCCGGGGGTGTAATAAGCAAGGCGACACAATCCAATATTTAAGAGATAAAAGGGGGCTGTCATTTCAAGACGCCTGTTCATTCCTGGGCCGTGATCCTGGGGAACGTAAGGACAAACCAGCGGCGACAACGTGGACACCTAAGGAAAGCAAAACACCCGGCGAACCATGGCGACGAAACGCAAGCGCTTTTCTTGATGTGGTAATCAAGAATTTATGGGCACCGTCCGGCGCTCCAGTCCGTCAATGGCTGAACGCTGAAAAAGGCCTTAGCGACGAAACAATAAAAAAGGCAAGGTTAGGTTATAGCCGCGCCGATTTATTTGAACCACGGGCAAGCTGGAGCCTATCCGCGAACGTTATAGACGGCAAGGAAAGAAAGCTATGGATTCCAGGCGGCCTAGTGATCCCGTTTATTCACAACGGCGACGTGCACCGTTTACGAATCCGCCGGGACAATCCCGGCGACGGTTCGCGTTATGTTGTTGTGAGTGGATCAAGTCCGGCACCATTGATGATCGGCCGGGATAAGGCCGCGGCCGTCATTGTGGAATCTGAAATTGATGCTTGGCTTATATCGCAAGAAGCGGGCGACTTGATTATGACAATCAGCATGGGAAACGCGCAAGCGAAACCCGACACGGCGACACACACCATATTGAAAGACACACCTATCATATTGAACAGTTTAGACACCGATGACGCGGGAGCAAAAGCGGCTTGGAAATTTTGGCCGGAAACATACGGCGGGAAAGTCCGGCGCTGGCCCGCGATTCATGGCAAGGATGCGAGCGCCGCAAGGCTGAACGGATTGAACATCCGTGAGTGGATCATTGCCGGGATGTTTGGCGACGACGAAAAAACGTTTGAGCGCTTCTGCATACAAACGATTGACGGCGGATTAAGTGACAGGGAGGCAATAAATTTAATAGGGAGATGAGATTATGAACGATGAAGCAAGAGCGGAGCGGCTGAAATGCAAAATGGCCGATTTTTTGACGCGGCACGAAAGAAACGGACAACGGATCAACAAACGGAAAAAGCAATGGAAAAGAGAAAATTCAATGATTAAAAAGGGGGTTTTTTGTGATGAAAAAATCTAAAAAAACTAATCCTATTGATGATTTATGGAATGAGGCCGGGGGGGGTGCCCGGAAAACGCAAATCAGAATGAAGTCATTGACCGATGTCAGGCGCTTCATGGCGCGGGTTATCAATGACCTTGATGACAATCGGATATTTGAATCGAAGGCGCGGACGCTGGGTTATTTGTGCTCTGTTTTACGGGACATAATCAGAGATTCCGACTTGGAAGAAAGAATATTAAAACTTGAAATGGAGATGAAAAAAAATGGCAACCAATATTGAAAAACGAATTGAAACGCTGGAAACGATCAAACGTGATGAACATTCAGCATTGCCGTTGATAAATTTCAAATGGACGGGGCCGGAATTATCGGAGTTGACCTTCATGCTCGAAAACGGGAAATTGATCGAACGCTTGCCGGGTGAATCTGACAATAATTACCGGGCGCGATCTTTAGAGATTTGCCGCGTATCGCATAGGGGCCCGACAATGCCAACGCTCCAGAGCAACGAAGCATATATATAGAGGGGGTGAAATTATGGGAACGCTTGAGAAAAGAATTGAGGCGCTGGAAAATGTGTTTATGACCAATACCAGCGAAACCACCAGCGGCGTTTTTTTATATTATGTTGATGCAAGAGTTGACACAACGCCGAAACCCGTGATCGGCTGGAAGTATAACGATCATGTCATTATGCGAAAAGACGGCGAAACCGATGACGAACTGAACCAGCGGGCGTTTGATGAAGTGAAACCGTCATTGAAGCCATTGCAGACACCCGTCTTTTTTCCGATATTGAATGAAAAGGATGAATAGGACGGTGCAACGGATCACCCAAAAGGCCCCGGCGGGATGCTGGGGCCTTTTTTTTGATTAGAATTTTCAAAAACGGGACAGGAACGGGACAAAATGGCAATGTTGAGCAAAAACAAAAAAACTTGCAAACCGTTAAAAGTCTGCAAGTCATTGTTTTTGTTATGGTGCCGGAGCTCGGAATCGAACCGAGATGCCCTTGCGAGCGGGGGATTTTGAGTCCCCTGCGTCTACCAGTTTCACCACTCCGGCACGCGCGGGATTATATAGATGGGGGCCGAAATGTCAAGCTAAAATCTGTTGACAATCAGTTATAGCCTGTGTTAAGGAACGCCCCTCTTTTGCGTTAAGGCATTTTTGGGGTTGTAGCTCAGCTGGGAGAGCGCTTGAATGGCATTCAAGAGGTCAGGAGTTCGATCCTCCTCAGCTCCACCAAAATTTAAGGGGTGAAGGTTTGCTCAAACCTTCACCCCTTCATGATTCCATTATAAATCTTCCACTTTCTTTTTGATGCGGACTCTTTTTTCCTTAATCATGGCAGCCTTGTTGCCTTCGAGCCATGTCTTCATGGCTTCTTCCTGTTTGAACGAAGTAAACATTTTTTTGTACATTTCTTTCTGAGCCTCAAAGGCTTTTGTATCCGGTGCGGATGTCTCTTTGAGCTTAAGTATGTAATAGGCATTGTTGATGAAGAGCGGCTTTTCTGCGTAAGGCTGACTCGCAGAGAGTTGCATGAGAACTTCATTGGCGCTTTCATCTTGTCCTATTCCGGGGATAGTGCCGCCCGGCTGGAAAAGACCTGTTTCGTGAACTTTAAGTCCTTTTTCAGAAGCGATTTTTTCAAAATTTTCTCCAGCTCTCAAACGTTCTAAAATCGACTTCGCCTCTTTTTCGGCAAGAATTTTTGTTTCATTTTCGATAAAGCTGCGTCGGACGCCTTCTTCTATTTCGCTGAGCTTTGGCACATAGGAGGCTTTCGTGTCTGTAACCTGCAGCAGATAGTAACCGGCGTCTGAGGAGATAATTTTACTCAGATCGCCTTTCTGCAGATCCGGAAGCGCATCGTTAAGATTCTTTACGGAGGCAAGTTCCTGCGGCGGTTTGTTGAGCGGGAAAAAATCGGAGCTGTGAATGGTCAGATTATTTTTCCTGCCGTAGGCCTCCATGTTGTCTTCCTGATAAATTTCGTCCCTGGCTTTTTTCGCCTCCAGATAAGCGGTCTGCATGCCCCTTGTTCTCTTCAACTCTTTGATGATGTCGTTCTGAACATCAGCCAGCGGCATGGGTTTGCCGTCTTTTGTTTTGTATTTGTCTTTGTAGCTGCTGTAATAGTTCTTGATGTCTTCCTCGCTGATACTGGTCGTAAATGAGTCGGCGCCCCAAAACAGGTATTTGATTTTTTTCTGTTCGGCGACGCGGAACAGATTGCCGTTTTTCTTTAAGAAATCTTCCAGTTCCGATTGGGCGGGTGAAATTTTATTTTTGAGATCATTTCCCGCAATTTGCAGAACATTAAGATTAACTTTCCGATTTTGCAAAACGTAAAAATCGTAAACTTCATGGTCGGAAACTTTGATTCCTTCACGAACAAAAGATTCAATTTTGGCTGCCGTCAATTGGGCCCTCTGGAGGGTTTCGAAATCCTGAGCCGACAATCGGTTGTAGCGAAGGATCTGCTGATATTTACGCTCGTCAAACTTTCCGTCTGTTTGCAGCGAGGGGATCGACATGATGGAATTTCGCAACTCTTCATCGGAAACCTTGATTTTCAAATCGTTGGCTTTGGCGAGGATAATTTCCCTGTTTAATAAATTTTCATAGGCTTTGGTTTTCAAATCCATCTTTTTGAGCATGTCCGGCGTCAGTTTTTCTTTTAAGTTTAACCGGGCCATGTCCAGAAGCTTTTCATGTTCGTTGCGAAATTCAGCTTCGCTGATGACCTTTTTGTCAATGACTGCAATGGCATTGGTGTGTTGGCCGCCTCTGCTTGAACCGAAATAAAGAACAAAGACGATAATAATGATAGCGATAACCGCGATCATAAACCAGCCGCGCGCGTGCTTGCGAAAAAATTTCAGCATAAAGATCCCCTCAAAAAGAAAACAGATTATTTGATAACCAATAAATTTTTGACTTATTATTACAGTCATTTGTAAAATGCAAACATAATTTAAAAATGAGTTGATTAGGTTTATGAAATACGGTATGCAAAATAGCTTAAATCCGAAAGTTATTATATTAACTTGTGAAAATACGGGGGGGGATGAATGTTTTTTGATTATGTTTTAGGAAAATTTTCCAATGATCTGGCCATTGATCTTGGAACTGCCAATACAATCGTTTACGTCAAGGATAAGGGTATTGTTTTAAATGAACCGTCTGTGGTGGCTGTTCATCAGGACGCCCGCGGGATGAAAAAGGTGCTGGCCGTGGGCAATGAAGCGAAAAACATGCTGGGACGCACCCCGGGCAACATTGTCGCGATCCGGCCGATGCGTGATGGCGTGATTGCCGACTTTGACATCACGGAAGCCATGCTTAAACATTTTATCCTGAGTGTTCATAATCGCAAGTCCCTGGTGAGACCGCGGATTATTATTTCCGTGCCGTCCGGAATTACGCAGGTGGAACGACGTGCGGTTCGCGAAACCGTTGAATCCGCCGGAGCCCGGGAGATTTATCTGATTGAGGAACCCATGGCCGCGGCGATCGGAGCCGGTTTACCGGTGGCTGAGCCGACCAGTTCTATGGTTGTGGATATCGGTGGCGGGACAACGGAAGTGGCTGTTATTTCGCTAGCCGGTATTGTTTATTCAAAATCGGTCAGGGTGGCCGGAGATAAAATTGACGAGGCGATTGTGCAGTACATGAAGCGCAAACACAATCTGCTGATCGGAGAAAGAACGGCGGAAATCATTAAAATGGAAATCGGCTGTGCCTATCCTTTTGATGAAATCAAGGTCGGCTCCATCAAAGGACGTGATTTAATTTCCGGCATTCCGAAAATTACAGAAACCAATTCGGAAGAAATCCGGGAAGCTATTAATGAACAGGTGACGTTTATTGTTGATGCGATTAAAGACACTCTGGAAAATTCGCCGCCGGAACTGGCCGGTGATATTGTCGACCGCGGTATCGTTCTGACCGGTGGCGGAGCGCTACTCGCCAATATTGACATTCTGATTCGTGAAGAAACAGGGCTGCCCATCACTATTACGGATGATCCTCTTTCCGCTGTTGCCAGAGGAGCGGGAATGGCCTTGGATAAAATAGGCGTGCTTAAAGATATTGCTCTTGAGGTATAAAATCACGATTTCAACGGTTGACGGTTCAGCCTAACCTTTTTATTTTTCCGGCTGATTTCGGTCAATAAGCACGAATCGCGGCAAGAGCCTTATTATTATTTTTATATCGTTTGATACATAAGTTCGGCCGATCTTAATATCCTGTATGCGGCGTTCCAATCTTTATCTTTCTGACAGGTAAAATGTTTTTTAGAAAATATAAAATAATCATTTTTATTTCTGTTGTACTCTTCGCAGTGTTGATAATCATTTTTTACAATCTTAAATTTTCAAAGAATGACAGCTTTCTGAGGAAAATGGTTCTGGAAACTGCCTACCCGGTTCAAGCAGTTTTAAGCGGTTCCATTCAAGGGGTTAAGCAGGCCTGGTTGCGTTATGTTTTGCTGGTCGGCATTCAGGAAGACAATAAGAAATTGAGAAAAAAAAATGATGAACTTAAAGCTGCTCTTGTTTCTTATCAGGAAAGTTATCACGAAGCTCAACGATTAAGAAAACTTCTGGCGATTGCCGATAACAATCAAGGCCGTTTTATGGCTGCCCGCATCATCGGCCGGGAACAGGCGGCGCTTTCCAGAACGGTCTTGATCAATAAAGGTTCATCTGATGGTTTGCGTAACGGAATGCCGGTGATTGCATATCCGGGATTAATCGGCCGTCTGATTGACGTGTCCTGGCACGTTTCCCGTGTTCTGCTGTGCATCGACGAGACCAGTAATATTGACGCCATGATCCAGCGTAATCGAACGCAGGGCATTATCAGCGGTGCCGGTTCACAGGGCATGATCTTGAAATATGTTTCCAAAACCCAGGATGTTCAAAAAGGCGATGTGATTATCTCTTCCGGGATGGGAGGTGTTTTCCCCAAAGGATGGCTCATCGGTCAGGTCGGCAATGTCGACAGAAAGGACGCAGGACTTTTTTTAAAAATCACGGTCGTTCCTTTTGTGGATTTGTCGAAACTTGAGGAAGTATTAGTTTTGTCATCTGAAGAAAATACGCCGAAATAACCATGCTGTATTATCTTTCCTTGCCAGTCTTATCCGTTTTATTCATCGTACTGCAATCCATGATTACAGATGTTGTTTTTTCCAATCGTTTCGTTTTTGAATTATCTCTGTTGGTTGTCATTTACGCCGGTTTCCGTCTGGATTTCATCAGAGGAACCTTTCTGGCTCTTGTCTTCGGACTTGTTTTTGACTGTCTCAGTGGCTCGGTGCCCGGTATATTCGCCTTGATTTATCTTGTTGTTTTCTGGTGTTCATTTTATATTTCCGACTGGTTGGACACGGAAAAAATACATATTATTATTTTTTTTAGTTTTGTTTGCGCTTTGCTGAAAGAAATGATGATCATTTTATTTTATTATCTGGCTTTCGATGTAAACGTCTTCATCAGTTTTTACTTCGTTACTTTTGTGAAAGCGCTGATTATCGGACTCCTTGCGCCCCTGTTTTTTTATGTGATGGATCGAACGGGACTTTTGCTTGACGAAGAAAAGGTATAACATGCTCAACGGACAGGAACCGATAGACTTCAAGAAAAAAATAAGAATAGTTGTTGTGCTGTTCCTGGTGGCAATCAGCATTCTCGTGGTTAGACTGGCCTATCTGCAAATCATCAAAGGCGACGATTTTAAGAAAAAATCTGAAAACAATTCTGTTCGTTTTCGACAAATCAAACCTTTGCGAGGCCTGATTATGGACCGCAACGGTTTTGTCCTTGTGGATAACAAACCTTCTTTTGACGTCATTTACATTCCCAACAGAAATAACGCCAACGAATGGTCCGTGGAAAGATTAAGACAGCTGTATCAGAGCAAATCGTTGGATTTCCCGTATGACCGGGCGTTTTTGAAAAACGCGAGACCATACCTGCCTGTCAAGTTGGATAAGAACGTGAGTATGGACAAAATTGCCCTGGTGGAAGCCAATGCCCTGAATCTGCCGGGGATTTACATCGATGTTTCTCCCATTCGTTTGTACCTGGATGGGGATATGCTGGCGCCGGTCATCGGGTACACCGGTGAAATCAGCAAAACAGAAATAGAGAAAAGTGGCGGTCAATATGCCTATGGAGATGTTTCCGGAAAACACGGGCTTGAAAGATTCTTTGATGCCTATATTCGGGGTCAACGCGGCGCGGAATTGGTGGAAGTGAATGCCTACGGCAAAGAAATAAAAAATCTGGGCAGGATTGATCCCGTTGCCGGCTACAATATGATATTGACCATTGACACCGACTTGCAGAAAGCGGCCTGGGAGGCCGTTCAGGGGAAAGCCGGTTCTGTTGTGGCGTTGGATCCGCGTAACGGCGAAATACTGGCCATGGTCAGTTCCCCCTCTTTCGACCCGAATTTATTTTATGAAGGCATTTCCGGCGAGCAGTGGAGTCAGTTGCAGAATAATCCGTTTGCTCCTTTATCCAACAAAGCTGTTTCCGGTCAGTATCCGCCCGGTTCCACCTACAAATTGATTGTGGCGGCGGCCGCTCTGGAAGAAGGCATCATCACTCCCGATACCAGGGTCTTCTGTAACGGCACTTTTACGCTCGGAAATAGAACCTATCGCTGCTGGAGAAAAGGGGGACACGGTTCCGTCAACTTGCATCAAGCGATGGTCGGATCATGTGATGTCTATTTTTATACGATTGGTAAAATGCTGGGAGTGGACAAGATTGCTGAGTATGCAAAACGTTTTGGTTTGGGCGAGCTTGCTGAAATCGACTTACCTAATGAGAAAAAAGGGCTGGTGCCCACCAAAGAATGGAAGCTAAAAAGAAAAAAAGAGGCGTGGCAAGTGGGCGAAACGATATCCATCTCCATCGGTCAGGGATATAACCTCGTTACAACGCTGCAACTGGCCAACGCCTTCGGTGCTTTTGCCAACGGGGGTACTCTGTGGCGTCCCTATCTGGTCAAGCAGATACAAATGAACGATGGAAAGATATATAAAGAATTTTCACCGATTAAAAAGGGCGAGCTCAATTTGAGCATTGAAACGATCGAAACTTTAAATAATGCCCTAAGAGGTGTCGTCAATGATCCGGGAGGAACAGGCGCGAACGCGAAATTATCAGGTGTTGAAGTTTGCGGTAAGACGGGAACGTCGCAGGTGCTGGGGTTGCCGCAGAACGAAAAGGCACGCCGTCGAAAAATACTCGGTACTTTTCAAAAAGATCACGCTCTGTTTGCCTGTTATGCGCCTTCAAAAAATCCCGAGATTGCTGTCGCGGTGATTCTGGAAAATGCGGGCGGTGGAGGAGCGGTTGCCGCGCCGGTAGCCCGCAAAATATTGTCGGCGTATTTTGAGGGAAAGAAAAAAAATAAAAATAAAATATCGGCAAAGATGGTTCAGAACCATTGATCAATATCCAACGTATTCGGGGGCAATCTTTATTTATTGTAAAATGGGTTTCATATGATTTTTTTTAAATTTGATCGACGTATTTTCAGCCATTTTGACTGGATCCTTCTGGGTTTCGTTCTATGTGTCTGTGTCATGGGGATCCTCAATATATATTCCACCGGTTTCAGTGCGACGGGAGGACAGACGCCGTTTTACCTGAAACAGTTGCAATGGGTTGTCCTGGGATTAATTTTTATGATGTTTGTTTTTTTTCTGGATTACCGCGTCATTATTCAATACGCTTATTTTGTTTACGGTTTCACGATCGTCCTTCTGGTTCTGGTTTTGTTGGTCGGCTCTTCGTCCCACGGTGCGCAACGATGGCTGGGTGCCGGTTTCTTTGCTGTTCAGCCTTCTGAATTGATGAAGGTCGTGATCATCATTACACTGGCCCGCTACTTTGACAATCACAAATCCACCGAACCTTACACCTTAAAGGAATTATTCATCCCTTTTTTAATGGTGATGATTCCTTTTCTGCTGATTTTAAAACAGCCTGATTTGGGAACAGCCTTGATGTTAATTGTGATTTTTGTCTCTATCGTTTTTTTTATGGGAATCGACAAAAAATCTTTAATCTTTATTTTCATCAGTGGTTTGATCCTGGCGCCCGCCGGCTGGTTTTTTTTGAAGGATTATCAAAAAGAGAGACTGATTACTTTTCTTAATCCGGAAAGGGATCCTCTGGGTTCGGGCTACCACATTATTCAATCAAAAATTGCTATCGGTTCCGGAGAATTTCTGGGCAAGGGATTTCTAAGCGGTTCGCAGACGCAATTGAAATTTTTGCCGGAACAGCAGACAGATTTTGTTTTTTCAGTTTTTGCCGAAGAATGGGGTTTCATCGGTTCAATATTTTTGATAGGTGTGTTCATGGTGATTATTTTATGGGGACTGAGAATTGCCTTGCAAGCGAAGGATTTATTAGGCACAATCATCGCGTTTGGCGTGACGGCATTTATTGCCTGGGAATTCTTTATCAACATAGGGATGGTGTTGGGAATCTTACCGGTGGTCGGCATTCCGCTTCCTTTTTTCAGCTATGGCGGATCGGCTATGCTGACGCTGATGACGGCTATAGGTCTCTTGATGAATGTCAGCGCGCGAAGATTGATTTTGCAGAAATAGAAAAGATAGTTTCATATAGGGATAGTTTTTTATAAACGTTCATTATTGTTTAAAAGGGGGATGCTGTGTGGGATAAAAAGAAAGAGGTTGAAGACATTAAGGCTTTTTTAGGACAGGGTGCCGAGTTTGAAGGCAAACTGATTTTCAACGGCGCTGTTCGCATTGATGGAAAATTTCAGGGAGAAATTTTCGGTCAGGGCTCACTGGTTGTCGGTCAGGGCGCATTTGTGAAGGCCGATATCGCTACAAGAAGTGTATACATCAGCGGCGATGTTCAGGGGAAAATTGATGTAAAAGAAAAGTTAAACATCCACTCGACTGGAAAGTTTTCAGGAGATGTGCGCACACCGGTTTTTGTTATGGAGGAAGGTGCCATTTTTGATGGCGTTTCCCATATGTCCAAAAGTCAAGAGAATGAAACCGGGGTGCCAAAATCTGACTGAACAACTCATTGATTCTTCATTTTCAGCCTATTGGATAACAGGTCAATTATTTTAATGAAACGAAACGTTTTTGTTCTCTATGATATTGTAATTACTGGTAATTATAAAATATTAGACTGTTGGTCAGAAAATGCTTGACAAGCTCATCATGTTATGATTAGTAACACCCGCGTTTTGGATATCAGGGAATAAAAATTCCGTCCTTCCTTCAGGGAAAATATTCAAAACATAACTGAATAAAAGCTGTATGCACTTACAGTGTAAGCTGCCGTTAAGAACCGCACAACCGGATAACCCACCGGTGGTTTTTATAGAAAGTGCAAAAGATAAGCAGAGGTAAAAAATGGTTACAGTCATTCCTGATTTTACACTATTAGTCCAAATGGTTATTTTCCTCGTTCTTGTTTTTATCCTTAATGTTCTTTTATACAAGCCCATTCTCTCCATCATTGATCGCCGCAAAAAACAACTCGAAGAATCAGAAAATGAGATCAAGTTGTTTAATGAATCGGCGGAAAAAAGGGTTTCTGAGTATGAAGAAAAATTAAAACAGGCGAAACTCAAGGCATCGGAGCAGAAAAAGGAAATCATCCAGGAAGGCGTCAATCAGGCAAAAAACATTGTGGATGCCGTACGCAATGAAATTCCGGTCATCGCCCAGGAATTCCAGCAAAAGATGAATAAAGAAATTGAAAAGGCCAAATCTGTTCTGGATGGTCGTTATAAAGATTTATCCTTGGAGATTGCCCGTAAAATACTCGGGAGGCCGGTGCAATGAAAAAAACATTTTCTTATATTACGATTATCCTTGTTATGGTTATATCAGCAAGTCTCGCTTTGGCTTCCGGGAATGCCGAGGGTGGGCACGAAAGCTCTGCTGAATTATGGAAAGGCTGGGGCTTGAAGACGTTCAACTTTCTTGTTCTGATCGGTCTTCTCTACTGGTTGCTGGCTTCGAAGATAAGGGATTTCTTTGTCGGACGTCGCGCGGAAATCAAGGAAGACCTTGAAAAAGCGGTTGAAAGAAAAGCAGAGGCTGAGAAAAAATATCGTGAATATTCGGAGAAGATCGATAAAGCTTCAACGGAGATAGACGGTATTCTGGAAATGATTAAAGCTCAGGGAGTGGCCGAAAAGCAGAAGATCATCGAAGATGCCGAAAGAACCGCCAAAAAGATGAAGGAAGATGCTCAGGCGCGCATTGAGCAGGAAATGAAAAAAGCAACAGACGATTTGAAAGCACAGGCCGTTAATTTGTCGGTCAAAATGGCTGAAGAGATTCTTAAGAAAAGTATCACCCAGGATGATCACAAATCAATGGTTAAAGACTATATAGATAAGGTGGTAATCAAACATTGATCAGCAATATTTCAAAGCGTTACGCACGGGCCTTTTTTGAAATTGCCAATGAGCAAAAACAAGTAGAGCCTTATTATAATGAGCTCAATCAATTCGCTTCCGTTGTCGCGGAAAATAAATCTTTAAAAGATTTTCTGGCCAATCCTATCTTCGAACAAGCAAGTAAAAAAGGTGTTGTAGATAATATAATTTCTAAACTGAAGTTGTCCGGTATGACGGTGAGTTTTTTAAGACTGTTGGTGGATAAGAAAAGAATAGATATTGTCGAAGATATTGTAGTCTGTTATCGCCAGTTCATGGACGAAACGCTGAAAAAAGTCAGGGTCAATGTCAAAACCGCATTCCCTCTTTCCGATGAAATGCGGGATTTCATCGGTGCAAGTCTGGAAAAGTCACTGGGTAAAAAAGTGGAAATGACGGTGGAAGAAGATTCCACTCTTTTGGGCGGCGTGGTGATTGGCGTTGGCGACACACTGTATGATGGCAGTATAAAAAATCAGTTGAACAATATGAGGAATCTCTTAGGGGAGGCAAGATAGGAAATGGATACAATTAAAGCAAGAAATTAGTCAAATTATTTCCG
>Ga0209604_1002371_pt1 | contig 13834 bp, 8 predicted proteins | sample AD_UKC097_MetaG_FD_184405 | JGI IMG/M metagenome (GOLD analysis project Ga0209604, IMG submission 184405) | Active sludge microbial communities of municipal wastewater-treating anaerobic digesters from USA - AD_UKC097_MetaG (SPAdes) (version 2) | ecosystem: Engineered > Bioreactor > Anaerobic >... | reverse complement strand
CAAAATGGGAATCATATTCACCCCGGCGCCAATCAGAATTTTCTTCTTCCATTCCGGGTCTCTGAACATAAAGGTCAGGTTGTCTTTTAGATCACCTGAGGTTGGATTGTAATCATAATATTGCATTTTCTTCTCCTTGTGATGATGATTGAAATGAATAAGTTAACGGTCACTGGCAATTGCTGATACCGCAGCCCCTATGCCAGCCAGGGTTACCACACCGGCAATGCCGGCAATCCCTGCCAGGATTTCTCCTGCTGTCAGGGGTTTGGTCACTTCAGGTAATGATCCGTTTCTTAACATCCGATAGCCATATGCTTCCGGTACCCATCCCCGGAAACTGGAAGGCAGTTGTACTTCAAACCAGCCATAGGTCTCCCCCACAACTGGAAGCACAACATCCGACTTAATCCGTGCCAGGTCACGAGCCTGAAAAGATGGCTCGAGCTTGATCGGGGCATCCTGGATCTTATAAGGAACACTGGAGCCCCCCTTCCAACCAATCAGGTATTCATTGACCCGGAAAAATCCCCAGGCAGTTGATTCATCCACCTCTCCCAAACCCACTTTCACTTTAATGCCAAGGGATTTTAGAACATAACCTTCAATCCCACCAAATGTTGCCACTTTATAAAATGGGTCTTGATCACCCACGATCAGCACCACGTCATTACCGGTCATGACAAACAGGCGGCGGCTATGAGTGTTGGGTTGGGAAAAAATGGGCACAACCGCAGTATTGGTATGCAGGATGAAACAATCTGTGCTGCCCGGTTCACTGATTTCGCGCACAGTTTCTGAAAGATTGGGATCTGGAAAAACAGGCACAAAACACCGGGGGCAAAAATTTGCCATTGGATGTAATGTATCACCACATTCAGGGCATACTGGATTGAAGGATTGCGGATCTGTAGTTTGGTGAGGCTGATTGGTCAACATGTCAATAATACCTTTCAATTACGGCTAGAAGTTCCGACGGACATCTTTCGCCCGTTTCTTTAATTCTTCTTCCCGGCGGGTCTTTTCATCCGTTTCCTTAACTTGAGCCCCGCGGTCTGTAAAGTCAGAAATTACGGATTTGATCATCAAGTCAACCGAATCTTTTAGATAGTTCAACCGCGGGTTGTAATCCACTTCGTCAATCACTCGAAGAACTTCTGTTTGCCAATCGTCCAACAACCGCGCCCTTTCCCACTTGCGTTGTTGGATCGCCTGATAACGTTCCAGCCGCCGCCGTTCAATCAACATCACACGTTCTTTATGTGCCTCGCTCTTAAACGTAACCGTCTGGGACGTTTGTTTCATCGGGCTTTTTGCGGGTAATTCTCCCGACTGAATGGTCAAACGTGGTGGTAGTTCAGGAGAATTTTCTCTGAGTTCTGAAGGAAGCTGGGGCGGGATTAAGATTTGCCGTCTTTCCACATAGGCAAGTGCGCCCAGCTTTTGAACCCCCACAAGAACTTTAAGATACCGGTACTTTAACTCCTCCACGCCCACCAGCAATTGTTCCTGTACAGGTAATTCATGATGATAGATTAAATTACAATATTCCACCAGAACAGGCAGTTGATACGTTTTAATTTTCCCGTGAAGTTGGTTTAAAAATTCCGCTTCAGAAATTTGCAGATCTGGCGGATACATGACAGGTGTGGTCTGCTCACTAATAATGATCAGACTTTGCAGGTTCAATGAATTCATGATTGTATTTACTTTTCGTAGTGTGGGATTTTTACCTAATAAAATTGTTTATAAGGTATTATACCTTATAACAACCAACACCCGGGGTAATAAAATTACATATTTGAAAGGAGATTGGAGGAAATTTCTCCACCGGCAGCCTCCTCCTGGATCAACCAATCCAGGTATGCCTTGGCGGTCATCAGGCTGGCACCGCTCAGCGCCACCACCTGTTTGAGCGCTTCGGCTTTTTTGCCAGATTTGACCAGATTCCTGATTTGATCCTTTTCCTCAGCCTTAAGTTGTATCCGGGTTGGGTTCTGCGCAGATGATTGTTGGAGATTTTCAAGCTCAATTCGGGCACGCTGGGTCCAGATGGGATGATCTGACAATCCCAGGAAACTAGTCAGTGCAGCTTCCGCCAGTTCACGTTTACCAAGCTTTTGATATATCTGCGCCTGGTAATAGTAAATCACCGCATTGGATGGCTGCAATTGCAGAACTGCATTTAATTCGCGCAAGGCTTGTTCATACTCCCCCATTTCGCTTAAGATCACCCCGTAATCCAGCCGCGCATCCACGTGCGTGGGTTTTAATTCCAGCGCGGTCTCCAGGTCACTCAAAGCCTCCGGGAATTGACGAATCAACATATGAATATGACCGCGGCGGAAATACCCTTCCGGGTTTGCTGGTAGTAACCGAACCAACTGATCATACGCTTCCAGGGCGCGTTTATATGTGTGTAAAGCCTGGTAGACCAACCCCCTTCCCAGGTATCCACCTGAGTGAAGAGGAGCAAGCTGAACCACCATATTAAAATCTTCCAGCGCTGCCTGGTAGCGCTTTAATTGGTAATAAACCATCCCGCGCCCAAGATATGTTTCCGGATCATGGGTTTCCATGCTGATGGCGCGGTCATATGCCCGTAATGCTGCCGACCACTTTCTTTCAGCAGCATATTGATCACCCACATGCTTGTAATAATCCGCATTCATCCGCTTGCGTCCTTAAACCGAACAAAATCCGAAAAAGACGCACTACGTGCTTATAAATTGATTATAGCCCGGCTTCTTCAATGCGCAAGTTCCTGGCTTGTTCAATGTATGCCAGGCTTTGATGCCGGAAGTAAGTGTTGTATAACCCGGCATAATGTCCACCCCTGCGCATGAGATCATCATGGTTCCCCATCTCGATGATCCGTCCCTGCTCCATCACAATGATTCGATCTGCTGATTTTACAGTGGAAAGCCGATGGGCAATCAGGATACTGGTGGTTTGAGCAAGGATCATTTTCAGCGTCTGCTGGATTTGCCATTCCGTGAATGGATCAATGCTCGCTGTTGCTTCATCCAGAATAAAGATGGCTGGTTTTTGGACCAGGACCCGCATCAGGGAGACCAGTTGACGCTGCCCCATGGAAAGACGGGACCCGCGCTCACCAACATTGGTTTGTAACCCATCCGGCAAAGCCTCAAGCCATTCCCCCTCGCCAATTGTCCTGGCGAGTTGTTCAATTTCATCATCCGTTACATCCGGGCGTGCATACCGGATATTTTCCACAACAGTGCCCGAAAACAGGAATGGAACCTGGGTCACAATCCCAAGATGGTTCCGGTATGTTTCCAGATGGAACGACCGGATATCCTGATCATCGATTAAGATTTCACCGGACTGGTATTCATAAAACCGCGCCACCAGCTTGGCGATGGAGGTCTTTCCCGCACCGGTATGCCCCACAATGGCAATATTTTCACCGGGACGTATATGAAGGTTAAAATCTTCCAATACAGGCTCATCCGGTTTATATGAAAACCCGACATGCTTGAATTCAATTTTTCCCTGCAGCCGCAGCACAGGTTGATTGGAAATCTGCCTCACGGCTGGTTCAGCATCAATCAGGGCAAAAACCCGTTCTGCAGCCGAGAGACCATTTTGAATCTGAGTCCAGAAGGATGCCAGGTTCATCACAGGGTACAGGAATCGATCCAGGCTGGTAATGAACAGATACCAGACCCCGGCAGTAACCAGCCCCTGTGATACCGTAATGGCACCGGCGTAAATCATCATTGCAGTTGCCATTCCACCCATTGCATTCAGGGTAGGAAACACGATCGATAGAACCAGCCCGCGTCGAAAATTCACCTGGTAGGAAGTATCATTGGCTTTGTCAAATTCATCGTAAATGCTGGTTTCCTGCCGAAAATTCTTGGCAACCGCAATACCAGAAATGGTTTCCTTAATGGTGGAATTTACATTCGCCATGGCGCGCATTCCTTGGCGGGTGACTTTCCGAGCCAGCTTCCTGTAAAAGTATGTCAATATTGCCACAACTGGAATCAGAGCAAAGAGATAAAGGGTCAACCGCCAATCCACGCTCAGTAAAATAATCGCCAGAGTGATCGACTCCACCAATTGGGTGATCACATCGGTCGTGATGGTGACCAGTTGACCAAAGTCCTGCGTATCCGAAGTAATGCGGGAAACAACCTTGCCAGATGGCACCTCATCATAAAAGGACAGGTCATGATTGGTTGCCGCCTGAAAACCTTCTTCAGCCATTTTCAGGACAACTGCCGCCACAGTCCGAACAGTCAGTCTGCGGCTTGCCCAGTTAATCGCCCAATTGAGGATCCCTGCAACCAGAACAGCACCTGCAAGGAGAATTAATGTCCATTCACCAACTCCCGGCTTCAGCAAATCAACACCGCGGGAGACGATCAGTGGTTGGATTACCGAAATCCCGGCAAGCAGCAGGACAAGAACAACAATCATTGTCATCCTGATCCGGTGTGGCTTAAAGTACATCAGAATCCGCCGGATCAATTCCCGGTCGGAATACTTGCGGTCATATTGTTCCTTATCAAGACTGGAAAAGAAACCCATATGCTTCCTGTTTACTCACTAAAAATCCGCCGGTAGGCGTCGGAGGTTTCCATCAGCTGCTCATGCGTGCCTGATGCAACCAGTTCTCCACCGCGCATCACCAGGATGACATCTGCCCAGCGAATTTGGGAAAGGCGGTGCGTGATAATAAAGGTGGTTCTACCGCGCGCAGCAGCATAAATTGCCCTTTGGATATGGTCCTCTGTCTGACTGTCAATAGCACTGGTGGAATCATCCAGGACCAGGATGCGCGGGTCCGTCAGGAACGCCCGGGCAAGTGCAATCCGCTGGCGCTGCCCTCCAGAGAGGGTGACACCGCGCTCCCCCACAACAGTCTCATATCCATCCTTGAATTTCAGGATAAAGTCGTGTGCCTGGGCAGCCCTGGCAGCTGACTCAATTTCTTCGCGGGTTGCAGAAGGTTTTCCAAAAGCGATATTTTCGGCGATCGTCCTTGAAAACAGGAAAATGTCCTGTTCAATAATGGATATATTACGGCGCAGTGCTTCCAGGTCCCATTCGCGAACGTCCACGCCATCCACGAAAACCGTTCCGCCAGTCACATCATAAGTGCGGTTGATCAGCCGGACAAGGGTGGTTTTTCCGGTTCCCGTTTGTCCCACAATGGCAACAGTTTGTCCGGGCTGAACCTTAACCGATATGTTTTGCAAAACGGATCGATCGCAGTCATCGCCTTCTTTGTCCGGCAGGTATGTAAAACAAACATTTCGAAATTCCACTTCACCCCGCATGGATTCGGAATATCCATCTGCATTTTGATCCAGGTTATTCTCCTGGTTCATGAGTTCCAAAATACGTCGTGCTCCTGCCAATCCAAGAGATATTCGGGAATAGGCAAATATACCGGAAAACGTCGGGAAATCCAGCATCAAGAGTAGACCAAAATATGCAATCACATCCCCTGCGTCGATGGCTCCTGCGCGGAACAGCAACAATGCATGCAACAGCCCGGCTGCAAGTGCAACGGATAGCAAAAGGTATGGCAGGAATTTTGCTTCCTCGTCGCCCTGGCGAACAATGGCAGTCTGGTATTTTTCTGCCTGCTGATTGAAACGCCCAATCTCAGCCCGCTCCTGGGAGGAACTTTTTACGATTTCAATACCATCCAGCACTTCTGAAAGCCGGGTGTTCAGCAGCCCAAAGGATTGCCGCACCTGATCTGTAATGGGACGCAGAATATTCATATACCTGCGAATGGCAATAAAAAACACAATGATGAATACTACCGGCGTAATCAACAGGCTGGGATGATATGTTGGTGCCAGGATCAATGGCATAATTAAAAAATTGAGCGAACCAATCACCATGTTAAAGCCCGGGCTGAACATGAAGTTCACCTCCCGGACATCGTTGGTCGCCCGCGCCATGGTATCCCCGACTGGCTGCAAATTGTGGAAGGTCATACTTTTTCCCAGCAGGCTGGTGTATAACTCGTTTCGGACATTCTTCTCAATGCGCTGGGCAACCCACTCAAAACCAAAATTTCTTCCAAATTGAACAATTCCCCTGCCCAGCTGCGACACGGCCAGCAAAACTGCAATTTTTCCAATCTCTTCCAACGGGATGGGATTGGAAAGCACCAGGTTTAAGGCGCGTCCCGTCACTACCGGAACCAGGGCTGCCAGTACCGCATTTCCCAACGCTCCCGCCAACGCCATCAGGATGATTGGCCACTGCCGGACAGCATGGGACAATACCCAGCGGGCAGGGGATCGGCGGTCTGTTTTGTATGTCTTTCCTATTGTGATTTCAGAAATATTGTTTTCCATGAAGATACCATGTGCCCAATCATCAGGCGACCTATAGTTTACCATAAATCACGAAATGTTAGATAAATATCTATTGATACTCCATCAGCAAAATCTACCCCTGATGGATCTGAATATTAAGATCGACTGCTGATGTGATGCGGTTCAGGGAAATGCAGCGAAAACCTGGTCCCCCCGTTTACACTCAATTCCACATGACCTCTCAGCTGGCGTGACAGAACCTGGACCAATTGCAATCCCAGGCTATCGGTATTGCGATAATCCACATTATCAGGGAATCCTTTTCCATTATCCTGCACCACCAGTTCATACCAGTGTTGATCTGCCTCGTCCTCTATCCGGGTCAACCAGAGCGCAATTTCACCATGCCTGCCATCGGGAAAAGCATGTTTCAAGGCATTGGAAACAAGCTCATTGACAATTAAACCAAGTGGTATGGCTGTATCCACACCCAGTAGAACATCCCGAACGTCCATGTGAATTCGCACCCGCCCCCCCACGCCATACGCATTTGCCAGGTACCCTGTCAACCTCCGTAAGTAATCTGAAAAATTCACCCGTGCCAGGTTGCTTGCCTGATAAAGTTCTTCATGAATGAGGGACATGGACCGAACCCGGGCTTGGGTTTCCCGAAATGCAGCTACAATTTGTGGATCTTCCACATGATCCGCCTGTAAACTGAGCAAGCTGGAAATCACCTGCAGGTTGTTTTTAACCCGGTGGTGGATTTCACGTAAAAGCACCTCTTTTTCCTGCAATGCTCCCTTGATACTCTCCTCACCCCTGCGGCGTTCAATCGCCATTGCCACCTGGTTGGAAACAAAGATCATCATATCCAGGTGCTCGTCTTTAAATCGAATCCCTTCCTGGTAACTTTGCACAACCATCACACCGATTGTGCGCTGCCTGACTTTCAAAGGAACTCCCAGCCAATCCAATGAAGGTGTTCCAATAGATTCCACAACGCCCTGTCTCTCCAACTCACGAAAATCTTCCGGTGAGACAAATCGCGGTTCCCCCGTGCGCAGGACCAGGTCTGTCAGGCTTTTTCCAATTTTTCGGGCAGTGGGTTGGGTGTCATAAGTATCCACAAAATAATCAAAAGTAAGCACCTCATCATCTGGATGATAGAGTGCAATAAAAAAATTCTCCGCAGGCATGAGGTCGCTCAGAACATGGTGAATCAGGCGGTATAAATCCGGCAGGTTATATGCAGAAAATGCCGCCTCTGCAATCCGGTAAATTGCTTTTTGCACCTGCTCCACACGTTTGCGGTCCGTAATATCCTGCAGCGTTCCTTGTTGGGTGGAAGGATTGATCGCATCCATAATAGGCAAGGCTGTATCTTGAACCCAAACAACCCTGCCATCCTGGGTAAAGATTCTATATTCCTGGCTGTAATTATTGCTTCCGTCTCCTTCCCCACGATCCGCCCGGAGAACCTGGTCACGATCTTCCGGATGGATCTGGCGTGCCCAGAGACCGGGCGTTTCCAGCCATTCGGTCTGCGTGAATCCCAGCCAGTTTTCAATTTGTGGGCTGATATAAGTCCATTTTTTCGACCGGTTCCCCTCCACCTGGTAGATCACCACCGGGCTTTGTTCCACAAGAGTCAGGTATTTCCTTTCAGAACTCTCACGTTCGTTAATCAGCCTTAAAAACCAGGTGGACAGCAGCCACGAGAAGTTGGCAACCACAAGCAGTGTAATCACAAAAATAAAATTATATTGGGAAAGGACACCCACCCCAAACCAAAACCACAATGAATATACCAGAAGGGAAATCAAACTGAAATATACTGCACTGATGGGACTAACCAGAAAACTGGCGGCAATGGGAGGAACAATAAAGATGGGGATAATTTCACTCATCCGTTCCACCGGGTAATACAGGGGAATTCCAATAATTACAAGCAGAAAATATGCAGTCCCAACCCATCCCAACCATCCCCATTTTATATAATGCAAGCAGATGACCAGGATCCACAGGCAAATAATATATCCGACCAGGTGGGAAAGATTAAGATCGCCTTCTCCAAGAAACCGGATGACATCTTTAATAATTAGATAGAACGTTCCAATCACAGTCGCGCCTAGCAGGGAAACAAGCACTTCCCTGCGAATGGATTCCTGCGAAGGCAAGGTTTGTATTTCAAACCAGCGAGGGATGGATTTCAAAAATGGGTCCTTCCCGGGTTAATTTTCCCGCAATGACAAGATTTCCACCTTTCTGCTTGGCTACATAAAGAGCCTTGTCCGCCCGAATCAGCAGCGAGATCACTGTATCTTCATCACATTGAACCGAAGCCACTCCCAAACTGATGGTCACCGGTATTGCACCTGCTGATGTAACAATTGGAGTGGATCCAATTTCCTTCCGAATTCGCTCAGCAACGTGGATTGTATCCTCCAGGGTTGTTCCTGGCAGAAGCAGGATGAATTCATCTCCGCCATATCGTCCAAGGAAATCCACTTTTCGAGCTTTTTGATTGCAACGGTTCGCCAATGCACAGATGACCTCATCACCGACAGGATGACCATATTTGTCATTAATTGCCTTGAATTCATCTGTATCCGTGATGATCAGGGAGAAATTTCGATGATCCTGGATGGCATCCGTTACCATCACTCTTGCCATTTCAAACAATCGCCTGCGGTTTAAGAGTCCAGTTAACTCATCTGTCATTGCCAGATGATGCAATTCCCGGTATAACCTGGCGTTTTCCAGTGTCGTGGCTACCTGACCAGCAAAAATGGTTAGTGCAGGAATATCCGCTTGAATCAACTCGGTGCCCCACAGCCACAATAACCCGGTTTGTTGGTCAGCTACTTTGAGAGGTAAAAGAACACCCCGGGTGCCCGGTTGTAACACCGCCAGGTCACAAATCACCCGGACCTGCTGTTCTGTAAGACCTGCAAGGATCTGACGAGCCGCATCCATCGTGTCAACAAAAAATAAAGGTTCCCGGATTGGAGCAGCCAAGGGCAGAATCCCGGATTGCTGCAATTCCCGGTTGATATCCTGGACGGTCAGGTTTTCCAATTGATTTAACCGTTCCGGATCATTCAGGAATGGAGAGGGATAATGAATGGTCACCTCCTGACCAGCCAATCCCTGTAAAATTAACATACTCATCAGATTTATTTTCTCAAGCTCTTCCCCCAAGGTTTCCACCACTGTTCCAAGCAGTGCTGCGGCTTCTATTCGGGCAGCTACATGGGAAAGTGATGTGATCAATGCATTTGCCCTCTGTAACTCCAGGCTCCGATATCTTTCTGAATCCACCAATAAAGCCTTGGCAATCGCCAGCGCAGTTTGATCTGCGATCTGCCTCCCCTGAACCGTTTCTTCCTCAGTAAATTGATGCCTGTCAAAAAATCCGATTAACATCGCGCCCAGCTTGCGCCCATCCGCAATGAGAGGAAGAACCATGAATGAATGCATGGTAAACCGCGCTGCCAGTTCCGGAGAAACATACTCAGAATTAAAAACATCCTTAACAACCAGAACCGTGCCTTTCTTCAAACACGATTCGGTCAACGATACTTCCCCCGGTCGGGTGCGAAGCGCATAATAAGCAGGACCATAAGCCCCTGAAGCAGCACCGGGAAGCGGTTGTTTTTTTTCGTCGTCCCAGTGGGTGATATTTGCCCCATCTGCGCCAAACCACAGCATGACAATATCGATTACCTGGTAAAGCATTTCATCCAGCGATGTGGATTTCAACCCAATTTCCGTAATCTTGTGAAGCAAGGACAAGAAATCCGCCCGCCCTCTTGTTTCATCAAATAATTGGGCATTCTCAATTGCCATGGCAGCCTGACCGGCAAAAGCAAACAGATGATCGGCATCTTTTTGGGAAAAATAACCGGGTATCCGGCTGTCCAGATTAAGATATCCAATCACTTTTCCCTTCACAATGATAGGTGCCCCCACATAAGAGCGAAAACATTCCAATCCCGGCGGAACAATCCATTCCTTATTTTTTCTTACATCCGGCAGAACTACAGGAAGACGAGAATCCCGCATCCTCTTCAGGTTAGGGGTTTCATCCACATGGAGTCGTAAAGATTGAATATGATCCGTTAACTTCAACTCATCAAACCCACGGGTCCTGGCAATCCAGGTCCACCCATCGTCATCCATCAGCATGATATTTGCTGCATCGTGTGGAACCACTCTCTCAATAATCACCAATATTCGATCCAAAACTTCATCCAGGTGAAGAGTGCTCGAAAGTAAAATTGCTGTATCCCGCAGGGCATCTGCGAGAGCACGCTGCTCCTGTTCTGCCTGCTCAGCCCGCTTTTTTTCAGTAATATCCCGCAAAATCCCTAATGTCCCCGCAAATGCACCATTTGGATCCAGCCATGGTGCAGCAGTTACTGCAATATGCCGTTGGTTGCCATCCAATCGATTGATGATGATTTCATAATCCGTTATCATCCCATTACGGCGATGATCAGATTGGTTGCGAACTTCAGCATACTGATCAGACGAAGTAAAATCAGCCACAGTCCGACCAATTAACCCTCCCGGCTCCACACCAAAGATTCGATCCGCAGCAGGGTTGGCAAAAACGAATCTTTCCGCCTGGTCAACAATGGTCACGCCTTCGCTCTGGTTCTCCACCAGGAGCCGATATTTTTCTTCACTTTGCTTAAGCCGCTTCTGCAATTCATATTTATTGAATGCCATCTCAAGGGTGACAAGCAGGATGCGTTCCTCATAAGGCTTCAGGACGTAACCGTAGGGATCGGTTCCTTTTGCCCGGGTTAAAGTCTCTTCATCTGCATACGCAGTCAGATACACAATTGGGATATCATACTGCGAACGGATTTCCTGGGCTGTTGATATTCCATCCATACCCCCATCAAGAGCAATATCCATCAAGATCAGGTCTGGTAACTTGATCCGAATGGCATCCAATGCATCCTCTCCATTGGACACAGAATCAGAAACCGTGTATCCTGCCTTTCGCAGACAACTCCGTAGTGATTGCCCAATGATGGCATCGTCTTCAACAATTAATATTGTCAGATACTCGTCACCCATCATAATCCCTTCATATCAACTTTATTATGACGAAATGGCAGGGAAACGCAAGAGATATCCGCTCTACAATTTTGTTAAGGCTGATCTTTGGGTAACCAGATTTCCAGTCCGGCATCTTCCAGCCTTAATACAGATTGGTATGCCTTCGCGACAGGCAATTCCACCCTCTCAACCCAGATATTGTTTTCTTCAGAGAAAGCCCGGCTGTTGTCTTGAAGATTCATATTAAACGAATTGGTAATGATGACCGAAAATTCATGATTGTTCAACTTTTTATAAAACTGGTCCAGGTAATTCGTATTACCCGCCATTGCCATTTCCATCAGCCAGACTTTTTCATACTCTGGTTCAAATTCCTGAACATGAAGAATATCCAGAGGAATGAGATGACGATCGGCTATCAAAAGAACACGCCCCGGGTGCTCATCCAGGAAGGTTTGAATCGTATGCAATACTCGATCGGTGTCTTCCCTGCCAGGCATGGTTATTGGCTGCCCCAATTCCAGAAAATGGGTTACGGGCATCAGGACAACAATGCCAACCAGCCACCAGGGGATACTCCTGTTCGCAAAATTGGGACGATCCTTTAAGAATTTTCCAGCCCAAATGAACAATCCAATGACCAATACAAAAAACAATGCGGCATCAAGATTGTGCAGGTTGCTTCCACCCCCAATTTTGAGGCTGACGATGAGTCCCCCTCCAAGAAATACACCGATGATGCCAACCAAAGCCAATATCCGTAGCGGATGCCAGGAACGCCAGTGAAGTAGAAGAATCACCAGAATCAAAGCAAGAGCAGGAAACAGGGCATAGATGGTTCCCATCAAAATCCCTGGTGGATACGTGGAATTGGAAAACAAGCGGTTCCAAAGCAGGGGGGATTGAAGTGCAGAACCAAATACCTCCGGTGAGTTCCCGGATATCTTTTCATATCCCTGGTTGAACAGCCATGCTGCCGCGGTTCCCGCCATTGTCCACCCAACCGGTGCCACAAAATACCTTATCCATTTCCGCCCGGCGAGAGGGGTTTCCAGGATATACAACACAGCCGCCAGCAAGCCGGGGACTGGGAACCAGTTGATCCGGCTGATGCCTGCCCAAAGGCTGGCAGCCACAACAATCGCCAGTGTTCGCCATGGCTTTTGTCCGTTATACCACGCCAGGACCGGCACAGTACAAAGAATCAGGTGATAATAAACCGGTCCCTGGAAAAGGAAGACAAAACCAAACAATCCAAACAAAAACCACCAGTAGCGATAAACCGGACGAATGCGCCGGACAAGCAGCCAGACAGCCAAGCCATTGCAGACAACCCATAACAACACCTGCCACAACCGGTGCACCCAAATGGGTAGTGAAAACAGGAAGGGAACAGATTGAAGAAGGTAGCGGCTGGGATGCAGAACAGACAGGGGAAGTGTTTCCCCATAAATTGAACGCGCCAGGAACAGCGATCCATAATAATACCGGCTGCCCTCAGACCAGCCCAGGGAAAGCGGATTGGTTTGGATTTCCGGGGTAAACAAAATGATGCGGAAAACAGCACTGAAAAGCAAAGCAGAACCAAGGAAGGACCCAATCAACCTTCCTTCCTTGCGAATTCCGTGAAGGAAGAATGTGCCCGCCAGTACAACAACCCATAATATTCCAAGCCGCATGGATCCTGCCCGAAACGAATCCAGGTTTAAGCCGTACAACAAAAACCACAAGAGAATCGCAAGCAAGATCAACCCAACAATCAGGACGCGCCTTCTCCGGCGGAGGCATTGAACCAATCCATCAAACCCAGCCAGTCGTTTTTTCCAGTAAGTCGTCCACGTCAAACCGAACAGGAAGAGTCCCAACAAAGCAGAAACCAGGAACAGCAGGAAGAAGATCAACCAGAACCAATCAAATCCGCCCAAAAGGCTTCCCATTCCCCAACCCATGTTCCATGCATGGCGAATGCACATATACATCACAACCAAGTGTGTAATGAGAATACCGCGTACGGTCCAATCAATCCCCGGTTTCTGCATCTACGGTTTCAACTCCTCTTCAAGCGAAGCAGATTTGGCAGGCTGAATCAACCCGGGAACAAAAAAGGCACCCGGCAAGCTGGCAAGCATTTGCAAAATCCGGATCAACAAAGCCATTGCCAAAACATTTTGACTGGAAATCCCCCCGTAGTGCCCAAAAATGACAACAAGTGAAAGCTCCTGGAGCCCATATCCGTTAATGGATATTGGCAATTGGGTGATAAAGTAACTTATACTCCACAACCCGGCAGTCAACCAGAAAGAAATGGATTCACCCATCCTGGAGATCATGATATGCAGGGTGAGAAAAAGGAAAATCATGTGTGCCCAGGTAAATACAAATGAAATAAGCATGGAGCCTGGCTTGGAAATCCATAACCGGATAGCATCCCACACCGATATAACCAG
>Ga0209604_1002369_pt1 | contig 13841 bp, 9 predicted proteins | sample AD_UKC097_MetaG_FD_184405 | JGI IMG/M metagenome (GOLD analysis project Ga0209604, IMG submission 184405) | Active sludge microbial communities of municipal wastewater-treating anaerobic digesters from USA - AD_UKC097_MetaG (SPAdes) (version 2) | ecosystem: Engineered > Bioreactor > Anaerobic >... | reverse complement strand
GATTCTCCTGGATTACTGGCCCTTAAAGCGCTTTGAATCGGAAAAAGGTAATTTGTTCTCGTGGCAGCTCAAGGAAAAACTGCCGCTTCTGGCGCTGTCTGCGGTCTTCTCGGTGATTACAATTCTTGCGCAACAAAAACCATACGACCCGGCAGCGTCTTTTGCACTGACTTCACGATTAATCAACTCTCCAGTTACCTTTGTAACGTATCTGATAAAAACCTTCTGTCCATTTGATCTGGCTGTCATATATCCTTTTTCCGCTCATATCCCTGTCTGGCAGACCACGGGAGCGATTCTGCTGATTGCTGCCGTGACGGCTGCCGTAATTGTTACCGCCAAACGCCTGCCTTATCTTTTTGTCGGCTGGTTCTGGTACGCAATTATTATCGCTCCTGTTATCGGAATTATCCAGGTTGGCAACCAGGCCATGGCTGACCGCTATACCTATCTGCCGTTAATCGGCATCGGCATGATGCTGGCATGGGGTGCGCCGGTTTTATTCCCGAAAGAAGAACTCCGCAAAAAGATGCTCTTTCCTGCGGCAATCATTTTTCTGACGTTTCTCGCTTTTCTGACCTGGAAGCAGTGCGGTTACTGGAAGAACAGCAAGGAAATATGCAGCCACACGATACGGGTGACGAACGACAATTATGTGGCGCACATCAATCTGGGATCGGTTCTTTTTGATGAGGGGAAATATGAAGAAGCCATCCGTCATTTTAATGAAGTTATCCGCATAAAACCGGGGCTGATCCTCAGCTACAACAAGAGGGGCCTCGCCTATGCAAGGCTCGGGCAATACCCCCAAGCGTTCGAAGACCTCAATAATGTCATCCGGATGAAACCCGACTATGCCGACGCCTACAACAGCAGAGCACTCCTTCATCATGGACTCAAACGGCACCGGGAAGCCATTGAAGATTTGACGGAAGCTGTCCGTTTAAAACCGGACCATGCTGAAGCCTATAACAACCGGGGCAACATTTATCTTGGTCTTGGTGAGCATCACAACGCCGTGGAAGACCTGTCCAGAGCCATTGCTCTGAGACCGGACAATCCAGCCATTTACTACAATCGCGGAACCGCCTATATTCATCTTGCGCAATATCAGCAGGCCATTGCCGACTACAGCAAAGCCGTTGCTTTAAATCCCGCTTACTTCGATGCCTACAACAACCGGGCTTTTATCTATCTGAAACTGGGCCGGTATCCGCAGGCCGTCGGGGATTACAGCCAGGCGATCCGTTTGAAACCGGATTATGCCGACGCGTATAACAACCGGGCCTTTGTTTATTTACTGACCGGAAACAGGACCTCGGGCTGCCGGGACGCGCATCAAGCCTGCAAGCTGGGAACCTGTTCGACGATGCAATTAGCCATGAACCAGGGATTGTGCCGGTGATCATTCTTTCGTCGCCACATTCAGGACGTTACTTTATTTGAAATGCGGATACCGCAATGGATATGCACAAGAAATATTCTTACATCATTATAAGCCTTTTAATAATTGTGTCCCTTGCCGCCTTCGGCCGGATCATGGGTAATCACTTCATTAATCTGGACGACCCGGGATACATCACCAAGAATTATATCGTTCAAAACGGGCTAAATCTCGAAAATATAAAATGGGCATTCACCACAACATATCTGGCATTTTGGCATCCTCTGACCTGGCTGTCGCACATGCTGGACTGGAGTATCTTTGGAGCGTACGCCGGAGGGCATCATCTGACCAGTCTGCTTTTACACATCGGCACTGTTTTATTTTTGTTCCTCTTTCTGAATAAAACAACAAAAAATATCCGGGCTGCCGCCTTTGCCGCAGTTTTCTTTGCCATTCATCCCCTGAGAGTAGAATCGATCGCCTGGGCATCTGAACGCAAAGATGTCCTCAGTATGTTCTTCGGCATGGCCGGCATCTACGGCTATGCCTTCTATGTCGAATCGTCTAAGCGATCCAGATACTTTCTCTGTTTAATATTGTTCGCGTTGAGCCTGATGGCCAAGCCGATGACGGTAACGCTGCCGTTTGTTCTATTGCTTCTGGACTACTGGCCTCTGCAACGATTTACAAAAGCTCCTTTTAATAAAGAAGCGGCGGGACTTCTGCTGGAAAAGATTCCCTTTTTTATAATGAGCATCGCTTCAAGCGCCATTGTTTTCTGGGCTGAAAAAAAAGCCGGAGCTGTTTCCTCCGCGGCTGCGCTGCCTTTTTCAACACGAATGACAAACGCAATTTTCTCCTATGCGTCATATTTAGAAAAAACGTTCTGGCCGGATAATCTGGTGGTGTTTTATCCGTACAATTTCTTTCTTCCCGCCTGGAAGATTATCCTGTCCGGAATTATTCTGACGCTCATTACTCTCATCGTTATGGGTTATATCAAAAAGATGCCTTTCTTATTTGTCGGCTGGTTCTGGTATCTTGGAACCCTTATTCCGATGATCGGGCTGGTTCAGATCGGAAAGCACGCCATGGCCGATCGTTATACGTATCTGCCCTCCGTAGGAGTTGCCCTGATGCTGGCCTGGGGAATTCCATCGTTATTCAGAGGGGAAGAAATCCGTAAAAAGATTCTATCGCCCTCCGCTTTTATTCTGATCACCATTCTGTGCTTTTTAACGTGGCATCAGTGCGGATATTGGAAAAGCAGCATGAGTCTCTTCAATCATGCCTCGCGAGTGATGATCAATGATGAGCAGGGGAAAAATCGTTCTGGAGCCGACTTTACACAACTGGGACAATATCAACAGCAGAATCAAATTTTAGACTATAACAAAACGATCCGACGGAACCAAAACGATGCGGCATCTTTCTTCAATAGAGGCCTAGCCTATTCTAAAATTGGCCAGTATGAAAATGCCATTAAAGACTATACGGAGGCGATACGCCTGAACCCTGATTACGCCGAGGCCTATAATAACCGCGGGAACATTTACGGTCAACACGGTGCGTTCCAACTGGCCATTGATGATTTTAACAAAGTCATAGAAATCAATCCTCATCATGTAAAAGCATTCAACAACAGGGGGCTGGCTTACAGCGAGCTGGGACAACAGCACGCAGCCATCCAAGACTTCAGCAAAGCCATTCATCTGAATCCGGATTATGCCGCCGCTTACGCGAACCGGGCAAATGCTCATCTGAAATCGGGCAATAAATCAGACGGATGTCAAGACGCGAAAAAAGCCTGTGAGCGGGGAAACTGTATCGTCATCCAAGCCCTGAAAGCAAAAGAGACATGCCGCTGATTATTTTTTTGTTCTGCGATACAATATGCTTTTGAAAGCTATTGCATAGAAACAAGCATCGGCTTATCCTGCCGGAAAAAACGTCAACCACATTGAAAGATGCTCGTCCCGGCGAGAACATTGGATTCCATAGTGATCAGGCGATGATCTGTTTATGGTTTAAGATTTAGTTGACACCAACCATCGGCCATTTTATATTCCATCACAATGAAACCAAGTCATTATCCCACGCACATTTTCATGCTGGCATTTCTGGCGGCAAATCTTTTTTTGTCATCATTTTACGTTGATATCTGGTGCACACCCAACGCCGTATCCAGAGCGCTTCCAGTCCTGACCCTCCTGGAAAACGGTTCGCCCGCCATAGACAAATACGTCAGGCGTACCGGCGATAAAAGCAGGGTCGGCGATCATTATTTCTCGGACAAGGCTCCACTGCCGACTTTGCTTGCCGTGCCTTTTTACCGGCTTGTTCAAGCCGTCGGACTGGACAAAACAGACATCAGAACCGGTAAAAAATTCCCGATCCATATATGGAAACCTTTAGGGATAAGAGACGGACGGCTTTCGGTATATCCGGATATGATTCCGCTGTTATTCATGTGCAGCCTCCTGTTCGGCAGCCTCCCCTTCGCCGCCATGATTTTTATCACCGCGAAGAAAGCTCTGGCTGTATCATGCAAACCTTTCACGATTGCACTGGTTATGGTTTCGTTTTATGGATCTTTTCTCTTCGTCTTTGCCGGAACTTTTTTCAATCATATATTTGCGGCTTTTTTGCTGTTGCTCGGATATATCCACGTTAAAGACCGCGCATATTTTCGTTCCGGACTATTTACCGGATTGAGCTTTCTCAGCGAATACACGGTGTGTATTGCATTGCCGTTGTGGTTGATCATTATCGCTTTCCGGGAAAAAAGTTTAAAGCAGGGCTCTCTTTTCGTGTTTGGAGCATTGCCAAGCATTATGATCTTTGTTTTATATAACCTGGTCACCACGGGCCAACCTCTCACAACGCTCTATGCTTATAATATCATAGAGGCATTCTCGGGACACCAGCAAAGCTATGGTTTTGCGCTTCCTTCGCTCCAGGCCATATGGGGACTCTCTTTCAGTCTTTATTTAGGCTTAATGCCTCACGTGCCTGTTTTATTGTTCGGCGTATATTTCTTGTTCCGCGAACTATTTTTACATTCTTTTTACAAAAAGCTGTTACTCAATTATTTGACTGTTTTCTCTTTTGTTTTTTTTCTGTTTATTTCATCATTTTTTGTCTGGTGGGGCGGATGGACTTACGGCCCGCGTTATCTTATCGTTTTGGCGGCATTATTGCTCTATGAAAATACGATCTTCCTGACGGACAAGAAGATAAACTTATGCGTCTTCTGGATCATCGGATTACTCGGTATCATCGGCACATGGTTGGCCAAGGTAACCGTAATGTACATGCTTCCCGATCAAAGCACCCGAATGAATGCGGCGCCGGGAACAAGTGCCGGCAAGTTATATATACTTCATGAATTCTTCAATAATCATTTCAACAGCAATAATATATTGAGCCTTGGATTCAATGTTGAACCGGCATATGCCGCTTACCTCTGGTTAATCGCTTTCATTTTTATCACTTTTTTCTTTGCATTTTGGTGTGGCAGAATGAATCTTAAACAAAATTCGTCCGATATTCCCGGTGTATGATGAGACTCAAATTTCAAAAACGAATACCCTCAAGGGCACTATAAGGTGTATTGAATTTTGTAAGTCGTAGTGAGTCCCAAATTTCAGAAGCACAGCGTACCGAAATTTGTCGGACGAACTATCCAATCCTGATAAACGGAATCAGGGTCCAGGGCTTACCCTGCGTAATTATTCAAACAATATTCAGAAATGTTTGATAATTTTATTAAAATAGCTTAATGATTACTGTCCCTTCACAATTTAAATGAGAACGAATCTGAACTTAATAATTTTGGAGAATGGCCCCAGATTCCCGGAGAAACGATAGGAACCGCCTATGATTAACCTGAGCCAAAAGAAAACTTTAATTTATATTATTTTACTTTTAGTCACTCTCGCTGTTTACTGGCAGGTCAAGCACCTTGCTTTTGTTGATCTCGATGATTTTGTGTACGTTTCTGAAAATCTCAATATTCAATCCGGCATCACGCCGAAGAGCATTGTCTGGGCCTTCAGCACCACCTACGCGGAATTCTGGCATCCCCTGACCTGGCTGTCCCTGATGCTCGATTATGAACTTTACGGTCTCAATGCCGGAGGATACCACCTCACGAATCTGATTTTGCACATCTTGAGCACGCTTCTTTTGTTCCGGCTCTTCTCTACAATGACCGGGGAAATTTGGAAAAGCGCCTTCGTCGCTGCTTTCTTCGCGCTCCATCCCCTGCATGTGGAATCCGTCGCCTGGGTTTCCGAACGCAAAGATGTCTTAAGCGCTTTCTTCTGGATGCTCACCTTATGTCTTTATGTCTTCTATACGGAAAAACAATCGATCAAACGATATCTGCTGGTTGTTTTTTCTTTTGTGCTGGCGTTGCTGAGCAAGCCCATGGTGGTCACCCTGCCCGTCATTATGATTCTTCTGGATTACTGGCCGCTGAAACGATTTGAAAATCACAACCGTTTGTCCGATGCGATCTCATGGCAGATCAAAGAAAAACTGCCGCTTTTGGCGCTGTCCATTATTTTCGCAATTATTACATTTTTCGCGCAGCACGACTCATCCGGAGTTTATTTCTCTGTGGTTGCTCGTCTGGCCAACGCGCCTGTTGCTTTTATTACATATATTATAAAAACTTTCTGGCCTTACCATCTGGCTGTTTTCTATCCCTTCCCCTCGCAAATATCTGTCTGGCAAGCTGTGACAACCTCTTGCCTGATTGTCATCATTACGTCTTTCATAATTGTGCAGTCCAAAAAACGGCCTTATTTATTTGTCGGCTGGCTGTGGTATGCAATAATCCTGTTGCCGGTTATCGGGATTGTGCAGGTGGGAAATCATTCTATGGCTGATCGCTATACCTATTTGCCGTTAATTGGGATTGGCATCATGCTGGCCTGGGGTGCGCCGGATTTATCGCATCATAAAACATTATCTGAAAAAATTTTATTCCCCGCAGCAATATTATTTCTAGCTTTTCTGACTTTTCTGGCCTGGAAACAGTGCGGCTATTGGAAAAACAGCAATGCCCTGTTCAGCTATGCCTTACAGGCAACAAAGAATAACTATATCGCGCATGGCAGTTTAGGAATTGCCCTGTTTAAAGAAGGCAAAACGGAAGACGCTATCCATCATTTCAACCAGGCGATCCTCATCCGGCCTGACTATTACAAGCCTTACGACAGCAGGGGAGTGGCTTACGATAAACTGGGTCAATATGAACAGGCGATTGCTGATTTTAACGAGGCCATCCGCCTGAACCCTGAATATGCCGCTTCCTACAACAACCGGGGCGCTGTTTACGACAAATCAGGCCGTTACGAAAAAGCAATTGAAGAATATAATACAGCTATCCGCCTTAAGCCGGAATATGCCGACGCTTACAATAATAAAGGTCTTGTTTTTGTGAGGTTGGGTCAGAATCAAAAAGCCATCGAAGACTTCAGCAAAGCGATATCGCTTAATCCTTGTTTTGCCGACGCTTACAATAATCGTGCGGTCGTTTACACCGTCCTGGACCGATATGATCTGGCCGTAATCGATCTGAAAAAAGCGATTTCGGCTCAGCCGGATTTTTTAAAATCTTACATGAATATCGCGGCCATTCATGCAAAATTTAATCAGTATGAAGACGTTGCCAGAAATCTTACTGAAGCAATCAGATTGCAACCGGACAATCCTCTTTTCTACTATAATAGGGGATTTGCCTATGCTAAAACCGGTCAATACAACGCCGCCCTTAATGATCTCGATAAAACCCTCCGCCTGAAAGAGAATTACGCGGATGCCTATAACATAAGAGCGGCAGTTTATTTAAATCAGCACAATATAATCTCCGGCTGTCTGGACGCGAAAAAAGCCTGCGAATTAGGAAATTGCAAAACATTACAAGCCGCAACGGTGAAAGGAATATGCCGTTGATGGAGCTTATCACTCAGGAATAAGACCTGGTTTCATTTTAATAAAGGCAACATAAAAGTCATGAAGAAAAATTTTATTTACCTGGTCATCATACTTCTCATCGTTTCTTGCCTTGTATCTTTCGGACGGATTGCCGTCAATGATTTTATTAATTTTGATGACGACATATTCATAACTGAAAACATCCATGTTCAATCAGGATTTAATAAAGAAGATATTCGATGGGCATTTACCACCGTGCATCACAGCTACTGGCATCCTCTGACCTGGCTTTCACACATGCTGGACTGGAGCCTTTTCGGGGATAGCGCTGCCGGCCATCATCTGGTCAGCCTCTTCCTGCATATCGGTTCGGTTATTCTTTTGTTCCTCTTTTTGTTCAAAACAACCAATCATCTCTGGCCCTCGGCTTTTGCCGCGGCTTTCTTCGCCCTGCATCCCCTCAGGGTCGAATCGGTCGCCTGGGCGGCAGAACGTAAAGACGTCTTAAGCATGTTCTTCGCCATGGCTACTCTTTACACGTATGCTTTCTATGCTGAAAATCGCAAAATATCGAAATATCTTTTGTGTCTGTTCTTGTTTGCTCTGGCGCTGATGTCCAAACCGATGATGGTCACCCTGCCGTTTGTTTTACTGCTCCTGGATTACTGGCCGCTGAAACGTTTGGATTCCTTTTCAACTGCAAAGGACAATATGCTTAAAAAAGCGGGGATGCTTTTATCAGAAAAAATCCCTTTCTTCATTTTAACGATTGCTGTAAGCGCCGTTGCCTTCTGGGCACAAAACAAAGTCGGCGCTATGGTGAAGATGGAAAACATTTCTTTTATGGAAAGACTCTCCAATGCCGTTGTCTCCTACGGCAATTATCTGGAAAAAATATTCTGGCCTGTGAACCTGGCTGTATTTTATCCTTTTGAACATTCCCTGCCCGGGCGGGAAATTTTTATTTCAGCCCTTATCCTTATCATCATAACCGCCGCTGTCCTTTGCTTCATCAGGAAACTCCCTTTTTTATTTACGGGCTGGTTTTTATATCTGGGAACGTTAATACCGGTAATCGGCCTGGTGCAGGTTGGAGATCAGGCCATGGCCGATCGTTATACTTATCTGCCCTCCATCGGAATTGCCGTTATGCTCTCCTGGAGCATTCCTTTATTTTTCCCCCGTGAAGAAATTCGTAAAAAGATTTTATTCCCCGCGGCAACGATCATTATCATTCTTTTGATGATGTTAACCTGGCGGCAATGCGGCGTCTGGGAAAACAGCATGACGATTTCCCGTCACACATTGAATGCAACAAAAAATAACTACAAAATGCATCACAATATGGGAACGTCCTTTTTTAAAGAAGGCCGGATCAAGGAAGCTTTCTATCATTTTAATAAAGCCATTCGCATCAATCCTAATAATCTTTCTTACAACAGCAGAGGAGATATCTTCGCCAGAATGGGCCGATACCGGCAGGCTCTCGATGATTTTAACAAAGCGATTACATTGAACCCCCGTGACGCTTACGGATACTATAACAGAGGGCTTACTTATGAAAAACTCGGACTGTATTCGCCGGCAATTGCTGATTTTACAAGGGCGATCTTGCTTAGAAGCGATGACAGCCATTCCTTCAATAACAGGGGAATTGTTTATGCGAAACTCGGTCAACTTCCTCAGGCCGTGAAAGATTTCACAAAAGCCATTGCGATCAATCCCGATTACGCTCCGGCTTATGGAAACCGGGCAATCGCCTATTTTTCGCAGGGGGAAAATCAGAAAGGATGCCGTGACGCGCAAAAAGCCTGTGCATTGAGAAGCTGTTCCGCACTGCAATCTGCACAAGGCAAGGGATTGTGCAGATAATATTATTATTTCATTCCGATTTTAGATGGTTTTTGACCACATGAACAAAAAATACTTTTATCCGGTACTTGTATTGTTGGTTCTGACCATTTTCATCGCCTTCGGACGAGTTACCGGAAATGATTTTATTAACTTTGATGATAACAGGTATATCACCGAGAATCACAATGTCCGGGCGGGACTGAATTGCCAAAGTATCTCATGGGCATTTACAGCCATCGTAGTAAGCAACTGGCACCCCTTAACTCTGCTTTCACACATGCTGGACTGGAGCCTTTTCGGAGGCAACGCCGGCGCCCATCATCTGGTCAGTCTCTTGCTGCATATCGGTTCTGTTATTCTTTTGTTTCTCTTTCTCTACAAAACGACTCATCAACTCTGGCCGTCCGCCTTTGCTGCCGCATTCTTCGCGCTGCATCCCCTCAGAGTGGAATCCGTCGCCTGGGCGGCGGAACGCAAAGACGTCCTAAGCATGTTCTTCGCCATGGCTGCTCTTTACACATATGCTTTCTACGCTGAAACCCGCAAAATATCGAAATATCTATTGTGTCTGATCCTGTTTGCTCTGGCGCTGATGTCCAAACCGATGATGGTCACTCTCCCGTTTGTTCTGCTGCTGCTGGATTACTGGCCCCTCAAGCGGCTGGATGTTTTTTCAACTGTCCATGACAATATGCTGAGAAAAACAGGAAAACTTTTATCAGAAAAAATCCCTTTCTTCATTTTAACCGCGGTTGCCGTTTTTATTGCGTACCGGACGCATGACGCAGAAGGTGCGGCTTCACCATTCGGTTTTGCACCGATCTCTACGCGGTGTGCCAATGCCTTGATCTCCTATTATGTTTATTTGGAAAAAACGTTCTGGCCGACAAATTTAGCGGTATATTATCCCTATGATCTAAATTTCGCATGGGGAAAGATCGCTCTTCCCGTTATCATCATCTTTTTAATTACGACCTGTGTCTTTTATCATCTGAAAAAATTACCTTTCCTGTTTGTTGGCTGGTGCTGGTATCTTGGCACGCTCATCCCCGTGATCGGTCTGATTCAAGTCGGATCCCAAGCCATGGCCGACCGCTACACTTATCTCCCGTCCGCGGGCATCTCCATCATGCTTGCCTGGCTTCTTCCTATCTTCTTCCAAGACACAGGTTTCCGGAAAAAAATTTTATTGCCGGCAGCAATCATCCCGCTTGTCCTGCTATCATGTTTCACCTGGCGGCAGTGCGGTTACTGGAAAAACAGCATAACGTTATTTCGCCATGCCTTGCAGGTTACAGAAAACAATTACATCGCCCATAATCATCTCGCCTCAGCCCTGCTTAAAGAAAACAGATTCGATCAAGCCCTGTATCATTACGGCGAAGCTGTTCGGATTCATCCTCTGTATGCCCATGCCTATTTGAACCGGGGCATGGCACATTATCTTTTTGGCAGCAAGCAGAACGCGTTAAACGACTTCCGGGAAGCCATCCGTTATATTCCTCAAACCATGGAATTTGCCGCCGCCTATAATAATCTTGGAGCAACATATACAGATCTTGGCCAATATCCATCAGCGATCATCAGTTATAATCAGGCAATCCATCTGAAACCGGATTATGCCGATGCTTATAACAACAGGGCTTTTGTGAATTTTCAACTGAATAAAATTAATCAGGGATGTTTTGACGCTCACAAAGCCTGCGAGTTGGGAAACTGCAACGCACTGCAATCGGCTCAAAACAAGAAATTATGTTCCTATAAATGATCTGATTTGCCAAGGTCGGGGGGAAAATCATCCGATGCTCAGGACTTGTCTTCTTTCTGATCGTCTTTATTCGGAGCGGCGAACAAATCAAAAAGTGTTTTAAAGGATGAAAGGCTTGCGGCAGCCTGAGGATTCATTCTGGAAAAATTCTCGCCATATTCCAGCCATTTTTTGAACTGATCATCAGCCATATTACGATAGACGAGATAATTTTTTATCATCTGCTCCAGATATTTTTCAAAAAAATCCGTCAACACGTTTTCTCCGTATTGAATGATCAGATAAAGCAACGGCGGCGGCAGCAGATATTTCTTTTTACGCGCCTCTTCCAGAACGATTTGCGTCAAGATTGCCGATGTCACGTCTTCTCCGGTCTTGGCGTCCGTAACCTTGATCTTGCGTCCCTTCTTGACCACATCGGTGACATAATCCAGAGTAACGTATTTGCTTTTTTCGGTGTCATAAAGTCTTCTGTTGTTGTATTTTTTTAGTAAAAGTGTGTTGTCTTCCATATTCATTTTCCTTGATATTCATTATATTTCATCTACAAAATTATTATATTTATTGCAACATAAATTATTATTTACTTCTTTAAATAAGACTTAAAATAAATGCATTATATTGTATTTATTGCATTATTTATTAATCTAAGCCCGGAATAAAATATATCGCATTGCAACATTTTCCTATTGACAAACGAAAAATACTGTTTATACTATAGCTGAACACCAAAAATAAAAAAGGAGGATTGATAATGGACAACAAAGATAAAACAAAACAGGTGATCGACTACCATAAGGCGGCCTTTGAAACTTATTATAATTCCGTGCAGATGCTTCAGGATCAAACAACCAAAGCTCTTGATGACATGCTCAAACAGTCTCCCTGGATTCCGGCACAAACCAAGTCATTCATCAACGAATGGATTAGCATCTACAAAAAAGTCACTGCCGATTTCAAAGAATCAGTAGATCAGAATTACGCGAAAATGGAAGAATTTCTTAATACTACGTCGGACGCTCCCAAACCCAAAGGGAAGAAGTAAATTTAAAAACGCATTAATAATTAACTAAATAAAAATTTAAATTAATGGAGGGAAAAAATATGGATCCCAAACAAATTGCCAAACAGATGGTTGATTTTAACAAAACAGCTTTTGATAACTCATTTGAAGCCATGTCCGCTCTTCAGGACCAGGCCGAAAAGATGTTTCTCGCCACCATGGAGCAGACTTCTTTTTTCCCGGCAGAGGGGAAAAAACTTATTAATGAATGGGTAAAAACTTACAAAAAAGGTCGTGAGGATTTCAAAGCAGCCGCCGATGAAAATTTTAAAAAAGTAGAAGCATATTTTTCAGCTAAATAAGAAAATTTTATTTTCTACGTAAAAAGCCACGGAATCCCGTGGCTTTTTTAATTTTCTGCACTGAAATAGGAATAATCAAACCAGCTCACGGATTACTCAAGCAATTGAGCCATGCGAGCAATCATTTCTTTCGTCATTCCCGGATAGACGCCCACCCAGAAAGTATCTTCCACGATTCTATCGGTATTTTTAAGTTTGCCGACCACTCTGAATCCTGATTTCGATTTTCGCATCGCGTCAAAACACGGATGACGCAGAATGTTTCCGGCAAAAAGCATCCTGGTCTGTACGCCGTTTTCTTCAAGATGATTCACCACTTCATTTCTCTTGACACCGGGTTGAACCGTTAAAAGGAAGCCGAACCAGCTCGGATCGGAATTTCTGGAAGGCGCGGGAAGAATATATTTATCACTCAAATGAGATACTTTTTCTTTCAGGAGATTCCAGTTCCTTTTTCTCTGTTGAATAAATTCGGGAAGCTTTTCCAACTGCGCGCAGCCAATCGCCGCCTGCATATCCGTTACTTTCAGATTATAGCCGAAATGTGAATAAACATATTTGTGATCATAACCAAGCGGCAGTTCGCCGAATTTCCGCGTGAACCTTTTTCCGCAGGTATTATCCTTCCCCGATGGGCAGAAACAATCTCGTCCCCAGTCTCTCAGCGACAGAATAATTTTCGCCAGTTCCGGATCATCGGTATATACCGCTCCACCTTCGCCCATTGTCATGTGATGCGGCGGGTAGAAACTTGATGTTCCAATATGCCCGAACGTTCCGGTATAGCGCCACTGATTTTTGTATTTGTATTTCGACCCGAGAGAATCGCAGTTGTCCTCGATGAGCCACAACTTGTTTTCATCACAAAACTGTTTTACCTTCCCGATGTCGAAGGGATTGCCCAGGGTGTGAGCCAGCATGACCGCTTTCGTTTTCTTACTCAGCGCCCTGTCCAGCAAATTCACATCCACATTATATTCAGGAATGGTGACGTCGATAAAAACGGGAACGGCGCCAAATTGCAAAATAGGCGTCACGGTGGTTGGAAAACCGGCTGCCACCGTAATCACTTCATCTCCCCTCTTGATTTTTCTGTCTTTCAGTTTGTCGCTGGTTAGAGCCATGAAAGCAAGAAGGTTGGCGGAAGATCCTGAATTGACCAGATACGCATGTTTTATTTTCAAGAATGATGCAAATTTTTCTTCAAACTCATCGGCAAATCTTCCCGTAGTCAGCCAGAAATCCAAAGAAGCGTCCACCAGATTAACCAGTTCCTTTTCATCATAAACCCTGCCCGCGTAAGGTATTCTTTCGCCTGATTTGATTTTTTTTAATTTTCCTTTGGAGTCAAGATTTTCCCGGTAATATTCTTTGACAAGATTTAAGATTTTTCTTCTATCCATAACATTAGCGGCCTCATCATTAAATGTACATTTGTCATGCCGGACTTGATCCGGCATCCAGGAATTTTGAACTGGTTCCCGGCCTTCGTAACCTAAATAACCTGAAGGTCACTATAGG
>Ga0209604_1002362_pt1 | contig 13871 bp, 11 predicted proteins | sample AD_UKC097_MetaG_FD_184405 | JGI IMG/M metagenome (GOLD analysis project Ga0209604, IMG submission 184405) | Active sludge microbial communities of municipal wastewater-treating anaerobic digesters from USA - AD_UKC097_MetaG (SPAdes) (version 2) | ecosystem: Engineered > Bioreactor > Anaerobic >... | reverse complement strand
ATCTGAGGCTTGGGCGCTTGCCCGAAACCGACAGGAAAAGACTATTAACTGGCAATTCACCACAGATCATGCTCGTATCAAATTAAAAAGATTATATCCGTCATATGATTGTTGACATGACACTAGTGGAATAACATATTCAATAAATCGACGTACGAAATATCCTACCATAGCCAACTATCCGATATCTCTCTGGCTTATACAATCCGCCCCTCACATGTCTTGTTAGGTGTATCCTTGAATTTTTAAAAAACACACGTTTATACTCCTAAAGTTGTTTTTATTCGTCGTGACAGAAAAGGTACTGCTATTCCAGGAGTTTATAAATCAGTTATAGGAATAGGGTTTACACCATGTATCAACGTTCGGTTTGTTGAAAGCTACAACAGATAATATCCGTTCCATCTGTGGTCCACCCTGTTTGGATATGATTGCCAACTGGTAAGAACGCTACGTATTATATGCGTAATAAAACATGTATAAAAAATTAGGAACAAGACCATTTTGTTTTATGGATTAAATAAAAAATACTTATTTTTGTTCAATAGATAAAACAAAAACACAGAATGATTAGCAAAGATATATTAAAAACGGTGCTTGCAGATGCACGCGAAGAGGTTACCAAATATAAAGTCATTCCAAGAGAATTCCAGTTTGAAGAGTATGGCAATTATGTACTTACAGGAATTCGCAGGGCGGGTAAATCATTCCTGCTATATCAGCATATGCAGGAGTTGCTGAAGAGCGGCACAGGATGGGACCAAATACTCTATATCAACTTTGAAGATGAGCGTCTCATAGGTATGGCCGCTTCTGATCTGAATTCATTACTGGAAATTCATTTAGAGCTTTATGGGAAAAAACCAGTTTTATTTTTAGATGAAATACAGAATGTTGAAGGGTGGGAAAAATTTGCACGCAGATTAGCCGATACCGGTCATAAAGTTTACATAACAGGGAGTAATGCCAGGATGCTCAGTAAGGATATTCAAACCATCCTGGGAGGCCGGTTTGTCTCTATAGAGGTGTATCCATATAGTTTCAAAGAGTTTTTAATTGCCAATGGAGTAAGTGATAATGAAAAAATGCATATGTCAACAGAGGCAAAAGCCAGACTCATGAGACAATTCGAGGATTACTTCTTTTTTGGAGGATTTCCGGAAGGAGTTCACTTTACAGTCAAACGTAATTATCTAACCAGTATATATCAAAAAGTTTTTTTAGGCGATATAATAGCTCGTAATACTATTTCAAACAGCTTTGCGCTGCGTGTCATGTTTTATAAAATTGCAGAAAGTGTTGGCCGACCCTTGTCATATAACCGGATTGCGAATATTGTTACTGCAACCGGAGCAAAAGTAACCACAAACACGATCATCAATTACATAGAATACGCTAAAGATGCATGGCTCTTACTTTCTATCCAAAATATTGAAGGTAAACTAGTCAATAAAGAGACCAATCCTAAATATTATTTCCTGGATAATGGATTGCTTAACCTGTTTCTACTGGATGGCAACACAGCCTTGCTTGAAAACCTGGTTGCAGTCAGTCTGATAAGAAAATATGGCAGGGAGGATGCTGTTTTTTATTACCACAAAAATCATGAAGTTGATTTTTATGTTCCGGAAGCATCGTTGGCTATTCAGGTGTGCTACAAGCTTGACAGCAGTCTGAATACTTACCATCGGGAGGTTGACTCTTTGATAAAAATAACTAAAGTACTGGATTGTAAAAAAATAGTCATTGTGACTAAAGACCAGGAACAGACTCTGGAAGTGGATGGCTATATAATTGAGGTTATTCCCATCTGGAAGTGGCTGACAGCTTAACTGTAGAAAAGGTACTGCTATTCCAAGAGTTTGTAAAAGGGTTATAAGGGTATCAAGAAGATAGACAGCAAGCCCTGTATCCATGTATAACTTTGAGGTTTGGATGAAACGTTTCAATCCTGGAAGCGAAACTTTTCAAATGTATTCTATTGATCCATTTTAGTTTAACCCTCATTTTGCCGAAACTTTTTCTAAGGCTATTGACTTTCTGGGATTTAATAGATAAAATTGAAAAAAGTTGACATGAACACTCTGGAATCAAAGTAGAGCAATAATAAATCAAATCGAAATGAAAAAGATATTTTTAATTTTAGTTTTTTCTATGGGTACAATACTTTCATGTTCAAAAATTCCTGAAATGAAAGTAGACATAGACAGAGAGTCTTTTGAAAAAGAATATACGGCATGGGAGGCTCAGCATATTGAAAATTATGTGTTCACTTTTGATTATATGAGTAGTGACATCGGCCCCAACGGCCCTACAACGATAAGTGTCCAAAATAACGTATCATCGGTTCTTGAAAGTCAAGCTCCACATAAAGTACCTTTTGTTAATAGCGTTAGAGAGCTTTTTGATTTCATTGGGTGGACATTGGAAAATATTGAAAGATCAATAGAAGATAAAGATAAAAATAAAGAATACCCCGTAAAATCTGTTACTTTAAATATATTACCTATAATGAACAATACCATTATCCTGAAAAAGTGAAATACGGTGAAGTTCATTATGTTAAAAAAAATGCTGAGATACCTCCCGGTCTTAATTCGTCTTTTGAGTTAAACATAACAGAGTTCGTTCCATAGTCTCCATAGTCTCATTCATTCCAAAAGTTATCTGAGGGGTGTTTATATGTGTACTCGAAGATTATTTTCTGTCCGTAATTCAGGAGTTTAAAGCTGTCGGCAAAGAAGTTGTTATCTCAAAAAAAGAAAAACGGACTTTTAGTCGTGTGGTGTACGATGTAAAATTTCAAACAGAAAAGTCAATAAAAATTAAAATTGAGGTGGATGTGGATCCGCCGATGAAATTCGATACCGAACAAAAACTATTACTTCTTCCTTATTCTTTTATGACACGCTGTTTTGTTCTCTCCGATTTATATGCCGGAAAGATACACGCCCTTATTTTCCGGAAATGGAGACAGCGGGTAAAAGGACGTGATTGGTACGATTTTGAGTGGTATGTGAGAAAAGGCGTGAAGATCAATTTCAATCATCTGCAGGAACGGATCAGTCAGTTTGATGGAATTGAAATGAGTCGGGAATTATTTATTGAAAAATTAAAAGAACGGCTGGCCGATACAGATATTGACTCGGCCAGACAAGATGTTTTGCCGTTCATTAAAAACCCCGAAGAATTAGAAATTTGGTCAAATGATTACTTTTTACAGTTGGCTGAAATGATAAAATTTCAAAATTAAGGCCCTGTTTGATAAACTAAATCAGTATAGACCACTCTGAGATTCCATCTTCCAAGCCATTATTGTCAATCAACGGTAGTGGCAGCACTGAGTTGAGTGCCTGGTAGCCGCACAGATAGCAGCCCACAAACACAACAGGTGGACCCTCTTTTTGGGAGGTGACAGGGAGGTGGTAAGTGATCAAATCAGCATCATTTCTTGTAACTTTCATAATAACAAACATATACGGAGTTTTCCAACAAAATTACTACTTACTACCTCCCCCTCAAATTGACTAAAAACGGCAAAATCCGGGGAGGGTGGTAAGTAGGAAAAAACGAACATACGTTTATAATACGCACATAAACAGTCTGTTGTGAATTAATCTAACATGTCTGTTACTTACCACCTCCCATATAGTTACCGCATAAAATGATTGGTGCTGCGGAGCAGCATTTTATAAGCGCCAAATGCTTTTGGCGCACCGCAAGCGAAGCTTTTTCTTAACTTTGTCTTATGCGAAAAGTCTGTTCACTGGTATTCGGGCTGGGTGTTTTTCTTTTTTTCTGGTTAGTGCTTCCGTACCACTTGCGGTTTCACGAACAGTTCCAGTTTTTCCGGTTTGGGACAGATTATTTCATGGATTCGGTGCTGCATCCGGAGGGCTTTTCCTTTTACCTGGGAGGTTTTTTTACTCAATTCTTCCGGTACCCGTGGGCAGGAGCCCTCATCATTGCTTTGCTGCTGGTGCTGATGCAACGGCTGGTGGCCCGGATTTCATATGGGGTGACTTGCCGAGTGGCTGGCAGTGCACGTAGCAACACACCCGGCAATACTTTTTTGTATCCGCTGACCTTTCTGCCATCTGCCTTTGTATGGCTGCTTTTGTGCAACGAAAATTTCATGATTTCGGCGGTGGTGGCCCTGTTGCTGGCGCTGGGGGCAGTGAATCTGTACCAGCGTGCCGGCAGCGGGAAATCAAGGATTGCAGTATTTTATATCCTGCAACCGGTGTTGTTCTTTCTGGCCGGCGGGACCGTACTCATTTTTACAGCTTGTTTCATGTACCTGGAAGCGTTACGCATTGGGAGCAGAGGCCGCTGGAAAGCGTATGCCCTCCGTGTACTTCCGGCAGTGGCGCTCGTGTTTCTGTATCCTGTAGCAGTCCGGCTTTTCTGGCAGTATCCTTATGAAAGGCTGCTGGGAGGGATCCACTTTTACAGATATTACTACTTTTCATATCCCATTCAGTACGTAGCCTGGGCACTGGCAGCCGCTGTTCCCCTGTTGTGCCGGCTGATCCCCGCTCCGGGCACCGCCCGCCTGAACCGGATCATTTCTCCCGCGCTGTGGGTGTTGCTAGCCGCAGCCACTGTAGCAGGTCTGTATCATTTTGCCGACAGGGACAAGGAATTGCTTTTTGCCTATGATACGCTGGTGTATGAAGAGCAATGGGACGAGGTGTTGCAGCGGGCGCAAAAAGATACCCCCGGTTCCTCCATTGAAATGGTGGCAGTCAACCTGGCCTTATGGAAGACCGGCCGCCTGGAAACGGAGCTGTTCCAATATCCCCAACAGGGACCGGAAGGTCTTCTGCTGCCTTTTCGCCGGGATTTCGTTACTCCTTTGATGATGTCCGAGGTATACCTTCACCTGGGCATGGTCAACTCCGTGCAGCGGAACGCCTACGATGCCATGGAGGCCATCCCCGATTTCCAGAAGAGTGCCCGCTGCTACCAGCGCCTTGCCCAAACAAACATCATCAACGGACATTACCGGGTGGCCCGCACCTACCTGGAGCAGTTGTCAAAAACCGTCTTTTACCGGAAATGGGCACACGAAACCATGCAATACCTTGGAAATGAGGAACGGCTTGGAAATGAGAAGCGTATTGCAGAACATCCTCTATATGGCAGGATCCGCAGGATCCGTTACCGGGACGAAATGCTGTTCAGCCCGCAGGGGCTCAATGCCATGCTGGATGTCCTGTACCGGAACAACCGGGAGAACAAGATGGCTTACGCCTATATGCTGGCCTATACCTTGCTGGCCAAAGACCTGGAACGGTTTGCCGATTACATCACCCTGGAATATCCCGCCGGGGGCGACCAACCTTTGCCCGTTCCCTATCAGGAAGCCCTGGTCTTGTACTGGGTGCAAAACAATCCTTCACTGGAAGGAATCCCCTGGAACATATCCGGGGACGTACGCAAAAAGCTGGATGATTTTACAGCCATGTACCAGCAATTTGCCGGGGGACGGCCGGAACAGGCTTTAAAAAAAGATTTTGGAAAAACGTATTGGTATTATGTCTTCTTTACAAAAATATAGCCTGGCATGCATGGCCCTGGTTGCCGTTTTTTCTTGCAGCCATTACAGGGGAGAAGAAGTCATTGAGGATTCCCTCCCGGCCATATGGCCCGATTACAAGGGAGTGACGATACCGGTCAATATCTCCCCCTTGAACTTCACCCTGGAACAGCCTGCTTTTCATAGCCCTGAGGAAAATAAGGGAAACGCGTTCAGTCGCCTGGAAGCCACGGTGGAGGGGGCCGGTGGAGGTTTTATCAAGGGCTCCGGAAAGCGTCATGTCCGTTTCCCCCTGCGACGTTGGGCCCGTTTGCTTGAAAAGAATGCGGGAGACAGTCTTCTGGTTACGCTCAGGGGCTGGGATGGAAAGCAATGGCACAGTTACCGGCCCTTCACCATTTACGTAAGCGCTCAGCCCATAGATCACGGAATGGTTTTTCGTTACATAGCCCCCGGGTACGAAGTGTACAGCAAAGTGGGTATCTACCAGCGGGAGCTGTCCTCGTTCCGTACCAAGGCAATTTATGAAAACACTCTGGTCCCGCAGACTTGCGTGAATTGCCATTCGTTCAAACAAGGGGATCCCGATTATTTTTCCCTGCACGTAAGGGGAGAGAAGGGGGCCACGGTGCTGCAGAAAGAAGGAACGTTCCGATACCTGGACAGCCGCACCGACTCCACCTCCTCGGCCTTTTCCTATCCTTCCTGGCATCCCGATGGACGCTACATTGCCTATTCGCTCAACAAAACCTACCAATCCTTCCACGTGACGGCGGAAGACCGGGTTGAAGTGTATGACCTGGTGTCGGACATAGTGATTTACGACACGCAGGAAAATTGCATTCTGGCTTCAGACCTGCTGACCACCGGTGCGTTTGAGACCTTTCCCAAATTCTCGGCCGACGGGCGTTCCCTGTATTTCTGCCTGGCCCGGGAACAGGACCTGCCTTCTGAGTACAGGGACCTGCGGTACGATCTGTGCCGGGTGGATTTTGATCCGCTCACCGGCGAGACCGGAAAAGAGATCCATACGGTCATTGACGCTGTTTCCATCGGAAAAAGCATTTCCCAACCCGTTCCCTCACCCGACGGCAGGTACCTCCTTTTTTCCCTGCTGGATTTTGGTACGTTCCCTGTCAATCACCGGGCCTCGGAACTGGCCCTGCTGGACCTGGAAGACGGCACGTGGCGGCTGCTTGACGCCTGGAACAGTCCCGATGTGGAAAGCTACCACAGCTGGAGCAGCAATTCCAGGTGGGTGGTATTTTCCAGCCGGCGGCAGGACGGACTGCTGGTGCTGCCTTACATCGGGTACATAGACGAAAATGGCTGTGTGGGAAAACCGTTCCTTTTACCCCAGAAAGACCCGGAGCACTTTTACGGGACCCTTACCCGATCTTTCAATTGTCCCGAGCTGGTCACAGCCCCGGTGAAGCTGGAACGGCGCAAACTGGAACGCCAGGCCAACCGGATGGACCGCGAAACGGTGCAATTCCGGCGTATTGATTAATTGGTTCTTTTTTGTATTTTTGCCCCACATTTGCGTGCCTTGACACATTGAGTTGTTAGCTCAGCTGGTTTAGAGCACTACCTTGACAGGGTAGGGGTCACTGGTTCGAATCCAGTACAACTCACAACCTATTCTATGATCCGTTTTGCCACCATTGGTTCCAATGTGATCGTGGATTCCTTTCTGAGGGGAGCCGCTCACGACTCCCGTTTTTTCTTTCAGGCTGTTTATTCCCGGACACAGGAGCGCGCCAGTGAATTTGCCGACAGGCACAGGGCACAGCAGACTTTTACCTCCCTGGAAGCGCTGGCTGCATGTCCACAGGTGGATGCCGTTTACATTGCCTCTCCCAATTGTTGCCATGCCCCACAGGCCATCCTGATGATGGAGCACGGGAAACACGTGCTTTGCGAAAAACCGCTGGCTCCTTCATTTGCCGAGGGTAAGGCCATGACAGAGGCGGCCCGCCGCAACGGGGTAGTGCTGATGGAAGCCATGAAGACCACCCTGATGCCCAATTTTGCCCGGGTGCGTGAAGCCTTGCCGCACATCGGTACGGCAAGAAGGGTTTTTGCGCAGTTCTGCCAGTATTCCTCGCGTTACGACAATTTCAAAAAAGGTGAGGTAAGCAACGCCTTTCGTGCCGGGATGGGCACCGGGGCGCTGCGGGACCTGGGTGTTTACGGGCTGGCGCCGCTGGTGCATCTCTTTGGCATGCCGCAACAGCTGCAAGCCTCGGCAACACTCCTCTCCACCGGGGTGGACGGACAAGGATCGGTTTTGATGACCTATCCAGGGATGGAGGCGGTGGTGGTGTTCTCCAAAATCTCGGATTCTTTCCTGCCATCGGAGATCCAGGGGGAAAACGGAAGGATCCTCATTGGCAAGCTTTCCACCATGAAAGATCCCGTGCTGGTCATGCGGGACGGAACCACAACGGACCTTTCGGTGCCGACCATTGCAGACGACATGTTTTACGAAGTGAAGGAATTCCTGGATGTCATTGCATCGGGCGCCAAAGAATCTGCCGTCAACACGCACCAAAGAAGCCTGGACGTACTGGAGCTGGTGGACAGGGCCGGAAAACTGTAACACTGGGGAGGGTGGAACTCACAAACAGGTGGCACCTCTTAATTTGGTTAAAATTCAATTTTTTAATATATTTACTCAGTCGGTAAATATTCACCTGTAACGTTCTGTCTTATTATATTCCGACATCCCTTTTTGAATCCATTTTTTGCATCCAATGATACTCGTGCTGTCTATTTGACCAAGATTATGCTACATCGCTATTAACTTCTAAAAATCACAATTTAAATGAAACGAACTATTTTTTTATTAGCGATCTGTCTTGTCTCCAATTCTTGTCAATTAAGTTCTTCAGAAAAAAAGGCAGAATTAATTGAAAGACAACACGTTTTTAACGAATGTATGTCTGCTGCACATCATCATAGTGGTTTAATACGTACTTTTCGTGAGCAAGCATCACCTGATCTTTTCAACCCAAGTATTCTGGTAAATCGTGATGACATTGTTAAAGAGATTGATCGAATTAGTTTATCTTATTTGGACGCTAATAACATTGAATATAATGAAAATGAATTACGGGCTCTTTCGCATGAAGTATTATTGTCCGATAAAATTAAAACCAAGAGTGATGAATATGATCAAATCACAAATGAGTTACTTAATGATTTGATGGGTGTTCTTGATTTCGAGAATATAGATCAGTTAGAAAACGATGTATCTGATGTCCTTTTTTCAGAAAAATACGTTAGCACATCAGATGAACTTTTTAACATATGCGCCATAACCTCTGCAGTTTTTATTGATTCAGCGCAATATTGGGAAGTGAACATCATTGAATGGATGAATTCACAAACTAATGATATTTCTACAAAATCCATCGATTGGAATGTCATATTAGAAAGCTTTTTGGGTGTAGTCGAAGCCGATGTAAGCGCAGCGGTTTTGGCCGCAACTTATTTATCATGGTTCCCTCCGTTAACTGCAGTTGGTGTCGCACTTGGAGCAGGTTTTGGTTCAATAGTATACTGTATGCAACAAATTGTTGATAGTGTTTTTTAAAATGATACGCATTAAATATTCCCTCTGTTTTTTTATTTTTTATTCTGGATTTCTCACATCGTATTTATACTTGTTTGAGAGACCTGTCTGGTTAAATATATTATTTGCTGCAATAAGTTCGCTTCTCATGGTCTTATTATATTATTTCTTTGATTGTATTAAAGAAAGAAAATTGAGAAATAAACAGGAGTGATAATTTTTGCCATTTTTTTATTTTCGTATGATTCTTTTTTTACTGGGACGGATATTATCTGTCAGAACGTTCAACAAGCCGGCTGCGAGACGGGATTACGTAGGACCTTTTGGTGCCGACCATTGCGGTAAAATCATAAAAATCTAAATAAAGCCATCATGAAAAAAATAATGCTGTTATTTCTGGGGGTATTGTTTTTCCGGGAGGGATTTTCCCACCCTCTGCTGCAAAACGTATACGCACGCCAGACGGTCACTTTAAACGGGACCTGGAATTATATTGTGGACCCTTTTGATACCGGATATTTTGATTATCGTCAGCAGCCTTTGAAAGATGGTTTTTTCCTAAACCGGAAAGCCGTCAATCCCGGGGACCGGTTTGAATACGATTTTGACCGTTCGGCAACCATGACCATTCCGGGGGACTGGAACACACAGGATGAACGATTGTTTTTTTACGAAGGGACTGTCTGGTTCAAAAAGGATTTTTCGTATACGGCCAAGCCCGGCAAACGGGTATTCCTGAATTTTGGCGCGGTGAATTATACCTGTAACGTCTGGGTGAACGGAAAGGAAGCAGGATCCCATGAAGGCGGGTTCACCCCGTTCTCCTTTGATGTCACCGCGTTGCTGGAAGAAGGCGAAAATTTTGTGATTGTACGGGTTAATAACCAGCGACGTGCCGAAAACGTACCCACATTACATTTTGACTGGTGGAATTACGGGGGGATCACCCGGGATGTGATGCTGGTGGAAACGCCCGAAGTCTTCATTGACGATTACCTGGTGCAATTGCCTAAAGGAATGACAGATGTTGTGGAAGGACATATCCGATTGAACAGTCCCGTGGCTGGTGTTAGCGTAGGGTTGCAGATCCCTGAACTGGGTATTGACAGGCAATTCGTTACCGATGAACAGGGAGAAGTGCATTTCCGCATGGGTGCCCGGCTGGAGCTCTGGTCTCCCGCCTCCCCGCGTCTTTACGATGTGACGGTCTCGGGGCCGGAAGAAACGCTTTACGACAGGATCGGGTTCCGGAACATTACCACCGAAGGAAAAAGCATTCTGCTGAACGGGCAGCCGGTTTTCCTGAAAGGCATCAGCATCCACGAAGAAGCCCCATTCCGTCAGGGAAGGGTGATCAGCCGGGAAGAATGCAGGATCCTGCTGGGCTGGGCCAAAGAACTGGGATGCAACTTTGTGCGGCTGGCTCATTATCCCCACAACGAACACATGGTCCGCACTGCCGAGGAAATGGGACTGATGGTATGGTCCGAGATTCCCGTCTACTGGACCATCCGTTTTGACAACCCGCCCACACTGCAGAACGCCTCGGCTCAGTTGCGGGAGATGATGGAGCGGGACAAGAACCGCTGTGCCGTGGTGGTATGGTCGGTGGCCAATGAAACACCCCACAGTCCAGCGCGGGATGTGTTTCTGGAGAACCTGGCCAGACAGGTACGCCAGCAAGATGACACAAGGTTGCTGAGCATGGCCATGGAAGTATCCGGATTCAGTGACAACACTAATAAAGTAGAAGATTACATGAGCCGGTTGGTGGATATTATCAGTTTCAACCATTACCTGGGCTGGTACGTGGGCACCCCGCAGGACTGCAAAACAAGGCAATGGTACATTCCTTACGACAAACCTTTTTTTGTGAGCGAATTTGGCGCCGGAGCCCTGCAGGGATACCACGGGGATCCCGCTCAGCGCTGGACAGAAGAATACCAGGCAGAACTTTACAGGAATACTTTGGAAATGTTTGACAGGGTGGACGGATTTGCCGGGACATCGCCCTGGATCCTGATGGATTTCCGCTCCCCGCGCAGGCAATTGCCTTATATCCAGGACTTTTTCAACCGGAAAGGCCTGGTTTCCGAAAAAGGAGTGAAGAAAGCCGCTTTTTATGTGTTGAAAGACTTTTACGATACCAAATAAGAAACGCTAATACCATATTAAAACCGAATACTGACACCCGCATTAAGTAGGATGATACGATAGCCGGCTTCTAAGTAGATGCCTAAATGATTACCTATTTGCACACGGGATCCGATTTTGATCTGCGGATAGAATTTGATTTGCGTGGTATATGAATCATTAAAATACCACATGCCATCTTCTTCCAGGTTAATCCCACGGATAGTACGTACTTGGATGCCCGCTCCAACACCTGCATAAAACTCCCATTTTTTAAGTGCTGTCACATGAAATAAAAATTGGGGTGCAGCCTGGTATATGCAGTCGCGTTCTTTTTGACCATAGTACCGCATTGGATAAGTACCCCATCCAAACGAGGTAAGTAGGCCTACCCCAAATGACGCCCTTGTACCAATGTTGAAGACGCCGTATTCCAATTGAACCGGAACCGCCGAAAAGACAGACCTCTCTCCTCCCACACCAAACCCATACCCTATGCTCATGGAAAATGTTTTTTTTGGAAATAGCGCTTCCTGTCCATAGCTGGCCATACTTATCATCAGAAGGCAGGTTGTCAATATGATTCTCATTTTTTTTATCATTTAGGGGACAATATCCATAACGACTATACCATATTCATAGCTTGTGTCGTTATTATAAGGAGAAAAGTCTCCACTTTCAAACCAACCATTTGATGAATTTGCCCAGCCCCAGTTGAAGTGAATTTCTTCTGTGGTTGTGGCATTATAATAGATATAATAATCAAGACGATTTCCATTATACATTATATGGTAAGCATCGAACGGCTGATATTCAATTTTCTCTGCCGCATCTGCTATCCAATAATGTCCATTGCTTAGATTTGACATCATTGGTCCGGAAAAACCAAGAATGATAACAGGACTAGTTATAAGATAATCAAGCAAATCAAGATAATCAAATCCAGTATGATATGATGAAGTAGTGCATTGAAGTTCATTCTGGAAAAACGAGCATATGTCAGAGGGGAATGGGACAATATAATCGAATAACCAATAGAGATCATCATATAAATTGGCTCCTAACGTAGATATCGAAGCGTTATTATTACCTGCAATCATACTATTCCATAAACTCACCGTAAAATTAATGTCACCTTGATAGAAAAATTTATGATATGCCATTATCTGCGCAACAGCCGGGATCACGCAATACCCCCTATCATCATCAATTAAACTGCCTAATGGTGGCTCTTGCCCCCATTCCACAGGAACTATTTTGTCAATATATGATCTTACGGTATCAATAAAAAACCCATCATAAGTCCAGACATCCGGATCAAAGGCACTATCCAGTAAATTGTGTAAACGATAATGCGAAAGAAAAAAGCATTGTTAAATTTAAGGATTAAACCAAAATGGAAACACAATTTATGGTCAAGAAAAAAACGGAAGTACCTCCCGAATTGTTGTCCAAAGAATTTCTACAACAGTTTAAGACAGAGGAAGACGTGAGTAAATTCTTTAAGGATCTACATTCCCAGGTACTCGAACAAATGTTACAGGGCGAGATGGATGCGCACCTGGGCTACGAAAAACATGATGTAGCGGGCAACAACACGGGCAATTCAAGGAACGGAAGTTTTCCTAAAACCATCCAGACCGAACACGGGGAATCAACCATCCAGATACCCAGAGACCGGAACGGTGAATTTGAACCGGTTATCGTACCAAAACACCAAAGCAGAGGGTTATCCATAGAAAAACTGGTCATATCACTTTATGCAAAAGGGATGAGTGTTTCAGATATCGAAGAAGAATTGCGCAGTATCTACGAAATAAACCTTTCCGGATCATCGATATCCATCATCACCAACAAAGTGATTCAAGCCGCCCAGGAATGGCAGAACCGGCCTTTGGAGCGGCAATACCTGATTGTATGGATGGACGGCATCATTTTAAAGTCACGAGATGGTGGCAAGGTCATCAATAAAACGGTTTATATATGCGTAGGGCTTCCCAAAACAGGGAAAAAGGAAGTTCTGGGCCTCTGGGTAGGCAAAGCGGAGAGTGCCTCTTTCTGGATGAGTGTACTTACCGATCTTAAGGCCCGTGGCGTGGAAGATATTCTGATAACCTGTACGGACAATCTGAACGGTTTTACCGATACCATCCGGAGCGTATTCCCGGAAGCCGCCACCCAGATATGCGTAGTACACCAGATCCGCAACAGTTGCCGGTATGTCACGTACAAAGACCTGAAAAATTTTACGGTTGATCTAAAGACCATATATGGAGCGGTAAACAAGGAAGCGGCCGCCACGGCCCTGGATGCTTTTGAACAAAAATGGGATTCGAAATACCGTTATGCTGTTCGCAGCTGGCGCACCAACTGGGATGATCTGACCACATTTTTTGACTATCCTGTTGAGATCCGCAAGATCATCTATACGACAAACCTGATTGAAAATCTTAATGGCAAAATCAGGAAATACACTAAGGCCAAGCTCTCATTCCCTAATGATGATGCTCTTAAAAAATCCGTATATCTTGCAATCAATGAGATAGAAAAGAAATGGACGTTGCCTATAAAGAATTGGGCTATTGTTTTGAATCAGTTTATTACTATTTTTGAAGACAG
>Ga0209604_1002359_pt1 | contig 13872 bp, 9 predicted proteins | sample AD_UKC097_MetaG_FD_184405 | JGI IMG/M metagenome (GOLD analysis project Ga0209604, IMG submission 184405) | Active sludge microbial communities of municipal wastewater-treating anaerobic digesters from USA - AD_UKC097_MetaG (SPAdes) (version 2) | ecosystem: Engineered > Bioreactor > Anaerobic >... | reverse complement strand
TAATGATCACCACCAAATCGCCAGATTCCATCAGAAACCAACCGGACTTTATAGCACCGCCCATATTATAAATTATAAATATATTAGCTCTCTAGCTGAAAAATAGGAAATATAGACTGTGTCCCCAGTTTTTTTGTCCCCATTTTCCTTCCCTTTTTCTTTTTGACTTTTATTTTGCTAAAGAGTTATCATCATTTATCAATGAAGTGAAGGGGAAACGTGAACAAAAATCTTGTTGGTTCACGACATAGCAGGAACTGCAGTTCGCCGCCGTCAATATGTTTCTTTATGAGACGACAAGCCTCAAGCAAGCACCCAATAGCTCTGGCCCCCGAAAAAAGATCTCTATGGTATGCTCAACCCGCTACCGCCCCTGAAAGCATAAATTATTAAAGGAGATTTAAGATATGGTAGAAGAGACAAGATCTGAGATTTGGCGAGTATTATCAGAAAAAATTGGTCACATTGAGGGATTCGCATCCGAACGGGACATGGAATCCTTTCTTATGAACAATCCGTCTGTTATCGGCTGTTCTGTTACTGATGCTCAAAGTAAACAACCACTGGTGAGAGCTCAGGTCATAATCAAATCAGACCAGGGTGGGCTAGGACGGGTGGATATTATTGGCCTCGCCCCACGTGAAGACAATGGTTTTGAACTTCGAATCTTCGAGCTAAAAAAGGGAGAAATAGATGTGGCTGCTGTCGAACAGCTCATCTACTATCTTAAAAACTGGCAACCTGACTCCACCGCCAGACAACAGGTTAGAGAATGGGCCTTACGTTTAGGCATCAAGGGTGTTGATGAAGCCACTATAGATGAAATTCTTGACCAGCCTGTTGGCGTCTTAATAGGGACTAATTTCCAAGCCGAGGCGATCAGAGCAGCTCTCGACTCAGACTTCAAACAGCAAATACGCGGTCTGAGGCTAGCCCGATTCAGAGGGACCTCAAAATCTGAATACTATGTCATTGCCGAAGACCAGATTGGAACCATTAGAACTAAAAAGAAACTCTGGAGTTGGGGTGCGCTCATTAAGGCAGGGCTTATTGATAAGGACGATACATTTATTTTGAAAGAGACCGGGCTTGTCGCCAGACCAGATACTGAGCGTCTTGATTATAACTGGATTATGCTGATCTTTGACGAGCCTTCAACCCAACTTCTACTATCAAAGGAAGAGGAAATTTTGGCCAAGGCTAAGGCTCAAAGTGATGCCTATGTAAAGAGGTGGGTGCCGAGGGCTTTAGACGCCCTGAGAAACAGAAAAAGCATGGCTATAACCCTGGCAACCGGCTTGAGCTTTTTCGCTTTTGGATCACCGGTAAGTTACTGGGTTCCCACTGATTACTGGTTTCATCAAAAATCGGGCAAGTCTTTGAGCGAACTCAAAGGAAGCCTTTTTAAGAAAAAATGAAATGGTGTTAGCAAAACTATAAACCCGAGGTATCTCAATGAATCGAGATTGGAAAACGATAAATGATAAAATTAAGAACTGCCGGCGGCGCGGCAGCCCCGCCGAAATTATATCGAGTCTCGAGCGACTGTATAATATGGAAGGCGACGGCATGGTTGCTTTTGCGATTGGCGAGGAGTACGAAAAAATTCGCGACTTCATGACAGCAAAGAGATATTACGAACTGGCTGAATCATTATTTCCTTTAGAAAACTACCAAAATAGGGCACGGCAGGCCATAGAGAGAATAAAAGTAAAAGCTAAATATCAAGAGAAAGAAACTGAAGAGAAGACCTTTTGGAAAGAAGAGGAGAAAGAACAACAATTCGAATGGCAAGGCGATTCAGCAATTCAACTTGATAAATATGATCCAGCTACTACATTATTTATCCTGCCTTGTACTGAAAAGAAAATATGGCATCATATATCAAATGCACCTGATTATGTCCCTGCCAGGCTAGCGTATATGGGCACTAGTTTTCTGAGAGGCATCGATTGGATAGAGCGTGTTGGTCTTGAAAGGCAAGCGTTTTACTGGGTTATACTGAGTGGAAAATATGGATTTTTAGAACCCTGGCATCCTGTATGTGAATATGACATAAATATCAATGACCCACTTCAAGCAATCAGCGATGAATCTCTAAAAAATCAGACACGGCAGAAGCGAATATGGAGAGATAGAAACGGTGAAAAAACCGAGGTATTTCTAAAGGATTTTAAGAAAATTATTTGCCTCAATTGCGGCGCTGGATATTTAGACAAAATAAAAAGAGCCTTCCCTTATTCCTCAATAATAAGCGTTGAACTTTGATAGTGACGCCGATGTTATAAATTAATTGGCTATTGGCTTGGAAAATAGTAAATATCTAGGGTGTCCCCATTTTTCTTCAAGGTTTTTGAGAAATTGGCAAAGCTTTAGAGGTGTTGGCCATTTTCTGCAAAGCTTTTACTGTGTATTTCGTCTGGACTGAATAAGAAGGCCGCGGGGTATAATAAGCTATTATTTTCCTTGACGTCGGATCAAAAGACCACAACCCAACATGAATCTTCTTAAAAGTTTCAATATACCTTAAAGCATTCGAAACCTTATCCGCCGGTAGCACAAGTATGGCTGCATTGGAGAAAAAGCGGTATCTATGCGCTTGTATCATCCCTTTTCGCCAATTATCAAGCTTGATTTCGAAAGCACGGATAGTTGGCTTAAAATTAAGCAAAAATTCCTCAGCCGATACCAATTCGCCGTGATTTGAATCAAGCCTTGATTCCCATGATACAGATACCAAGTCGGCAATACCAAATCCGTTGACCGATACCTGTCGAACACAAACAACATTATTTTTCCTCGACCTCCGGTGAACACTCATATGTCGCACTGTATAGGCCTGAGCAAATTGAATCGTAAACCACTCTTCAGCATTTAGCAATCCGGGCAGACGACCTGGTAAGTTTAACTCGGGTTCATGAAATTTTATTTTAGGGATACTATCCAAAGCACTTATAACTGGCATGTATGTAAAATACAAGATTTATAATGTTTTTGCAAAGTCAATCATGACTTGATTGCCGCAATGTTTCCATATCTTTAAAAAATGCGAAAATAGGAAATATAGACCGTGTCAACAATTTCCCCCTTTGCCTGTATAATAAAGGACAGAGATTATGTCCCCGTTTTTATATTAAAATATTTCATACATTCCGAAATAAACGTCCATTTTTCCTCGTACTTCTTGGGACAGAAAAACTCTGACTCCATAATCCTGTCTAAAGGATAAACGCGCGCTATGCACGTTTCTTTCCAAATAGCTAGATTGTATATTTCGCTAATAGCCGAGAAATCACAGTCATAAGGCAGGTCATTGATAGCAGCAGCGATATCATCCCTTCGACAGTTATCTCCTTGTTCTAATAGCAGGATCACATTTAACTGGGTCTGATCTGAACCTTTTGGGAACTTTTTTAGGGCATTTTCCAGGATCCGTTTAATCTCGTTCTGGTCGGCTGAAGCGAAGTTGATCAACTTAAGAAAAAGATCATTACCCTCATCGTCAATTTTAACCAACCATATTTTCGGCCTAGTCGGTAATTCTATGGGTTCATTCTTGTTCTTATTATTAGCTATTTGTTCCTTTAAGTCCGCAAAAAACGTTTTTCTTTTATTCTTGTCGCAAAAATCAGATACTTTTAGTTCGGCAAGGCTCAAAAATGCACCGTATGTTCCTCTAAATTGAATATTTAAATTGTCTTTGACGTATTTTTTAAATAAATTTTCAATCTTAGCTTTAAATTCAGTCTCTTTAGGAAACAGCCTTTTAACCTCAATTGCCATTTGGCGGTTGGCAGATGAATCTGAACAATGGTAATCGTAAGAAGGTTCGTTCCGAATTTTCTCGTCCTTTTTTTCTATAATTTTAAAATTCGCTTTGGCATCCCCATTATAGAATTCAAGAAAACGTTCCACTATGAATCTTTCAAAATCCTCAATCATTTGTTATTGTCTGCATAATCCTCTGATTTTCGGCCATCCTTTCTAATGATCACCATAAAATAGACATCTTTTGCCGTGACACCGGCCTTAATTTTATCAGAGCACTCTGGCTCTTTGCAAGAAAAATAGGAAATGTAGAATGTGCCCCCATTTTGCTCCCATTTTTCGCAAACGTATATACTCGGAACGATAATAAAATACCTGATTACAATCCAAAGAAGCTAGAACTCGCATGAACTGCACCGAGTTTAAACGTGATGAAGTAAACATTTCCCATCAGGTCTTATCTTTGTTGCATTCTCTGGTGTTCATATTTTAGTTTTGCCAAAATGCCAGGCGAATTTCTGAAAAATTCTTGAATCTTTTTTATGTCGTCCTTCTTTATTTTCCCTTCCTTAATGCTAATTGGCTCCAGCGTATGAATGTCAAATCTGGCATTTATACCACGTTGCTTTGAGATAACATGAAAATGAGATGGACGATGATCTTTGGGGTAAAACTCAATTCGTAAGTCCCCTGTTGCAGCAACAAACCGCTTAATTCTATAAACTCTCCCGTCTGGCAATATATGAGTCGAATCAAGATAATTCTCTAATAGTTGTGCAATATTTATCGGAACATTAGTTTGATTAACTAAATCGGGTTTCTTTTTATCACTTAAACTAATTAATTCTTCAATCTTTAAGTACTTTTTATAATCCTGCCAAACTACATTGGGTTTTCCTGGTTTAAATTTATTCTTTTCTTCTTTATTCTCGAATATTCCAGTTACAATGCCGAGTGCATATTCTCCATCTTGCAACCGGAACACCTCGCCATAAAGTAAAACCCCAACACATCTGTTCCAATCATGCTCAATTAATTGAGGAATATACTGATGTTTAATTTGATCCGCCATTCCATCAAGCGCACTTTTTGTCAGCCGTTCATTGTGAAGATCTATATGCGTTGTGCTAGCTACTCCAACCGTGATTTTCATAGCTTTCCCTCATTACTTTTATCTTTAACCAGAGCATTTTCTATCAGTTCTTTTTTATCTATCTTTTTATATCTTTTCTCCCATTTCTTATGTCTCTCGTCTTCCCAGGATGCCAAACCCAAATATAACTGCTGAGTAGCATTACATAGGCTAATTAAGCCATGTAAAGGGTCAAAATTCTTTTTATTTTCATCGTTCCAACAATATGGTGGGCCATAATGGCACAGCAACTCTTGACCTGTTAAAATAAGAACTGGGTTTATTGGCCTTTCATGTTTCCAATATTTTCTGCCAGCTTTAGCAATCTTTGTTATTCCCGTGATCTCGCTTTTGATCAGTCCCTTTCGTAAAGTACTAAAAATTAATACAGCACCAGGGAACTCCTTGGCAAGAAATCTTATACGGTCAAAATCTTGACTTCCAAAAGTACCATAGGTCTTACATTCACAAAAAAGAATCCCACCCTTGCTTTCCCCATAAACCGACTCCCTCCAAAATGCTGCCAAATCTACTTCAAATTTTCTCTTACCCGGAGCCTCGGCAATAAAACTTAGCGCCGGAGTAATGCGCAACGTTGGTATCATTTTATTGCCGAGGAAATGTTCTGTTAAAAGAACAGTATAGGCACCATCTGCATAGTTTGGAACACTGAACGGTCCAGCAGTCTTGTAAGTCCACTTCGAACTATCAAGATTACCAATCGCCGGAAATGAATTTAAGCATAGTGGGCAGACAAATTTATCACCAATATCGTCAAGGCTATACCATGAATTTCTTAGACAATGAGGACATTGTAGCTTTAAACCTATCTTAAAAACCCCTTTTTTTAATAGAAAATCATGGAGGTCGTTCTTGCCTGCATCATTTAGTCTGCTTTTAACCTCTCCAATAGATAAATCTCTTTCCTGGATTATTTTGTTATTTAAAACTTGGCCGGAATCCTGTTTTACAATTCCGCCATTCATGTGTTCCAATAAACCCAGCAATTTTTCATTCGTTAAGACACCTACATATCCATCAAGTTTCCTAAAAATTTGTTTTGCTAACAATCCTGCCGATGATAATCTGGCATCCCAACTTAAATCTTTAAGCCAAGCAAAAAAAACATGTTCTGCAAGTGGAATATCCATTATTTCGTTAAAGTTATTTTTAACCAGTTTAACTAAACCATTACTGCCAATTCTCCAATCATTCATAAAAGGGATTAGCCCGGAGATCGCACTAAGGAAATTCTTCCCTGACGATTTTGGAAATACTTCTGCTATATATTCATTTGCGCCATAAAAACGAAGGCCTATTTCATTAGCACAGCGAGGTTTATCATGATAGGCATATTTTTGAGCAAACTTAGGAAGTGTGGACTTAAAAGCTACTCGAAGCTCTTGCGTATCTGTAATCTCAATTGACTCTTGTTCTTTGCCAAATATATTACTGGGTATAGCATGATCTCTACCCCGTGCCCATTCATCCCATACTCTAGGATACCAACATTGAGGCAAGAAGCATGACTGTTTATCTTCTTTATCTCGGTTTAGGTTCAAAACCTTTGCATATTCTTCCAGCTCTTCCATTGTTGAGCTTCGCCCCTTGATAATGCGAACACCATCAAATACCCCCGGATTATCGGGCGAAGACCTTCGATTAGCTTTTAGGAACTCTAAGACTAAATTCTTGATACTCGGATCGCCTTTAAATTGCTTCGGTAACGGTATTACCATCCACCCCATCGCTCGTAAATTCCAAAAATCAATTATATCTTCTGTTTTTGCGGCATCAAGAAAATAGACACATCTATTCCTTTCAAAACCGGTTCGATAACTTTCAAGCTCGTGGTGAGTTATTCTGAGTGGGAATAAAATCTTCCTCCGCAATAAATCTTTTAAATTCTCTATTTTTAAATCAGGAGTTTTTATTTCAAGGGGTTCAAAATACTGCTCTTCGAGAACGGGAAGCAGCTTTGATGGCAATTCACCAAACCAGCTCGCCCAAAATAATGAATATTGTTTCGGTATCTTTGGGAAGACAATTTCAACTGGATATTTCATCTTGAACTTAAAATACTTCTCAAAAATATCATCAAGTAATTCAAAGACCCCTAAGCCATATTTGGGAGATAAATTACGATTTGCATCTAGAACACTCCAAATATTTTCTGGTTTAATTATTTCAATACCAATATCGCTTATGTATTTAGGTACTTCCTTCGAAAACTGAACTAATATATCTGGATCAAAGGCATCTATATAACCAAGGATGACATTTTTTGCCGGGGGTGTTGGAACCGGTTTTTGCCTCCATGTGGAAGGGATCTTTTTATGCAAAGGGATAATCGGGAAATAATTGCCACCCCAAAGACTTGAGCTTATCTGTATTGCTTCTTTTACTTGGTTTTTATTATTGGGATCAACAAGATGTGCCAGTCTGAGAGGTCTTGTTTTTATATCGATAAAGCCAAACATATTTGTTATAAGTATATCACGTAGCCGCAATAGCCTCAATCAAGTTTGTGCGTTCCAACCAAAAAAGACAAAAATATAGGGATTTGGGCGTGCAAAATTGCGTCGAATCTCGCACGATTTTCCCAGATTCCAATTATCTAATGAGCTGGAATGAGTGCATCACATTCAAAGCAAAATACTTAGTAGTAAGATCTTAGCTGTGTCAATTCTTGATTGTAATTTGGCCATTGTAAAGCGGTAGCCATCGATGCTAATTTTCAAGTTTGCGTAATTCGATGATTTCGACCACCGAATCCAATCGAAATCCAATCGTGGCTGGCCACTTTTCAGAGCGTAGCAACGCTGGGCATAATTTTTTTTATCCTAGGTGGCCAAGTTCCTGTCGGAATATCCGCCTGAATTCAATTGGAATTAGGGGCCGGCTGCCCGTCGGAATGCCCGGCTGGATTCGATTGGGATAGGTATGAAAAACTTTTTCTCTGCCATTCTGGCAAAAAGCGGGCAATAAGATAAAAAAATAGGGAATATCTAGGGTCTCCCCATTTTTCTTCTTGAAATAAGGCAGGCTTTTCACATATATCGCGATCACATCATATCTATATGAAAATGCACAAACCGACAGTCATACATCTATGCAGCGATCCCTCATAAAATATCACGAATTTTAAAATCAGGTCTGGTTAATTGAACTCTATTTTAATTTGTCAATTATGTTAAGCATTTCTTCTACTACCTCAATAGATCTGGCTACGTCGGCAATGTTGAATTTGGAAGCTTTATTATGAATAATGTTATTTCTTTTGTTAATTGTTTTTTCTAATTCAGCAATTAAAGAAGAATCGAGTTTTACATTCCCAACAAAAACCAAAACAAACTTGATTAAGTCCATTAAGCTTAAATCTTTAACGAATTTCTCTAAATTTATAGGAGTTTTCTTGCTTTTTGAAAGTTCCTTATGTTTTCTCTTAAAGTAGGATTTGGTAGCAATTTCAAGAGCTATGATCAGTTCTATATAGACAAAATCAAAGTAGAACTCTGTAAAATGAACTTTAGCCAGTTCAAGATAACTCCGATCAATTTTTATTTGCGTATTAAAAACATCATCTACGAGTTTAAATTCATCAAAGTCATTGGGAGAACTTTCATGCAGCACTTCTTCCATGTCTAATTTGACAAGTTCAGAATTATCACTATTATCCAAAATTATTCTTATTTGTCTTAAAAGTGGTAAGTATCCGAGATCGCACATTGCAATCTTTTGGTCCAAATTGTCTTTATCATCTTCAAGGCGCTCCCACTCAGATAGTGCCTCATTATCGTCCTCTTGATCAGCCATTTCACTTAATTCGTGATATCTGTCAAAGAACTCATCATAATCCATCAGAGCAAGTCCAACCTTAGTAGTAGGAATATTTGCTAAACGGGATATTGCCCTTTCAATTTGACTAACCGTAAAGTGGAAGCTATCGAATCTTTTTTTAACCTCTAAAACCGTTGCTTCGTAGCAACAAGAAAATATTCTTTCGTTACTGACATCATCGATGCTGTCATCATACTTAACCTCATATATTTTTTTGTTGTTAGAGCTGAAAATAAAGTTCAAAAAATGGTCTTCCTGACCAGGAGTGTCCCATTTCCAATATACAATGTCGTTGCCAGCAACACGTAAAATACTATAATCTCCCATGACGATTCCTATTGATATGAGTTAAGCTCATTACAAAAATACATCTACCTAACTATGTAACATAAGGATTTTTACGCATATTTACAAAAAGCCTCGAATAACTATCTACCCTTTATTTCGAATAATTTCATGCAACTTTTGTAGCTTTTTTTATACTTTTATTAAAAATGCTTGATACTGTCAAGTATTTTGCTCATTCGACTAACTTCATATTACCGATGGTGGATCGGAAAGCACATAGTCTCTACCTCATTTTGCGCCTGCCCATTTTTCTGTTGATTATTGGCCGGGAAAAATGATAATAGAGGATAATAAAATAGATAGTTGAAAGGCGGCTGAAAGAGATCTGGAAGGGTTTAGAAGGGTTCCGGGCAGTGATGAAAAGCCCTAAAAGCCCATAAAAGCTCTTATTAAAAGGTCCTCAAACATGGCTACCAGAGATATTATTAAGACCCTCCGCCCCAAGCAGTGGATTAAAAACCTGTTTGTTTTTGCTCCCCTTGTTTTTTCTGTCCAGTTCTTAAATCCTCCCTCCGTTCTCGCCGCGACCCAGGCCTTCCTCAGCTTTTGCCTCGTCTCCGGTGCCCTTTATACCCTGAACGACCTTTTTGATATTGAGGAAGACCGCCGGCACCCCATAAAGCGCAACCGTCCACTCGCCTCGGGCCGCCTCAAGAAAAGAACCGCCATCATCACCCTGATTATTTCCGGTCTGGCCGGCCTCGCCCTCGCCTTCTCCCTCAACCTCACCTTTCTTTTGATAATTCTTGGCTACATCGTTCTCCAGTTGCTCTATTCACCCTGGCTCAAGCATGTAGTCATCATCGACATCTTCGTTGTGGCTGCCGGCTTTTTGCTCCGGGTCATCGCCGGGGCTGTAGCCATCCGGGTGGCTATATCATCCTGGCTCCTTATCTGCACGACCCTCCTCGCCCTCTTCCTCAGCATGACCAAAAGGCGCCACGAATACTTCCTTCTGCCCGGAGAGGCCTCGGCCCATCGCCCCGTCCTCAATGAATACAGCCCTTACCTTCTTGATCAGATGATATCGGTGGTTACCGCTTCCACCCTGATTGCCTACTGTCTTTATACCGTTTCGGAAGAAACAATCGCCAAATTCCAGACACGCAACCTGATATTGACGACCCCCTTTGTCCTTTATGGCATTTTCCGTTATTTGTACCTCGTCCATCAGAAGAATCAGGGCAGCACACCCGAAGAGCTGGTTATCAAAGATAAGCCGCTCCTCTTTGATATAATTCTCTGGATAATCTCAGTCGCCGTGATTTTGTATTTCAGATGATTTAGAATTGATTTGAAACTGGCTTATAATTAGCCGTCTGCGTGGAGGCAACACAGAATGGCACGCTCCAAAGTGGCCGTGATTAAAACTTCACCCGCTACCGTCCTTGAAGACTATGCCCGTCTGATGCACCTGGCCGACTATCAAAGCCACATCCCCAAAGACACCCAGATTGGCCTCAAAATCAACATCTCCTGGCATTTCTACTACCCGGCCTGCTCTACCCCACCCTGGCAGCTCGAGGGCGTGATCAGAACTCTCCTCGATGATGGCTACCCGCGTGAGAATCTCTATGCCTGCCACAACCGGACCGTAGTTGTCTCAGCTAAACGCGGCGAGCGCAATAACAAGCAGCTTCCCGTTGTTCAAAAATATGGCCTGCGCAACATCCACCTCTATGAAAATGAAGAATGGGTTCCTTTCGAGCCTAAAGGCAAGATCCGGGTGCTCTACGATATTTTCCCTAAGGGCATAAAAATCCCGAAGCGCTTTTTGGGTAGTAGCATTATTCACCTCCCGACGATGAAAACTCATGTTTTCACCACCATGACCGGCGCCATGAAAAATGCCTTCGGCGGCCTTCTCAATGAAAAGCGTCACTATACCCATTCGGTCATCCACGAAACCCTGGTTGACCTCCTGACTATCCAAAAAGAAATTCACCCCGGGATATTCGCTGTGACCGATGGCACAATTGCCGGCGATGGTCCCGGGCCAAGATGTATGATCCCTCACATCACCAATTATATCCTCGCCTCAGCCGACCAGGTGGCCATTGATGCCATTGCCGCCAAAATGATGGGCTTCGAGCCACTCGATCTCAAATTCATCCGCCTGGCCCATGAAGCCGGCCTTGGCTGTGGCGATCCTAAAGAAATAGACATAGTTGGTGAAGACATTTCAGAAGTCAATTTTCATTTCCAGAAAGACAAAAACACCTTAGCCAGCAAAGGTCAGAAGCTAATCTACTGGGGACCGCTTAAACCTTTAGAGAAAGTCCTGCTGCGTTCTTTCCTAACGCCCTGGTCTTATGTGGCCTCAGTTATTTTCCATGACTATATGTGGCACCCATTTGTCGGTCGACGAAGAACCAAGCAAATCCTAAAAACCGACTGGGGCCAGTTATTCAGGCAGTATTAGTCCGGAGACTTTTACCAAATTCCATAATCGGTGTTTCAATAATCTTAAGTGAAGCCATGGAGCGCAGAGTTCCCGATATATTTTTTATATCCTAATTGCTTTTTCGGTTGCTGAGTCGCACTGAGCTAAGGGAAAGTTCATCACCCGTGACGCTTTTTCTTAGCATAAAAATATGCCCAGCCAACAATGACCGAAAATAAGGAAACCAGGCTTATTATAGAACCCAGAATGAAACTATCTGGCCAATACCGTAGCATGACCAGATGCTCTCCTGGCGGCACGACAACTCCTTTGGAAAAAAGGTTGGCCTCAAAAATATCGACCCTTTTCCCATCTATCCAGGCTTTCCAGCCCTTAGCCCAATTACCCGGGAAAATAGCCAGGCCAACTGCCGGAATATTTATTCTATATCGGCCAAAACCTGCTTTTTCTTCAAGAATATCAATGGAATAATCGTTAACTGCTGATTCTTTGAGCCCTCCTCCTAATTTTTGAGAGAAGTTGATGTCTTTCCCAATAATCGCCGTTTTTTGTGGATCAAATTCTGGACTGAGAAACATATCCAGTCTCTTCTCCTCTGATTCAGCCCGCATAAAATCATAGACCACTGTCGGCCTGGCGGGCCCGTCCGCTATTTTCTCAAGATATTGAGTAAAGCCATCAACCACAATTTTATTCGATTTTTCTGGCAAGAAAAGCAGCCTGTCGCCCAGGTAATATTGACACCCAATATACCTTAGAATCTTTAACTTGTCTTCTGGTTTGAAGCTCTTAATTTTTTTAACTATCTCATTTTGCTCACGAGGATAGGTAGCCATAAAATCACGGTTGAATATATATCGGACCCCATAAGGCAGTCCTGTAAAAGGGAAAAGAGTCTGTCTATAAAATGACATAATAGTTAGCTTGTCACTTTCTTCTAGGCCAGACTTCAGCCCTAAATTTTCTGCATGATAAACGATTGCTGGGGTATTTATTTCTTTTAAGATTGTTGGTGGATTAAAATAAGACTCATCAATGGTCGGGTTAATATATCTATTGTGATAAACAGGATCAATTAGGCAGATGGCTATTAAAAAGGTCAATAAATAAGCCCGGCTATGGTTGGCTTTATCAAGCAAAACTAAACAGGTAGCATATAAAGCCAGCATAATAAGACCAAAAATAATTGAATCCAAAAGCTCCTGGGCTAACGCCGGCTTGTCTATTACAAATAATCTTGTGAGAAAAGAAGCCAGCTGACGTTTAAAAATTAAAAAACCAACCATCAAGACAGCAGAGCCGAGTACTAAAACCTTTTTAAAGTTAATAGGCAACCCCGGCTTCTCCAGCCGATCAAGACCATAACCGGCCATTAACGCTAAGCAAAATACTGACCCTATAAAAAACTTTACCGGATATCTTATTGAAGAAAGAATCGGGATATGCTGATAGATAAAAAAGAAAGGTGAATACTTACCGCAAGACATCAAGAAGAACAAGGCGCCTATTATCAACCAGAATTTGATTCTTTTATCTTTAAGGCTAAAGAGTGATAAAAAGAAGAGGAGCAAAGCCCCAACACCAATATAAAGACTATAATAAAGAGGATAGCCCCTGTCAAAAAGGTGACCTCCCCAAAAATCGTTATGCCCGGGTTGACGATCATCGCCAAAGAATCCGGGGAATATGAGATTGGTAAGTTGTATCAATTCGAGAGGCCAAATTTCTGTTTGAGTAGATCTATCGGCCTGAGAAAGCATTTCAAAAGAAGGAATTAATTGGGCTGAAGAAATCAGAGCTGCCAGGAAGACCGCTATAAATAATTTAAGGAAATATTTTTTTAACGGCTCATTAGCTATAAAAACCTGACCAAGAGCCAGTATGCCCGTTATTATTATAAACTCAGGTGCACCAGCCAGAATCAAAAGAACCCAGACGAGAATATTAAAAAAGAAGGTTGGAGATTTTATCGGCCGATTTAGCCTGGCTAAGAAAAGAGCCCACATCATCCAGGCAATCGCTGCTAAGTGATTATAAAATTCAAAAGAGGAAAGATACATCCCGCTAAAAAAGAAAAGGCTACTGGCAAGAAAAGAAGCTTTTTGGGAAAAGCCATAGGATTTCCCGAGCAAATACATGCCCAACCAGCCGATTATCGGGTGGATTAAATAATGAATTTTAAAGGCTAAAAAGAAGGGAAGAAATAAATAAAGCCAGGTAGTTGGATAAAAGATGGCAGTCTTCATATTAGCCAGAAAAGGCTGGCCTTGTCCATGGGAATCAGTCCAGAGAGCGAAATTCCCCTCTTTTAACAGCTGAATCATATGCAGCCTGACCGGCGTTTCTAGTAAAGTTGAATCTCGCTCATAAAAGGTCTGGC
>Ga0209604_1002354_pt1 | contig 13900 bp, 13 predicted proteins | sample AD_UKC097_MetaG_FD_184405 | JGI IMG/M metagenome (GOLD analysis project Ga0209604, IMG submission 184405) | Active sludge microbial communities of municipal wastewater-treating anaerobic digesters from USA - AD_UKC097_MetaG (SPAdes) (version 2) | ecosystem: Engineered > Bioreactor > Anaerobic >... | reverse complement strand
TGCCGAAGACCACAAGGTCGAGCCCAACAGCCCTTACAGCGCCAGCAAGGCCGCCAGCGACCACCTGGTGCGCGCCTGGCACCACACCTACGGCCTGCCGGTGCTCACCACCAACTGCTCCAACAATTACGGGCCGTATCACTTTCCCGAGAAGCTGATCCCGCTGATGATCGTCAATGCCCTGGCCGGCAAGCCGCTTCCGGTATACGGCGACGGCATGCAGGTGCGCGACTGGCTTTATGTGAAGGACCATTGCAGCGCCATCCGCCGCGTGCTCGCGGCCGGTCGCCCGGGCGAAACCTACAACGTCGGCGGCTGGAACGAAAAGCCCAACATCGACATCGTGCGCACCGTCTGCGCCCTGCTCGACGAGCTGCGCCCGCGCGCCGACGGCCAGCCCTATGCACAGCAGATCACCTACGTGAAGGATCGCCCCGGTCACGACCGGCGCTACGCCATCGACGCGCGCAAGATCGAGCGCGAGCTGGGCTGGAAGCCGCAGGAGACGTTCGAGACCGGCATCCGCAAGACCGTGCGGTGGTACCTGGACCACCCCGACTGGGTGGCCCAGGTGCAATCGGGCGCCTACCGCGACTGGGTGGCCACACACTACGGCGCCGCCGTAACCAGCCCATGAAGATCCTGCTGCTGGGCAAGAACGGCCAGCTCGGCTGGGAGCTGCAGCGCAGCCTGGCGCCGCTGGGCGAGCTGGTGGCGCTGGATCGCCGCGGCGCGCCCGGCCTGTGCGGCGACCTGGGCGAGCCCGACGGCCTGGCCGCCACGGTGCGCCAGCTTTGCCCCGACGTCATCGTCAACGCCGCCGCCTACACCGCCGTCGACCGCGCCGAAAGCGAGCCCGAACTGGCGCGCCGCATCAACGCCCATGCCCCCGCCGTGCTGGCGCGCGAGGCCGCCGCCTGCGGCGCGCTGCTGCTGCACTACAGCACCGACTATGTGTTTCACGGCCAGGGCCAGCGGCCCTGGGCCGAGGACGACCCCACCGGCCCGCTGAATGTCTACGGCCAGACCAAGCTGGAGGGCGAGCAGGCCATCCTGCGCAGCGCCGGTCGCCACCTGATCCTGCGCACCAGCTGGGTCTACGCGGCGCGCGGCGGCAACTTTGCCCGCACCATGCTGCGCCTGGCGCGCCAGCAGCCGCGCCTGACCGTGATCGACGACCAGTGGGGGGCGCCCACCGGCGCCGAGCTGATCGCCGACGTCAGCGCGCACGCCATCGTGCAGCTGCGCGCGCGGCCCGACAAGGCCGGCATCTACCACCTGGCGGCGGCCGGCGAGACCAACTGGTTTTCCTATGCAAAACACGTGATTGCGCAGGCCCAATCTGCGCAAGCAGCTATCGAATATGCAGTAAAGGACATCCTCCCGATTCCCAGCAGCGCCTACCCCGTGGCGGCCATGCGCCCGCACAATTCGCGCCTGGACACGCGCAAGCTGCGCACCGCCTTCGATCTGCACCTGCCACCCTGGCAGGCCGGCGTGGACCGCATGCTGGCCGAAATCCTTGGACCTTCCCACGCATGAACGCACGCAAGGGCATCATCCTGGCCGGCGGCTCCGGCACCCGCCTGCACCCGGCCACCCTGGCCATGAGCAAGCAGCTGCTGCCGGTGTACGACAAGCCGATGATCTACTACCCGCTGTCCACGCTGATGCTGGCCGGCATGCGCGACATCCTGGTCATCAGCACACCGCAGGACACGCCACGCTTTGCGCAACTGCTGGGCGATGGCAGCCAGTGGGGCATCACTATCCAGTACGCCGTGCAGCCCAGCCCCGACGGGCTGGCCCAGGCCTTTCTGATCGGTGAATCCTTCATCGGCGGCGCCCCCAGCGCCCTGGTGCTGGGCGACAACCTGTTCTACGGCCACGACTTCGAGCTGCTGCTCTCCAACGCCCATGCGCGCAGCGAAGGCGCCACCGTGTTCGCCTACCACGTGCACGACCCCGAGCGCTACGGCGTGGTCGCCTTCGACGCCGCCGGCCGCGCCACCAGCATCGAAGAAAAACCCGCGCAGCCCAAAAGCCACTACGCCGTCACCGGTCTGTACTTCTACGACGCGCAGGTGGTCGACATCGCCAAGACCATCCGACCCAGCGCGCGCGGCGAGCTGGAAATCACCACCGTCAACGAAACCTACCTCAAGCAGGGCCAGCTCAGCGTGCAGATCATGCAGCGCGGCTACGCCTGGCTGGACACCGGCACCCACGACAGCCTGCTCGATGCCGGCCAGTTCATCGCCACCCTGGAGCGGCGCCAGGGCCTGAAGATCGCCTGCCCGGAAGAAGTCGCCTGGCGCAAGCGCTTCATCGACGACGCCCAGCTCGAGCGCCTGGCGGCGCCGCTGGCCAAGAGCGGCTACGGCCAGTACCTGCGGCGCTTGCTGCAGGAGCCGGCCCAGCCGGCGGAGCGGCGCTGACATGGCCAGCGCGCCGCAGGTGGCGTTCTTCTCCCCGTTCGGGGCCGCCTTCGGCGTCGATCTGGGCGCCTGTCTGCAGCGCGTGGTCGACAGCGGCTGGTACGTGCTGGGGCCGCAGGTGCGCGAATTCGAGACGGCGTTTGCCCGGTATGTCGGCGTGCGGCACGCGGTGGGCGTGGCCAACGGCACCGACGCCCTGACGCTGGCCCTGCGCGCCCTGGGCATACAACCCGGCCAGCGCGTGCTCACCGTGGCCAATGCAGGGTGTTACAGCAGCACCGCCATGGCCCAGGTGGGGGCCGATCCCGGCTGGGTCGATGTCGATCCCGCGCGCCTGACGATGGCGCCCGAGGCGCTGGCCGCTGCGCTGGCGGAGGGCCGCGTGGCGGCTGTCATCGTCACCCACCTGTACGGCCAGATGGCCGACATGCCGCGCCTGACGGCGCTGTGCCAGGCTGCCGGCGTACCGCTGATCGAAGACTGCGCGCAGGCGCATGGCGCCGCGCTGCACGGGCGCTGCGCCGGCGCCTGGGGCACGCTGGCCTGTTTCAGCTTCTACCCCACCAAGAACCTGGGCGCCCTGGGCGACGGCGGCGCCGTGTTGACCGACGACGCCGCGCTGGCCGAACGCCTGCGCGCCCTGCGCCAGTACGGCTGGACACGCAAGTACGAAGTCGGTCTGCCCGGTGGTGGCAACAGCCGTCTGGACGAGCTGCAGGCCGCGGTGCTGCTGGCCAAGCTGCCCCACCTGGAGGCCGCCAATGCCGAGCGCCGCGCCATCGCCGCCGGCTACAGCGCGGCCTTCGCCGGCTTGCCGCTGGACTGCCCGCCGCCGCCTGGGCCGGACCACGCGATGCACCTGTACGTCGTGCGCACCCCGCACCGCGCCGCCCTGCAGGCTCATCTGGCGGCGCACGGCGTGGCCAGCGACATTCACTACCCGCTGGCCGACCACCGTCAGCCGGTGCGTGCCGCCCAGCCGCTGCCGCACCTGCCGGTCACCGAGGCGGCCTGTGCCGAGGTGCTGTCGCTGCCCTGCTACCCTGGACTGACAGCGCCGCAGGGCGCGCGTGTCATCGAGGTCGTGCGCCAATTCTTCGCGGCTGCCTGACCATGCTCAGCCTGATCATCCCGGTCTACCGCAACGAGGCTTCGATTCCGGAGCTGCTGACCGAGCTGCAGGGGTTGCACCAGGCGCTGACCGGCGCGCTGGAGGTGGTGTTCGTGGTCGACGGCAGCCCCGACCGCTGCCACGCGCTGCTGCGCCAGCAGCTGCCCGCCAGCGGCCTGAACGCCACCCTGGTGCTGCTCACGCGCAATTTCGGCGCCTTTGCCGCCGTGCGCATGGGCCTGGAGCAGGCGCGCGGCGACACCTTTGCCGTGATGGCCGCCGACCTGCAGGAGCCGCCCGAGCTGGTGTTGCAGATGCAGGCCGAGCTGGCGCGCGGCCAGGCCGACGTGGTGGTGGCCGAGCGCACCCTGCGCCACGACCCGCTGCTGCAGCGCTGGCAGGCCCAGCTGTTCTGGGCCGCCTACCGGCGTTGGGTGGTGCCCGAGATGCCGCCCGGCGGCGTCGACATCTTTGCCTGCAACCGCGCCTTTCGCGACGCCCTGCTCGGCTTGGGTGAAAGTCGCAGCTCGCTGATCGCGCAGATCTTCTGGCTGGGCTTTCGGCGCGCCAGCGTGCCTTACGAGCGCCAGCCGCGCCGTCACGGCCAGTCGGCCTGGACCTGGCGCAAGAAGCTGGCCTACCTGGCCGACAGCGTGTTCGCCTTCACCGACCTGCCGGTGCGCCTGCTCACGCGCGTGGGGGCGCTGGGCCTGCTGGTGGCCGGCGTGCTGGGTGCGGTGGTGCTGTTCGGCAAGCTTTCCGGGCTGATCGGTGTGCCTGGCTACGCCATGACGCTGATCGCCATCCTGTTCTTCGGTGCGCTCAACCTGTTCAGCCTGGGCATCGTCGGCACCTACGCCTGGCGCGCCTACGAAAATACCAAGCAGCGCCCGCAGGCCGTCGCCTTGCGGGTCGATCGCTTCCAGTCCCACTAGCCGCACGTCATGCCAGCGTCATCCGTCCCCAGCGCGCCGCGCGTCATCGACAGCCGCGTCACGGGGGTGCGCCTGCACGAACTGCGCGAGGTGAAGGACGCACGCGGCGACCTGTGCGTCGCCGAGGTCGGCGCCGATCTGCCGTTTGCCGTGCGTCGCAGTTTCCTCGTCTACAGGGTACCCAGCGCCGAACTGCGCGGCGCCCACGCGCACCGCCGGTGCGGCCAGTTCCTGCAGGCCGTCGCCGGTTCGGTCCACGTCATCGCCGACGATGGCCGGCAGCGTGAAGAGTTCTGCCTCGACCGGCCCAGCCTGGGCCTGTACCTGCCGCCCATGACCTGGGGCATTCAGCACAGGTACACGCAGGGCGCCGTGCTGCTGGTGCTTGCGTCGGACCCGTACGATCCGGCCGACTACATCCGCGACTACGACGAATTCCTGGCACTGCGACGCGCGGGAGGCGCTGCGTGATGGCGCGCGAAGCCCTGCGCTACCTGCTGGCGGGTGGGGCCAACACCGCGCTGACCTACCTGCTGTACCTGGCGCTGCTGCGATTGCTGGACTACCGCTGGGCCTATGTGCTGGCGTTCCTGGCCGGTGTTGCGCTGTCCTTCGTGCTGTTGCGGCATGTCGTGTTCGCGCGCCCGGGCAAGCGCTTTTCGTGGGTCTATGTCACCGCCAGCCACGGCGTGCAACTGGGCCTGGGCCTGGTGGTGGTCGAGGCCTGGGTGGCCTGGCTGCGCGGTCCGGCCTGGCTGGCGCCGCTGGCGGCGGCGCTGGTGTGTGTGCCGGTCATCTTTGTTCTGCAGCGCTGGATCTTCACCCCGCATGCCGCGCCCTGAACCCCTGTCCCCGGCGCTGTCGAAGTGGTGGCTGCGCGCCGGCATGGCGCTGCCGCTGCTGATGTTGGGCGCCAACCTGCTGGCCTGGCTGCGCTGGGGCACCGACCTGCCGTACCTGGACGACTGGCGCGTCTACGACGACGGCAGCGCCCTGTCGCTCGATCCGCGGCATCTGTTTCGCGCCGTCAACAACACCATCTCGCCGGTCGGCCTGACCCTGGACGTGCTGGCGCAGCGCTGGCTGGGTGGCAACCCCTTGCCCTACCAGGCGCTGTCCATGCTGGCGGTGCTGGGTGGGTTGCTGTGGCTGCAGTGGCGGCTGTTGGGCTGGGCGGTCCGGGACCGACGCCAGCAGGCATTGCTGTTCGCCTTCTGTGTTCCCATGCTGCAATCGGGCAGCTACTGGGGCGAACAGAGCCTGGCCTATCACCAGGCCTTGCCCTTGCTGGCGCTGCTGGGTGCCATGGCGTGGGCGTTGCCACGGCCGCGGCGCCGCGCCGCCCTGGGGGTGTTCGTCCTGGGTGCGGTGGCCGGCCTGTCCTACATTTCCGGCGCCATCGCGGCCCTGGTGCTGGGCGCGTGCTGGCTGGTGCTGGCGCGGGTGTTGCGCACGCACCCGACGCCGGCGCTGGCCACCCGCATCGCCGGCCCCGGTGGCGCGCTGCTGCTGGCGGGCGGGTTGACCAGCGCCATGCAGTTCCATCTGACGCGTGGCGATGCGCAGGCCAGGGATCGGCAGTACATGGGCCTGACTTACCCCGATTCGCCCGACTTCTGGGCATTCCTGGCGGGCAAGATCGGGCGGGCCACCGGGCATGGTTTCGCGTCGCTCCCGCTGGAGCTGATCTGGGTCGCGCTGGTGCTGCTGACCCTGCTGGCGGCGCTGGGCCTGACAGGGCGCGCAGCGCTGGCGCCCGGCCGCGTGCCGAGCGTTCCGCGGCGTCGCGTCGCCGTGGTGTTCCTGCCCTTGTGCGCAATCGTGCTGACCTATCTGGTGCTGGTCAGCCTGGGCCGGGCCGGGTTTCGCGACCCAGGCATCCAGGGCGCAGGCGGGGTGTTCCGGTTCGGCTACGAGCGCTTTCACTTTTTCTGGGTCACGCTGCTGTTTCCGTGGGTCGCCGCCGCCCTGGTTCCCCGGCGGCGGACACGGGCGGTGCCGGTCCTGGTCGGGACATTGCTGACGGCGCTGGCGCTGGCCGCAGTGCGCGGTGTGTTCGACGTGCCATCGTTCTACCGATCGGCCTCGGCGTACCGCGCCAGTGAGCTTCGCTGTCTGGGGCGTCAGCTCGGCAGCGGGCAGCCCATTCGCTGCCCCGGCTACGACATGATGGGCATGACCGACCTGACCCGCGCCTACATCCACGCGCGCGACATCCAGGCCTCTTTCGTGCGTTACCTGCCGGTGCAGACGCGCGACGGTTTTGGCCGTGAGTTGCTGGACTGGCACGCGGCGGCGGGGACGGAGCCCGGGCCATGGGCCCATGTCCGGCGACGGGCCGATGGCGGGCTGCAGAGCGAGGGCGACGCCCAGCTCACGGTCGCATGGCCCGACGCTGCTTTGTCGCGGCGCTGCCGCACGCTGGGTGTGCAACTGGACATCGTCACCGCGCACGCCGAAACCGCACAGCTGTACTACCGATGGTCGGGCCAGCAGAGCGACAGCGAGGCGCGCTCCGTGCGCCAGGCCTACCAGCCGGGCGTGGATGGGCATGCGCGGCTGGAACTTTCCATCGACAGCCCGGTGGGGTTCGAACCCCGTCTGCGCCTGGATCCGGTGGATGGCCAGGGCAGCTTCCGGCTGCGCGAGCTGCGCGTCACCTGTCGTCTGGCGAGCCAGCCGTGATGCACCCACCAGCCCCCATGCCGCCGTCGATCCGCAAGGCCCGGCGCATCGACGGACGCACGCTGGCCTTGCGCGACGCGGGCGAGTCCGACGCCGCCTTCATCCATGCCCTGCGCACCGACCCCGTGCGCGCGCGCTTTCTGTCGGCCGTGCCGCCCGATCCGTCGGCGCAAACCGAGTGGCTGCGCCGCTATGCCGCCGATTCGAGTCAGGCGTATTTCGTCATCGCCGATGGCGCGGCGGGCGAGCCCCTGGGCACGGTGCGCCTGTACGGCGCGCGGGGCGACGCCTTCAGCTGGGGCTCCTGGCTGCTCAAGGCCGGGCTGCCGTCTCACTGCGCCATCGAGTCGGCGCTCATGACGTACCACTATGGCCTGTGGCTGGGATTTCGCTCGGCCTATTTCGAAGTCAGGCAGGACAATCTCAGCGTCTGGCGGTTTCACGAACATTTCGGCGCGACCCGTATCGGCGCCGACGATCGGCACTTTCATTACGAACTGGCCGCCGACGCACTGACGCAGGCCCTGCAGCGCTACCGGCGCTACCTGCCGCACGGCATACGCGTCAGCCGCGACTGAACCGACTGCGCTGCCGTCCTGGAGAACCCCTATGCACGTCATACCCACCGCACTTGTCGGCGTCCTGGTGCTCGAACCCCGAGTGTTCGGCGACGACCGTGGTTTTTTCATGGAGAGCTACAACCGCCGCAGCTTCGCCCAGGCGACCGGCCTGGACATCGACTTCGTGCAGGACAACCACAGCCGCAGCCGCAAGGGCGTGCTGCGTGGCCTGCACTACCAGCTGCGCCAGCCGCAGGGCAAGCTGGTGCGGGTGACCCACGGTGCCGTGTTCGACGTCGCGGTGGACATCCGCCGCGGCTCAGCCACGTTCGGCCGCTGGGTCGGCGTCGAGCTCAGCGCCGACAACCACCGCCAGCTTTGGGTGCCGCCCGGCCTGGCGCACGGCTTCGTGGTGCTGAGCGACAGCGCCGACTTCCTGTACAAGACCACCGACTACTACGCCCCCGAGCACGAGCGCAGCATCGCCTGGGACGACCCCGCCATCGGCATCGACTGGCCGCTGGCCGCGCACGGCATCACCGCGCCGCTGCTGTCGGCCAAGGATCGGGCCGGGCAGCCCCTGTCGCGGGCGGAACTGGTGGATTGAAAGGCAGCCCCGGGATCTCTGGTGAACATCGCCGCCTCCATCGTCAGCCACGGTCATGGCGCCGCGGTCGAGGCGCTGCTGGCGCAGCTCGCGGCGCTGGGTGAGCCCGGGCTGGCGCGCGTGATCGTCACCTTCAACGTCCCCGAGCCGGCGTCGGCCGAGCGGTTGCGTGGGCGCCACTGGCCGTTCCAGCTGCACCTCGTCGACAACCCGGCACCGCTGGGTTTTGGGGCCAACCACAACCGCGCCTTTGCGCTCGACGCGCGCATCGATGGCGGCCAGCCGCTGTTCGCGGTGCTCAACCCCGACCTGCGCTGCCTGGTCAACCCGTTTCCGCCGCTGGTGGCCGAGCTGCAAAGCGATCCCCGCGTCGGCGCGGCCTACCCGGTGCAGACCGACGCGCGCGGTTGCCGTCAGGACCATGAGCGCCTGCGCCCCACGCCGCTGCGGCTGCTGCGCCGGCATCTGCTGGGTCGGCGCATGGAGGTCGGCGCCGGTCAGGCGCCCGACTGGGTCAACGCCGCCTTCTTGCTGCTGCGCCGGCCGGCCTTCGAGGCCATCGGGGGCTTCGACGAGGCGTTTCACATGTACTGCGAGGACGTGGACTTCTGCCTGCGCCTGCAACTGGCCGGCTGGCGGCTGCGGCGCGCCGACGCGGCGACGGTCGAGCACCAGGCGCAACGCGCCAGTCGACGCCGTCTGCGCCACCTGCTGTGGCATGCTCGCAGCCTGATCCGGCTCTGGCGCTCGCCCGCGTGGCGCGCCTGGCGCGCCAGCGAAAGCGCGCCGGCCAGCGCCACCGACCGCGCCCACCGTTCATGAGCTCGACACCTTCCGCCCCGCGCTACCAGCGCAACTTCGGTCTCGACCTGCTGCGTTCGGTCGCCATCGGTGTGGTGCTGATGAACCACGGCTACCTGGGGTTCTTCGTCAGTACCGGCCTGTCGAAGTGGGAGGGCTGGCGCGCCGCCCTCAGCGCCTGCGCGGTGTTTTCCATCGAGTGGCTGTTCGTGCTCAGCGGCTACCTGATCGGCTCGATGATGATCCGCAGCTTTGAAACCCGCGGCGGCTGGTGGGCCAGCGCGCGCGATTTCTGGCTGCGTCGCTGGTTTCGCACCATCCCCAACTACTACCTGTTCCTGCTGATCAATGCCCTGATCGCCTGGTGGGGCATCGAGGAGGGGCGCTTTGCCTGGTCGTTTGCCGTGTTTTCCCAGAACCTCGCCTGGGCCCAGACCAAGCCGTATTTCTTTGCCGAGGCCTGGTCGCTGGCGCTGGACGAGTGGTTCTATTTCCTCATGCCGTTGCTGCTGGGCGGTGTGGCCCTGCTGCGGCGCCTGGAGCGCCGCCAGCTGTTCTGGGCCGTGGCACTGCTGCTGATCACCGTGCCCACCGTGCTGCGCAGCGTGGTCACGCCGTCGGCCCATTTCTTCGCCTGGGACGACGACATCCGCCGCGTCACCCTGATGCACCTGGACGCCACCGGTTGGGGTGTGGCCGCGGCCATTCTCAACCGCTGGCACCCCGGCTGGTGGGCGCGCCGGCAGGGCCTCAAGGCGCTGCTCGGCCTGGCCCTGACCCTGGGGGCAGTGGCCGCCATGCACTATTTCATGCGGGTGGACTGGCGCGGCTTCGCCGGCGGGCGCTTCAACGACCTGGCGCTGATCGTCGCCCCTGGCGTCGGCACGGTGCTGATCCTGCCCTGGCTGTCCAGCCATCAGCCCGCCGCCGGCTGGGGCCGCTGGCTGGCGGCGCGCATCGGCGACTATTCGTACTCGATCTACCTGTGCCATTTCCCGCTCATGCTGCTCCTGATCCATGCGCTCAAGCTCTGGGGCGGGGCGCTGGGGCCGATCGTCGGCTGGGTGGTGCTGGTCTGGCTGGTGGCCGTGCTGGCGGTGTCGGCGCTGGTGTTCCACGGGTTCGAAAAGCCCGTCTCCGACCTGCGCGAGCGTTTCACCCGGCGTGTCCAGGCAGGGCCCTTCAGTGTGCCAACGGCGACGTAGTGGTTACGGCGCGGCGGGGGGGTCGTCATCGCGACCCAGGCGAAAGACCCTGGGGCCGCCCCGTAGAATCCCCGCTGGTGCGCCGGCCCGCCCGGTGATGCGCGCGCCCCAGCCACATGAACCGAACCGAACCCATCCCCCTGCCGTCCACCCGACCCGCTTCCGACCTGTCCGCGCCGTCCATGCACTGGCCTGACTATGGCGAGCGCCTGGTGGCCGCCGGCAAGCTGCCGGCGCGCGACCTGGAGCGCGCGCTGGCGGCGCAGCGCGAGATGGGCGGCTCGCTCGACGCCGTGCTGGTCAGCCTGGGGCTGGTGTCCGAGCTGGACGCCGCGCAGGCCCTGGCCGAGCACCTGCAACTGCCCTTCGTACCGGGCGAGGGATTTCCCGAGCCGCTGCCCGACATCGACGGCCTGCAACCCGAATTCCTCCAATCCCACCAGGTGCTGCCGCTGGGTGTGGACGGGCACGACCTGGTGGTGGCCATGCGCGCGCCGCAGGACGCCTTCGTCGTCAAGGCGCTGCACCTGAGCACCGGCCTGCAGGTGCGTCCCAGCGTGGCGCTGGCTTCGGACATCGACAAGGCGCTGCGGCGCCAGCAGGACGAGGCCGAGGCGCAGACGCCCGATCAGGGGGCGGCCGAGGCCGGCGATGCCGGCGATTTCGTCGAGCACCTGCGCGACCTCGCCAGCGAGGCGCCGGTGATCCGCCTGGTCAACAGCCTGATCGGCCGCGTGATCGAACTGCGCGCGTCGGACATCCACCTCGAACCCTTCGACGACGGCCTGCACGTGCGCTACCGCATCGACGGCGTGCTGCACCCGGGCGAGCTGGTGCCGGCCCAGCAGGGCGCCGCCGTCAGCTCGCGCGTCAAGCTGCTGGCGCACCTGGACATCGCCGAGCGCCGCCTGCCGCAGGACGGCCGCATCAAGACCCGCGTCAAGGGGCGCGAGCTGGATCTGCGCGTCTCCACCGTGCCCACCGTGTGGGGCGAAAGCGTGGTCATGCGCGTGCTCGACCGCGCCAGCGTGCGCTTCGGCCTGGGCGACATGGGGTTCGAGGCCGATACGCTGGCGCGCTTCAACCAGCTGATCCACCGGCCGCACGGCATCCTGCTGGTCACCGGCCCCACCGGGTCGGGCAAGACCACCACGCTGTACGCCGCACTGTCCACGCTGGACGCGGCCAGCCAGAAGATCATCACGGTCGAGGACCCGGTCGAATACCAGCTCGAAGGCATCAACCAGATCCAGGTGCACAGCCAGATCAACCTGACCTTCGCCAACGCGCTGCGCTCCATCCTGCGGCAAGACCCCGACATCATCATGATCGGCGAGATGCGCGACGGCGAAACCGCCCAGATCGCCGTGCAATCGTCCCTGACCGGCCACCTGGTGCTGTCCACCCTGCACACCAACACCGCCGCCAGCGCCGTGGTGCGCATGCAGGACATGGGGGTGGAGCGCTACCTCATCACCTCCACCGTCAACGGCGTGCTGGCGCAGCGCCTGGTGCGCCGCCTGTGCCCGCACTGCAGGACGCCGGTGCAGCCGTCGCCCGAACTGTGGCGCAGCTCCGGCCTGGCGCGCTTTGTGCCGGCCGGCCAGCCCATCTACCAGGCCAGCGGCTGCGAGCACTGCCGCGGCACCGGCTACCAGGGCCGCAGCGCCATCCACGAACTGCTGGTGGTCGACGAGACGCTGCGCAGCGCCATCCTGCAGGGTCAGGACGCCAGCGCGCTGCAGGCGCTGGCGGTGCAGGCCGGCATGCACACCCTGTACGACGACGGTCTGCGCAAGGTGGCCGCCGGCGTCACCAGCCTGGACGAACTGCTGCGCGTGACGCAGGATCAGGGGGAGTGATGCGCGCACCTGCGCCTGCCCCGCGGCGGTTTCCTCACCCCAACCCGTTGCTGTCTGCGGCAGCGGGCACGAACGGCGGCGCCTGCGCCGTGGCCTGCGTCTGATGCCTGAATTCACCTGGCGTGCCGCCGCCGCCGATGGCCGGCTGATCGAGGGGCGCAGCGAAGCGCCCGCGCCCGACGCCGTGCTGCGCCAGCTGCGCGAGCGCGGCCTGACCCCGATCCAGGTCGGCACCGCCACGCCGCAGGCGGCGGCTTCGGCGGCGCTGGGCCGCGGCGGCCAGCGCACGCTCAAGGGGCCGGTCACGCGCGCCGACGTGCTGGCCTTCACCGGCGAGCTCTCCATCATGCTGCGCGCCGGCCTGGCGCTGGACAACGCGCTGCGCGTGCTGATCGACATGAGCGCCAAGCCCAGCGTGCGCAGCCTGCTGGAAGGCGTGCTGGAAGACGTCAAGGGCGGCGCCACCTTCAGTCGCGCGCTGACCAAGCGCAGCGAGCTGTTCGGCGACTTCTACCTCAACATGGTGCGCTCGGGCGAGGCCAGCGGTCAGATGTCGCAGGTGCTCGAACGCCTGGTGGCGCACATGGAGCGGCTGCGCGCCCTGCGCGAAAGCGTCATTTCCGCCACCTTGTATCCGGCCATCCTGCTGGGCGTGGCCGTGCTGTCGCTGGTCGGCATGCTGGGCTTCGTGGTGCCGCAGTTCGAGCGCCTGTTCAAGGACATGGGCGAAGCGCTGCCGCTGCCCACGCGCATCGTCATGGCGCTCGGGCAGGGCTTTCGCCAGCACGGGCTGCTGCTGGCCATCGGCGCGCTGCTGCTGGGCTGGCTGGGCTGGCGCTGGCTGCGCTCGCCGGCCGGGCGCGCCTGGTGGCAGCGCCGCGCGCTGCGCCTGCCGGTGGTCGGTCCGCTGCTCTACAAATACGAGCTGACGCTGTTTGCCCGCTCGCTCGGCACCCTGCTGGGCAACGGCGTGCCGCTGCTGACCGCGCTGCACATCGCCACCGACACCGTGGGCAACCTCAATCTGCGCCAGCCGCTGGCCAGAATGGCGCCGCAGGTGAAGGAGGGCGCCCGCATGGTGCGCGCCATGGAAAGCACCGGCGTGTTTGAACCTTTGGCCATCAACCTGATCCGAGTGGGCGAAGAAACCGGCCGCATCGGCCCCATGATGCTGGAGCTGTCCGAGGTGCTCGATCGCGAGGTCGAAACCGGCATCAAGCGCGCCCTCACGCTGCTGGAGCCCATCCTGATCCTGTTGCTGGGCGTGCTGATCGCCGCCATCATCGTCTCGATCCTGCTGGGCATTCTGTCCATCAACGACCTTGCCGGATGACATGGCCCACCCCCTTGGCTCCACGCGCTGCGCGCTGTTGCGCCTCCTCCCTCCAGGGGGGCATCGCCGTCGGCCGGGGGATCCCGGCGAGGGCGATCGCTGGCTTGGTCTGCTCTGCGGCCATCGGACGCGTGCGCTTGCGCGGCACAACCCATTTCAAATAGCTTGCCCTGTTGAGAGGACATTTTTCATGACCCCCTTTGCTCGCCGTCAACTCGCCCGCGCCGCGCGCGGCTTCACCCTGATCGAGATGCTGGTGGTGATCGCCATCATCGCCCTGCTGGCCGGCCTGGTCGGCCCGGCCGTGATGGACCGCCTGGGCGGCGCCAAGAGCAAGACCGCCGGCATCCAGATCGCCGACCT
>Ga0209604_1002353_pt1 | contig 13902 bp, 11 predicted proteins | sample AD_UKC097_MetaG_FD_184405 | JGI IMG/M metagenome (GOLD analysis project Ga0209604, IMG submission 184405) | Active sludge microbial communities of municipal wastewater-treating anaerobic digesters from USA - AD_UKC097_MetaG (SPAdes) (version 2) | ecosystem: Engineered > Bioreactor > Anaerobic >... | reverse complement strand
GTACAGCCCTGCCGGGCAGTACCAGTTCCCTGATATAGTCGTCTGACATGTACTCCGTATCTTCGGGAGAAAGCACCAGCATCTCCCTGGGCTTTAACTGAATACCCATATACGTCGCTGTTCCCACGACGTCTCTCAATGGATACTTTTTCAAGCTGTTGAGCGTTTCTTCACCTATGAGGCCGTCGTGTTCGTACAGGGCATCCATAAGGTTTTCCACCCTTGAATCAACCTCCAAAGGTATACCTTCCACCTCTTTTTCTATTTCCGCTTCTTTCTTTTCGGCCACCTTCAGTTCCGTATAGTCCACGTTTCCGGACAGCATGGCTACTTTAAGAAGCGCTTTAGCGGTGGGATCTGCCCCGACCATCACTATTGACATGTCGAAGAAATGCGGGTCGTAGTTTATAGCATAGACCTGCCTTCCATCGGGTAGTATGTCTCCCATCCTGTATTTAAGGTGGTCGCAGTACTCGGCTCTGGTTTTTGCCCTGTTGTGGCATATGCTGCATTCGTCAAACGGAACCCTGGTTCCCATACTAACGTCCGGAAGCATGCCGGCCTCTATCTTCGCCACTATATCGGAGGCAAGTTTTTTATCTATGCTTATAATCAGTTCGACCCTGTGCATGACCCTGTTGTATGCGGCATGCACCACTTCGCCTATAGCCTTCTTAGGATCCTTATTCTGGTGCTGCCTGTATACTTTCGCCTGAAAAAAAGACGGATAGTATTTAAGCAGCGCTGTTTCTGGAAAATAGTCGCCATTTCTGTTGGCGCCCCAGTACTCCCCTGCCCCTAAACCCACCACGAGCAGATACACGGAGTTTTCAGGCACGTTACCAGTAAGTTCGGCAAGTTTATCCGCTATATCTGGAGCAAGATCTGCGGTGGCGGCTTCTTTAACGACACCGTGTTTCTCTGCATCCAGAAAGATGAGCATTTCTGTGTCTATAAGGGATAGGGAAAGTACTTTTTCCAGCATCAGGTACCACCACCAGTATATTTATTCATCTTCCCAAGTTCGGTTATCATTGAGGGATCCAGCCCTCCGTACAGCATTATCTTGCTGAGGATGCTCTCCACCATCATAGGATCGTCGAACAGGTTAGGAACCACCTTCATTAGGGCTCTGCCATACAGCAGCACTTCCTGGTCGTCCCACTCGGGGTGATTCCGGTTGACTGTTTCCAGTGTCCGTTCTAGCTTACGATTCTGTGCGGGACTCAGCGGGGCAGTAATGGCCGGTCCGACTTTATTTTTCAGAAAGTAGGACCCGAGGTCGTTGAACACATTTAGCATGGAGTCATTTCCCGCTGGCATACCGTACCCCCTTTAACCTTTCTTAGCCGCTAGAAGAGCATTCAGAAAGGGTGTGTTGGTGGCTGCTGTCTTTTCTTCTTTTTCTTCCTTACCCTTCTTTTCCTCTTCCTCTTTTTCCTTCTCTTCTTTTTCTTTCTCTTCGGAAGCTTCTTCTGCAGCTTCCTTAGTATTTTCCAGGAACTCCTCACCCTTCATTTCGGCGGCTACTTTCAGAAGAATCCCCGCCTGGTAAATCAGATCCTCGGCGGTGGTGAGTTCTTCCGGGTTGTATCCCGCTTCTTTAAGGAAATCACTGGCGTCTTCCTCCTGAGCATATTTCATCAGGTTGTCCGCTATTTCATCAATAAAACTAACGTCTGAAGCCATTTTACTGAGTTCTGCCAATTTTTCCATATCAGGCATTTTCTTACCTCCTTTAATGTAAAACTCAGCCCAAACGGAACATGGTGCGTTCTTCCTGGGCATCGTCTTTCCTCTTTCTGTTAAGCAGTGCTCCTGCTGCCAGTCCTGCTCCGACCAGCGCCATTCCCTTTCCCCACCTGGGAAGGGCAGTCCATGTGTTTTTTATGCTGTCTTTTAAACCCGGTGTTTTTGGTGCATTCACTTTATCTGCGGCAGGCACTTTCACACTCCCCGTATCCGGTAGGGTAGGAGCTTTTACATCGTTTACGCCGGGGGTGCCTGGTATTTTTGGTTCTTTCTTATACTTTATTGGCGGAGGCTCATCGACTGGGGCTCCAAACCTGGTTACAGGCACGGTTTCCGTTTCCGGAGTCTTTCCTATAGATACTTTCGATCCTGGTTTTCTTCTGCGCCAACCGAACAGGGCTTCCTTGGTGAGCAGGGGGTGTATGTAAGCCTCATATTCCCCGGAAGCTCCCAGCGAGTAGGCACCTATCTTAAACATATTCTTTTCCGAAGGTTCTTCCTTCTTCTTTCTGTTAAGCAGTGCTCCTGCTGCCAGTCCTGCTCCGACCAGCGCCATTCCCTTTCCCCACCTGGGAAGGGCAGTCCATGTGTTTTTTATGCTGTCTTTTAAACCCGGTGTTTTTGGTGCATTCACTTTATCTGCGGCAGGCACTTTCACACTCCCCGTATCCGGTAGGGTAGGAGCTTTTACATCGTTTACGCCGGGGGTGCCTGGTATTTTTGGTTCTTTCTTATACTTTATTGGCGGAGGCTCATCGACTGGGGCTCCAAACCTGGTTACAGGCACGGTTTCCGTTTCCGGAGTCTTTCCTATAGATACTTTCGATCCTGGTTTTCTTCTGCGCCAACCGAACAGGGCTTCCTTGGTGAGCAGGGGGTGTATGTAAGCCTCATATTCCCCGGAAGCTCCCAGCGAGTAGGCACCTATCTTAAACATATTCTTTTCCGAAGGTTCTTCCTTCTTCTTTTTGAGCAGCAGTGAGGCCAGTCCCATGGCTCCGGCTCCCACCAGGGCGCCCTTCATCGTCGGAGGGGTTGCTTTCCACATACTCCCCAGACCAACTGCAGGTTTGGCCGCTCCAGCTGCCGCTGCCGCTCCCGCCGCCACATCAGGGACTTTCTGTACAACAGTTTTAACCGGGATACGTGCCTTCAGCAGTTTCGGCTCGGATTTTGGCTTGATTTCAGGTTTATTTTCCCTGATAACTACTGCACCAGGTTTTTGTTTTTTGGTGTAGTTTGTAACCACACCCGTTTCCTCCATAACCTTCAGCCTGCTGCGTATCCCGCCAGGCAGTTTCTTTCCCTCAAGCTGTTTTTTACTTCCGTACCCATGTTTTTTTGCAAATGGTTTTGGAACATCAACCACGCCCCACTTAGTTTCATATCGTATGTATCCCTGCTTTAAGGGATTAGCCTTACCAGCCGCAAGTGTCTTGGACACTTGCGCTTCTCTTCCAGTGGGATCGAAGGTTATATGCTGTACTGGAATGTCTTCAGCTTTATTAGTTGCAAAAAGGCCTTTAAGTTTATCTGTAATCCCTGACATCGTAAAAGCTACCTTTACGGAGCCGCCGTGTGCTGCAAATTTCATATTTCCCGGCAACCTGTCGGGATCCTGTACCTGTTCCGGAGCCTCTTTAGGTGGTTTCTGGAAGAGAGGGGCTACCATGGAACCCACCATCATAAGGGGGAAAGCGGCATTACCAATTATGTTTAGTCCCTTCATGGCAGTTCCGCCTACTGCTTTAGCTCCCGACCAGAACGACGCATCCTTTTCCAACACGACCTTATACATCAGCCTCATCCTCCTGTGCTATGGGGAGGTTTATATAATAATCGGGGAACAACTCTCTTACCTGACCCAGTTCCACCAACATCTCCGCCTTCTTCGCCAGAGCCTCCCTGTACTCCGAGGCATACTTCTCGAGCTCCACAACTCCCTCGATTATCTCCTCTATAGGGCGTTCGGCCATGGCATAATATGGATCATATTCTCCAAACTTCAACATTGACTGGTTCACATCTACCTGTTGCTTTATCTTTCCTTCGCGGAACAGAGAATCAACTATTTTCTGTACTGCCGGAACCGCTTTATTCTTCAGGTAAGCGGGCAGTTTGGCGAACATACCGCCCACTATATTTTCCGCAGACATCCCCGACCTCAACAGTTGCTCAAAAAGCCCTTTTATAGATCCTAATTTAGAACCCGCCATCATGGCGGCTGTCTTTTCCTGAGCCTGAACCATCTTTATGCTGTGTATCAGTTTCTCGATGTTTCTTGAGTTCGGGCGTATCGTGTTTCCATCTACGATAACATAAACCTCCCGTATAGCCCCTTCTGGAAGATCTAAAGGTTGTCTGACTACGGGAGTTTCCGTTTCTGCGGGTTCCACATCCGGGTCAGTCAAACCCTCCGCATTATAGAACCTGTCCGCATTCGGGACGGCATCCGTAGGAAGATCCTCCAGAGCCACTCCTTTTAAATTATAAGCATCACTGTTGATGTTCGCAGGAGACCCGTTGACAATTCCCAAAATGGAGGCAGTGTCTGCAAGTGGAAATGAAAACGTCTTATCCTCGTTACTTTTATACATCTTCAAAAAAACTATTCTGTTCGCCCTCTCCACTACCCTCTGGATCTGGTTAGGATTCAGCTGGTAAGAAACCGCCATGCTGGCTATAGAATTATTCAATTCCCTGTTGCTGTTTATATAGTCAGTTGCGGCCTTGAGAGCCAGTTCTTCTATTAACGCCACATTGTTAAGCATGGTGGCACCTCCGTAGAATTATTTCCCTTCGTTTTTATCCTTCTCATTTTCAGTTTTCATAGTTTCTACAACCTTTTTTACGCCCGCTGTGCCTGCCATTGACGCTGCCGCTGTGCCCCCAAGAACCGCTGCGCTCAGGAGGCGGCTTTTGGCATTTGTGTCTATCTTAAGGCTCTTGGTTTTTGCCACGACCTCACCCATTCCGGCGTAGTCCATCGGAGTAGCGTGGGTCAGGTTTTTCTTTCCCAGAACCTTTTTGGCAGTTTCGGAATCGGCCAAAAATGTGCTGCACACCCTGTTTTTGGACACGGGCAGCCGTATACCCGTGGCATGATGAAAAATAAGCTGAGGCGTGTTCTCATAACCGAAAGGCATATGTTTGCCTTTATTGTCTTTAACCATGGTATTCAACTCTTTCATAAGTGATTTTCTCTGTTTGTCAGTGTATGGCATCTTTATGAGCATGGTTTCGCATTCCTTCAGAGAACTTTTAGGTTCGACCGCCTTCCTGTAAGTGTCCTTATATTTTTCAACGACCAGCGGCTTCCCGAACCTGGACTTTCCGGTATACACTTCGGAGTGTGTAACCTGTGTACCTCCAAAAACCCTCTCTGCCCTGCTCCAGCCCCATATGTTTTTATTCTGTGACGGTCGTAGTCCTACAAGTATCATGTCCCCAGGTTTCAGGTTGTTTTTCACGGTTCTTGAAAACGAACCGTAGTTTGTTTTCCCGGAAGGCGTGAGCTTTATTAACTTAACCCCGCCCTCTTTAGTGATGCCCAGTTTCGCCTCAAGTTTTCGTTTCTTCTCCCGCTTGTCTTTGGCATCTAATACAGCGGTGACTGTTCCCACGGTAGCGGCCGTGCCTAACCCCACTGCGCTTAGGGCTCGGTTTCTGGCAGCCTCTATATCAAGCCCTCCCAATTCCTTATCTATGTGAACCAGTTTTCCCTTTCGTGCAAGATCCATCGGAGTGGTCCGCTTAAAATTATATTTCTTGTTCAGCTCCGGTACCCCCGCCAACACAGTGCTGCACACCGGGGCTTTAGTGGTGGGGAGCTTCACTGCACCGCCCGTAAGGTAAGAAGCACCCAGTGCCGGATAGTTTTCTCCTCCATATCTGATCTTTTTCTTTTCCAGGAGTTTCAGATGTTTTTCCACAGCAGCCCTTTCTGTAGCATTGAAGGGCATCTCAACGGCGGCTACATAGTTTTCTTTAAGGTATTTTGAAGCCTTATCCCTGTGAACCCCTTTAGAGTCCACGTGAATTACCTTCCGTTTCCCAGATATATATGCCGTATGGCTTACAGGAGCCCCAAGGAGCCATTTTATAACCCGGGATGTGGTGGGATGGGACTTCGGATAAGACAGTAATATGTCCCCTGGTTTGAGTTTTTTTATAACGGCGGTGCTTGCCATTTACGCCACTATACCTCTTGAGATTCCGGTGCGGGCTCGGGTGTTGTGATCTCCTGTTGGGTGGTCGCCTCGTTCTGGGGTGCCCCCAGCTCTTCCTTTATCATTGTAGACATGGTGTCTAGCAGTTTGTATACATCTGGCATGGAACTGGCGGTCTTGATTCTGATCGGGGTTGTCAGCCAGCCGAACCTGCTTTTTGCCGACAGCTCTTCTTTCACCGGGTTTATGGGTTCGGTTTCTGTGGTTTTTGCAGGGCTGTGTAAGGGTTCCAACTTCTCAACTGGGGCTTTAGGCGAGCTAGCGGGTTTCACTGTCTTGGCAGTGGGCAGCTTGCTTGTCGGGTTCTGGGTTTTAGGAACACCCTGAACAGCCTTCACTTTCTTGAATTTTGAAACCAGATCCGGTACAGCCGAAGCCGCATTCTTTTCAGTTAAAGACATAATTCTCCCTCCCATCTCTCTTATAGCACGGCTTTTAGCCCCCTCGCAGATATTATGGATTTCAAGTGTAGGCACTGGTGATGTCAACATACGGAGATATTTGCCCGGTGCCGACCAGCGAAGCCAGATAGGCATAATTACAGGCGTGCACTATATCGTCTGTGGTATCTGGAATCTTGTTGAAAAACATAACCCTGGTTTTAGTGGTTGCCTCCACGGTGATGTTAAAGAAATCTGCGGCGAAACTCTTCCACGACTCATATTCGGGAAAACGCACCGCCCCGGTTTTTATCCCCCTGAAAAGATTAGCCAGAGACCTGGTACGGTTCACCACATACTTCCAGCCGTTTGGATCCCATGTTGCGAATTTTCCTGAATTGTGGGAATAGTAAAACTCTATGAGGGGGTCGTAACCCTCGCTTTTCATGGCGTTTCTTATAGCCGTGTTGCCTCCCCCGCTTCCTATTCCCCAATCAGCGCCTATATATCTCACTTTATACTTCTTGGCCAGGGCGGGGATAGCGTTGAATATGAAGTTCTGATCCGATTCCAGCCCCATGAAGCGTTTCATGTATACAATATTGAAGTTAGCCCCGTCAAGATAGCCTATCGCTACGGTGGTGAAGCATACGTCCCCGGACTGAGTCGCCCAATCCAGCCCCATGTAGTAAGGTTTCCTGTCGGGCGGTATGGGCACTTTTTCCGTCATCGGAGGCAGGACGCTGGCGTTTATAAGCTCTTCTTCGGTCACCGGCATGGCTGAAGACGAGAAAGGAAGCCCCAAAACTTCGTTATAAAACTGCTCTCTGGGGTAGTTTGTATATTTCATCCATATTTCAGAGTATTCTTTCCACGGCACTATCAGCTGCGATATGTGAAGCCCCTTAAACTCGGCGTTATCCTTCATGTTTATCCACCTGCCGGCATTAGTGTCCAGCAGGGCATCACACCTGGCGCACCTGAGCCCGTCGGGTTTAAGGTTACGCTCTCCGGGTATCTGCCAGCCACCGCAGCTAGGACATTTTACAACCCAGTCAGTCTGCGTGCTGTTGTTCCAATACTTTTCGATAGTACTGTTAAAGGTCTTCGGGGTTCCCGCATACAGCCTCAGCCGGTGTTCGCTGTGGGAAAGAATCTCTTCCAGGACCGGTACGTTGGCTACCAGCATGTCCTGAATCTCATCTATACACAACATATCTCCCGAAGAGCCTCGGACGGTATCGGCGTCATAATAGGCGTAATCTAACTGTATTCTGCTGAAATTCAGGAAGGTCTTCTCAAACACCCTGTCCACAGTAAACGGGGGTTTCATGTAGTATTTCCGGATGAATGGGCTGGTGTTCAGAAAGGTGCTTATCTTTTGTGAGCTGAAATTCCTGGTCTGCTTGGATGTCGGAGCCACATAGACCGCATTGAAGTAAGGGATGCGCAGACAAGTGTTTATTATCTTACCGGCCATAGTGGTGCTTTTCTCTACCTGCCTGCCTGTCCTCATTATAAAGTTCCGATGGTTTTCGTCGTACGCTTTTTTAAGGTATTGCCTTCCCTTAAAGGAAAAAGGCTTCCCTTTTATTCTAAGAGTGGCCATCACAAAATCAGACGGCAATATGTCCTTCAAATCAATACTCACGCTTGAAGCAGCTCCCTTACTGTATCCACCACAAATTCAGAAACTGTGGTCTTTTTAAAACCGCTCCTGTTTACCAGGTAGCACCTGAGCGGCTTAAGCGTTTTCCTGTCAAGCCAGAAAAGATTGTAAGCTTCCAGCCTGTTTTCCCCGCTGCCTATTATCGTGGACATGCTTCTGAAGAATAACGGAATGGCGTCTTCGCACTCAAACATCGGAACATTATTTATGGTCAAGCCCTTATCCGTGGACAGCACCTGCACGTTTACGGAACCCTTAACGCTTATTGATTCAGGAAGACCATACTTTTTAAGGAAAAACGTCAGGGGGATATCGGTGGCATCTATCAGCTCACCCTCCCTTGATTGAATTATCAACTGCATCCTGCACCTCCTTGGAACTCTTCTTCACCAACCGCTCGAGCTCCTGCTTAATTTCGCTTTCCGTTACAGGCTTCCCGGCTGCTATGGTTTTGTCTATAAAAGAAGACACGGCACTGTATGCGTCAGAGATCTTTTTGGCTCCCTTTTCCGTTCCGTCCAGTATTTTTTTCAGGGTCTCTTCGTTCGTAGGCAGCTCAGTAACTTTCTTACCTTTCTTTTTCTTGTCAGGCTTTTCCTTTTCGGCGGCTTGCATGTGGGCTTTAAGCGTTATCTTCCCGAATTCCGGGTGGGTTATCCTTATCAGGTAGTTTCCTGGGGACGGCATGTTTGCAGAACTGAGAAACAGCCCCGCCTTTCCGTTTTCATTCAGCTGTATGGTCACCTTGCCCACAGGTGTTCCGGTGTTCTTGAAACTGGCCGCCTTAAAGAACTCTGCGGATGCCGGGGATGAGGAGCCATACGGAGCCTGCACTTCCACCAGCTTTCCCCCGGATCCGCTGACCTGGATAATTCCCCTGTTTTTAAGCGGCAGCCAGCCCTCCGAGATGCTGCCGTCTTTAACGAAGGCTCCCTTCGTTATTATTGAATTAACCTCGGTGGGGCTTTCTTTAACATACATAACCCCCTGTGAACTTGAAGCGGAAACGGTCATATTTGTCAGAGCCATCAGTCCATATATCTTTCCAGAATCTGGATTGTATATAATCGCCGTTCCGTTTCTTCCGGCTTCGGCTTTAGAAACTCCTTTAAGTTTTTTAGGCACTCTAGTCCTCCTTCACCAGGACGGCAAGCCTCACCTTCATCGAGGTGAAAACGTCCTCGTATTCCACTGCCCGTACATATACTTCGGAACCCTTATAGTACACCGTTACGTATGTGGATTTTCCCGCCATTTCCCCGAAAGCCGATTTAAGGGTCACCGAAGGCAGCACTCCCACAACCTCACTTCCCGCACCAATCGACAGGGTCACGTAACAGCCGGGCATTAGCCACAGATCAAAGAACTGAAGAGACACATTTTTTTGGGACACCTCAACCGTCGCGAGATCGGCGGACACGTATGCGGATGGCGACAGTCCTTCCGTATTGTAGGGGAAAAGCAGCATGGCATAATCGGCGCTCCCTCTGCCATAACCTGTTATGTACCCGGACAGTGTCGCATTCAGGGTATCAATCGACAACCTGTCCGTATTTCCCAGCACCCCGTCGCTTATAAATATCTGCGACGCCTGCCTTTTGGTATAAAAATTATCGTCGTGATTGTGACCCGCCTCCGCCAGGGAGGTCACGGATATGACAAGCCCGTGGGAGTTAAGAAAATTCTCCGCTTCGGCTACGGGTTCGTCTATCGGAATGTATTCCCCATGGATGTGCTCGGCAGGGGCAAGCTGGGATGCCGAAAGCCCCCCTATCGTATAGGAAGCCGCAGCTGTAAAGTATTCCGAACGGGGCACATATTCGTCATGGGTATGCGACGCCAGGCTGTATTCGGACAGGGAAAGTCCTCCGAGGGCTTCGGCGGTCGTATGTGTGTCCCCTCTCCTGCGATATTCCCTGTGGTAGTGATCGGCGGGGGATAGCAGATCGGCTGTTATCCCGTTTGAAAACTGACAACTGATATTTTCACCCTCCCGCAGGGCATAGGGGTGAGTGTGTTCAAACAGGGCGAAATCTTCGGGGGATAGTCCCCCCAAAAGACCTGAATTGTCCGTAACGGTAGCGTAATCGGCTCCTATATCGGAGCTTATAAGACCGGCAGCGGCGGTATATGGCACTCGCAGAAGAGATCCTACAGCTCCCCTTCCCGCATAACGGATGCAGAGGGATACCGTGCTGTACAGCTCGTGCCTGTCCCTTAACGCAGCCATTGATTTGGCTTCGGTGTCTATATCGTTTCTAAGCCACGAAAGCTGCATACTATCAGCTCCCTACCGATATTTCCACAGTGGCGGACACCACACCCACGGAACTGGGCGGAACCGCCATGTAGAAACGACCTTCGACGACGGCAAACCTTTCGGAAATTTCGTCGCCCACCATGTCATCGGGATTTAGCTGCCCGTAATGGGCAGGATATACGTATCCGGGAGATGTCTCCAGGTAGTCTTCATCGACCTCGTACAGCAGCAGAAGCCGTATGTATGGATTTTCCACTATGTCGTTGAAGTCATAGACATACACTCCGAAACTCGTGTCGTCCCACGTGCAGTACAACATCTCCTGAATCCCCCTGCCCTCGTTCTCCAGCTCAAACCCGTAGGACGCGGGGAACACCCCCCTTATGGTATGGTGTTCAGACTCCAGTGAGATTACCACATAACTCCCAGGATACACGAAGAGGTCGATATACTCCATAGAAATGTATGAGTTCCCGCCGGGATCAGCGGTCACGGTTCCCAGATCAACATAGGCGTTCGAGGTTATCTCCGTGTTGTAGCCCGGTAGTCCCAGGCGGGTGAAGTTCGTATTCCCCTCCTGTATTGACCCCGATATCGAACCGACATTCACTTCATATTTGTGCAGTGCCAGCAGCCGGGTTTCAGAGATCGGATCCCCCTTAAACAGCAGCTCCGCTTCGCTCTGTTCGACGGTAAAGTACCTGTCGTCGTGGGTGTGTTCGGCGTCGGCCAGATCGGATGGGGTTATTATGGTGTTCAGGTGCTTGAAGGCGGCTGCGTTGAGCACGGGATCGAGGTCGGAATTGAAGTAATATGTGTATCCGTGCGAATGGTCTGCCTTCGCGAGATCTCTGTAGCTTATCCCGGATATTGTGTACGCCCTGTCAACGTGCCTGGTATGGTATCTGTCAAGATGGGTGTGCCCCGCTGCGGCGTAGAAGGCTATGGGGTGCCCTCCCAGATTAGTCGCCAGCCTTACGGTGCTGCCCAGGGTGTAAATATCGTCGTGGACATGATCCTGCAGTGCCAGATCGTGTCCGTATATGTATTCGCCCCCGTATACCAACCCCGAAGCGGTTATCATGGCGGTGTCTCTAAGGTAGTCAGAGTGCCCGTGATCCGCCGGAGAGAAGTTCGACGACGGTCTGTCGTTGAAGTAGGAGCTGTTAAGGGCCTTCGGTATGTAATCCGCTGAAAGGTCGTTTGATCTCAGGGCGTTGAAGGTACAATCTATCGGCGCCAGAAGAGAACTCATGCTGTCCGCCGAGAATCGGGTGATCGCTCTCGCTACCGTAGTATAAACTTCATGCAGATCCCTGAGGACCGCCAGACTTCTATTTTCGGGCATCAAACCTCAGCCTCCGCTTTCTCCGTCCACAGGTAGAGTGTGTATGGCTGCCCGCCACTGCGTACGGTGATAAGATTTCCCCCGAACCCTATGAGCCGGGGGCTCATGTTGCCGTGGTTTATAGGGATCTGGACTTTAACCGCCTTGGACTCTGCCCCCGCCAGGGGGTAGTATTGCGTGACAGTCTGCGGAAGTTCTTTTTCGTCTGTCGGGAAGGTCGCAGGGTCTTCTAGCCTGCCCCCCGGTATTAGCTGAGCCTGAACTATAGTGTAATCATCCGGCAGGCGCAGCGTGTGTGTACCGAAAGTTGTATAGGAATTGGGACTTATTATCATCGGGTTAGGCTCCTTCATCCCCAGCGCCAGCCGCGACACCATCGGAATGTCGCTAGCACCGTCGAGGAGAAGCGGTGATATTCCGAGAACTTTCAGCTTCTTGTATACTTCAGAAGAATAAGCCTCCTTCAAATCACGCACCAGGATCCTTTTGAACAGCACGGTTTCCTCCGGGTTTGATCCGAGCACCACAGAATCCATCAGAGGGGGCTTGTAATCTATCTGCGTTCCATCTGTCATCCAGACCGCTATCGCCGTTTCGGGATCGCTGCCAGAAGCTGGAAATTTTATAAGCAGGGGATACCCGGCGGACAGTATATTGTTGACCGTCTTCGCCATGGTGTTAAGCATCCGGGTTATGGTTCTGTCCGCGGCGCTTCCGGCCTTTAAACTCAACCATGCCAGGTTTGAGGCTATGGAATTTGAATCGCTGCCCTTCCCAAGATACATATACAGAAAGTCGTAGTCATCCATCGTCTCGAGGGCGTCCGCCAACGAAATGCATGTCAGGGTGCTCCCGTACTCTCCCTCTATTATCAGTTTTCCGCTGTCTTCCGGATACTCCACCAGGTTCAGGGAATCCGGCATTTCGTCCCCATCTATCGTGTCCGCTGCCCACAGGTTAAACATCATATTCAATGGGATGTGTACCGGGGCGGGGGCAAGAAGCACGGAATCCCTGAAAAACTCATCCATAGCTGCCGCTATGTCCGGGGATGTCCTGACCTCCAGATACCTGGAAGGTCCGTTTTTTATTGTATCCTTGGATATCTGCTCCATGACTGTGGAAGTCAAGGCCTCCGTTTCACTGGAAGAAATGCCAGCATAGTGATATATATTAGTTTCTTCCGACGGAAGCCTTATTAACGGAACGGTACCTGAATTTACGGGGGTGTTGGCTCCTATTATGGTGACATTATTGTAGTCCACCCCGTCGAAAACCTCTCTGGCGTCCCCCGTACCTGCCAGGGCCTTACCGACTACGTTTGATCTCAGGGTAAAAGATTCGTCCGCCGCCACGGCGTTTTCTCTGAATCCCGTCTCTCCAAGAAGATCTGCCAGTTCTTCGGAGGTTAGGTGCGTATCCTTCCAGCAGTATATGTAAGTTAAACCGTTACTGTAAACTGCCCTGCCCTGAAGCTCTCCGCTTACGACCTCGAGGGGCAGCTCCCTGTTTGAAAGCACCCTGTTGTTTGCAGAAGCTTCAAAAATATAGTCCCTCAAGTTTGTTACCATCCCGAAAACATCCCTGCGGATGTCAAAAAAAGAGTCGGAACTCATCATATCGGCACTGGTACCATAAACTCCGGCCGCCACGGACGCATCCAGCGAGGCCATATCTTTTATGGGGCGGTACTCTATATCCAGTGCAAGCTCTCCCTCCATTGAATCGGTCGGGTCAACCGAGAGCACCACTAATTTGCGGCCTTCTCCGCCGACTTCCAGAGTTTTGGCGGCATAAGCCGTATAGGTCTTGGGTACGTAGGTCAGAACCGCAGTATCCTTAGATACGTAATCCGTATGGGTATGTATGCTGGGGCTGAAGGATTCAGGTATGAGATATACGTTACTGTTGCCTGTCGTAGTCTTCATTATGGCTCTGGAAGTCAACACCGTGGTTCCCTGCAGAACCAGATCGGAATGGGTGTGCTCCGCCATGGCTTTCTCCACTTCGGGGGCTATGAAACTCCCGTCGTCAAGTTTCAGTCTGTCCGCAGAATCCACAAGGGTGAAGGGTGTGGTGCGTATATAAGCTTTTAGATCAGGGTGATAATGATTTGAATGAGAGAAGTTTATTGCCGAAATACCGCCGAGAGCGCCTGTGTCTTTTGCGGGCTCCTCTTTTTCCAGCAGGTCGGAATGTGTATGATTTATGGGTGAAAAGCCATAGTGGGCGGTACCGCTGAGTCTTTCTGTGAGGGGCTTGTT
>Ga0209604_1002352_pt1 | contig 13909 bp, 11 predicted proteins | sample AD_UKC097_MetaG_FD_184405 | JGI IMG/M metagenome (GOLD analysis project Ga0209604, IMG submission 184405) | Active sludge microbial communities of municipal wastewater-treating anaerobic digesters from USA - AD_UKC097_MetaG (SPAdes) (version 2) | ecosystem: Engineered > Bioreactor > Anaerobic >... | reverse complement strand
TTTTGGCAAGTTCGACCGTTTTTGAGCATTCATTCCCTGAAACATATTTCTGACCTTTTTTTATTATACCGATTAAGTCGGTGGCTTTTGTCATTTTTTGTTTCATTCGTCAAATTGGCCATAACGGATTGCGGTTTTGCGTACGTGCGGGATTTCATGGCACAAAACTGTCAAACCAATACAAAAGTTGATGCGATGTAGAATGTTCAATTAACCATATCACCTGCCATTGAGCCAAACGCCTGTTAGCTGCTGGCGTTCTGTCTTCTGTCCTCGTAAACCATTATCAATATTGAGTTTTCGTGTCATTGTAATTCTAATTCCTTATCTGTTTGTGTCGTCTTGTGGGTTAGGGTATTTTTTATTTTCTGAAGAAGAGGAGATTTTTAATTTATATTTTGGGGTTGGGCAGGCACACTCTTTGGCAAAGCTTTGGTTGAAGCGTTGGCTTGTGGGGCTTTAACAATGTGCGTGAATGCTGTAGTGGGTTGTTTTTTACCACAGAAGGCACGGAGATGCACGGAGTTTTTTCTATGTGTTCCTAAGTGTTCTCCGTGGTGAATTTTATATTATCCACCGAACAATACCATCTTTTAAGCGGGTTACATTGAAGTTCATCAATAATCCAACCTTTACGTTTGCCAGTTTCATATAGGTCATCAGTTGTGCTTTGTGTATTTCGGCAAGAGCATCTACCGATTTTATCTCAACAATTACCTGATTTTCAACTATTAAATCAATGCGGTAGCCGGCATCTAGTTTTATTTCTTTGTAAACCAATGGCAATGTAAGCTGTTTTTTAACATTAAGCCCTGAATTTATAATCTCATAAAACAAGCATTCTTCGTAAGCGCTTTCGAGCAGGCCGGGGCCTAATTGCTTGTGAACTTCAATGGCACAACCGATGATTTTTTCTGTTATTTGATTTATTTCCATATTAATTAATTTTTTCTCTGTGTATCTCTGTGTTCTCAGTGGTAATTTTTTTTTACCACAGAGGGCACGGAGAGGCACAGAGGTTATTCATTCCAAGCCTTCAATAATGCGAATCTCTTTTATCTCTTCTTTCATTTTCTCTAAATTTACCCTTACCGGATGCTCTTTATCATTCAAACGCTCAAATACATTTTTGCAAATCATCATTTTTTGCTCATCATTCATTCCATCTGTAAATTCCGGCAACTCGCCCAAATATTTGATGATTTCACGGTTGTGTTTTTTAAGTAATTCGGGAAAATACAATTCATACACCATGCCGTCTATGATTTGCTCGAAATAATTAATAATTAAAGTATCAAAGTTGATAGACTCAATAGAATTGATAAAGTGTAGATAATCTACAATATGAGAAACTTGAATCTGATATTGTTTACTTGCCACTATTATTGGTAATTTTTCGGCTGTTTCAATATCAATCTGAGCCATTGCTCTGTCTTCCTCTAATGAAATTTTTTTATAATACCAATTTATAAGATTTGAATTTAGTATTGCACAAACATATTGTAATTCTAAACCTTTTTTATGTGGGGCAAAAGAATGGATATTATTTAGGTGATAATAGCAGTTTCTATCAATTGCAGCAGTTATTTTATCACCTGTCTGAGGAATTAGGATTTTAGGATTATTTATTATATCATATTCCCAGCCTCCAGAGTTTAATAGTTTTGGCTCAAGATGCACATAATCATTATCATAGATAATTTTAAACTTTTTAACTTGAGAACTTGAAGTCAATACTGGTAAGTATTTCCGATTTATTTTCTCTTTTGTTAAAATATTCTTTTGACCAATTTTTGATCGAATACCCGTACGACCAGTATAGAATTCCGACAACCAAATTGAATTGCTTTCAATTCTATTTACTAATTCTTCATCTTCTTTTGAGAAAAACAAACGAAACCTAGTTCTATCTTGCTTTCTGTAATATGATGTGTTGAGTGTATGGCATGGATAATCACCTTTTAGAAACATATCACGAGAAGATATCAAAGAACAAATAAGATCATTATTACGTGTAGGATTTTCCTTATTTCTATTAAGGTAAATTACAGAAAAACCAACGGTTGCATTACCGAATATTTTGTAAGTATATAAATTAATAAATTTTATAATGGATTTATCAAGAATAAATCCTCTTATCTTGGAAAAATACATTCCTAGCAAGAAACTATCTGGAACAATAAGAGTTGATACGCCATTACTATTAGCAATTTTGATTGCCAACTCCATGAACATTGCGTAGTAACTTATTTTGTATTCTGCAGAATTTGAATATTTCTTATTATAAATAGCTTTATCCTCATCTGTCATTTTATTTACACCACGAAGTCCAAAACTAACATAAGGAGGATTTCCAATCACAATATCAAACCCTCCATTCCCATTCACCAGATAAGGATTGAGCACTTCGGGAAAATCGAGTTTCCAATCGAAATGGTTAAAAGGCTCATCAGGATTTTTTAATAGGTATTTTAGTTTGTCAATCAGATTGTCAAAACCTCTAATTTGTAAAGCACGTTCGGTATTGTGCTTAATATCGGCAGTTGTGGGCATAAAGCCGCCTTTTTGCTCGGTTTTGCTTACATAAAGTTCTTTGTTAAACGAAAGTTGATTGATGAGCAGTTCAATTTTCAGGTTGCGAATTTCGGCTTGCAGTTTTTTCTTGTTCTTGTTGTTGGGGCTAAAGTATAGTTTTTGCTTATCGGCTACTTCTACCAGTAATCGCTGCACATTTTTTACATATTCATCGGCTTTGCCAACACTACTTTTTCGTTCCCAGTCAATCTCCACAATTTCGCCATCGAACTTGCTTATGAGGCTGTCGCCCACCACAATTTTGTAATCGAGATTGGGCAAAGGTTTGGGTTTTTCTTCGTCCACCACCAAACTCAGCCAGAAACGCAAACGGGCAATATCCACCGCACCTTTTTCAATGTCCACCCCGTAAATAGAGTTTTGAATAATGTTCAACTTAGTTTCGGCCGGTTTCCATTCTTTGCCGGTTTCGTAGGCAATGAGTTCTTTAATGCTGAATATCTCCTGCAACAAACCCATAGGGAAGGCACCGGAACCAATGGCAGGGTCGCAGATTTTAACATTGTCCAATGCCTTTTCGAGTTCAGCAATTTCGGGTTTCAGTATGTCGTCAACCACCTTATTTTTCAATAAATGGTTCACCGCTTCCCGTTCGGTAACTTCGTCTTTTATCTGCAAAGTAGTACACAAATATTCGATTAAACTCTCCTGGCACATGTAATGCACAATTTCTTTCGGAGTATAATATGCTCCTTTGTCTTTATTGTCTTCGAGCAGGTTTTCAAAAATATGCCCGAGCATTTCGGGGTCAACGGCTACGGTATGGTCATCGGGGCTGTCTTCGTAAATGGTAAAATTAAAGGCATCCAAAAAATCAAGAAAACCACGAGCATTTCCCTTACTCTTTTCTGTTAGAATGGTATCTTCAAAATCGGGGTTATGAAAAAGTTTTGCCGGAAAAGTCAGCAAGTGTTCGTCAAATTCTTCCTTGTCGAACAAACCGCCATTGAGGAAAGGAACTTTCACGGTTTTACCATCGGGCATTGTAAAGTCATCGTTTGTGCGTTCTTTGTTAAGCGTATCAAAGAAAAGAACCGTTAACCAGTTGCTGTAAAATGTTTCGTTTCCACCCGATTTGTTAAAGAGTTGCTTGATGAAATCGCCAAGACCATCGGTGTAATTCGTATCACTTGCACCCAGCCACCCTTTTTTCTGAACGAAGTATAGAAATACAATACGCCCAAGCAGTTTCTTTACAAAATCGCGGATGGGTTTGCTGGCTTTATCCTTTTCATGTTTTGTAGCATCGGCAGGGAAAGTGATATTGAAAACTGATTTACGATAATTTGATTCCTGCAAATAATCACAGAAATTCTGGTAATGCAGGGTATATTCATCAAAGAATGCTTTGCTGAGTTTTTCAACAGAGAATGCATTTATAAGAGTTTGGAAAGTTATTTTGCTTTCAGTACTTAGCACTTCAAAGCGTTCGGCTGCCGTTTTGCAGGTTTCAGAAGGACCTAATAAAAACGTGTATCGTTTAGCATTGGTGGTTTTTTCTTTAACTCCTTTGTCTGTCAGCACACTGTCTTTGGCAACCAGTGTAAGTCGCCATACATTTTTATTTGCAGGAGCAACAAAATTGATTAATGCGGCTTGTCCGGCGGTAAGCAATTTGCGTACATATTGCTGAATGGCAACTTTACTTTGCTCAATGCGAACTTTTGGTTGAAGAAGGACTTCATAGCAGGTTATTTCGGTGCTATCGTCTAACTGAATATTCCCATAAATCCATACTTTATCTATAGCCGCAGACTCTGATTTGCTTGGTAAAACAACAGCCGGGACTAAAGAGGAATTAAGCGTAAATCCCGAACCAAAAACAGGGCTTAACACTTCACGGGAAAATAAGACCCTGTCGTAAGGCTTATGCAATGCGTTTTGTAATTGTATTCTGTTGGCTGGCATAGTCTGAACTTTTATTTATTTGATTTTTGGATTTCCTTGATTTTTTTGTTTGAATTTCTTGTTGGCAAGACGTTTGAATTGAAGACTTCTGGCTCCGAAATTAATAAGCAATCCAACCTCGATGTCGTAAGCTTCCAAATAGTTAATAGCCTGAGCCAAATGTACATCTTCCAATTTAATGATTGCTTTCAACTCAACCGAAACAATTCCTTCAACCAAAAAATCCACTCTTCTTGTCCCAACCTGTTGTTGTTTGTAAAAAACAGGCATTTCATATTCTCTGTTGAAAATCAATCCTTCGTCCCTCATTTCAATTGCCAGAGCACTTTGGTAAATAACTTCCTGAAAACCATTCCCTAAAGCACTATGAACTTTCATCGCGCAACCAATGATTTTTCCTGTAAGCTCTGAATACTTGTATTCTTCTTCAATCATAATAAATCATTCTGATGAATCCTGGTTCAGATGTTTAATGTGTGGATTTTCGGTGAGAGATTTCATTTGAGTTCTTGCGGTTTGGTTTAGTTTTATCAACCTTTCACCAGCCGGTAATTGCATTCGGATGAATTCAGCATTTAAACTTTCCATATTGGCTAATACCAGTAATTGTTCAAGCGTGCTGTAATCCCTGATGTTTCCTTCTTTGCCCGGGTTTTCATTTCTCCATTGTAATGCTGTTTTTCCAAATAGGGCTACATTCAGTATGTCGGCTTCGCTGGCGTAGATAAATGCTGCTTGTTCTTTGGTAATTTCAGGAGGGATAATATTTTCTTTAACAGCGTCAGTATGAATACGGTAATTGATTTTAGAAAGTGTGCGGTGCAGGTTCCATTCCAGAGAAAGACGTTGGTTTTCATCATCTTTTAATCTCTGAAATTCTTTTAGTAAGTATAATTTAAACTCAGGACTTAGCCATGAACCAAATTCAAAGGCAATATCTTTGTGTGCGAAAGTTCCACCATAGCGTCCGGCACTTGCAATTAGTCCTTTTGCATTTGTACTTGTAATCCATTTTTTTGCGGAAAGAAAGAAACGATTGGTACCCGCTTCATTTTTAATTCCCTCGAATTCGAGGGAATTAAAATCAGGATTGTTAATTTGTTCCCAGACAGCCAAGAATTCAATCGTATCTTTATTCCTTAACCATTGTTCTATGAGTGCCGAGCCACCTTCAAAATTTTTCACCATGTCGCTCAAGGAAATATAATCGATGCTCTGTTTTGACAGAATTGTGATTTCAGTTCCTTTAACGCTGATAATCGATTTTTTATCTTTTGCCATATTTAGCTGAAACTTTGAGTGATTACAATTTGTGGATTTATGACTCCTCGTGGATTGTTATCGGTATAAGATTCTTGCTCTGAATTGGAAGATAGATTATACTTGTCGAGAATAGTTATAAAGAGTTGATCGATGAATTTGTCAGGTTCTCGCAGCAACAACGCTTGATGAACTGCAAAATAATCGTTGATCGATTTGGGCAATCCCTTCGAGGCATAAGTCCCTTTCTTAATGACGTCCAAAGCTCGCTTCAAAGCATTTTGTTTTTGCTCGGTAGGAGCGAATTTCACAATTGCATTTAAATTGGTGATGGATTTGTTTTCAGCCGGACTGAGATTCCGCCGCGAAACGGTTTGGATATTTTCTTGATTCTTTTCCGATTTGAAATAGGCAAGACCGGCCAATGTCTGTTGGTGATGCAATCCATGCAGTGCAATTGCCTTTTCGTCTTCGGACGCTTGAAAAAGTTTGACGGCCTGCAAAAAATTCAACTCAATGATATTCATCTCCGGCGTAATCAGGCAAAAGATACCGGGATGATTTTCGCTTTTCAGATAAGTGAGCGAAGTATTTTGCAGAGGATAATTCATTTCCCCTGTCTCGGTTTCGAGCAAAGTCAGTTGTTTGCTATCAGGTAGTTTTCTCCCGCACCTTGCTTTGTTTGAAATTTTAGATATATCATTGAATAATTTTGGATGCTTCTTTCTGAAATCACGTAATTCATTCAGGTATTTCAGAATTTCGCTTTCTTCTTTTTGTATTTTGTTGCCAAACAATGCGCCTTCTCCCTTTTCTTCGAGGATGGAAAATACCTTGTTGTCCTCGCCAAATGCGGTATGAAATGCCTGAAGTTTACGCAAGGCATTGTTGACCAGATGAATTTGAGCATCGCCGTGAGCCGATGGATAGAAATTGTACACATAAATTTTATCGGCTCTTGAACCGATGCGGTTCACACGGCCGATACGCTGCATTAAACGGGTAGAGTTCCAGGGAACATCATAATTTACGATTACATTACTTCTGTGCAGGTTTATACCTTCTGCCAATACTTCTGTCGTAATGATAATATCGAAGTCATTTTGCCATTTTTCTTCTTCAAGGTTTGCATCAAAATTATCCCTGATGATATTTTCGACCTGTTTTCTGTTTTCTGCACTAACTGTAAGAACTTTTTTCTTTGTAATCTTAGACAGTTTTAATGTCAGTTCTTCTACCGTTTCTTTTGATTCAGAAAAAATAATCAGTTTACCACTAATGTTTTGGTTTGGTTTAAAAAATTCTTCTTTAATTTGTTTTGCAAATTCAATCAGTTTTGGGTCTTTCTTTATCATGCTCCAGCGTTCAATCAAATCATCCACTTTTTCTTTATCCTGCTTTAAAAGGGCAACAAACTTTTTATCAAAAGCATCTTTTTTATACTCCTTGTTGTTTCCGCCCTTTTCGTTGATTTTTGCTTCAATTTCATCGTAACTTAAACCTTCTTCCAGCAACTTGTTGATGTCTAAATCGGGAGCAATAAAAATCCTGTTATCATCAAACATTCCAAGCATGTTTTCAATTGCCTTTTGAAATCTTGATAAGGATTGGGTAAAAGCATAAAAACTGCTTTCAAGACGTTTAACCAACAGCGTTTTCATGATAGCGGATAACCTGTCTGATATGGATTCCACATTACCATACATATTCTTGTCTTCTTCCTTAGTTAGAAATTCAATGGCACGGTAACGGTAATATCCTAAACCATCAATTTTATTTCCCTCTTCATCAAGGTTGGTAATGAGTGAAACAGTATCGAAAAATAATTCACTGAGTTTACCATCTAATTTATAATAAAGAGCAACAGGGTCGCCCACTTTGGGAAATTTAATTCCCTGAACTTCCAAATCTTCCAAATATTCCTTGTTGCTTTCAATATCAGTTCTTGTTCTGCGAATGACAAGTGGCTCAACCACATCATCACGTAATTTCTGGAATAAAGATTTCAGTTTTTTGATGTTGAGTTTTTCCTCATAAGCCAGTTTTTTGTATTGCTCGTTAATTGGTTTGAAATACTCTTGCAGGTTCCGGATGTTTTCGAGGGTGCTGTTTCTTCTGTCCTGAAAAAGATAAAGTTGGTTTTCAATATCCTGTGGTCTATTGTTTAAGGGAGTTGCAGAAATCAATATTACTTTCTTTCGTGAATCTCCGTTTTCAGCAGGTCTTGACCTTGGCATTTTGCATATTTCCTGCAAAGCCAAATACATTTCGGTATAATCATTTCTGAATTTATGCGATTCATCAACGACAATTAAATCAATCTCCTCCGGATTCGGATACGAATAATTATTTCGGTCGAGTATTTTATGTAAACTGCCAAGAGTAATGAATGTAAAATGATTATCCAGTTCAAAATCTTTTACTGTTCGTCTCCAACTATCCTCAATGGCAGGAGGAACAACCACTAAAATTTTTGTATGCGTACCATTTTCATAAATGAACTTTTTAATAATCATACAAGCAATAATTGTTTTCCCTAAACCAACCACATCAGCCAAAACGAAACCATTATGCTTCATCATAATGGCATAGCCCTGATTGGCAGCATCTGATTGATATTTTAAACGAATGTATTTTGGTGGAAGTAGCAGGTCAATGTTGTATGGGTCGTAATCTACACGTTTGCCAAAATATTCAATTAACATTTTTATGTATAACTCAAACGGAGTAAAATTATCACGTAAATAGGTTTGATTTTTAATTCTTTCTGCTTCTGCCTGTAATATGGGTACAGATTCAGCCCAAAGCCTTTCAAATTCTTCGGTTGCAAATTTTACATCTTCGTATTCCCGCAAACTTACATTAAACTCATAGTTTGATTCGTGATTTGCACCAAGTCCGGCATCAGTCATATTAGAGGAGCCTGTGATAACTTCACAAGGTGCATATTCATTAAAATTTGCTGGTCTGAATATATAAACCTTTGCATGGATTTTCTTTTTAGGATGTGCCCTAAGTTCAATCTTTCCAGTTACTAAATCATCAATGAATTGCAGAATTCCCTTTTCTGTAACTTCGTCATAATTGGCTTCCTGTATATTTTTTATAATTTCATCAAGAAAGGCGGTTTTTGTTTCATCAGGATTTTCAAGGTAAAGTTGTCCTTTGTCGTGATATTTTTTAATGAGTTGGTCAACATTGATACCAACAAGGATTCTGATTCTTGGAATTTTATCGAGAAAAGCACGTACTTTAAAATAACCGGAAGTCCTGAAATAGCCAACCAAAGCATCAAAATGACGGATGCTTTCAATATTTGTAAATACTCCCTCAAACTTTTTGAGTAAACTATTATCATCCTGGTTTGTAAAAAATTTTGTTGGCATTACTTTTTGTTCTTTTTTAATTGGTTAATGACTTCGTCCAAACCATCTTCTAAATACTCTAACTTGCCATAGTTTGCATTAGTGCTGTCTGCTAAAAATCGAACTTGAAGTTCCTTGTAATCAGTTTTCAGGATTTGGCTTAAGGGTTTCAAATAATCAATTGACCTTGGTCTTTCTCCATGTTCAACCTTGCTAAGAGTAGAAGTGTCAACATCGAGTTGGGCTGCAACTTTTCTAAGTGGAAAATTCTTTTCTTCTCTTAAACGTCTAATATATTCACCAAAAGTTTCCTTTCTCATTTGACTATTCTGTTTAGACATTTTTATCAAAGATACAGAATATTTTGTTTCCGGTCTATTGTGCGAAGAGAAATTGGCTCTTTGGCAAACTTCGGTTTTAGTGTTGGCTTGCGGGGCTTGCTATTGCCAGATGTGGGCTGGCAGGAAAATTAAAAATGTGCGGTGGAAAAAATAAAAAATACAGAAGGGTCGGCAATGAGTGTCAGCTTATTCTATGTCCTGTCAATATTTCATTTATTTCAAGTCCTTCCACAATGGATTACTTTCTTTATTCGCTGTCTTTCTTTTTACGCTTGCTGCTAACGGTTGGCAGTTGCTTACGCTGGGGAGTTAATAGCCAGCGGCGTTATCACACGCTAAAAACCACACTAAAATACTAAAAACATTCGAATTTGCTTCATCAGCCCCAGTAGGCTAAACCACGTGTTAGCAATTGGGCATTTATTTCTTTAAGTATCATTCGGGTTGTCATATTAATATCTTGGAAGAATAAACTATTGCAACTTCTTTGCTTTAAATTTAATTTCTGCAAAGGGTTTGTCCTCAATATTTTCAGTTTTCGTCTCAGTAATTAGTATCTTCCCAACAGAACCTGAATTTGTTTTAATTAACCATATTTGATAAGGTTTAATATCTAAGGCAAATTTTTGGAATGTGTTAATCTCTGTTGTCTGTATTGAGTCAAAAACTTCTTGTGCATTTTTTAAGTCCTCTAATTCATCGAAGAGAAAAAACCTATTTTCTAAATTTGGATTCGATAGGTAGGGAGATAATACTTCTCCAGAACCGTTGGTTTGAGCTAATACTGTAAAATCTGGAATTATATTTTGTGAATTAGGGAAGTTGATAATTTTCATGCTTTCAAAGAGGAATCCTTTATATGCTTCAGAATTTAAAGCAAATATTTGTGTGGAATCCTCATCTTTTTCACAAGAATTAAAAAGAAAAAGCATTCCTAATGCTAATATTTTAGCTGTATTTTTCATCATATTGTGTCGTGTAATTGCCTTATTGCCAACGTTTTCAGCATATACGAAGTTTCGGCGAAGCCGAAATTTGAGCGAACGAAGTGAGACGTATATGCTGTGTTATCGGAAGTTGCGATTTCGACTTTCTCTGATACATTTCAAAAAATATTACCTCAGTACTTAAACAAGTAGTTATAGATAACACTACCCTGATACATCACAAAAAAGAATGCTACCATAATCGCTTGAACAATCTGTGCCCGCTGAGTTATTAGGTTGAAAACTTTGCAAAATTCCAACCTTGTGGGTCCAAAGAAAAACACAAGAAGTACTGCTGATGTAATGATTCCAGGAACCCAGATAACCCAGGAAGGTATAGATCCAAACCGCACGATATTTGCGATGTCACCCCTCGGTACAATCCCACGGATAATTGTGTAATTAAACCAACCGCCAATTCCAAAAAAAGCGAGACTATAAAGGAAAAACAACAAGGCTCTGTGGCCAGTTGTACTTTGCCAATGAAATTTTAGTAGAAAGATAAGAGATAAAGACGCAAAAAGGAAGTTGACAAAAGGTCCAGCTGCTGCAATTGTAACTCCTTGCCAACCTGGGAGTTGTGCAACCTTACTGTAATTTACGTTTTCGTCGATGCCAAAGAGGAATGGTGTGTAGTGTATATCAAAAGGATGAGATTTAACACCGAAAAAAGTTCCAGCCAGACTATGTCCCCATTCATGGCATAAGGTGTTGGTATACATTGCAATTGTGGCAATTATAAAAAAGTCCAATATTAGTTCAATCCATGGAATTTTACTATTCATGTAAGGTTGCCTCTATAATCATATTATCTTTTCTCCAAAAGCAATTTCGGATAACTCGTTTATAGGCGCCACTCCATATCGCCTTATTTCCATTTTTGGATGTATAGGCGCCATAAAGTTGCGTTTACCATTCAATGCTATAGTAAAAAAATTACATTTGAAACAAATATATGTAATTTTTTTGCAACTCTTCAAATGGGCTCCTAATTTCCTGTAAATTTTTCTGGCTTGCATGGGTGTATGCATCTGTAACTTGACCACTTTTATGGCCTGGTATCAACCGGATAAACCGCAGGGGGTCAGCTTCGAGCAGGTATTCGGAACGGCTGGCCCCATCGCTGCAGCACGGTTGCCTTCGGCGAGCTCTCCGCCAGCTGGCGGATCGGTTCCTGTCGTGTGGCAGCCTCATCCCCAAACCCTCTGCCACTAGACTTTACACATCTATTTTTTAATTCACAAAGCACAATACCACCAGTTTACCTCTTTTTTCTACCACCTGTTTCCTTCTTTTTCTATGCTTCACTACCCCACGAGAGGACTCGCGCAGTAGCGGGGCAGAGTAGAATACCTGATTTAACCACTTAAAATCCAGAAATTTATATTGCTGGTAACGCCTTATTTTTTTGCTATTCATTAACCGCATTAAAAAATTCTCTCAGCTTATTTTTGTCAAGTTTTCCGTTAGTACGAACACCGCTGCAGAGGTCAATGCCAAACGGATGAACTGTTTCAATTGCCTGTCTTACATTATCTTTATTTAACCCACCTGCAAGGAAAATTGGAATTGGTATTGATTCCCTGATTTTTAGGCTTAATTCCCAATTATGTGTTCTCCCTGTTCCGCCTAGCTTTTTTACTGGTAAATTTGGATTTCCGCTGTCCAATAAAATTGCATCAACATACTTGGAAATTTCAATGGCTTCTTTTACAGAATTATCGTCAATAACATGAATAACTTGCACTAGTTTTACATTCGGTAACTCGTTACGAATCAGCTCATAACCTCTATCTTCCAGCTCATCTACAATTTGAATTGTTGATGTGTACACTTTTTTGTAATGCGAGATAATGTCTTTTGGCTTAGTTTCGCTTGTCAGCAAGAAAGTAGAAATCGGTGGAGGAACAGCCCTTGCAATTTTATTTATTAGCTCATCACCAATTACACCCGGTCCACTTGGCATTTTCCCGACTAAGCCCAAAGCAGATGCACCGTGTTCAATTGCGATTTTTGCTTCTTCAATGCTACCTATACAGCAGATTTTTACTCTAGGTTTTGTCATGGCGTGCCGTTTAAGTCGTTTTTTTAAGGGTGATGTAGAACAAATGGTGTCATGATTAGTTGCCGAATTCGAAGCAATTCCGGATCAAGTAACACCAAACTTTGATAAGAGCTATAACCTTGGGATTGGCGCTGCACAGGCAATAGCTTTACCGTTGTGCGCTGGTCCGATTTTTTTTTGTCTTTACCAATCCATGAATTATAAATCCAGTACCTAAAACAATAAACGGAATACTCAACAATTGTCCCATATCTAATTTCATCTGTTCTTCAAAAGGAACTTGCTTTTCCTTTATAAATTCGATAAAGAAACGGGTTACAAAAATCAACGTGATTACCAACCCAAAAAAGAATCCGTTTTTAAGGTTTTCCCGTTTAGTTTTATAAAGATATAGCATCAATCCGAATATCAGTAAATAAGCAATTGCTTCGTATAGCTGAGCCGGATGTCGTGGCAAACTATCTACTCGCTCAAAAATAAAAGCCCACGGAACATTTGTTGGAATTCCAATAATCTCAGAATTCATCAAGTTGGCAAGTCTTATAAAGCATGCTCCTAAACCTGCAACAATTGCTATTAAATCAATCGTTTTTATAATTGATTCTTTTGTCTTTCTGGCATAAATTATCAAAGCAATAATTAAACCCAATGCTCCTCCATGACTGGCTAACCCTTGATAACCAGTGAATTTATATCCGCCATCAACAGTCGGTTGAATTGGTAGAATAATTTCTAATGGATGGCTCAAATAGTATGATGGCTCATAAAATAAGCAATGAGCAAGTCTAGCTCCGGCAAAAATTCCTATTATTCCGTAAATTGAAAGTTTTTCTAATTTATTCAACGGGATTCCCTCTTTTTTAAAAATACCTTTTAAGATTAACATGCAAAGCACCAATCCTCCCACAAATAGGATCCCATAGTATCTAATCGAAATATAAAAAAATATTGATAATCTCAGGGTCTATATTCCAATGAATATAATTTACTATCATAATTTTTCTTTGTCTTGTTGGGTCTGCTAATCACGTAACCAAGGTTCGAAGTTAACAAAAGTTGTGAAAATCGTTAACAAAATTTTTTATTTGAGTAAAAGGCAACTTGCTTACACCTTATCCTTACTCCCTTTAAACACTTATTTTTGTTAGCGGTTGTTGTTCTTTTTATCAACATATTTGAAATTTTTATGTCCATCTTGAACCTCAATCAGTTCAATGTTTTTTATTCGTATTTGTTCGGTATAATAAATAAATCTCGAACCATCTCCTTTTAGAATAGAATCCTGTACGAACATTTGGTCAAAATAGAAATAAATTCTTTTGTTATTTATACCAGTAACGCGAACTTAAATTGTTGGGCTACTCTTTAATTCAAATGGACTATTATCTT
>Ga0209604_1002351_pt1 | contig 13914 bp, 9 predicted proteins | sample AD_UKC097_MetaG_FD_184405 | JGI IMG/M metagenome (GOLD analysis project Ga0209604, IMG submission 184405) | Active sludge microbial communities of municipal wastewater-treating anaerobic digesters from USA - AD_UKC097_MetaG (SPAdes) (version 2) | ecosystem: Engineered > Bioreactor > Anaerobic >... | reverse complement strand
ATGCAGCCACCATTCCCGACTCTATTGAAATGCTTTATTATTACGACTCAACAGGAGATGCCAATACCATATCTTCACCCAACGCCAACATTGGCTCATTTATTTATCCCGGGGCCACCAGCCCCATCTACTGGCCTGTGCGGAATGAAACCAGTTTTTACAAAACCACTTATTCCCTTGCCGACTTCAATGCGATTACCAACGACAGCTTATTACTGGCAGCCTATAGCGGGATTAATGCTAAACGAAAAGCCAAAAATCTTGTGGCAGGAAATGTGTATTCTTTTAAAACCATTCATACAAAATACGGTATGTTTGCGGTGGAACAGGTAAACGGCACCGACTCGGGAACCGTACAATGTACTATTAAAATCCAGAAATAATGAGAAAAATATTTGTCTTTTTCCTCATTATGTGCTGGATGGTAACTGCTTACTCGCAGAGCAGAATATTTGGCCTGGTAACAGATGCTCATAGCGGGAACCTGCTTTCAGGCGCATCAGTGGCCATAATTGAGATGAACACAAAGACATTGACAGATGTCAACGGTACGTATTCTTTTAATACTCTTCAACCGGGTCAATACCATGTAATTGTGAGCTATGTCGGGTATAAAACCGATACAACAATTGTTAGTCTTGGCAGGAAAACTGACCGGTACATTTATCACAGGCTTAACACAGCGGTATTGGATATGTCAGAAGTTTCCGTAACCGCTTCGCGTACTGCAAAAGGCCTGAGTCTGCCGGGCAGGGTGGATATACTCGCTAAAACTCAGATGCGGGAAATTCCTTTAGTATCTGTTGATGATGCGCTGATACTTGTGCCGGGCCTCAACGCGTCAAGAAACTACGGTATCTATAACAAAACCGGCGATGTAACCTTAAGAGGCCTCAACCGCAACATCCATTTACTGATTTTGCTCGATGGGGTTCCTTACAGCTTGTTTGACGGCAGTTCCAATCTATGGAATAAGCTTTCTCCCGGAAAAATTGAGAATATTGAAGTGCTGAAAGGGCCTAACTCGGCCTTGTATGGCGGTAATGCCATGGCCGGGGTAATCAATATAAACACTCAAAAACCACAAAAACCCTTTGAAGCTAAAGCCAAAGTGTTTCTCGGAACGTATAATACTCAGGGTGGCGAGGTGACTGTAGGAGGTAATCTTGCAAAAAATGATAAAGGCTTTTCGTGGGGTGCCGGCGGATATTTCAGAAAAAGCGGCGGGTATGTGATGGTGCCGGATTCTTTACGTACCCAGTATGATGTAAAAAAATACCTGATGGAATACAATGGCAATACAAAAGTAGCCTATCACTTTGCAAAAGGACACAACATTGAAGTGCAGTACGAGTATTCATCCGACCGGCGGGGAAACGGCAGCCGTTATTTCGAAGAGTTGGGCAGTTATAATCATTACCGCACCCATTTTACACGCCTTGCCTATAACCGCGTGACAGAAAAATCCGAGATTCATATCAGCGCGTTTTTCAAAAAGGAAAATTATATCAAGCAAAACGAAACCATCAAACGAAACTCCGGGCTTTATACTTTTTATAATACTTACCAAAACACTCACGACGAAGGAATCTGGTTTACTTATACCACCCGGAAAATAAAAAATAATGTAATCACGGCCGGTGCTGATTTTAAAACCGGGGGATGTTCCTCAAAAGATATTTATCACACCTCCGTGGATACCATCGAGAATAACGGCAAAATGGACTTTTACGGTGTTTTTGTTCAGGATCAGTGGTCGTTGCTGAAAAACAAATTAGTGTTTCACGCCGCCCTTCGTGCCGACCTGGTGCGTTTTTATGACGGTAGTTTCCATATTTATTCGCCTACCCTGGCAACAGAATTTCTTTATAATTATCAGGGCGATTACACTTCCAAACTATGGTTTGCATTAAGGCCGAAAGCAGGGGCGAAATATATGTTCAACGAAAATTATGATATTTACACACTGTATTCATGGGGTTTCAGGCCGCCTCAGATCAACGACCTTTCACGAACAGGCGATGTAAACAAAGGATTCAAGCTGGCCAACCCCGACCTGAAACCCGAGCACGTTCAAAGCATTGAATTGGGAGCCAATATCAGGCCGGCAAAATGGTTGCTTATGCAGCCGGTTTTCTTCTACAGTGTTGGCAGTAATTTTCAGTATTTTGTTGCCACCGGCGATTCTGTGTACACATCAGGAACAAATATGAAACCGGTTATTAAAAGGCAAAATGTTGGCAGGGTGAATATCGCAGGTTTTGAATTTAAAACCCAAATCAGTTTCACGAAAAATATCCATCTCACAGCCTGTTATTCCTATAACCATTCGGTTATTGGCAAGTATGAAATGGATTCAAATAGTGTAACCGATCTTACCGGTAAATTTCTTATAGAGATTCCCAAAAATCTTGTTAGCGGCATTTTTGTGTGGAACAATAAAATTGTGAACACTTCCATTACAGCCAAATTCCTTGACAAAGAATGGGTGGACGATGACAATACCATAGAGCTTGACTCGTATTTTGTAATGGACGCCAAGCTGCAACATGTGTTCTACAATAAGATCAATTGCGCACTTATTTGTCAGAATATCCTTAACAAGCGTTTTGTTGACAGCAAGGGTTATCTCTCTCCGGGGCGTTACTTCTTGATAGAAGTTTCATTTACCTGGTAAAAAGCATTCACCTTGATAAGAATTTGCTTTTTAATTTTCTTAACTTTGCCCAATTAAAAAATAAAGAAACAGAATATGAATTTTGATATTATCGTTATCGGTTCCGGCCCGGGCGGTTATGTGGCTGCAATCAGGGCTTCGCAATTAGGATTTACAGTAGCAGTTGTTGAAAAAGCTGAAGTGGGCGGTATTTGCCTTAACTGGGGGTGTATCCCGACCAAAGCGCTGTTGAAGTCGGCAAGTGTTTTTAATTATGCAAGGCACGCTGCTGATTACGGCGTGAAGATTGGTGAGGATATTAGTGTGGACTTCGAAGCGATTATTCGGCGCAGCAGGGGAGTGGCAGATACCATGAGTAAGGGAATTCAGTTTCTGTTTCGTAAAAATAAAATTGAAGTTATCAGCGGTACCGGCAAAGTTTTGCCCGGCAAAAAAGTTCGGGTTACGGCCAATGACGGCGGAGTGGCTGTTTACGAAGCTGCTCATATTATCCTTGCGACAGGGGCGCGTTCACGCGAATTGCCGCATCTGAAAATTGATGGAAAAAAAATTATAGGATACCGCCAGGCAATGACGCTGGAAAAACAGCCGCAATCCATGGTGGTTATCGGTTCCGGGGCTATCGGTTCCGAATTTGCACATTTTTATAATACCCTTGGCACCAAAGTCACTCTGGTGGAAATGCTGCCCAATGTCGTCCCGGTTGAAGATGAAGAGGTTTCCAAACAACTGGAACGGTCATTCAAAAAAAGCGGTATGAAAGTGTACACATCATCAATAGTGGAAAGTGTCGATACCAGCGGAGAATTGTGTAAAGTTACCATAAAAACTCCCAAAAATGTTGAATTGGTTGAAGCGGAAGTTGTTCTTTCGGCTGTCGGCGTGAGTACCAATATTGAGAATTTAGGCTTGGAAGAAACCGGCATACAAACCGAAAGAGGAAAAGTGCTGGTGGATGAATACTACCGGACCAGCCAGGAAGGCTATTATGCCATCGGCGACATCGTAAAGGGGCCTGCTCTGGCTCATGTAGCTTCGCGCGAAGGTATTGTCTGTGTTGAGAAAATTGCAGGCAAAGAAGTGTTGCCTGTTGATTACGGCAATATTCCCGGATGTACCTACACACATCCTGAAGTGGCCTCGGTAGGATATACCGAAAAAGCTGCCATCGAAGCCGGGTTGTCCATAAAAACAGGAAAATTCCCTTTTACAGCCAGTGGAAAAGCTAATTCTTCGGGGTTCAGGGATGGTTTTATCAAGGTGATTTTTGAGGCTGATTCCGGCAAATGGCTTGGCGCGCATTTTATTGGCGAGAACGTTACCGAAATGATTGCCGAAGTGGTGGTGGCACGTAATATGGGTGCCACGGCTCACGATATTCTCACGGCGGTACATCCTCACCCCACCATGTCAGAAGCGGTTATGGAAGCCGTGGCGGCGGCCTATGGCGAAGTGATTCATATATAGTCATTAGACAATGGAAATTAGTCATTTTTAAGATTATTCTAAAATGATGAAATTGAAGGAACTTAAAGTATATAATCTGTCAATGGAATTAGGTGAAAAAATATGGTCTGATGTAAATACGTGGGATTATTATTCTAAAGACACCATTGGAAGACAATTTATCAAAGCGGTTGATTCGGTTGCGGCAAATATCAGCGAAGGTTACGGGAGATACCATTATTGTGAAAATATCAACTTTTGTTATTATTCAAGAGGCTCATTATTTGAGGCTAAAACATGGACAGAGAAATCATTCAGAAGAGGTTTAATTAGCGAAAAAGAACATGCTGAAATTATTAATGAATTGGTTGTGATAGCAAAAATGCTCAACAATTATTTAAAATCTATTGGAAAAATAAACAATACGGTAGGCGAGCCGGTGCCAGATTATCAGGAAATAAATGATAAAAACGATGCTGATATTTGGCATAACGACCAATTTCCAATGATCAATGACCAATGATTAATGACCAATGATCAATGACCAATGATCAATGACCAATGACTGATGACTAGTGACCAGTGAACAAATACAATTAACAATTGACAATGAACAGTGACTAATGACTAATGACTAATGACTATAGCCGAATGCCCAATGCCTATTGACCAATGACCAATGCCCAATGACACCAATGACTACTGCCTACAACCCACTGCTAATGCCTCTATACAAATGACTAAGACAATTTAAATATGTGCGGAATCTCCGGTATTATAGCTTTCAGTGAGGCAGGAAGAAATTGTCTGCAAAACATTCGTGCAGCTGTTGCTGCAATGAAAACCAGGGGCCCCGATAATAATGGGGTTTATATAAATGGAAATGTCGCTTTCGGCCACAACAGGCTCTCCGTTATTGATGTTTCCGATGCTGCCTCACAGCCCTTTACGGATGAATCAGGAAGGTATACCATCGTTTTTAACGGGGAGTTTTTTAACTTTAAAACTTATCGCGATCAGCTCATTTCCAGCGGAATACAACTGAAGTCCTCCAGCGATACGGAAGTGTTGTTGCATTTATATATGCTTGAAGGGCCTGCCTGCGTTGAAAAAATCAACGGTTTTTTTGCTTTTGCCATTCACGACAACCTGGATGACACTGTGTTTATTGCCCGCGACCGTATGGGTGTTAAACCGCTGCTGATATACCAGGATAATGAAAGACTCTGCTTTGCCAGCGAAATGAAAGCGTTGCTGGCCATGTGCATCCCAAAAGCACTTGATTTTGTTTCTCTTTTGGCATACCTTCAGATGAATTACGTACCGGCCAATTTTTCAATGATAAACCAGGTGGTGAAACTCGAACCTGGCACTTATCTGATGATAAAACAAGGTGTGGTCGAACAAAAAAGGTTTTATTCCATACCTTACCAACCGCGTGCCGGCAATACCATGGATGATTACGAGACCGCCTGTGCCAGGGTAAGGGATCTGATGACGGATGCAGTAGAAAAAAGGATGATTTCCGATGTGCCTTTAGGCGCTTTTCTCAGCGGGGGCGTCGATTCTTCAGTTATTGTGGCGTTGGCATCAAAGTTTACTAGACACCTGAACACATTTTCTATTGGCTTTAGCGATGCCGTTTTTTTTGACGAAACGTCCTATGCGCAAATTGTAGCCAATAAATTCAAAACCAATCACACTGTTTTTTCCCTTACCAATGATGATCTTTTTGGCGCCTTGTATCATGTGCTGGATTATCTTGATGAGCCTTTTGCTGATTCGTCGGCCATAGCGGTGTATATCCTAAGTAGGCAAACCCGCCAACATGTTACGGTGGCCTTATCGGGTGATGGTGCCGACGAATTGTTCGGCGGATACCTCAAACATGAAGCCGAACTCAGGATCAGAAACGCCAACAGCATAGTAAAACTTCTAAAATACGCTGCACCATTAATAAACCTCCTTCCGCAGTCGCGCGATACCGCCTTGTTCAACAAATTCAGGCAGGCTGCCAAATACGCTAACGGCCTGAATTTGTCCGAAAAAGAACGTTACTGGCGCTGGTGCTCATTCATTACCGGACAGGAAGCCGGACGAATGTTATGCGGAACGGTGAATAATATCGAATACCTGAGGCGCAAAGAAAGTATTATTTCGAACATTACTCATAAAGGAAGTTTGAATGACGTTCTACTTGCTGATATGAAGCACGTTTTGGTGAATGATATGCTTACAAAAGTGGATTTGATGTCTATGGCAAATTCCCTGGAGGTAAGAACGCCGTTTCTGGATTACCGCCTGGTCGATTACGTTTTTTCATTGCCTGCCGCATATAAGATTCAGGGGAATATCAGAAAAAAAATCTTGCAGGACGCATTTAAGGATATACTGCCTGAGGAAATTTACCACCGTCCGAAACACGGTTTTGAAGTCCCCATGCTGTCGTGGTTGCGCAATGAATTGTTTCCGCTTATCAACAACGATCTGTTAAATGATGATTTTATCGTGGGGCAGAATATTTTTGAAGTTGCTGAAACAAAAAAACTTAAAGCACGTTTACAGACTAACAACCCCGGCGATGTGCATGCGCAGATCTGGGCCCTGATAGTTTTTCAATACTGGTGGAAAAAATATTTTATAAACTAATCTAAAAAAATGCCGAGAGTTTTACGAATAATCAATCGTTTTAATCTTGGCGGGCCCACTTACAATGCGGCCTACCTGACCCGGTATATGTGTCCTGAATTTCAGACCTTGCTGATAGGGGGCATGAAAGAGGAATCGGAAGAAAATTCGGAATTTATTGTAAGGAATCTGGGAATCGTTCCGATAACAATTCCCGAGATGCATCGCTCCATAAATCCACTTAAGGATATTGTTGCCTTAAGAAAAATCTGTGAATTTATTGAAGATTACAAGCCGGATATCGTGCATACCCACGCCTCCAAAGCAGGAGCATTAGGCAGGAGGGCAGCCTATAAAATGAAAGTTCCGGTGATAATTCATACTTTTCACGGCCATGTTTTTGATGCCTATTTTAGTGGCGTTAAATCACATTTATATCAGCATATTGAACGTGCTTTGGCCCGAAAATCCACCAAAATTATTGCCCTGAGTCCCATTCAACGCGATGATCTGGTGCACAAATACCGGATTTGCAGTGAAGACAAAGTGAGGGTAATTCCCCTGGGATTTGACCTTGACCGATTCCGGGAAAACAAGGAGGAAAAACGTATGCGTTTTCGGAGTGACTATCTCCTTGACGAGGATGAGATTGCCATTGGAATCGTTGGGAGATTAGTTCCAATAAAGAATCATAGTCTTTTTTTGGAAGGTATTAAGCATGTGGTCGATAAATCGGAAAAACGAATCAGGGCATTTATTGTTGGCGACGGGGAAGAAAAAATTAACATGATGAAAAAATGTCGTGAGTTGGGACTGAGCACCGTTGACTTTACCCTTGAAAAAAGAAAAGCGGAGGTAACATTCACTTCCTGGATTAAAGACGTGGATGTGGTGAATGCCGGCATGGACATCATTACCCTGACCTCGTTAAATGAAGGCACACCGGTGAGCCTTATCGAAGCCCAGGCCTCCGGAAAACCCATTATTACAACCAATGTCGGCGGTATCGAAAACATTGTCATACCCGGGCACACAGCCTTGCTGTCAGACAATAAAGTGCCGGGTGATTACCAGCAAAAATTGCTTTCGCTGGTTGAGGATGAACAAATGAGAAATGAATTTAGTTTGGCTGGGTGGGAATTTGTTTATCAAAAATTTTCTTACAACAGGTTGGTAACTGACATGAAAAATTTGTATAATGAATTGCTTACATAGTCAAATAAAGCAATAAAATATTAATTTTGTAAAAAAATAATAATGAAGCGTTATATCTGCTACTTGCTTGTTTTTGTGGTGTTTGCTTCTGGTTGTAAGGTATTTATGCCTTATCAGATGCTGCGGCAAGGCGATTATCCCGTGTCGGTTTTTCCCGATTCGCTCCGAAAACAAGAGTATAGAATTGCTCCCAATGATATTCTGGACATACGTATTTTGACCAACAACGGTGAAAAAATGGTCGATCCTGTTGGGGGCGACAAACTTGGCAGTCAGTTGACTTATTTGGTAGAATACGACGGACAGATAAAACTCCCAATTTTAAACCGGATACCTATTGCCGGGAAATCTATAAGTGAAGCCGAAAAAATGCTTGAAGAAAAATTTTCAGTGTATTTCAACAATCCCTTTGTTCAGATAAAAGTTACCAATAGCCGTGTTACAATTTTTCCGGGCGGAGAAGGTAGCGATCCCATGGTAGTTATTCTTGATAATACGAATACGACACTCTTTGAAGCACTAGCCAAAATTGGTGGTATCAGAGACGGAAAAGCACATAAGATAAAACTTATCAGGGGGGATCTGCGAAATCCACAGGTTTATTTAATCGACCTTTCAACTGTGCGGGGAATGACCGAAGCCGACCTTGTGCTGCAGGCCAACGACATCATTTATGTTGAACCACGGGCTAAAGTGCCTCAAAAACTGTTGGAAGCATTGGCGCCTTTTACTTCCTTATTGACCTCATTATTAATGATTTATCAGGTTTTTGTTAGACAATAATGGCCAAAAAGAAAAAAATATCACCGATAAATGATGAGATAGACTTAAAGCTATTCTTATATATTTTCAGGAAAAACTTTTATTTTCCTGTGGGGTTTTTAATAATGGGCCTGCTTATCGCGTTTTTGTATTTACGATATACACTGCCGCTTTTTGAAACTTCCGCTGTTATCCAGATAGACCGCAATGATGAAGCCAGAAGCATGTTTGGCCTTGTTGGCTCATACGAAGAAGATAATTTTATGGCCAAGAAGGTTGAGCTAATCCGTTCTGCAGTTTTTCTTCAAAGGGTAACTGAAAAATTACCTCTTTCCGAGTCATATTTCGAAAAAGGTACTATCCTGGATTATGAGCAGTTTCAAACATCTCCGTACCGGGTAGAGTACACTGTCAAATCGGACGCAATCTATGGCATCCCGATATCTGTAGAGTTTGAGGATAACGCCAAGTGTTTGCTGAAATATGAAATTGAAAAAGGTAACGAACAAAAATTGGAAATACCGCTAACATCCAAAGCTGTTTTTCCCGAAATTGATGTTTCCCTCGCCAATATCAATTATTCCCGTCTTGAAGAAGAACGTAGATTTCTTAGCGATAAAAAGTATTATTTCATAATCAATAATCCTAACCAGATTATTCCGCAGATTGTTTCAAAACTCCATGTGGAGCCTTTAAATCAGGCAGGTAATACCATTATGATACGGTATCAGGATAATTGCGCCGAAAAAGCTACCGCCATTGTCAATACTATTGCCGAAGAATTCCAAAGCTACGATATTGAAAAACAGGCCGAAAGTGCCAACAAAATGCTCGAGTTTATCGAGTCGAGAATGGATATTATCTATGATACCCTTGTGAAATCACAGGAAGATATCATCAATTTTAAAAAATCTTACGGTATCGATTCTGTTGGAACCAGCAACTTGTTGCCTTCCCTGACCTCGCGGCTCAACGATTATCAGAATCAGTTGGTGGAAATTGAGCTTGAATCGAATAAACTGCAGGAGATAGAAAAAAATATCAAAGTGGCCAGCAACTCCGATTTGACCAGGTTGATAGTGTTGACTTCCGGCAGCGATTTCAGAGGATCTATATCCTCGCTGCTTACGTCGTTACAGGGGATGGTAATCACCCGCGAAAAGTTGCTTTATGACCTTACCGAAAACAGCGGACAGATAAAAGAATTGGACTATCAGATCGCTCTGCAGAAAAAACTGATAAGGGAAAGTATTGAATACCTGAATATCAATCTGAATGAACGAAAAAAAGAAATTGAAGAAAAAATCGCCCTGTATCAGGGCAAACTGGGCGTAGACGGCGAAAGCTATAACCCTGTGGATTTGGCAAGCCTCGAACGTATTTCAAAAATAAACGAATCCTATTATACCCAACTCGTAAACAAAAAGGCCGAATTTCAGCTTGCAAAAGCCGGGTATGTTTCACAAAATGTGATATTACAGCGGTCCGGCATTCCCACCCAGCCTATTTCTCCCATAAGAAATACCATATACATTATTGCCGTTGCCTTGTCGTTGTTTTTGGGCATGGCAATTATTATTGTACGCTATGTTTTGTTTAACAATATCCTTAGCCTCAACGATATATTCAAATATACCGACATCTCCGTTATTGGTTTGGTGCCGCGGTATCCATTAAAAATACCTGTATCCCAGCTGATAGTTGACGAACACCCCCGTTCGTTAATTGCCGAAGCACTGCGGTCAATCAGAACAAACCTGCAGTTCTTGAACAATGAAATAGGGCCAAAGATTATCGCCTTTTCATCCACTATTTCAGGCGAAGGCAAAACATTTGTTGCCATCAACCTGGCCGGTGTCATTGCTTTTTCGGATAAAAAAGTGGTGGTAATCGACCTGGATTTGCGAAAACCCAAGATACATATTGGCTTTGGAGTGGACAACCATAAAGGAATGAGCACTATACTTTCGCACAAAACCGAAATAGATGAGTGCATAAAACACAGTGCCATAAAAAATCTTGATTTTATTACGGCAGGGCCTGTGCCGCCCAATCCCTCCGAATTGATTTTTAGTCAGGATACCGACGAGGTGCTGAAATATCTCCAGACAAAATATGATTTTATAATCATCGACAACCCGCCCGTAGGACTGGTTACCGATGGCATTAAAGCCTTGTCGATTGCCGATTATCCTTTATATGTCATCAAGGCTAATTATTCAAAAAAATACTACATCCTCGACCTGGAACGTATGGTGGAAGATAGTAAGATTAAAAAAATATCCATCGTTTTAAATGCAGCTGAACCCGTCAACAATACTTACAAATACGGTAAAAAATACGGCTCGAAAAACAGAGGCTACGGTTACGGTTATGGTTATGGTTACGGCTATGGCTATGGTTACGGCTATGGTTATGGTATGGAAGACGAAAGCCAGATAGCAAAAAAACATAAACGTAAGAAAAGTATGTTTAGCAGGATTCTCGGTTTTTTTAAAGTTAAAAAATAATTTTACGTGAAAAAGATACCTACCAATATTCCCGGTGTTCTTGTGATTCAGCCAGATGTTTTTGAAGACAAAAGAGGTTATTTTTTCGAATCATTTAACAGGGAGAAGTTTGCAGACCTTGACATACAGTACGAATTTGTTCAGGATAATGAATCCCTGTCTGCCAAAGATGTGCTTCGTGGATTGCATTTTCAGAAACCTCCTTTCGAACAGGGAAAGCTGGTGCGGGTAATCAAAGGCGCCGTGCTGGATGTGGCAGTGGATATCCGCCAGGGATCTCCTTTCTACGGAAAATGGGTGGCGCAGGAACTTACCGAACAAAACAAGCTTATGTTGTGGATTCCTCCTGGATTTGCACACGGTTTTGTGACCCTTGCCGAACAGACCATTTTTTCTTATAAATGTACCGGTTTTTATAATAAAAATTCAGAAGGCGTTATTGCCTGGAACGACCCGGATATCAATATTCATTGGTTGTGCGAAAAGCCCGTTCTCTCCGAACGTGATAAAATGGGGGTGGCCTTCAAGGATTTCGTTTCTCCATTTATTTACAAATGAAAATATTAGTATTTTTGCAGGCTAAAATATTCTGTTTTGAAAACTAGTGAGCTTTATTTAGTATTAGCCTATTTCTTCTTTTTTATTGTGGTGCTCATTTTCTCTTTGCTGATCAATAAAATTCTTCTAAAATTTTCGGGAAATCTGGGCGTCCGGGGAAATATTCAATGTCAGGTGCGGTTTAATAGCCAGTCCAAGCCTTCTTTCGGAGGAATTTCATTTTTTATTATCTTTTTACTTTCAATAACTGCACTTGCTTTTGTTTTTAGCGAGAATAACCTCCTGTTGAATTTTAAATTGTTGGGCATTATCGTGGCCACGACACTGGGTTTTGCGATGGGGCTTTTTGATGACGCCTACAACACCCGGGTTTCAATAAAACTTCTTTCCCAGATATGCTGTGGATTAATATTGATAGTTTCCGGAACTTATATTTCCGTTTTTGAATCAAATACCCTGAATTATGTTTTAACGATACTTTGGGTAGTCGGTCTTATGAATTCCATTAATATGCTCGATAATATGGATGGGGTTGCCACCCTCGTGTCCATTTTTATTCTGCTCGGCATTTTTATCCTGAATATTTTGACTCAAGGCTTCCCGACCAACCTGAACATTGTTATTCTGGGTATAATTGCATCCCTGATAGGATTTCTGGCTTTTAACTGGCCCCCGTCTAAAATGTACATGGGTGACACGGGAAGCCAGTTTCTGGGCGTGGTACTGGCTACATTCAGCATTATATTTATCTGGGACTATCAGGAATTCAATCGCGACGAAATCCCGACAAAACAAATTTGCGCTGTTTTGATGTTTTTCGCCCTGCCTATTATTGATACAGCTACCGTTTCCATAAAAAGAATACTCAAAGGCAAATCGCCTTTCATTGGCGGTAAGGATCATACAACACACCATCTGGCATATTTAGGACTATCAGAAAAAAAAGTGGCAGCGCTCATCGCCTTACTTTCTGCCGTCTCCGTGGCCCTCGGAATAATTTGCCTGAACATACACCAATGGACTCATGGTTATACCGCCATTTTTGTAGCGTATTTTCTTATTCTATTCACTGTGCTTTTCACTATTGCCAATTTTAACAAAGATAAAAGCAATCCTATAGGCACCCCGGCAGATCAGGAGGAAAAATAATATGAAGAGGATAATCGTGGTTTTTTTTATCTTATTTTGTATCGTTTTGGCAGGAGAGTTTTTTATCTTTTCAAAAATAAACACCTTCAGTCATGTCTCCGACGACAGGTATTTCGATGCGGGAAAAAGATTTTACAAGATATTCAATGTTAAGATTCCCGGTCAACTTGTTTTTGCAGGAGAAGAAGTTCCTATCGACAAGTTTTATGTGCGCGAGGGACTTGATCGTGAATTGCTCGTTAATTCTTATTGGCAGTCCAACACATTATTGTTATTGAAAAGGTCATTTCGTTATTTTCCCCTTATGGATTCTGTGTTGCAAGCCAATAAGGTGCCTGTGGATTTTAAGTACCTTGCCATGATTGAAAGCGGATTGGAAAATGTTGTTTCTCCTGCAGGAGCGGCAGGCTACTGGCAATTTATGAAAGCTACCGGATTGAGCTATGGCCTCGAAATTAATCAGGAGGTGGACGAACGTAATAATCTGGAGAAATCTACCGCGGCCGCCTGTCTGTACCTGAAAAAAGCCTATAATAAATACAAAAACTGGACATTGGCCGCCGCATCATACAACATGGGTATGGCCGGTCTAGACGCTGTTCTCAAAGATCAGAAAAGCGATAACTACTATGATTTGTTCCTGAATAAAGAAACACAGCGGTATGTGTACCGGATACTTGCACTAAAACTTATTTATCAGACACCGGTATATTATGGCTTCTATCTTCGGAATATCGACCTGTATCCCGCCATTCCCGCATACTCGGTGAGTGTCGATTCGGCTGTGGCTAATTGGCCCGATTTTGCGATGCAGCACAATACCAATTACCGGACATTAAAAGAACTCAATCCCTGGATAATCAAATACACCCTCACCAACAAGGAAAATAAAAAATACAAAGTTTGGCTTCCAAAACCGGGATTTGACAAATACGCTATGTTATTTTCTGCGGCATCTGATGATGGTTT
>Ga0209604_1002345_pt1 | contig 13931 bp, 12 predicted proteins | sample AD_UKC097_MetaG_FD_184405 | JGI IMG/M metagenome (GOLD analysis project Ga0209604, IMG submission 184405) | Active sludge microbial communities of municipal wastewater-treating anaerobic digesters from USA - AD_UKC097_MetaG (SPAdes) (version 2) | ecosystem: Engineered > Bioreactor > Anaerobic >... | reverse complement strand
GTGCTGCGCGTCGATTCGCTTCTGTCCGCCGCCCAGCCGGGCGGCTGCGCGCTTGTTCTCGAGTTGAGCCAGGATGTCGTGCATGGTCGGTCCTCTTGGTTGTCGTTCAGTGAGTCAATAAACGGATGAATGGCTGCTGGATCTTGGAATCAAACGCCGCCGGCGTGGGCTGCCAGCAGGATGCGGGCCGCCGTGGACGCGGCCAGCGTGCCGGCACCCACCTGCTGCTCCAGTAGCGGAAGGCGCTCGCGCACCTGCGGGTTCTGGCGAAAGGCCTGCTTCAGGCCGGCGTCGATGCGTTCCCACATCCAGGCCAGCGCCTGGTGCTGGCGGCGCGCAGCCAGCTGGCCGTTCGCGGTCTGCAGGCGGCGGAAATCGCTGACGGCGCGCCAGAAGGTGTCGACGCCCTGCCCCAGCAAGGCGCTGATCTGGATCGCCTGCGGGTGCCAGACGGTGTCGTTGTGATGGGCGTGGTCGGGGTGGCCGTGAAGGCCCAGCAGCCGCAGGCTGGACGTGATCTGCGCCTGCGCCCGCGTCGCGGCCGCCGCATCGATGTCGGCCTTGTTGATGACCACCAGGTCGGCCAGCTCCATCACACCCTTCTTGATCGCCTGCAGGTCGTCGCCGGCGTTGGGCAGCTGCAGCAGGCAGAACATGTCGGTCATGCCCGAAACCGCGGTTTCGCTCTGCCCCACCCCCACGGTTTCGACGATCACCACGTCGTAGCCGGCGGCTTCACACACCAGCATCGCTTCGCGCGTTTTCTCGGCCACGCCGCCCAGCGTGCCGCTGGAGGGGCTCGGGCGGATGTAGGCCTTTTCATGCACGGAGAGCTGCTCCATGCGCGTCTTGTCGCCCAGGATGGAGCCGCCCGACACGGTGCTGGACGGGTCCACCGCCAGCACCGCCACGCGGTGGCCCTGTCCGATCAGGTACAGGCCCAGCGCCTCGATGAAGGTGCTCTTGCCCACACCGGGCACCCCGCTGATGCCCAGGCGGAACGCCTTGCCGGTGTGCGGCAACAAGGCCGTCAGCAATTCGTCCGCCTGCACGCGGTGGTCGGCGCGGGTGGACTCCAGCAACGTGATCGCCTTGGCCATCGCGCGGCGCTGCGCCGCCCCGAGACCGTCGACGATGCCAGTCCTGATCTGCTCAGGGTTCAAGCCACGGCCTTCTTGATCTGCTCCAGCACATCCTTCGCGCTGGCGGGAATCGGCGTGCCGGGACCGTAGATGCCTTTGACGCCGGCCTCGTACAGAGCGTCATAGTCCTGGCGCGGGATCACGCCGCCGACGAAAACGATGATGTCGTCCGCGCCCTGGTCTTTCAGGGCCTGGATGATGGCGGGCACCAGGGTCTTGTGGCCGGCGGCCAGTGTGGAGACGCCCACGGCGTGCACATCGTTCTCGATCGCCTGGCGGGCGCATTCCTCGGGGGTCTGGAACAGCGGGCCCATGTCCACGTCGAAGCCCAGGTCGGCGTAGGCGGTGGCCACCACCTTGGCGCCTCGGTCGTGGCCGTCCTGCCCGAGCTTGGCGATCATCACGCGCGGGCGGCGGCCCTGCTGTTCGGCGAACTCGGCGATTTCGGCCTTGAGCTTGTCCCAGCCCTCGGCGCTGTCATAAGCGGCTGCGTACACACCGGTCACCTTTTGTGTATCGGCGCGGTGGCGCCCGAAGACTTTTTCCAGCGCGTCCGACACCTCGCCCACCGTGGCGCGCAGGCGGATGGCCTGGATCGACAGATCGAGCAGGTTGCCCTGGCCCGATTCGGCCGCGGCCGTCAGCGCGTCCAGCGCCGCCTGCACCTTGGCACCGTCGCGCGTGGCGCGAATCTGTTGCAGGCGGGCGATCTGGCCTTCGCGCACCTTGACGTTGTCCACCTCCAGGATGTCGACCGGGTCTTCCTTGGCCAGCTTGTATTTGTTGACGCCGACGATCACGTCCTTGCCCGAGTCGATGCGCGCCTGCTTCTCGGCGGCGGCCGCCTCGATCTTGAGCTTGGCCCAGCCGGAATCGACCGCCTTGGTCATGCCGCCCATGGCGTCGACTTCCTCGATGATCTTCCAGGCTTCGTCGGCCATCTGTTGGGTCAGCGTCTCCATCAGGTAGCTCCCGGCCCAGGGGTCCACCACGTTGGTGATGTGGGTTTCTTCCTGGATGATGAGCTGGGTGTTGCGCGCGATGCGGGCGCTGAATTCGGTGGGCAGCGCGATGGCTTCGTCGAGCGAGTTGGTGTGCAGGCTCTGCGTGCCGCCGAACACCGCGGCCATCGCTTCGATGGTGGTGCGCACCACGTTGTTGTAGGGGTCCTGCTCGGTCAGGCTCCAGCCACTGGTCTGGCTGTGCGTGCGCAGCATCAGGCTCTTGGGGTTCTTCGCGTTGAAGCCTTTCATGATGCGGCACCACAGCAGGCGGGCGGCGCGCATCTTGGCGATTTCCAGGTAGAAGTTCATGCCAACCGCCCAGAAAAAGCTCAGGCGGCCGGCGAATTCGTCCACATCCAGGCCGGAGGCAATGGCTGTCTTCACGTATTCCTTGCCGTCAGCCAGCGTGAAGGCCATCTCCAGCGCCTGGTTGGCGCCGGCTTCCTGCATGTGGTAGCCCGAAATCGAGATCGAGTTGAACTTCGGCATGTTCCGCGCCGTGTACCCGATGATGTCGCCGATGATGCGCATGCTCGGCTCCGGCGGGTAGATGTAGGTGTTGCGGACCATGAACTCCTTGAGGATGTCGTTCTGGATGGTTCCGGCCAGTTTGTCCTGGCTCACGCCCTGCTCTTCGGCCGCCACCACGTAGCCGGCCAGGATCGGCAGCACCGCGCCGTTCATCGTCATCGACACCGACACCTTGTCCAGCGGTATGCCGTCGAACAGGATCTTCATGTCCTCCACGCTGTCGATGGCCACGCCGGCTTTGCCCACGTCTCCGGTCACGCGCGGGTGGTCGCTGTCATAGCCTCGGTGGGTGGCCAGGTCGAACGCCACCGACACGCCCTGCCCGCCGGCAGCCAATGCCTTGCGGTAGAACGCGTTGGATTCCTCGGCCGTGGAAAAACCGGCGTACTGGCGGATCGTCCAGGGCCGCACCGCGTACATCGTGGCCTGCGGGCCGCGCAGGAAGGGCTCGAAGCCCGGCAGCGTGTTCGCATACGGCAGGTTCTTCACATCCTCGGCCGTGTACAGCGGCTTGACGGTGATGCCGTCGGGGGTGATCCAGTTCAGGGCATTCAGGTCGCCGCCGGGTGCCGATTTGGTGGCGGCCTTGTGCCAGGCTTCGAGGCTGGCTTGCTGGAATTCGGGCTGGTTCTGGCTCATGACAAAGGCACCTTCGTGAATGGGAAGCGCGCTCGCAAAGGGTCGCGGGCTGTTGCGCCAAGTTTACATCATTCATAATTATTGATGCAAAATATTCAGCTTGGCTTACACTCGAAGCTTTCCATCGACTCCATGTCCGCCCTGTCCCTCGCCCCCCGCGCCCTGTACGAAGAAGTCGCCGAGTTGCTGCGCCAGCGCATCTACCGGCGCGAGCTGGAGCCCGGCAGCTGGATCGACGAACTCAAGATCGCCGAGGAATACGGCATCAGCCGCACCCCGCTGCGCGAGGCGCTGAAGGTGCTGGCCGCCGAGGGCCTGGTCACGATGAAGGTGCGCCGCGGCGCCTATGTCACCGAGGTCTCCGAGCAGGATCTTCACAACGTCTACCACCTGCTCGGCCTCCTGGAGTCCGACGCGGCGGGGGTGGTGGCCACCCGAGCCACCGAGGCCGAACAGCAGGAACTGCAGGCGCTCCACGACGAACTCGAAGCGGCCGCCGCCGACCGCGACCGGTTCTTCGCGCTGAACGAGCGCTTCCACATGCGCTTGCTGGAGATTGCCGACAACCGCTGGCGCGACCAGATGGTGGCCGACCTGCGCAAGGTCATGAAGCTGAACCGGCAGAACTCCCTGCTGAAGTCCGGCCGCATCGAAGAATCGCTGGCCGAACACCGCGCCATCATGGCCGCCTTGCGCAGACGCGATGCGGCGGGCGCCGCCAAGGCCATGCAGGCGCACTTCCGAAACGGCCTCGAAGCCGCCGCCTGAGCACCCGGACTGGCGCTCGCCGGACTATTCCTCGGCAGCGGCTTCCAGGTGCTTGTCGGGCAGCAGCCACATCGCGGCTACGCCGAAGTAGATCACGATGGTGAGCCATTCGTACACGAACGCGAGTGCAATGGCCGCCGCATAGGCCACGAAGGAAAACCGGGCCTTGAGCCGTTGCTCCAGCGTCCGAGCCAGCGGCGAGACGCCGTCGTGATGCCGCGCCAGCACGTGCTGCAGCACCCGGAACGACACCCCCACCAACAAGATCACAGCGCCGTACACCGCCACCGGCACGCGGTGAAACTGGTGCTCCCCCATCCACGCCGTGACCGCCGGGATCAGGGACAGCCAGAACAGGAAATGCAGGTTGGCCCACAACACGCCACGGGTGACGTGATGCACGGCGTGCAACAGGTGATGGTGATGGCCCCAGAAGATGCCGATGGTCACAAAGCTCAACAGGTAGCTCAGCACCTTCGGGCCCAGGGGCTGCAAGGCCGCGAACGTGAATTCGTGCGGCCCGCGCAACTCGAGCACCATGATCGTGATGATGATCGCGATCACGCCATCGCTGAACATCTCCATGCGGTTCTTGCCCATGGTGTGTTTGCTGCCTTCGGGTTTGTCCATGTCGGTCTTCATTCGGCGGTACTTCGTTGGCATCGGCACGGATATCCGTTCAAGAATGATAGCGGCTGGTGGCCTTCCGGCGCTGGGAACGAGCCGATTCGATGCTCAAAACGCGCCTTCCCGGGCCTCCCGGGCCTCCTGGGCCTCCTGGACCGCTTCGAGCGCCCGGGCGTGCACGTCGGACGGCGGCAGCGGCTTCAGACGGTGGTCGCTCCAGATCTGGCGCCAGCGGCGCGCGCCGCGTTGGCCGTGCCGCAGCCCCAGGATGTGGCGCGCGATCGGGTACCACGGGCAGTCGTCGTCCACCGCCTCGCGCGCCATGTAGGCCACCATGGCCTCTTCCACCGCCTCGCGCGTGACCGGGTTCGGTTCCGCGCCGAAGAAGGCTTCGTCCCAACCGGCCAGCAGCCAGGGGTTGTGATAGGCCTCGCGGCCCACCATCACGCCGTCCACGTGCTGCAGGTGGGTGGCGATCTGCGCGTCGGTGGTCACGCCGCCGTTCAGGCAGATGGTCAGGTGCGGAAAGTCGCGCTTGAGCTGGTAGACCATCTCGTAGCGCAGCGGCGGGATTTCGCGGTTTTCCTTGGGCGACAAGCCCTGCAGCCAGGCGTTTCGCGCGTGCACGATGAACACCCGGCAGCCGGCTTCGCTGACCTGGCCGACAAAGTCGCGCACAAAGTCGTAGCTCTCGATGCGGTCGATGCCGATGCGGTGCTTCACCGTCACCGGGATGTTCACCACGTCCACCATGGCCTTCACGCCATCGGCCACCAGCGCCGGCTCGGCCATCAGGCAGGCGCCGAATGCGCCGCGCTGCACCCGCTCGCTCGGGCAGCCGCAGTTCAGGTTGATCTCGTCATAGCCCCATTCCTGGCCCAGCTTCGCGGCAAAGGCCAGGTCTTCGGGCTCGCTGCCGCCCAGCTGCAAGACCACCGGATGCTCCTCGGCATGAAAACGCAGGTGCCGGCGCAGGCTGCCGTGCCGCAGCGCGCCGGTGGTCACCATCTCGGTGTACAGGCGCGTGTGTTTCGACAGCAGGCGGTGGAAGTAGCGGCAATGCCGGTCGGTCCAGTCGAGCATCGGGGCCACACTTAAGGTCCAGGGTGAAGTATTCGCAAAAGTCATTTGTTTTTATTGATTATTTTTCAATCATCTTCAGCCAGTCCAGAACCCCCTGCCCGGCCCGGCGCCCGGTGGCGAAGCAGGCGGTGAGCAGGTAGCCGCCGGTCGGGGCTTCCCAGTCCAGCATCTCGCCGGCGCAGAACACGCCGGACACGGCGCGCAGCATGAGTCCGTCGTCGAGCGCCTCGAACGGCACGCCGCCGGCGCTGCTGATGGCTTCGTCCAGTGGGCGCGCGGCCGTCAGCGTCACCGGCAGGCCCTTGATGGCCGCGGCCAGGCGCTGCGGATCGGCCATGGCCTCCTTGGGCAGCAGCTCGTGCAGGATGGCCATCTTGATTCCGTCCAAGCCCAGCCGGCTCTTCAGGTGGCTGCTCTGGCTGCGTGAGCCGCGCGGGTGCCGCACCTCGGCCAGCACGCGCTCGGGGCTGTGGTCGGGCAGCAGGTCGAGTGCGAAAGTGGCGCTGCCGGTGGTGGCGATGGTGTCGCGCAGCAGGGCGGACGCGGCGTAGACCAGGCTGCCCTCCACCCCCGTGGCAGTGGCCACGAACTCGCCCTTGCGGTGGAAGCGCCGGCCCTGCCCATCGACCGCGGTGATGGCCACCGACTTCAACGGCTGCCCGGCAAACCGCTCGCGAAACAGCGCGGTCCAGCCCTGCCCGTCGCGTCCGGCGGCGTCGAAGCCGCAGTTAGACGGGCGCAGCGGCGCCACCGGCACCCCGCGTGCCACCAGCCGCGGCACCCAGGCCCCGTCCGAGCCCAGCCGCGCCCAGCTGCCGCCGCCCAGCGCCAGCAGTACCGCGCGGGCGCGCACGCGGCGCGGGCCCGCGGGCGTATCGAAGGTCAGCGCGCCGGCGCTGTCCCCGGCTTCCCAGCCGGTCCAGCGGTGGCGCATGTGAAAGCTCACCGGCACGCCCGGCGCCGCCGGGTGGCGCAGCCGCTGGAGCCACGCGCGCAGCAAGGGCGCGGCTTTCATGTCGGTGGGGAACACCCGCTGCGAGGTGCCCACAAAAGTCTGCACCCCCAGACCTGCCGTCCAGGCGCGCAATGCGTCGGCGCCAAACTCGCGCAGCAGCGGCTCGATGGCGGCTCGGCGCGCACCGTAGCGGCCGACAAACGCGTCAAAGGGTTCGGCGTGGGTGAGGTTCAGCCCGCCCTTGCCCGCGAGCAGGAACTTGCGCCCCACCGAGGGCATGGCGTCGAACAGGTGCACCGCGCGCCCCGCGCCCGACAGCAGCTCGGCCGCGGCCAGACCGGCCGGGCCGGCGCCGATCACGGCGATGTCGATGGCGGTGTCGTCAGGGATGGCGGCGGTCACGGGTCAACCTTCATGCTTCGCATAACGGTGCGAATCAGCTTGGGGCGGCCGGGCGCCGCGCTCATGCGGCGATTGTCGCCGCCTGCCGCTGGCCCGCGCCCATTTCAGGAGATCTCGCGCAAATAGGCCGCCACCACCCGCAGCTGCGGGTGGTTCATGCGCAGGATGAAGCCGCGGCTGGCGGAATTGATCATCTTGGTGGCGGTGTTCAGGCCCAGCCGGGCCGACTGTTCGGCCATGAAACCCACCTGCGCCCGCTGCAGCGGCCTGAAGAAGTACCAGTCCATGCCGGCTTGCACCAGTTCGGCCACCAGGTCGGCCAGGGCCTCGCCGTGGCCACGGGCGGCCGGTCCGGTCTCGATGGCATCGATGACGATCAGGGTTCGCTCGCGCAGCGCGTGCGAGTGGTGAAAACGCAGCGACGGCAAGGTGGCTTCCCTCGCCGGGCTCGGCCTGGGCGCCGTCCGGGTCGCTTTTTCGGCTGCCTTGGCAGGTGTCGTTGTGGCCTTTGCGGCACGCACCGGCGCCCTGGGGACCGCCGGCTTGGCCTGCTCAGGGGCGGACGGGCGGGTAACGGCCTTCTTTCGCGCCGGCGCCGGGGTTGGTGGCTTGTCGATCGCGGCTTTCGTGGCCGGGGCATTCTTGCGCTTGAGGCTTGCGGCTTGGGTGCTCATGGGGTGAATGGCAGGTTGAGACGATGACGCAGCGTACCAGCTGACGCCATCCGGGTCATCGGCGCCCGATTAAGATGAAGCGAAATCACCAATCGCGAGAGAGACCGATGACAGAAACAACCGCTCCCGAGCAGAATCCCACCGAGCAGTGGATCGAACACGGACGCGCGCTGCGCAAGACCGTCAAACGCAGCGCGCACACCGCGCTGGGGCATCTCGACCGCGACCCGGTGGCCCTGCTGCAATCGACCGACCAGGGCCGCGTCGAGCGTCTGGTGCCACTCAAGTACGGGCGCATGCTGACCTCGCCGTTCGCGTTTTTCCGGGGCAGCGCCATCCTGCAGGCGCACGACCTCAAGCACACGCCGAACACGGGGTTGTATCACCCGATCTGCGGCGACGCCCACCTGATGAACTTCGGCGGCTACGGCACGCCCGAGCGACAACTCGCCTTCGACCTGAACGACTTCGACGAGGTCTTTCCCGGCCCCTGGGAGTGGGACCTCAAGCGCTTGGTGGCCAGTCTGGCCCTGGCCGCACGCGACCTCGGCCTGCCCCGCGCGGATGGCGATGCCGCCGTCGCCGCAGCGGTGGCGGGCTACCAGGAACGCATCACCACGCTGTCGAAGATGGATGCGCTGAGCCAGTGGCAGTACCAGATCACGCTCGAGTCGGTCTACGCAGCCTCGACCGACCCGGCCGGTCGCGCCCAGTTGACCAAGGCCATTAACAAGGCGCAGAAACGAACCCACGACCAGCTGCTGCCCAAGATCGCTGCCAAGGTGGACGGCCGCTGGACCATGCACGACGCGCCACCGGCGCTGTTCCACATCCACGGCACCAACACGCTGTTCGCGCCCGAAGACGACTGGATGCGCCTGGGCCACTGGACCGAACTCACCGACCACCTCTACAACGGCTACCTCGACGCCATCAAGCCCGAAGTGCGCGAACTGCTGAGCCGTTTCCGCATGCAGGACCTGGCCTTCAAGGTGGTGGGCGTGGGCAGCGTGGGCACGCGCTGCCTGGTGCTGCTGCTCGCCGACGCTGCGGATGCCCCCATGATGCTGCAGTTCAAGCAGGCCAGCACGTCGGTGCTGGCGCGCTACTCGCCGGCCAAACCGCGCGGCATCAAGCACCAGGGCGAGCGGGTGGTGCTCGGGCAGCGGCTGATGCAGGCCGCCAGCGACCGCTTCCTGGGCATCACCACCGGCCCGTTCGGGCGCCATTTCTATGTGCGGCAGCTGCGCGACATGAAGGTGTCGGCCGAGGTCGAAACCTTCGACGGCAACCTGCTCGCCCGCTATGGCGACCTGTGCGGCAAGGTACTGGCGCGCGCCCATGCCAAGAGCGGCGGCTTCGCCACGCAGGTCAGCGCCTACCTGGGCTCCAGCGGCACCTTTGCCGAGGCGCTGGTGGCCTATGCCAACGCGTATGCCGACCAGGTGGAGCGTGACTACGCCACCTTCCGCGACGCCTGCCGAAGCGGCCGCGTGCTCGCGCAGACCGAGGCCGACTTCGCCGCCGATTTCAGCGCCTGAGGCGGGCGGTTCGGGGCGCCAGCGTGCAGGCTGGCACCCGGCAACCGCACCCGACAAGTCCTGATTTGATAGCGCCTTGTGGCCAATCGGCGCTGGGAAGCGGCACAAAAGACTCCGAAATCAGCCCTTTTCAGGCCCCGTCGGCCCGTCAGAAGGGCTTGCGAAGCGGCCAAAGACCCCTCAACGTCCCGCCCCCAGCGTGGGCACCACCACCAGGTAGGTCAGCACAAAGATCACCAGGATGCCCGTGAGGTTGAGCCACAGTCCGGCGCGGATCATCTGTGGCATGCGCACCAGGCCGGTGCCGAAGACGATGGCATTGGGCGGCGTGCCCACCGGCATCATGAAGGCGCAGCTCGCGGCGATGGTGGCGGGCACCAGCAGCATGCCCGCCGGCACGCCGAGCACCGGCGCCAGCGCGGCCAGGATGGGCAGCATCGTCGCCACCTGCGCGGTGTTGGACGTGAGTTCCGACATGAACACCATGATGGCGATGATCGCCAGCAGCACCGCCCACACCGGCCAGCCCGCGAAGTCGGCCGCCAGCGCGCCGATGTACTGCGGCACGCCGTTGGCCTCGGTGGCCGCCGCCAGCGCCAGCCCGCCACCGAACAGGATCAGCACGCCCCAGGGCAGCTTTTGCGCGGTGGCCCAGTCCATCGCGCGCACGCCGTTGGCCCGGTCCACCGGAATCAGGAACAGCGCCAGCGCCGCCAGGATCGCGATGCCCGCGTCGGACAGCCCGGCCAGCGGGCGCAGGCCGGCCACCGACCAGTCCTTGAGCAACGGCGAGCCCATCCACAGCAGCACGGTGACGGCGAACACGCCCAGCGTGACCCGCTCGCCGGTGTTCAGCGCGCCGAGCTTCGCCCACTCGTCACGCACGTACTCGCGCCCGCCCTCGATCTCGCCCATGCGCGAGGGAAACAGCACGCTCGTGTTCAGAAACCAGGCCAGCGGCAGGAACGCCAGCATCGCCGGCACGCCGATCGCCATCCACTCCAGAAAGCCGATGCGGATGCCCGCACTCTGCTCGACAAATCGCACCAGGATGCCGTTGGGCGGCGAGCCGATGATGGTGCCCAGACCGCCGATCGACGCCGCGTAGGCCACGCCCAGCAGCGCCGAGAACGCGAAGTTGGACAGGTCGCGGTCGTCCGCCGGAATGCCGCCATGCTCGGCCAGGCCCTGCCCGGTGCGCCGGCGCAGGGCCACATCGATCACCGACAGCACGATCGGCACCATCATCGCGGCGGTGGCGGTGTTGGACACCCACATGCTCACGAACGCCGTGGCGGCCATGGTGCCGCCGACGATGGCCTTCGGGCGCGTGCCCACCAGCTTGAGCGTGGCGAAAGCGATGCGCCGGTCCAGCCCCCAGCGCTGGATGGCCAGCGCCAGCACGAAGCCGCCGAGAAAGAGGAAGATCACGTCCGCGCCGTAGTTGGCCGTGGTGCGCGCCAGTGGCAGGATGCCGGCCAGCGGGAACGCCGCGATCGGCAGCAGTGCGGTGACTTCGATGTCGACCGCCTCGGTCATCCACCAGGTGGCCATCCAGGCCATCATCGCCAGCGTGGCGCGGCCCGCCTGCGAAAACGCCACCACCTTGCCCTGCGCGTTGGCATAGGTCTCGGGCAGCACCAGGTACAGGGCCAGCGCCAGCACCGGCCCCAGAAACAGCCCCACCCGTTGCACGCGTTGCTGAAGGCTCAGGCTCATGCTTGCTCCTGTTTCCATGCGATAGCCGGCATTTTCTGCCGCCGGGCGGCGTGCGCATTGACCCGAGTCAAGCATTGACGAGCCGCAGCCGCAGGCCGTGCGGCGCCCTACACTGCGCCCCATGTCCACCGCCGAATCATCCATCCCCGACCCCTGGCCCGCGCTGCGCGCCGCGCGCCACACCACCGTCCCGCGCCGCCCCGTCATTCTTCACGGGCCGCAAGGCGCCGTGGCCGTGGGCAGCGTCGCCGAAGCCCACCTGCCGGCCCTGGCGGCCTGGCCGCAGTGGATCGATGTGGCGCCGCAGGCGGTCACCCTGCATTTCGGTGGCGATGTGGATCGCATCGACGCCCACTGGGCAATGGTGAACGAAGCCCTGCGCGCCCAGGGCTTGATCGTCGCCTGGCGCGACGAACCCTACGGCGTGTGGGACGAACAGGAGCTGAACCAGGCCACCATCGAGCGCGCCGCCTCGCGTTTCTGGGGCACGCTGACACTGGGCGCGCACTGCAACGGCTATGTTGCCGACGCACGGGGACGCCCCACCCACCTGTGGGTGGCCAAACGCAGCCTGAGCAAGCCCACCGACCCCGGCAAACTCGACAACCTGATCGGCGGCGGCGTGCCGCTGGGCCAGAGCCCGTGGGAGGCGCTGCAGCGCGAAGCCTTCGAAGAAGCCGGCCTGGCACCCCAAGAGATCGCCCAGGCCACGCCCGGGCGCATCGTGGCGCTGCACTGCGACATCCCCGAAGGCCTGCAGCGCGAACACCTGCACGTGTACGACCTGCGCCTGCCCGAAGGCCGCACGCCCCAGAACCAGGACGGCGAAGTGGCCTGGCACCAATGCTGGCCCGTGGCCGATGCCCTGGCCGCCGCGGCCGAGGGCCGCTTCACCACCGACGCCGCGCTGGCGACGCTGGACTTTGCGGTGCGCCATGGGGTGGTGGCGAAAGATGATCTGCTGGCCGTGGCGCTCGGAGCACTGGTTGCGGGTGTGGCGGCCCGTTGACGATGCGCAGGAAGGCACCAAACGTCTGAATCGAACGATTCGACTACAATCTAGCAGTGTTCAGCCCCACGACAGGGATTCACCATGCAAACCTTCACCGCCAACCAGGCCAAGACCCACTTCGGCGAATTTCTCGATCTGGCCCAGCGGGAACCGGTGCGCGTGATGCGTCGCGACCGTGTCGTGGGCGTGATGGTCAGCGCGCAAGACTACGAGGCCATGCGCGCCTTTTACGCCGACCGCCTGCAGAACACCCTGAACCAGACAGCCACCCAAGCCCAGGCCCAGGGCCTGAGCGCCGAAGGCCTGGACGCGCTGCTGGCCGATGAAAGCTGAACACCGCCTGAAGGTGGTGATCGACACCAACGTCTGGATCAGCGCCGCGCTGTCGCCCGACGGGCCGCCCGCCGCCGTGGTGCGGCACACCCTGCGCCACGGCGTGCCGGTGCTGTCGCCGCCGACCTTTGCGGAACTGGAAAACCGCCTGTGGAAGCCGAAGTTCGACCGCTACCTGAGCATGGACCAACGCCGCGCGTTGCTGCGCAACCTGAATGGCGCTGCCCTGTGGGTGGACATTCCGCCCGATCTGGCCGCGCAGCGCCACAGCCGCGACCCGGACGATGACGTCTTCATCCACACCGCCCTCGCGGCCGGGGCCGCCTGGCTGATCACTGGTGACCAGGACCTGCTGACCGTGGCCCCAATCAATGGCCTGCAGGTGTGCACACCAGCCGATGCAATGGCCCGGACGGCGTTTCGCCAGGCGACGAGCGGGCTGGAATGAATCCTGTTTACATAGCAGCAGAAGACCATATGACGATGGGCGTGGACTGATAGCAGGACAAATCTGCGCCAAACCATGGTTGCGCCAGGCGCAGGCGGGTGAATCACTGGGAAGACTGCCCTCAATCGCCACCAGCGCGGAATCGGACATGCCGTGTATACGTCCGCCACTGGTCCGAACCGCTGCAAAGCGCAGTACATTTGCAGGACAAATCCATTGGGGCGCACAGCAAGGTAGCGACGGAAGGATGAGACCTTGTCTATCCGCACTTCAGCAGACATCAAGCAGTTGCTGAGGCTGGCGGCGGCACGGGAACACCGATCCGTCGTGTCCATGGTCGAGGTGCTGGTTCTGGCCTACGCGCAAGAGTACGGCTTGGAAGCCGCACCTGATGCGCCGGTCAACGCTGGGGAGCGGAAAAAGAAACATGGAACTGATTGACAACATCACCCGATTGCTGGGTGACGACCTCAAGGAGACGCTGAAGCCCAAGTCAAGGCTGAAGATCGCCGCTTCGTGCTTCTCGATGTACGGCTTCGAGGCCTTGAAGGCCGAGCTAGAGAAGATCGACGAACTCAGCTTCATCTTCACCTCCCCAACTTTCACGGCCAGCGAGGTCACCGACAAGATTCGCAAAGAGCGCAAGGAATTCCACATTCCCAAGCTCGACCGCGAACGCAGCCTCTACGGCAGCGAGTTCGAGATTCAGCTGCGCAACAAGCTGACCCAACGCGCCATCGCCAAGGAGTGCGCTGACTGGATGCGCCGCAAGGCCCGGTTCAAGAGCAACCGCACCAAGGCCCCCATGCAGCCTTTCGCCGTTGTGCAGGCCAACGGCGTGGACACCGCCTACATGCCGCTCCACGGTTTCACGGCGGTGGACCTGGGTTACCAGCCCGGCAATGCGGTCTCCAACCTCGTCAACAAAATGGACGAGCCCGCCTTTGCAGCCACCTACCTCAGCCTGTTCGATCAAATCTGGAACGACCCCGAAAAGCTGGAGGACGTGACCGCGCAGATTTGCGAGCACATTGCCTCGGTCTACCAGGAGAA
>Ga0209604_1002340_pt1 | contig 13938 bp, 13 predicted proteins | sample AD_UKC097_MetaG_FD_184405 | JGI IMG/M metagenome (GOLD analysis project Ga0209604, IMG submission 184405) | Active sludge microbial communities of municipal wastewater-treating anaerobic digesters from USA - AD_UKC097_MetaG (SPAdes) (version 2) | ecosystem: Engineered > Bioreactor > Anaerobic >... | reverse complement strand
TTTCTGCGACTTTTGCGTGACCTTCGCGCCCTTTGCGTTCAAAGGATTTTTCAGCCGACATGACCCAAGCCCCCCATCTGGTCCTGCTGGGCGATGCCATCAGCGTGCACGTGCAGCGCTGGGTGGGCGAGATGCGCGCGCGCGGCTGGCGCATGTCGCTCCTCACGGCGCGGCCGCAGGCCATCGACGGCATCGAGCAGGTCACGCTGCCGCCGGTGCGCCGCTCGACCGACTGGCTGTTTCGCGTGGGGGCCGCGCGGCGCGCGCTGGCGCGGCTGCAACCCGACGTGGTGCACGCGCACTACGTCACCTCGTACGGCTATCTGGCGGCGCGCGCGCATCGCGGCACCCGTTGCCCGCTGGTGATGACCGCGTGGGGCAGCGACCTGCTGCTGACGCCGCGCGAAAGCGCGCTCAAGCGCCGGCTGACGGCGTGGACGCTGCGCCAGGCCGACGTGGTGACCGGCGATTCGGCCGACCTGCTGGCCGCTGCGCACGCGCTGGCGCCCGGCGTGTGCACCGAGCTGATCCACTGGGGCGTGGACCGCGCGCGCTTTGCCCCGGTGGCGTGGGCCGACAAGCCCGGCTTCGAAGCCGTCAGCCTGCGCAGCTGGGAGGCCAATTACGAGATCGGCACCGTCCTGAACGCCTTCGCGCAGGTGCGCGCCGCCCATCCGCAGGCGCGGCTGCACCTGCTGGGTGGCGGCTCGCAGGAAGCCGCGCTGCGGGCGCAGATCGAGCGGCTGGCGCTGGCCGACGCGGTGCAGGTGCACGGCCGGCTCGGCGACGCGGGCATGGCCGCTGTGTTGGCGCGCGGCAAGCTGTCCATCAGCGTGCCGCGCAGCGATGCCACATCGGTGTCGGTGCTGGAAAGCATGGCCTGCGGCCTGGCCGTGATCGCCAGCGACCTGCCGGCCAACCGCAACTGGCTGGACGCGCGGCTGCTGGTGCCCGCGGGCGATGCGGCGGCGCTGGCGCGCGTGTGGGGCGGCCTGATCGACGACGACGCGCAGGCGCGACAGGCCGGCGCGCGCAATGCCGAGCGCATCGCGCTGGACGGCGACCGGCGCGTGCAGATGGATGCGGTGGACCGCCTGTACCGCGAACTGATCGCCAGACGGGGCCGCGCATGAGCGAGCCGGCCATGCCACTCGTCAGCGTCATCGCGCCGTGCCGCAACGAGCGCGCCGCCATCGACGCGTTCTGCGACAGCGCGCTGGCCCAGCAGCTGCCGCCTGGCTGGCAGCTGGAAGTGCTGGTGGCCGATGGCCGCAGCGACGACGGCACGCGCGAACGGCTGGCCGACCGCGCCGCGCAGGATGCCCGCCTGAAGCTCATCGACAACCCGGGCCGCATCGTCTCCACCGGCCTGAACGCCGCGCTGGCCCAGGCGCGTGGCGAGGTCATCGTGCGCTTCGACATCCACACCGAATTCGCGCCCGACTACATCGCCGAATGCCTGGCCGCGCTGGCGCGTACCGGCGCCGACAACGTGGGCGGGCCCTGGGTGGCGCGCGGGCAGGGCGCCATGGGGCGCGCGGTGGCGGCGGCGTTTCAGAGTCGCTGGGTGGTGGGCGGCGCGCGCTCGCGCGACCGGGCGTACGAAGGGCCGGTGGACACGGTCTACCTGGGCTGCTGGCCGCGCGCCACGTTCGACCGCTTTGGCGGCTTCGACGAACGACTGGTGCGCAACCAGGACGACGAACACAACCTGCGCCTGCGCCTGGGCGGCGCGCGGCTGTGGCAAAGCGCGCGCATCCGCTCGCTCTACCAGCCGCGCGGCAGCGTGCGCCAGCTGTTCAACCAGCAGATGCAATACGGCTACTGGCGGCCGTTTGTGATGCGCAAGCACGGGCAACCCGGATCGCTGCGCCAGCTGGTGCCGGCGCTGTTCGTGGCCGCGCTGGCCGGCAGCGCGCTGGCGGCGCCGTGGTGGCCGTGGCCGCTGGTGCTGCTGCTGGCCGCCTATGCCGCGTACGTGGCCGGTGCGTCGCTGGCGGCGGCGCGGCAGGCGGGCGATTCGGGCACGCTGGCGCGCCTGCCGCTGGTCATCGCCGCCTATCATCTGGGCTATGGCGTGGGCACTTGGCGCGGCCTGCTGGACGTGCTGCTGCGGCGCAACGCGGGGCAGCGGTGGAGCCGCCTCACGCGCTAACAAAATGATAGCTGTTCACGCGCTTCCGACAAGCGCTGGAGGCTGAATTGGCTTTGAAAAACGAATCTTTCATCCCCTTTGCCCGCCCCGACATCACCGACGCCGAGATCGACGCCGTGGCGCGCGCCATGCGCTCGGGCTGGGTCACCACGGGGCCGGAGACGAAGGCGTTCGAGCAGGAATTTGCCGCGTACCTGGGCGGCGGCCTGCACGCGATTGCCGTCAACTCGGCCACCGCCGGCCTGCACCTGGCGCTGGAGGCCATAGGCATCGGCCCCGGCGACGAGGTGATCGCGCCGACGCTGACCTTCACCGCCACGGTGGAAGTGGCGCGCTACCTGGGTGCGGACGCGAAGCTGGTGGACGTGGACCCGGTCACGCTCAACATCGACCCCGCCGCCATCGAGGCCGCCATCACGCCCCGGACGAAGGCCATCCTGCCGGTGCATTACGGCGGGCTGGCGTGCGACATGACGGCCATTTTCGACATCGCGCGCCGCCACGGCCTGCAGGTGATCGAAGACGCGGCGCACGCGCTGCCCACTACCATAAACGGAGCGCTGGTCGGCCAACTGGCCAGCGCTGCCGCGGTATTTAGCTTCTACGCCAACAAGACCATGACCACCGGCGAGGGCGGCATGGTGGTGACGCGCGACGCCGCGCTGGCCGCGCGCATGCGCGTGATGCGCCTGCACGGCATCAGCCGCGACGCGTTCGACCGCTTCAGCAGCCGCACGCCCGCCTGGTATTACGAAATCGTCGCGCCCGGCTTCAAATACAACATGACCGACATGGCCGGCGCGCTGGGCCGCGTGCAGCTGGCGCGACTGCCCGGCTTTGTGCAGCGGCGCCAGCAACTGGCGGCGCGCTATCGGGCGGAGTTGCAAGGCCTGCCGCTGGTGTTGCCCGCCGACGCGCCGGCGGGCGATGCGCACGCGTGGCACCTGTTCGTGCTGCGCCTGTCCGACGCCGCGACCGTGACGCGCGACGAGGTGATCCAGGCGCTGAGCGACGCCGGCATCGGCACCAGCGTGCATTACGTGCCGCTGCACCGGCAGCCGTACTGGCGCGATCGCTATGGGCTGACGCCCGAGCAGTTTGCGGTGGCCGAGCGCGCCTATCAGCGCATGTTCAGCATCCCGCTGTTCACCGCCATGAGCGACGACGAGCAGTCGCGCGTCATCGCCGCGCTGCGGGCCTGCGTGCGATGAGCGTGCAGTGGTTGCAAGAAAAATCGGGCGCCAGCGCTTGCCTGATCAGCGCAGGCAGCTATCAAAAGATGAGAAGGCGCGGCGCGTGAACACCCGCAGCGCTGCCGCCAAGCGCGCCATGGACCTGGCGCTGACGCTGGCTGCACTGCCGCTGGCGCTGCCGGTGATGGCGGCCATCGCGCTGTGGGTGCGGCTGGATTCGCCCGGCCCGGCGCTGTTCAGGCAGCAGCGCGTGGGGCGGGGCGGGGCGCTGTTTCGCATCCACAAGTTCCGCACCATGCACCTGCACGACGGCGCCGGGCCGCAGATCACGGCCGGCGGCGATGCGCGCATCACCCGCGCCGGACGCTGGCTGCGCCGCACCAAGCTGGACGAGCTGCCGCAGCTGATCGACGTGCTGCGCGGCGACATGAGCCTGGTCGGCCCGCGGCCCGAGGTGCCGCGCTACATGGCGCTGTATGCCGACGACGTGCGCCGCCAGATCCTCAGCGTGCGACCCGGCATCACCGACCGCGCGGCGATCGAGTTCCGCGACGAAGAGCGCCTGCTGGCCGCCAGCGCGGACCCGGAGCGCACCTACGTCGAGCAGGTCATGCCCGTCAAGCAGCGCTATTACCTGGACTACGTGGCGCGCCGCAGCGTGGGGGGCGATGTGCGCATCCTGCTGGACACGCTGCGGGCGCTGGTGAAATGAATCGCGGGCAGGCGGCTGGGCTGGCCAGCGCGCAGACCCGCGGAGGCTCCATCGTGCGCCCAACGCATAATCACACGCCTGCGCTGGCCCATCCAGCGCGGACAGCTATGAACATTGTAGCAATTTCAACCTCGACCCACAGGAATCCGCCGTGCTGAGCGGGTGGGGGAAAGACCTGCGCAGCAAGAGCTGGCTGCCCGATCTGGTGCTGATCGTGCTGGCGTGGTGGGCCGCGTTCTGGCTGCGCTTCAACCTGACGGTGCCGCAGCCGTACCGCGACCAGGCGCTGCAGACGACGCCGCTGGCGCTGCTGTGCATGGCCGTGGGCCTGCTGCTGGCGCGCGTGCCGCGCCAGTCGTGGCGCTACGTGGGCCTGGCCGACCTGCGCCAGCTGGCGGGCGGCGTGGCGCTGGGCGCGCTGCTGACCACGGCGGTGGTGATGGGATCGCGCACGCAGGGGTTTCCGCGCTCGGTGTTTCTCATCAGCGGCGTGCTGGCCCTGCTGGCGCTGGCCGGCGCGCGCGCCACCTGGCGCACGCTGGCCGAATACACGCAGGCGCAGGCGCGGCCGACGGCGGCACTGCAGCCCTTGCTCATCGTCGGCACCATCGACGAGGCCGACCAGGCGCTGCGCACGCTCAAGGGCGTGGAGGGCTGGCAGGTGGTCGGCATCGCATCGCCGCGCGCGCAGGACGCGGGGCGCACGGTGCAGGGCGTGCGCGTGCTGGGCGGGGTGGACGCGCTCGACCAGCTGGCGCGCGCGCAGCAGGCCGGCACGGTGCTGCTGGCCAGCGCGCCGGGCGATCTGGCGCGGCGCGACGTGCTGATGCGTTGGTCGGGCAGCGGGCTGAACCTGCTGACGCTGCCCACCGCTGACGAACTGCTGCGCCCCGGCGCGGCCACCCGGCTGCGCCAGGTGCGGCTGGAAGACCTGCTGGGCCGCACGCCGGTGCAGCTGGACGCGCGCGGCCTGGCCGCGCTGTTCAGCGGGCAGACGGTGCTGGTGACGGGCGCCGGCGGCTCCATCGGGTCGGAGCTGTGCCGCCAGGTGGCGCGGCTGGGCGTGGCGCGGCTGGTCTGCGTCGATGTGTCGGAATACGCCACCTACCGGCTGGAGCAGGAACTGCGCCAGGCCTTTCCCGCCATGGAAGGCGTTTACTACACCGCCAACGTGCGCGAGCCCGAACGCCTGCGCGCCATCGCCCTGGCGCACCGGCCGGGCGTGGTGCTGCACGCCGCGGCCTACAAGCATGTGCCGCTGATGGAGACCCACAACGAGATCGAGGCGCTGCGCACCAATGTGCTGGGCACGCTGCACGCCGCGCGCGTGGCGGGCGAGGTGGGCGCGGCGCGCTTCGTGCTGGTGTCGACCGACAAGGCCGTCAACCCCACCAACGTGATGGGCGCCACCAAGCGCCTGGCCGAGCAGGTGGTGCAGGCGGTGGCGCGCGAGTTCGAGCACACGCAGTACGTGTCGGTGCGCTTCGGCAACGTGCTGGGCTCCAGCGGCTCGGTGGTGCCGCTGTTTACCACGCAGATCGAGCTGGGCGGCCCAGTGACGGTGACGCACCCCGAGATCGTGCGCTATTTCATGACCATTCCCGAGGCCGCGCAACTGGTGCTGCAGGCGGGGCTGATGGGCCGCTCGGGCCAGATCTTCGTGCTGGACATGGGCGAGCCGGTCAAGATCGTCGAACTGGCGCGCCTGCTGATTCGCCTGTCGGGCAAGACCGAGGCCGAGGTGCCCATCGCCTTCACCGGCCTGCGGCCCGGCGAAAAGCTGTACGAGGAACTGCTGGCCGACGACGAGACGACCGAGCCCACGCCGCACCCCAAGCTGCGCGTGGCGCGCGTGTCGCCGCCGGCGGACGACGTGGCGGCCGCGGTGCTGGCGTGGCTGGCGCAGGCCGGCGCGGCGCCCGGCGCGGCGGACCTGCGCGGCTGGCTGCACCAGCGCGTGCCCGAATACCAGGCGCAGCCGGTGCGCTTCTGACGGCGGGGCGCGTCAGCCGGGCTGGGCGCCGATGCCGGCCTTGCCCAGCGCGTCGGCCACCAGCTCCAGCCGCAGCAGCGGGCTGTCCAGGCTCATCAGGTGCTGGCGCACGGCGGCGGGCAGCGGCAGCAGTTCGCACCAGCGGTTGGCCACCCAGCCCGCATCGTCGAAGAGTTCACTGCCCGCCGCGGGCAGGGGCGCGGCGGCGGCCTGCGCGCGCAGGCCGGCATACAGCTTGTTCAGCGCGTGCGCCGTGTGCTGCAGGTCGGCGGGGATGGCCAGCGGCCGGTCGGCGGCCAGCAGCGTGACGTCGGCCACCCACAGGCCGTGCTTGAGCTGGCTGGCACGGTCGATGCGAAAGCGCTGGTCGCCCCGGCATTGCACCGTCAGCAGGCCGGGCTGAGGGCGTTCCAGCGCGGTGATGTGGGCCAGCGTGCCGATGCCCGCCAGCTGCTCGGGCGGCGCGCCGGCAGCGCGCACTTCGTGGCCGTGCTCCAGCGCCACCACGCCAAAGGGCGCACCGGCGCGGTGGCACTTGGTCACCATGTCGAGATAGCGCACCTCGAACACGCGCAGCGGCAGCACGCCGCCCGGAAACAACACCGTGCCCAGCGGAAACAGCGGCAGGGACGAAAGGGTCAGCGTGGGGCTTGGCATGGTCCGGGCATCGCGGCAGCACGCCGGTGGCGGCGCGACGCGGGGCAGGTCGTGGCTCGCTATCATCGCACGCAACCCCACTTGCGGGCCGCACTTGCCCGTGAGCGGGCAGGGCGCCCGCCTTGCCTGCCCATGCTGTTTCAAGTCCTCGCCTTTGTGATCGAAGTCGCCGTCACGCTGATCGGCGGCGCCTGCCTGCTGCGCCTGTACATGGGCTGGCGCCGCATCTCTCTGGCCAACCCCGTGGGGCGCTTCGTGAAGGCGCTGTCGGACTGGCTGGTGCTGCCGCTGCAGCGCCTGATGCCCGCCGCGGGGCGCTGGGACCTGGCCAGCCTGCTGGGCGCGTGGCTGCTCAAGCTGCTGCAGTACGCGATGCTGGTGGGCATGCTCGGGCTGGGCCGCTGGAGCGTGCTGCCGGTGCTGGCCGTGCTGGGCGTGGCCAAGCTGGCGGTGTCCGTGGCCACGGCGGTGATCATCGTGGCCGCCGTGCTGTCATGGACCGGCAACCGCACCCCCGTGCGCGACGTCTTCGAGCGGCTGTGCGAACCCATGCTGGCGCCCCTGCGCCGCCGCTTGCCGCTGGTGGGCGGGGTCGATCTGTCGCCGCTGCTGCTGGTGGTGGCACTGCAGGTCGCCGGCATCGTGCTGGGGTCGATGCAGGCCGGCCTGCTGGGGGCGGGCGCGGCGATGCTGGCGGGGTGAGTTTGCTATCGAGTTGATAGCTGTAGACGAAATGCTGGCGAGCGCAAACAGGCTATTGGGTTTGTTTGCGCTGTAAAAACCAACAGCCGGACGCAGAGGACGCAGAGATTCCGCAGAGGACGCAGAAAAAGCCAAAAAATATTCTTTGGCTGTTTCTTTTGCGTCCTTCGCGATCCCTTCGCGTCCTTCGCGTCCGGTATTCGGTCTTCTCTACCTGGGCTCAGCGCCCCATCATTCCACCGCGTCCGCAGGCTGGCGCTGCAGCATCGCCAGCACCTTGGCGATTTTTTCGCGCAGTTCGCGCCGGTCGCAGATGAAGTCGACCGCGCCCTTTTGCTGCAGGAATTCGGCGCGCTGAAAACCGTCGGGCAGCTTCACGCGCACGGTGTTCTCGATCACGCGCGGGCCGGCAAAGCCGATCAGCGCCTTGGGCTCGGCAATCACCACGTCGCCCACAAAGGCAAAACCGGCCGACACGCCGCCCATGGTCGGGTCGGTCAGCACGCTGATGTAGGGCAGGCCCTTCTTGGCCAGGCGGGTGAGGGCGGCGTTGGTCTTGGCCATCTGCATCAGGCTCAGCAGGCCTTCCTGCATGCGCGCGCCGCCGGTGGCCGTGAAGCAGATGAAGGGCACCTTCTGTTCGATGGCGGTTTCGACGCCGCGCACGAAGCGCTCGCCCACCACGCTGCCCATGCTGCCGCCCATGAAGTCGAATTCAAACGCCGCCGCCACCACGCTGATGGAGTGCACGGCGCCGCCCATGACGACCAGGGCATCGGTTTCGCCGGAGTTTTCGAGCGCTTCTTTCAGGCGCTCGGGGTACTTGCGGCTGTCCTTGAACTTCAGCGCGTCGACCGGCAGCACCTCCTGCCCGATCTCGTAGCGGCCTTCGTTGTCGAGGAACACGTTGAGCCGCTCGCGCGCGCCCATGCGGTGGTGGTGACCGCATTTCGGGCAGACGTTCTGGTTACCTTCCAGGTCGGTCTTGTACAGCACCGTGTCGCATTCCGGGCACTTGATCCACAGGCCTTCGGGCACCTGGCGGCGCTCGGCGCCGTCTTCGGTCTTCTGGATCTTGGGCGGCAGCAGTTTTTCGAGCCAGCTCATGGCGGAACTCCTTGTTTGATAGCGCGATTATGCGTGCACTTCATGCGTCCAGCGCGGCGCGGATTGGGCGCAGGAAGTCGATGGCGGCGGCGGCCACGCGCTCGTGCGGCTGGGTCTCGATCTGCTGGATCAGCCGGCTGCCGATGACCACGGCGTCGGCCACCTGGCCGATGGCGCGGGCGGTTTCGGCGTCGCGGATGCCGAAGCCGACACCGACCGGAATGTGCACGTGCTGGCGGATGCGGGGCAGGGCGGCTTCCACTTCGGCCGTGTTGAGCGCACCCGAGCCGGTCACGCCCTTGAGTGAGACGTAATACACGTAGCCGCTGGCGACCTGCGCCACCTGCTGCATGCGCTGCTCGGTCGAGGTGGGGGCCAGCAGAAAGATCAGGTCCATGCCGTTCGCTCTCAATTTGGAAGCAAACTCGGCACACTCCTCGGGCGGGTAGTCGACAATCAGCACCCCATCGACCCCGGCGGCCGCGGCATCGCGGATGAAGGCGTCGGCGCCGTGGCGCTGGTCGTAGCGCTCGACCGGATTGGCGTAGCCCATCAGCACCACGGGGGTTTTCTGGTCCTTTTCGCGGAAGGTTCTGACCATGGCCAGCACCTGCGCGAGGCCGATGCCCAGTGCCAGCGCGCGGTCGCCGGCCTTCTGGATGACGGCGCCGTCGGCGCTGGGGTCGGAAAACGGCACGCCCAGTTCGATCACGTCGGCGCCCGCGGTGACCATGCCGTGCATCAGCGCGGGCGTGATGTCGGCGTACGGAAAGCCGGCGGTGACGTAGGGAATCAGCGCCTTGCGCTTTTGCTCGTGCAGCCGGGCGAAGGTGGCGGCGATGCGGTTCATGGCTTGGCTCCTGGCTTGGGCGCGCCCTTGACGACGTGGCCGCGCATGGATGGTCGGTCGTAGAACTCCACGCCGTCCAGGTCGGCGACGGTGCCGATGTCCTTGTCACCCCGGCCCGAGAGGTTGACCAGGATCGATTGGTCGGGCCGCATCGTCGGCGCCAGCTTCATGGCGTAGGCAAAGGCGTGGCTGGATTCGAGCGCGGGGATGATGCCCTCGGCCCGGCACAGGTGGTGGAAGGCGGCCAGCGCCTCGGCGTCGGTGGCGCCCACGTATTCGGCGCGGCCAATGTCCTTGAGCCAGGCGTGCTCGGGGCCGACGCCGGGGTAGTCCAGGCCGGCGCTGATCGAATGCGTTTCGGTGATCTGGCCGTTGTCGTCCTGCAGGATGTAGGTGCGGTTGCCGTGCAGCACGCCGCTGGAGCCGCGCTGCAGGCTGGCGGAGTGCTTGCCGGTGTCCAGGCCTTCGCCGGCGGCTTCAACGCCGATCAGGCGCGTTTTTTCATACGGGATGTAAGGGTGGAAGATGCCCATGGCGTTGCTGCCACCGCCCACGCAGGCGATCACGGCGTCGGGCTGCTGCGCGGCGATGCCAAGTGCTGCCAGCATCTCGGGCATTTGCTTGAGACACTCCTGGCCGATGACGCTCTGGAAGTCGCGCACCATCATGGGGTAAGGGTGCGGGCCGGCCACGGTGCCGATGATGTAGAAGGTGTTGTCCACGTTGGCGACCCAGTCGCGCATGGCCTCGTTCAGCGCATCTTTCAGGGTCTTGCTGCCCGATTCGACCGGCACCACGGTGGCGCCGAGCAGCTTCATGCGGTAGACGTTGGGCGACTGGCGCTTGACGTCTTCGCTGCCCATGTAGACCACGCATTCCAGCCCATAGCGCGCGCAGATGGTGGCGGTGGCCACGCCGTGCTGGCCGGCGCCGGTTTCGGCAATGATGCGCGGCTTGCCCATGCGGCGCGCCAGCATGGCCTGGCCGATGACGTTGTTGATCTTGTGCGCGCCGGTGTGGTTGAGGTCTTCGCGCTTGAGGTAGATCTGCGCGCCGCCCAGTTCGCGGCTGGTGCGCGCGGCGTGGTAGACGGGCGAGGGGCGGCCGACGTAGTGCGCCAGCTCGTACTTGAATTCGGCCAGGAAGTCGGGGTCGTGCTGGTACTTCGCGTAGGCGTCTTTCAGCTCGTTGATGGCGTAGGTCAGCGTCTCGCTGATGAAGCTGCCGCCATAGCGGCCGAAGTGGCCTGAAGCGTCGGGTTGTTGGTAATCCATGGTGTCACATCCAAGGCAAGGGCGGGGCGCTGGCCCAGCGGGGGAAATGGGGGGAGGTCACGCCGCCAGGTCGGCGGCGCGGACGGCGGCCACGAAGGCGCGCATGCGGGCGGCGTCCTTGATGCCCTTGAGGGGCGCACCGTCGGGGTCGACGGCTTCGACGCCGCTGCTCACGTCAACCGCCAGCGAGCGGCCGCGCGAGCTCAGGGCGCGCAAGCCGTCGCCCACGTTTGCAGGTGTGAGCCCACCAGACAAGACGAGGTGAGCGGGAACGCTTGGTGGAAGGCGTGACCAATCGAATGTCTTTCCGCCGCCGCCGTAGCCCTGCGTCTGTGCGTCGAGCAGGATGCCGGTGGCCGCGCTGAAATCGTGGGCAAATTCTAGCAAGTCGAAGCCTGCCGCCGGGTCGGCCGGAATGCGTGCGGCGCGCAGCCAGGGCAGGTGGCAGGCGCGCGCGATGCGTGCGCATTCGGCCGGTGATTCGTCCCCATGAAATTGCAGGCAACCGGGCGTGGATAGGGCGCAGTCAGCTTCTATTTCTGTAGCATCGGCGTTGACGTACAGCAGCACCGCGTTGACGAACGGCGGCAGGCGGCGCATCAGCTCGGCCGCGCGCGCGGCGCTGACGTGGCGCGGGCTCTGGGCGTAGCGCACGAAGCCGATCGCGTCGGCGCCGGCTTCGACGGCGGCGTCCACGTCCTGTTCGCGCGTCAGGCCGCAGATCTTGATGCGGGTGCGAAGCGGTGAATCAAGCATGGCGGGGTGTCATTCGATCCAATCATAGGCGCTGGTGCGTTCGGGCAGGCCCCAGGCCGGGTCGTAGCGGGGCCCCAGGAAATAGAGGCCGTCGGGCGCGAAGGTGGGCGCAGCGGCGTCGCGGTCGCGCGCGGCCAGCACCTCGGCCATGGCGTCGGGCGGCAACAGCCCCTGGCCGATCTGCACCAGGCTGCCCATGATGTTGCGGATCATGTGGTGCAGGAAGGCGTTGGCCTCGAAGTCGAAGCGCCAGTAAGCGCCCTTGCGCGTGATGTCGAGCCGCGTCAGCTGCTTGACCGGCGACAGCGCCTGGCACGCCGATGCGCGAAACGAGGTGAAGTCGTGCGTGCCGATCAGGTGACGGGCCGCCTGGCGCATGGCGTCGCCGTCGAGCGGGCGAAATGTCCAGCCGACGCGGCCGGCGTCGACGCTGGGGCGCACGGGCGATTCGAGCAGCAGGTAGGCGTAGCGCCTAGCCAGTGCGCTGGCGCGGGCGTGAAAGGCGTCCGGCACCGCCTGCGCCCACTGCACCGCAATGTCGGGCGGCAGGAAGCGGTTGGTGCCGCGCACCCACGAAAACGCTTCGCGCTCCAGATCGGTGTCGAAGTGCAGCACCTGCATCAGGCCGTGCACGCCGGCATCGGTGCGGCCGGCACACAAGGTGTTGAGCGGTACCGTGGCGAAGCGGGACAGCGCCGACTCCACCTGGTCCTGCACCGTCTGCCCCGAGGGCTGGCTTTGCCAACCCTGATAGTGCGTGCCAAGGTAGCTGATGCCGAGAGCGATTCTCACAATGGGCCGATTGTCCGGCAAATCGATGGCCCCAAAAGCGCGCGGCGCCCCAAGGGCGCCGCGAGCGGGACAGCTGCTGCCGACGCCAGGTCAGCCCAGCTCGGACAGGAAGCGCTCTGCCTTGGTGCGCATGACGCCGGACGATTCGGCAATCACTTCCTTCAGCAAGGCGCGCGCGCCTTCGGTGTCGCCAATGGCGTGGAACTCCCTTGCCAGCGCCAGCTTGGTGCCCAGCGGGTCTTCGTCGGCGTCGTCGGATTGCCGAGTGCGTCCATTGGACGACGATTGGGCGCCGGCATCGGCCGCAAGAGCTTCTAGCTCGAAGTCAATCAGAGTGGAATCGACGGCGTCCCCATGCGACTGTGCGGGAGCGGATATCCTGGCCGATGGCACCGGAGGTTTGCTCAGTTCCGAGGGCGGTGCGAAGGCGATGTCCAAGTCAAGGTTGGGCGGTTGGATATGACTGGACAAAGGCGTGGGCACAGGCGCGGCTGGCGCAGTCGGGGGTTGCGTGGCCAGGACGGAGGAGGCGCCAGCGGCCACCGCGGCTGCGGCGGGGAGGCCTGCAGGAGGCACCGTTTTTATCGGCAACTCGGACGACGAAACGTGTGTTGGCTGCGTGTCGGGGCTGTAGGCCGGGGTGCGCACGCCCAGGGGCTCGGTGTCGGCGCCGAAGTCGTGACGAATCGGTGTTGGGGTAGGCCCGTTGCCGGGTGCGCCGCCAGGACGATACATCGGGTTGCTTGGGTCAAGGGTGCTGCCCAAACTCGCAATGGCCAGCCATTCGGAACCTTGGCCCTGGGTGACTTTGTACGCATCGATCGCAATTGCTTCAAGTCCACGCACGTCGCGGCGCTTGGCGTAGATTTCGACCAGCTTTCGATGAATAGCCACGCGGCCCGGGTGCGTGCGCAGTGCTTCGCGAAGAATTTCTTCAGCCTGCAGGTCGCGGCCATAGGCCAGATATACGTCGGCTTCCGCCACCGGGTCGACGTCGCCGCCGGCATCGAGTTGGCTGGGCGAATAGGACATCGATGAGCTGCCGCTGATCGACGAGCCACTATTCTCGGTATTCACCCGTTGACCGCCACTGGCGCCGAAGAACGAATCGGCTGGCCGATGGCTTTCAATGAACGAGCTATTGAGCTGCGCGTTTTCTTTTTTTTTGCGTTGGCGCGACCGGTACAGGAGACCGTATCCGGCCAACAAGGCCACCAAACCGGCGCCTGCCACCGGCAGCATGGGGTTTTCTGTCAGGCTATCGAGGAACGATGGCGCTTCAACGGGTGCCGGCGCAGGATTGAAGCGCGGACGGGACGCTGCCGGCGCAACTGCGCTGGCAACGGTGGCTCCCGATGCGGGCGACTCCATCCTGGCAGCGGTTTCGGCCGCAGATGCCGGCTGTGTCACCGCAGGCGTCGCAGGGCTGGCCGTATCTGACGCGGGATTGAGCGCTGCTGCAGGCACTTTTGCGGGCGGGGCTGCCGATGCCGCTGGACTGGCCGGCGGGGCGGCTGGCGGCTTCACCGGCGAGGGGATTGGCACGGTGATGCCTGGTACAGATGCACGGGTCGCCGGGGCGCTGCCCGAGGCCGACTGAAGCTGAGTCAGGTCGCTGAGATTCTTGTTCAGCTCGGCCACGCGGGCGGCCTGTTCCTGAGCCTGGCGGGACTGCGCGATCTTGGATTCGGTTGCGCTGGGGGCACCGCCACGGGACAGCGTCAGGCGATCTTGCGCCGGCGCTGCG